>Ga0209979_1001921_pt1 | contig 21234 bp, 13 predicted proteins | sample AnhtaG_FD_183114 | JGI IMG/M metagenome (GOLD analysis project Ga0209979, IMG submission 183114) | Deep subsurface microbial communities from Anholt, Denmark to uncover new lineages of life (NeLLi) - Anholt_01485 metaG (SPAdes) (version 2) | ecosystem: Environmental > Aquatic > Marine > Oceanic...
CTATCCTAAGCCTTTCCAGTCCATATGGACTAACGGACTACCGTGCCCCTTGATATCGACCTGACTAGTCCGCTAAGTCCTTTTTCGCTTTACCAAAGACGGACTGTAATGCTTTTACCACTTTTTCGTGAGTTTGTCAAGCCCCCCGGCTGCTTTTTCTCAATTTCCTCGCCTGGACTGCCAGGACTTAATCATCGGGAAGCAGTCTGATTCGTGGATTCAAGATCTCCTTTGTCATTGCGAGCAACGCGAAGCAATCTCAATCTCATAGCTCTTTTAGGGATTGCTTCGGCACCCCTTCGACTGGCTCAGGGTGCCTCGCAATGACACGTATGTTATCCCTGCCGCAATTCGTCCGCTCTTACAGCATCATCACGTTGTCGCTGCCTGCGTTCGCCACCCAGATATAACTCCCATCATAGACCAGGGCACTGGGATTTTGGCCCACCGCGTAGGTGCCCAGAATCTCGCCAGTCGTCTTTAGCATCATCACGTTGTCGCTGCCTGCGTTCGCCACCCAGATGTAAGCCCCGTCGACGGCCAGAGCACTCGGATTGTCGCCCACCGCGTAGGTGCCCAAAACCTCGCCAGTCGAAGCCCTGAGCATCATCACGTTGTCGCTGCCTGCGTTCGCCACCCAGATGTAAGCCCCGTCAACGGCCAGAGCACTCGGATTGTCGCCCACCGCGTAGGTGCCCAAAACCTCGCCAGTCGAAGCCCTGAGCATCATCACGTTGTCGCTGCCTGCGTTCGCCACCCAGATGTAAGCCCCGTCATAGACCAGGGCACTCGGGTTGTCGCCCACCGCGTAGGTGCCCAGAATCTCGCCAGTCGAAGCCCTGAGCATCATCACGCTGTCGCTGCCTGCGTTCGCCACCCAGATGTAAGCCCCGTCATAGACCAGGGCACTGGGATTTTCGCCCACCGCGTAGGTGCCCAGAATCTCGCCAGTCGTCTTGAGCTTCATCACGTTGTGACTGCCTGCGTTCGCCACCCAGATGTAAGCCCCATCATAGACCAGGGCACTGCAATTGCCGCCCACGGCATAGGTGCCCAATATCTCGCCTGTCGAGGCCCTGAGCACCATCACATTGTCACTGCCTGCGTTCGCCACCCAGATATAAGCCCCCTCATAGAGCAGGGCACTCGGATTTTCGCCCACTGTATACGTGGCGGCAACATCGGGCGTCGGTGCTGGGGTCGGCGTTACCTCCGGCGTTGGGGTCGGCGTTACCTCAGGCGTCGGCGTCGGCATCACCTCCGGCGTTGGGGTCGGCGTCACCTCCGGCGTTGGGGTCGGCGTCACCTCCGGCGTTGGGGTCGGCGTCACCTCCGGCGTTGGGGTCGGCGTTACCTCCGGCGTTGGGGTCGGCGTTACCTCCGGCGTCGGCGTCAGCGTTGGTGTGGGTTCCGCTTCCCCTCCATCACAACCTATCACCCCAAGGGTAAGCGCCAATACCAGCAGTGGGATCACCAGAATCGCCAGTCTTTTCATAGCTCCCCCTCACCCGATTTACTAGCGCAATTATAACACCTGTGTTCAAGCGTTCAAGTTTTCCAGGTGGTTTTTTGGGTGTCGTTGCGAGCAACGCGAAGCAATCTCAATCTCATAGCTCTTTTAGGGATTGCTTCGGCACCCCTTCGACTGGCTCAGGGTGCCTCGCAATGACACCCAAGCCTATGGGCTCGAAGACCTAGACGACCACCCGAGAAGTTGGCTTTTTGAATCTGTGCTCACGGATTTGGAGAGCGGCAAGTCGATTGCGCCCTTCCTCTGGATATGGTATAATCCCCTACGGCCTGGAGGACAAATTGCAGGTGACGCTTATCGCTTGTAGCCCCGATTCCAAACTAGCCGTCCCCGCCGCAACTGGGTTTTCCACTTCCACCATTACCACCAAGCCAGGACTCGACTCTCGACACCACGAGATTGCCCATGCCATCAACAAATTGTATTGACAAAGGCTTCATACGTGCTCAGTCAAGACTTGGGCATTCAAGAACTAGGAACTGCGGATAAACTTCTTAAAGGAGGCCAGAGGAAATGGCTGCGGAGATAATCTCAGGGACTCAGATAGCAGCAGAGATTCGCGAGGAGCTGAAGGAGAAGGTAAAGGAGATCAAAGAGAAGAAAGGGGTGACCCCCGGTCTGGTCATTGTGCGCGTTGGCGAAGACCCGGCCTCGGTATCCTATGTCACGGCCAAGGGCAAGGCCAGCGAGGAGCTGGGTATCTACTCGGAGACAATAGTTTTCCCCGAGGACGCTAGTGAGGAGCAGCTTCTCGCCAAGGTCGAGGAGCTGAACAAGGACCCCAAGTTCCATGGCATACTGGTCCAGCTCCCCCTGCCCAAGCAAATCAACACCGACAAGGTTCTGAATGCCATTGATCCCAGGAAAGACGTTGATGGTTTCCACCCGGTCAACGTGGGCAAGCTCTTAATCGGTGATCCCTACTTTATGCCCTGTACCCCGCACGGCGTCCAGGAGTTGCTCATTCGCAGCGGCAACAGCCCCGAGGGAAAGCACGTGGTTGTCTGCGGGCGAAGCAACATCGTAGGCAAGCCGGTGACGGCCATACTGATGCAGAAAAAGAGCGGTGCCAATGCCACGGTGACGGTGGTCCATACCGGGACAAAGGACATGGCATCGATAACCAGACAGGGGGATATTGTGATCGCTGCCATGGGCAAACCCAAGGCAATAACAGCGGATATGGTCAAGGACGGAGCGGTGGTAATCGATGTCGGCGTAAACAGGATCCCGGATGAGACCAAAAAGAGCGGTTTCAGGCTGGTAGGCGATACCGATTTCGAGGCTATCAAGGAGAAGGCTAAGGCTATCACTCCAGTGCCGGGTGGAGTGGGACCAATGACCGTTACCATGCTGATGGCGAACACGGTCAGGGCTGCTGAGATGCAGTCCGCATGAATAATAGGGATTAAATCCTAAGCTCGAAATCCTAAGCAATATCAGAACTCAAGGATAAAAGAGCAAAATGACAACTCAAATTTCAGGCGTAGCGTTGCCACTCCTGTGGCAACGACTTCTTCGTCGTGACAGGAGTCACGACGCTACTCCTTTTGCCTTTTGATATTTGAATTTGTTTAGGATTTGGAAACTGGCATTTGGAGTTTCCCAACACCAACATAAGTTAAGGAGGTTTCTGTGGCCTACGACGCAACAAAAATGAAGGACTGGCAAATTTCGGAAGCAGCCGAAGCTAACATGCCCACCCCTGATGAGTGGCGGGAAAGGCTGAAGCTGGAGAAGGACGAGGTCATTCCCCATGGGAGAACGCCCAAGCTCGATTTCATGAAGATCATCGAGCGCCTCAAGGACAAACCCGATGGGAAGTACGTTGAGGTAACCGCCATTACCCCCACGCCGCTGGGTGAAGGGAAAAGCACGACCGCGATGGGCCTCTTGGAGGGGCTGGGCAAGCGAGGGGATAGTGCCGGCGGCTGCATCCGCCAACCATCGGGTGGCCCCACCATGAATATCAAGGGAACCGCTGCCGGCGGCGGCAATGCGCTCCTTATCCCCATGACCGAGTTCTCTATGGGTCTTACCGGCGACATCAACGACATCGTCAATGCCCACAACCTGGCCATGGTGGCACTTACCTCCAGAATGATGCACGAGCGCAACTACAATGACGAGCAGCTGGCCAGGCTCACCAGGATGCGCCGCCTCGACATCGACCCCACCAGGGTGGAGATGGGCTGGATTATGGACTTCTGTGCCCACAGCTTGCGCAGTATCGTCATCGGACTTGGCGGCCGCATGGACGGCTTCACGATGGAGTCCAAGTTCGCCATCGCTGTGAGCTCCGAGCTCATGGCCATGCTCTCCATCGTCAGGGACCTGGCCGACCTGCGGGAGAGGATGGATAACATCACCCTGGCCTTCGATAAGAGTGGCAAACCGATTACAACAGGGGACCTGGAGGTGGGAGGCGCCATGACCGCCTGGATGCGCAACACCATCAACCCCACCTTGTGTTGCACGGTAGAATACCAGCCCTGCATGGTGCATGCTGGTCCCTTCGCCAACATCGCCGTGGGTCAGTCCTCCATCATCGCCGATCGCATCGGACTGAAGATGTTTGACTACCATGTAACCGAGAGCGGCTTCGCCGCAGACATCGGATTCGAGAAGTTCTGGAACGTCAAATGCCGCTTAAGTGGCCTCAAGCCGCACGTGTCGGTGCTCACCACCACCATCCGTGCGCTGAAGATGCACGGCGGCGGCCCCAAGGTGGTGGCCGGCATTCCCCTGCCTGATTCCTACACCAAAGAGGACCTGGGACTACTGGAAAAGGGCCTGCCCAACATGGTGCACCACATCAATGTCATCAGGGAATCCGGCATCAACCCTGTGGTGTGCATCAATGCCTTCCACACCGACACCAAAGCCGAGATCGCCATGACCAGAGAAGCGGCTGAGGGGGCGGGGGCGCGTTGCGCTGTATCTAGCCACTGGGCCGAGGGCGGCGATGGCGCTCTGGAGCTGGCCGATGTGGTCAAGGAAGCCTGCGAAGACACCAGCGAGTTCAAGTTCCTCTATCCCCTGGAGATGAAACTGCGGCAGCGGGTAGAGAAGATCGCCAAGGTGGTCTACGGAGCCGACGGCGCGAGCTGGACCCCGGATGCGGAGTCCAAGGCGAAGATGCTGGAGAACGATTCCAAGTACGACGATTACGCCACCATGATGGTGAAGACCCACCTAAGCCTCACCCATGATCCGGCCGTGAAAGGGGTCCCCAAAGGGTGGAGCCTGCCCATCCGCGATGTGCTAATCTACTCCGGGGCCAAGTTCCTGTGCCCCTGCGCCGGCACCATCAGCCTGATGCCCGGGACGAGTTCCGATCCGGCCTTCAGAAAGGTCGATGTGGATACCAAGACGGGCAAAGTGACGGGTCTGTTCTAAATCGGCTTGAGTTGCTTCAACCAGGGGGTGGGCGGCTTACCATGTGGCGAACCGCTCACCCCGCAACTTGTTAGCCTCGTTATTGACTCGCAATGTGAGCCTTATTTATAATTTAAATTCGGGATGAAGCAAAAAATGGCTACGATGAAGCTGACTATTGATGACGTAGAGGTCGAGGTTGAGAAAGGTAAGACGGTGCTGGAGGCAGCGCAGAGCGCGGGCATATATATCCCCGCCCTCTGCGCACACCCTGATTTACCTCCAGCGCCGGGGTTGAAGGCAGACACCGTTGTTTACCTCGGCGGTCAACCCTACCAAAGCTCAGATTCTAACGTGGAGTTCCAAGGATGTCGCCTTTGTATGGTGGAGGTCGAGGGTATTGAGGAACTACTCACCTCCTGTACCCTCCCTGCCACCGAGGGAATGATAGTTCACACCAACACTCCCCGCGTTCAAGAGCTTCGACGCGAGCATCTCAAAACTATCCTGGCCAAGCATCCGCACGCCTGCCTGACTTGTAGCCAGAGGGAGGGCTGTAGCCCGTTTGAATCATGCCCAAATAGCATACCAATCCTGGAACGCTGCTGCTCCAAGCTCGGCTACTGCGAACTGCAATCGATTGCCGAATACATTGGAATCAAGCAGGACATTCCCCGCTACACCTACAGAGACCTCCCGGTTAAGAAGGACGAACCCCTCTTTACTCAAGATTACAACCTGTGTATCGGCTGTACCCGGTGCGTCAGGGTTTGCCGGGATGTGTGTGGCATAGGCGCACTTGGCTTTATCAACCGAGATGGAGAGATCATCACGGGGCCTATTGCTCCCTCGCTAAAGGAGTCCGGGTGCAAATTCTGCGGTGCCTGTATTGAGGTTTGCCCTACCGGCGCCCTGCTCGACGTCGATATAAAGAGGGCAGAGCGCAAAGCTGCGCTCGTTCCCTGCACCAACGCCTGTCCCGCTGGAATAGATGTGCCCCGCTATGTACGTCTAATCGCCGAAGGGAAATTCGCCGAAGCAGTAGCTGTGGTTCGTGAGAAGGTTCCCTTCCCATTGGTCTTGGGGCATATGTGCTTCCACCCCTGTGAGGAAAAGTGCCGACGCGGAGAGGTTACCGACCCTATTTCTATAATGGCGCTTAAGCGTTTCGCCGCAGAACATGATGACGGGTTGTGGCGGCAGGGAATAAGGCTTGCCCCGCCAACAGGCAAACGAGTCGCCATTATTGGCTCAGGGCCATCTGGACTCACCGCTGCCTATTGTCTGAATAAGCTGGGCCATTCGGTCACTGTGTTTGAGTCCCTATCCAAGCCTGGGGGGATGATGCTCGTGGGCATTCCCAGATTCCAGCTGCCCGAAGAGGTGCTGGCTCAGGAAATCGATGATATCGTGAACTTGGGCGTAGATCTTAGGTTAAATAGCCCCGTTACGAGCCTTGATTCCCTTTTTGAGGATGGATATCAGGCGGTGTTTATTGCTATTGGGCTACAGCAAGGGCGCAAGCTGCCCATCCCCGGCACCGAGCTTGACGGTGTGCTCATCGGCACTTCCTTCCTCCACGATGTCAATATGGGGCGTGAGGTCAAGTTGGGGTCTAAGGTTCTCGTCCTCGGTGGTGGTGGCGTCGCCTGTGATGTAGCTCGCGTTGCCCGCCGCCTTGGTGTCGCCCAGGTCCATATGGCTTGCCTTGAGTCTCGAGAAACTATGCCAGCGCATCCTTGGGAGACGAAGGCAGCTGAGGAGGAGGGTATTGTTATCCATCCCTCACGCGCCTTCAGTAAAATCCTTGGCGATAACGGGCGTGTTGCTGGGGTGGAATGCCTTAGTGTGAAGTGGATGGAGTTTGATGAGGAGGGAGGATTACATCTGGAAAACATTGAGGGTTCAGAGCACACCCTGGAGGCAGATACGGTGATCTTCGCCGTCGGCCAAGCCTTGGACCCCACCCTTGTTGGAAATGGCTCTGGAATAAATCTCAGCAAACGGGCCACTATCATTGTTAACTCTGAGATGATGCAGACCACTCGTGCTGGAGTTTTCGCCGGCGGCGATGTTACCACCGGCCCAGCTTCTGTCATCGAAGCAATCGCTGCCGGAAGAAAAGCGGCAGCGTCAATAGACAAATACTTTGGCGGCAGTGGGGAAATCGATGACGTGCTGGCCGAAAGTGAGAAGATGAACCCGTGGCTGGGTCGCGACGAGGGATTTTACGATAGGCACCGCGTCCTGGTGCCCTGCCTGCCAGTGGAACAGCGAATAGGCAACTTCTCCGAGGTGGAACTAGGCTTTGACGAAGGCATGGCTGTCGGGGAAGCGGTGCGATGTCTCAGATGTGACCTGCGATTGCAGATCTCTCCAGTGATGCTACCGCCAGCCGAGTGGCTGGAGTTCACCACGGAGAATATAGATGCTGCCCCTGAGACCGATGGAGTCTATCGGTTGCTTGACGACCAAACAGAGGTCATATACATCGGAAGTGGTCCCAACATCCGCGAGGGGCTGCAGGAGCAACAGGAGTCAGGGGAAGAATGGCTGGAAAAGGCGCGCTACTTGCATTATGAGGAAACCTTGATGTATACTATGCGAGAGAGCGAGCTTATGCAACAGTTCCTGCAGGAACACGGCAGGCTTCCCGAAGGGAACGACCAGCTCTTTTAGAATGAGATACAGAGGTTGCCCATAAACTCCATTCGACGTAGCGTCGTGACTCCTGTCACGACCAAGGATTCGTAGCCCCCCGGAGTGGCAACGATACTTAAAAACTGAATAAAGTCTCAGGTAGTGAAATTGCTTCCTGGTGATTAGAGCGGGGTGGACCCACCCGTTCCCATCCCGAACACGGAAGTGAAACTCCCCAGCGCAGACGATACTGGGGGGGCAACCCCTTGTGGAAAATATGCCATTGCCAGGAAGCAGAAAGTAGCCCGAATTTGGTAGGATTGGTAAATTTGGGCTATTTTCTTATTGACCCAAATGTGTTACAATATGGGTGCAGTTAGTACCAAGGATAGGGTCGGGTTGCAAAAGCGCAGGCGGGGACGATCATGAGCAACAGATTCGATAAGTTTACAGAACGGGCACGCAAGGTCTTGGCCCTGGCCCAGGAAGAGGCCCGAAGGTTCAACCACAACTACATCGGCACCGAGCACATACTGCTGGGGCTGGTGCGGGAGGAGGAGGGGATGGCCGCCAAGATCCTCTCCAATCTTGGCATCGGGTTGAACAAGGTTCGGTCCGCCGTGGAGTTCATTATCGGCCGCGGAGAAGGGTCTACCCAGAACGAGGTTGGTCTCACCCCAAGGGCAAAAAGGGTGATCGAGCTCGCTGTGGATGAAGCCCGTTTCCTGGGTCACCAGTACATTGGCACCGAACATATACTCCTAGGGCTGTTGCGCGAGGGTGAGGGGGTTGCCGCCGGCGTTCTGGAAAGCTTGGGGGTAAGCGTAGAACGCGTCCATTCCGAGCTCAATCGTGCCCTCAGCCAGAGCATGCCCCAGTCCGGAGCTCGCTCCACCACCAAGACTCCAACCCTCGACCAGTTGGGCATAGACCTAACCGCTGCGGCTCGAGCAGGTAAACTCGACCCGGTTATCGGGCGCACCAAGGAGATCGAGCGAGTAATCCAGGTGCTCAGCCGACGCACCAAGAATAACCCAGTTCTCATCGGAGAGCCTGGAGTGGGCAAGACAGCCATTGCCGAGGCTATTGCTCACCGCATTGCTGCCGGGGATGTCCCGGAGACATTACAGGGTAGAAGGTTGCTTACCCTCGATGTAGGCTCCCTAGTCGCTGGAACAAAATATCGGGGCGAATTCGAGGAGCGGCTGAAGAAAGTAATCGAGGAGATAAAGACCGCTGGCAATTGTGTTCTTTTCGTTGACGAGATCCACACCCTGGTTGGCGCTGGTGCCGCCGAGGGCGCGGTCGATGCTGCCAGCATTCTAAAGCCGTCGCTGGCACGGGGTGAGCTGCAATGTATTGGCGCCACCACCCTCGACGATTACCGTAAGCACGTGGAACGGGATGCCGCCCTGGAACGCCGACTCCAGCCGATCCTGGTAGAGGAGCCCTCGACCGAACAAACCATCGATATCCTTAGAGGGATCAAGAGCCGCTACGAAGATTATCACCGCTTGACCATAGACGACGAAGCCCTGAAGACGGCAGCAAGCCTGGCCGCGAGATATATACCGGACCGCTTCCTGCCTGACAAGGCGATCGACCTCATAGATGAGGCGTCGTCTCGGCTACGGATCAAGCAGACTAGTGTGCCCTTGGGCCTCAACGAGGCAATGCAGGACCTGGAGGCCGTGCGCAAGGAGAAGGACCAGGCCATGTCCGCCCAGGAGTATGAGCATGCAGCTGAGTTGCGCGAACGAGAGCTGGAACTCAGCAATAAGATTGAGAGCATGCGCCAAGAGCAGCAGCAGCAGTCCGATTCGGCAGAGAAGGTGGTGACCGAAGAGCACATCGCCGAAGTGGTCAGCATGTGGACCGGCATACCAGTGACCCGCCTGGCAGCGGACGAGACCTCCAGGTTGCTTCAAATGGAAGAGGCGGTGCATAAGCGCATCGTCGGTCAGGACGAGGCCATTGTTGCCATCTCTAAAGCGGTAAGGAGGGCCAGGGCGGGGCTCAAGGACCCGAGGAGGCCCATCGGCAGCTTTATCTTCCTCGGACCCACCGGCGTAGGCAAAACGGAGCTGGTGCGAGCGCTGTCGGAATTCATGTTTGGCAACGAGGATGCCCTGGTCAGGCTCGACATGTCAGAGTTTATGGAAAGGCACGCAGTAGCCCGCCTCGTCGGTGCCCCTCCAGGGTATGTCGGCTACGAAGAAGGAGGGCAGTTGACCGAGGCAGTGAGACGCAAGTCATACTCGGCGATATTGCTCGACGAGATCGAGAAGGCCCACCCCGACGTGTTTAACATCCTGCTGCAGATCTTCGATGACGGGCATCTCACCGATGCCAAAGGGCGGCGGGTTGATTTCCGCAACACCATTATTATCATGACCAGCAATATCGGCTCCGAGCTTATCAGGAAAGAAAGCTCCATCGGCTTCATCTCTCGTAGCGATGAGGCCAAGGTAGCCCAAATGTCCTATGATAAGATGAAAGAAAAGGTGCTCGAGGAAATGAAGAAGACCTTCCGCCCCGAGTTCCTCAACCGCATCGATGGAGTGGTGGTGTTCCACGCCCTGTCTCAGGAGCATATCCGCCAGATTGTTGAACTAATGCTTTCTCAGATAGAGGGCCAACTCAAAGAGAAAGACATAAAGCTAGAGACAACCGATGCGGCGAAAGACTTCTTAGGTGAAAAGGGTTACGACCCTATGTTCGGCGCTCGCCCTCTGAGACGGGTGATCGAGCACATGGTCGAAGACCCCCTCTCCGAAGCCCTGCTTGAGGGCAGGTTCCATTCTGGAGAAACAGTCCAGATCGACTGCCAAAACGGGGAGATAGTGCTGAACTCAGTCGCTTTGGTCAGCCCCCCCTCGTGAGCAGCCTGCCAATCTCGAACCTCTGCAAAATCTCCCAAAATCTCCCCATTGACAACCGGGACGATATGAGCTAGTATGCTTCCACCATGCTCGTAAACGCCCCTCATGAAGCTTCCTACACTCGTTATCAACCAATAACGGTTCGCCACAAAGCCATAAACGTTGAGGAAGTTCAAAAGCATCCCTAACCCCCTTCTCTATAAATCTATAAAACAGTCCCAAGAAATATTCTCAAACAAAGGAGGAGCAAATGGCTAAAGCACGATATGAAAGGCTGTTTTCCCCGGGTCGAATCGGGACAATGAAGCTAAAAAACCGCATCGTTTACCCGCCAATGGGGACCAATGTATGTACTTTCGAAGGAGATGTCACCGAGCGATTGAAGGCGTATCACGCAGCGCGGGCGAAGGGTGGTGTCGCACTGGCCATAGTCGAGAACGCTGCTGTCGATACCAAGGCGAGTGGAGCACGGCTACCTTTCGGTTTGAACATCGACGACGACAGGTACATTCCTGGCCTAAAGGAATTGGTAGAGGCTATCCACAAGGGTGGTGCCAAGGCCTGCCTGCAGCTCTACCACGGCACCCTCTGGGTGAAGCCCGAGGGAAGGCCAGTGTTTGGAGCTGAGCTGCCACGGGAATTTAGCATAGATGATATCAAACTGGCTGTCCAACGTTTTGCTGAAGGGGCGAGGCGGGCCAAAGCAGCGGGGTTCGACGCCATCGAGATTCACGGCGCCAACATCAATGCGCAAACTCAGTTCCGCTCCACGGTCTGGAACAAGCGCAAGGATAAGTATGGCGGCAGCGTGGAGAACAGAGCAAGGTTCATGTGCGATACCCTGAAGGCTGTAAGAAAGGAGGTGGGGAAGAACTTCCCACTTTGGTGCCGCACCAGCATATTTGAAGTGTTTTACGTCGGGGATGGCAGAATAGCTGAGTACGGCGTCACCTTGCAGGACACCCTGACACATGCACCCATGTTTGTAGATGCCGGCGCAGACGCCATCCACCTCTCACAGGGCGGGTTCTACGATTATGCCTGGCAATACTACACAATGTGCCCGGTAGAGGCTCATGGGGCAGCGCCTTACCTCGACATGGTCGAGCAAGTAAAGAAGGTGGTAAAGGTCCCAGTAATCGGCGCGGCGCGGATCACCCCAGAGATCGGGGAGAAGGCTCTTAGAGGCGGGAAACTGGACTTCGTCGGCATGGGAAGGCCGATTGAGGCCGATCCCGAGCTTCCCAACAAGCTGGCTGCAGGCAAGGAAGATGAGATTAGGCCGTGCATCCACTGCAATAACTGCATCGAGACCCTGCCATGGGCAGACGGTGTGGCTTGCTCGGTAAATCCCGCTATTGGCAGGGAGCAGGAATTCGAGATCAAGAAAGCAGCCAAGCCCAAGAAGGTGGTTATCGCCGGCGGAGGGCCAGCAGGAATGGAGGCGGCGAGGGTGGCATCGCTTAGAGGTCACCAGGTAACGCTATATGAGAAGAGCAGAAAGCTGGGGGGTCAGTTAATTCAGGCCGCAATAGCCCCTCACAAATCGGAGATAAATGCCCTGACCGCCTATCTGGCAACCCAGATGAAGAAGCGCAAGGTCAAGGTTATGCTGGGCAAGGCGCTGACCCCCGAGGAGGTCAAGAAAGTTAAGCCGGACGTGGTTATCTGTGCCAGCGGCGTCAAGCCCGTGATCCCTGAAGAGGAGGTCCCCGGGCTGAATACACTGTCAAACGTGGTCACAGCCGAGGACGTCCTCATGGGCAAGGCGAAGGTAGGCGACAGGGTGCTTATTATCGGCGGCGATCTTGTTGGCTGCGAGGTCGCCGAGTTTCTCGCCGACAAAGGCAAGCAGGTGACCGTTGCCAGAAGAAGCCGGTTCATGGCGGACAAGATGAACCCCGACATGAGGATGATCCTCGTAGATAGACTGAAGGAGAAAGGCGTCCGCCTGGTTCCCGGAGTTATATACCAGAATGCGACCGACACTGGTGTCGGTATACACGTGCGGGGAGGCGTAACCTCAATGGCAGAGATCGCAGCCGACGCTATGAAGAATATCGTCGCCGACACCATTGTGCTCGCTGCGGGGTCGACGCCCGACACCGACCTCGCTGATTCGCTCAAGGGCAAGGGCCCCAAAGTGCATAGCATCGGTGACTGCGTAGAGCCCAGGCGCATACTGGAAGCTATGCGCGAGGGTTGGAAGGTAGCACTCGAAATATAAGGGGGAGTAGGGGGATTATGACCCCTTTCGTAAAGGGGGAGTAGGGGGATTACAACTCTTGCTCCTTGTGCATTCCTGAGAATCTTCAAAACATATCACACGAGGAGGTGCCCAAGATGGCACAGCTAAAACTAAACGATCACAAGCTCGACCACATCGGTGTCGTGGTCAAGGATATTGAAAAGGCGGTGGACTTCTACACCAAGGCATTCGGCATGAACTTCGAGGAGATCGCACAGCACCAACTGCCGCCCGATGTAATAACCAGAGGCAAGCCCACCCCTTACACAATGAAGGTGACCTTCGCCCCGATGGGGCCGCTAAGGCTGGAACTCATACAGATCGTTGAAGGTGAGACCCTGCACACCGAGTTCCTCAAGGAGCATGGTGAGGGCATAATGCATTTGGGCTTTGAAGTGGCCGACCTGGAGAAAGAAGTGGCCAATGCCGAGGCGCAGGGGCTTGAGCTGATCTGCCACCTCAAGATGGTGGGCATCATGGCCTTCGCCTACTTTGACAGCGCAAAGACCAATGGCGTCATGATCGAGCTTGTTCAGGAGAACGTGCGGGAGCGGATCATGGCGAAGCTAGCCGAGCAGTAGGCAAGTGTTCAGCTTTTCCTCGGGAAAAAGGCGGCTTGTAGCTTCAGAGGAGCTGGATTCCCGCTTCCGCGGGAATGACAGGGTCATGTCACTCCTGCGAAAGCAGGCGTCCACGGCAACACTTTTTCATTCCGCATCGTGAGTATGGGTAGGTTGGAGCATCTGCTTCAACCATGACTAGAGCATCAGCCCCAGCCTACCCTGTTTTGCCAAATCTTAGGACGCCCTCGTATAATATGTACTGTTCCAGCACAGGTAGAAAGGGTTAGTCAATGCCCCGTCCCAAGAGCGTTTTCGTCTGCCAGCAGTGTGGCAATGAAAGCCCCAAGTGGCTGGGCCATTGCCCCGACTGCGATCAGTGGAATACCTACGTCGAGACAGTAGTTAGACACACGCCTGCTGCGACCCCACCCACTCCAGTACAGGAACTCTCCCAGCTCCCCACCAATTCCGCACCCCGCCTCGCGCTACCCCTAACGGAGTTCAACAGGGTGCTGGGCGGAGGCATAGTCCCCGGCTCCATGGTGCTCATCGCCGGAGACCCCGGCATCGGCAAATCGACGCTCCTGCTCGAGGTAGCAGGGATGACCGCTGAAGGCGAGGGAAAGGTGCTCTACGTTTCCGGCGAGGAATCGGTACATCAGATAAAGCTGAGGGCTGACAGGTTAGGAATACGAGGGGAGGGGCTCTACCTTCTGCCTGAGACCGACCTGGAAAACATCATCGAGCGAGGAAGGGATTTATCGCCGCGGCTGGTGGTTATCGATTCCATTCAAGCGGTTTACCTCAGCGGCCTGACCTCAGCGGCAGGCAGCCTTGCCCAGGTGCGAGAGTGCACCTCGAGACTGATGCACTGGGCTAAGTCCTCCAATACCCCTATCTTCATAGTTGGACATGTCACCAAGGATGGGGCGATCGCGGGGCCCCACACCCTGGAGCACATTGTCGACGTCGTCCTCTACCTCGAAGGGGAACGCTTCAGCGCCTATAGGCTGCTGCGCGGTGTAAAGAACCGCTTCGGCTCAACCAACGAGGTTGGCGTTTTCGAGATGAGGGACCAGGGACTGGTTGAGATAGCAAATCCATCCCAGGTTTTCCTCTCCCAGCGCTCTGAGGGGGCAATAGGCTCGGTGATCGTTCCCACCCTTGAGGGTACCAGACCGCTGCTGGTGGAGATCCAGGCACTCACCAGCCCCACCATCTTCGGACTGCCCCGCCGCAACGCAAACGGCGTTGACTACAACCGCCTGCTCATGATCACCGCCGTCCTCACCAAGCGTGTGAGGCTGGCCCTCGGCAACCAGGACATTATTGCCAATGTCGTCGGGGGAATCAGGGTAAACGAGCCGGCGGCAGACCTGGGCCTTGCCCTGGCTATCGCCTCAAGCTCTCGCAATGCCAGGGTCAATCCCGACCTGGTAGCCATTGGGGAAGTCGGGCTCAGTGGAGAGCTGAGGGCTGTATCTCAGCTTGAGAAGCGGCTGTCTGAGGCGGCCAAGCTCGGGTTCAAGTCCTGCCTGCTCCCGCCACTCCAGAGTGGGCAAAAACTGCCTCCTCAGATCAAACCCATCGCTGTAAGCTCACTGTCCCAAGCACTAAAACTAGGACTGGAAGGATAGCTTCCGTAGATGCCAGGCAAGTTAATACCCAGGATTTCAGGATGAGGGCTGGAATATAGAGGCAAAATCATCTCACAACATTTTGCCTGGGACATCAGGCGGGTCTGATTGTTTACGACGACGGTGATGTTGCGGTTCGTTGTGATTGCCGAAGACTATGCAAGCGGTCGCATGGCCCCTGCGAGTATGAGCAACAGGCACAGAGCCTTTAGGAGGTGACAAATGCAACAAGATTTTCCGCTAGGTCTAGCTATTATTGTGGCAGCAGCTATATTCGGCGTATTGCATGCCGCAGGTCTTATAGTGTTGGGGGTGTTTCTCATGTGAGCCCTGGGGGGTATCAGTACGGACACCTCGTCCTAAGGAAGCAATGCGCAAGGCAACAAGCATTGTGGGGAAGAATGGTATTGGCCTCGATGCCAGGTGCTTGGGGTCAGACTAGCTCAGATTCAAAAACTGGCGTTTCGCAACAGCCTATGTTAGAATAAAAGTGCAGATCAACTCATCAGCGAGACTACAGGTGCCCTTGAAATCACTGGCAATCCTGAGAGAAATGCCGGTGGTTTTTGGTGAGTTGGTTTTCCGCGGGGAACCAAGAGGAGGGAGTCTTAAACGGTGCAACAAGAATGGTCACGCCTGCCACAAATAGACCAGGATGTTATCGAGCGGATCGCGGGATGGGAAGTAGCTGACCTCGCCTTGGTGCCTGAGGGCGGTTCCCAGGCCATGCAGCGCGAGATCCTGGCAGAGCTGAGTGAGTTGCTCCAGCAAAGACCCGATTTGGGCGACCTGGTTGTGCGTGGGGTGGAGGCTGGCCTACGACCTGCTGATTGCTATGTCAGAGATATGGCCAGCACGGAAGTCCAAGATTTCTGGGGTAGCATGGTTCCCTTTCTAAAGGCGAGCATGATTCGCTTCGCCATCATACTACTTCAGACCATTGAGCACGCTACAACGGATGGCAAGGACTGCCAAGATGCGGGTGGATGAAATCACCCTGAGTAGTGATGACAAGAGGTAAAGGCCAAGGCTGGAACAGGGTTCTTCCAACAGTGCAGAAAGCTGGTTTGTTCAAACAAGCAAGCTGCGGCACTGTCCCCCGATTCACTGACGCAACCAATCGATTCGCCCCCTTGAGACTGAGCCCCTTCTGTGTTACACTTACGTCTTGGCTTGTTAAGAAAATCACAAACAGGAAGTGCGGTGAGAGAGCAGCTGGCTGAGGTTCTAGACCCATACAAAGGGGAGAGGGGAGCAGTGATCCCCATCCTGCAGAAGGTGCAAGAGAAGTTGGGCTATCTCCCTGAGGAAGCGGTGAAGGAGATAGCCCGTTTTTTGCGCACCTCAGAGGGCGACATCTACGGTATAGCTACCTTCTATGCGCAGTTTCGCTTCACGCGCCCCGGCGAGCACCTGCTCAAGGTCTGCATGGGCACTGCCTGCTACGTGCGCGGTGGGGAACTCATCCTAGATGCCGTGCAGCGGGAGCTCGATGTTGCGCCAGGGGGCACCACCTCCGACCTCAAGTTCAGCCTGGAGTGGGTGGCCTGCTTTGGCTGCTGTGCCCTGTCCCCGGTGATGGTCGTCGACAACACCGTCTACAGCAGGATGACCCCGTCCAAGGCCAAGCAGATTCTAGACTCCTATCGTTAGCGAGAACCACTCCGAAGGGAGAATAAGATGGGCTTTGCCAAGATAAGGGAGCGGGCGCTGGCGGAGTGGGAGGCCCTGGAGCTGAGCGGGAAGCCGCGTATCCTAGTTGGCGCTGCTACCTGTGGGCGCTCTGCGGGGGCGCTTGACGTGCTCCAGACATTCAATGCTGAGCTCACCAAACACAGTCTGGATGCCACTGTCATCCAGGTGGGCTGCCTCGGGATGTGCTACATCGAGCCTATAGTGGAGATAGCCAAACCCGACCGGCCCCGCGTCTTTTACAGTGGCGTCAATGCCGACATCGCCGTCCAGCTCATCGAGGATTATCTGCTGAACGACAACCCGCGCCCTGACCTTGCCCTGGGCATGCTGGGGGAGGGCTCGCTTGATGGGGTGCCTCAGCTATTTGACCTGCCTGTGCTCAAACCCCAGGTGCGGGTTGCCCTGCGTAACTGCGGTTTCATCGATCCAGAGAACATCAACCACTACATCGCGCGTGGCGGCTACAGCGGGCTGGAGCAGGCGCTCCAGATGACCCCGGAGCAGGTGATCGAGGAGGTGAAGAGGTCGGGGTTGCGGGGCAGAGGTGGTGCTGGCTTCCCCACTGGCACGAAGTGGGAGTTCTGCCGCCGCGCCGGGGGCACCCCCAAATATCTCATCTGCAATGCCGATGAGGGGGACCCCGGTGCGTTTATGGATCGCTCTGTTCTGGAGGGCGACCCCCATGCAGTGCTTGAGGGAATGCTCATCGGGGCCCACGCTATTGGCGCCTCTGAAGGGTACATCTACTGTCGCGCTGAGTATCCGCTGGCGCTGGAGCGGCTGGACATCGCGCTGCGCCAAATGGAGGAGCATGGCCTTCTGGGCGATAACATTCTGGGCTCCGACCTCAGCTTTCACATCAAGGTCAAGGAGGGCGCCGGTGCCTTCGTCTGTGGCGAGGAGACAGCGCTCATGGCCTCCATCGAGGGCAAACGGGGCATGCCCCGTCCCCGCCCCCCCTTCCCTGCCCAATCGGGGCTATGGGGTAAGCCCACCAACATCAACAACGTGGAGACCTGGGCCGACATCTCTGCCATCTTGCAGCAGGGTGGAGACTGGTATGCCGGCTATGGCACGGAGAAGAGCAAGGGGACGAAGACCTTCGCCCTGGCGGGCAAGGTGAATCGCACTGGCCTCATCGAGGTGCCCATGGGCATCCCGTTGCGCCAGATCATCTATGACATCGGCGGTGGCATCGTCCGGGATAAGGCATTTAAGGCAGTGCAGACCGGCGGTCCCTCGGGAGGCTGCCTTTCCGCCGACCTTCTCGATATCTCGGTGGACTACGAATCGCTCACCGCAGCCGGCTCCATCGTAGGCTCAGGGGGCATGATCGTGCTCGACGAGGATTCCTGTGTGGTGGATGTGGCGCGCTACTTCCTTGACTTCACGCAGAAGGAGTCCTGCGGCAAGTGCGTACCCTGCCGCGTGGGCACCAAGCAAATGCTCGACATCCTCAAACGCATTACACAGGGACAGGGAGAGCCCGACGACATCGATTTGCTGCTCAGGCTGGGGCAAACGGTGAATCAAGGCTCGCTATGTGCCCTCGGCGGCACGGCGCCCAACCCGGTGCTCACCACCATCCGCTACTTCCGCAACGAGTACGAGGCCCACATCAACGAGAAGCGCTGCCCGGCCCTGGTGTGCAAAGAGCTGATCGCGTTCTACATCCTGCCAGACAAATGCAAGGCGTGTATGATCTGCCAGCGCAATTGCCCGGTGGATGCCATCAAAGGGGGTAAGAAGCTGATCCATGTCATCGACCAGACCAAGTGTGTCAAGTGTAACACGTGCTACGAAATGTGCCCCGAACGCTTCAGCGCCGTAGTCAAGGTCTCCGGGGAGACCATCGAGGTCCCCGATGAGCCTATTCCCCTGGGGGAGAAGGAGTAGAATCTCGCTATCGAAGAGGGCTAAGTGATGGACATACTCAAGCTGACCATAGACGGGAAAGAGGTGGAGGTGGAGAGAGGGGCCACGGTGCTCGATGCCGCCACCAATGCAGGTATTTATATCCCCACTCTGTGTTATCACCCCGATCTCACGCCCTTCGGTGCCTGTCGCATGTGCCTGGTGGAGATCGAGAAAATGAGGGGCTTTCCTCCCGCCTGCACCACCCCGGCCACTGATGGCATGGTGGTTTCCACCAATACGCTCCAACTTCAGGAGTTGCGCCGCGCTATCCTGGAGCTTATCCTCACTGAGCATCCTTGCGAGTGCCTTATCTGTCACCGGCGGGAGCGCTGCAAGCCGTTCGACATCTGCCTGCGCCATGTTGCGGTCACCGAGCGCTGCGTGCTCTGCCCCAAGAACGGGCGCTGTGAGCTGCAACAGGTGGCCGATTATATCAAACTCGAAGAGATCACCCTGCCGTATGAGTCCAGGGAACTCCCTATTGAGCGGGGCGATCCCTTCTTCGACCGAGACTATAACCTGTGCATCCTGTGCGGTCGCTGCATCCGAATCTGCGCAGAGGTGCGCGGGTTGGGGGTGATTGCGTTCACCTTCCGCGGGCATCAGGCGCTGCCCGGCACTGCTTTCGGCCGCTCGCTAAAGGATGCTGACTGCCGCTTCTGTGGCGCCTGCGTCGATGCCTGCCCCACCGGCGCACTAATTGAGCGAAGCGCTCGCTGGCACACCATCCCTGATCGCGAAGTGGTCACCACCTGCCCCTACTGCGGCGTGGGCTGCCAGCTCAAGCTTGAGATCAAGGACGAGAGGATCATCAGGGTGGTTCCCGATGGCAACGGTGCAGTGAATAAGGGGCAAGCCTGCGTAAAAGGCAAGTTTGGGTTGGACTTCGTCGGAGACCCCAATCGTCTGACCTCGCCCCTCATCAAGAAGAACGGCGAGTTTGTGGAGGCGACCTGGGATGAGGCGTTAGACCTGATAGCAACCAGGCTGGCCAGCTATAAAGGGGATCAATTCGCTGCCATATCATCGGCTAAGTGCACCAACGAGGAGAACTATGTCTTCCAGAAACTCACTCGGGGGGTGATGGGCACAAATAGTGTTGACCATTGTGCCCGCCTCTGACACTCGCCTACAGTGGCCGGTCTGGCCGCAGCGTTCGGGAGTGGGGCAATGACCAACTCCAGCAACGAGATCCGTGACGCCGGCTGCATCTTCGCCATTGGCACCAACACCACGGAGAACCATCCCGTGATCGCCCTGGAGATAGTGAGGGCGGTGAACGATGGGGCCAAGCTCTTAGTGGCCAACCCCTGCCAGATCGATCTCTGCCGCATGGCTGATATCTGGCTGCGTCACCGACCGGGGACGGATGTGGCCCTACTCATGGGCATGGCCCGAGTGATAGTTGACGAAGACCTCCTGGATAAAGAGTTTATTGAAGAGCGCTGCGAGAACTTCGATGAATTCAAAGATTCGCTTCGAGCCTTCGACCTCGATCGTGTATCGGGGATCACCGGAGTTCCTGCTGCCACGATCGCTGAGGCAGCTCGAGTATATGCTACCCATGGCCCATCGTCCATCCTATACGCTATGGGAATTACACAGCACTCCCACGGCACCGATAACGTGCTGGCCGTAGCCAACCTGGCCATGCTCACCGGCAACGTCGGCAAGCCTTCCTCGGGGGTAAATCCGCTGCGTGGTCAGAACAACGTGCAGGGTGCCTGCGATTTAGGAGCCTTGCCCAATGTATACACTGGCTACCAGCAGGTGGCCAATGCAGAGGTGAGAGCAAAATTTGAGTCTGCGTGGGGCTGCGCTCTGCCGGCGGAGCCAGGGGTGGTGCTTACCGATATGTTCCACGCTATGGATGAGGGCAAAATCAAGGCCGTGTACCTCATGGGCGAGAACCCAGTGCTCAGCGACCCTGATGCCAAACATGTTGAGGAATCACTGGGGAAGCTGGGGTTCCTGGTAGTCCAGGACATATTCCTGACCGAGACAGCACGGTTCGCGGATGTGGTATTGCCCGGGGCAAGCTTCGCCGAGAAGGAAGGCACCTTCACCAATACCGAGCGTCGTGTGCAGCGAGTGCGCAAGGCGATCGATCCTGTGGGCAATTCCAAGCCAGACTGGCAGATCATCTGCGAGGTCGCTAGACGAATGGGTGCCAAAGGCTTCGACTTCGCCAGTCCATCGGAGATCATGGAGGAGATCGCCGAGCTCACGCCTTCCTATGGCGGCATTACTTATGCGAGATTGGAGAATGGCGGCTTACAATGGCCCTGTCCCGATCGGGAACATCCGGGAACAAAATACCTCCATGCCGAGAAATTCACCAGGGGCAAGGGCAAGTTCGCGCCCTTAGAGTATAAGCCACCTCGTGAGGAGCCTGACGATGACTATCCCTTGGTGTTGACCACGGGGCGCAGCCTGTATCAGTTCCACACCGGCACCATGACCCGGAAGTCCAAGGGGCTCAATGAGTTAAAGGGCGAGGAGGAAGTGGAGATGAATCCTCGAGATGCCGGAGCCTTAGGGATCGCCGAGGGCGATAAGGTGCAGGTTATCTCCCGTAGGGGAAAGGTGATAGCCAAAGCGAAGGTGACAGAGAACTCGCCCAAGGGTGTGGTCTTCATGACCTTCCATTTCGCAGAATGCGCCACCAATTTGCTCACCAACCCCGCCCTAGACCCCGTGGCCAAAATCCCCGAGCTAAAAGTTTGCGCTGTGAGGGTAGAAA
>Ga0209979_1001922_pt1 | contig 21231 bp, 16 predicted proteins | sample AnhtaG_FD_183114 | JGI IMG/M metagenome (GOLD analysis project Ga0209979, IMG submission 183114) | Deep subsurface microbial communities from Anholt, Denmark to uncover new lineages of life (NeLLi) - Anholt_01485 metaG (SPAdes) (version 2) | ecosystem: Environmental > Aquatic > Marine > Oceanic...
AATAGTGGAAAAATAGCATTACGTACTTTTGCTAATTTATCCAATTCAGAGTTATTTCGTAATTCTTCAAGCCTATTTGTAGTATCACTATCAAAATAATTATTTTCCCTAAGCTTTACAAACATTTTGTCTAAAATTTGGTCGGTAATAGATTTATGCGATACATTATTATTTGGCATTTTTGTTACTCCTTCCAGAATAGGTTTCCATCTTTTTATAATAATCTGTTGATTAAATTGCGTGCCTATTAATTATGTTTTTTTAAATATGATGAAAGTGCGACAAAAGACTGGCCTCTGTCCTGCCATCTTAATTAATTAAAATAAGGACACATCCTATTTTTTCTATAGTTTAGCTTTCCATTTTACGAGGTCTTTCTTTAGGACGGCTATCTATAGTAATACTTAAAGTTTCAATCATCTGGTTAAGATACTCCTCAGGTTCTTTAGGTTTCCGCTAAAAGTTACCGAATTATTGACCCGGTACTCCTTCCCTATTTATCTAATTTAAAAGTAAAATATTAATTGTCTAAGAAAATTGGATGTTTCCCTATTTATTCAAGCTCCTTTTTCTTTTTACTAAACTTAATGTTTCCCCAATCAACCCAATTGATTTCTTTTAATCTTGCACCGCCAAGTCGTACGTGTTTATGCGAAGCCGGATTTTGAATGTATCGAATGTATACCTCGCCTAGATTCGATTGAATATTTCCCACGAGAAATAGATAATAGTTTTCCTCCTCCACCTTTGCTTTCTCAAACTGATCTCTAGTTAATCCTGGCACCGGTTCCGAGAGCGACGCTTTCATTTCAATATATTTTCTGTCTTGGCCAAAGCAAAGAAGTATATCATACTCCCTCAAATCCTTATGAACATCTTTGATGTGATTTTCTTTTTGTATGTCAAACAATTCCCTGCAAACCATCTTAACAAACTCTATCCCTATTTCCTCAACACCAAGGTTGGACACCGAAAGGAGAGGAGGTACTCCGCCTGGCACTTTCGCCTTTCCCTTCCGTTTTTTTCTGAATCCGATTTCTTTGCCCTTGCCGTCACCGACTTTTGATTTCCTGATCTCGTCTACCTCGTACTCAAAGGGATTGGCAAGTTGAGGGAATAGTCTGTCTGCCCTTTTTTCCGCTTTTATTTCTCCACGAGTTTTCTCTTCTTTTTCTTTTCCTTTCTCCTTTTCCGTCTCCGATATTTCAGACATATCCTCAAGTTCGCCTTCCTGCTCCTCAAACTGAAGCCCCTTAATTGTTTCTATCTCATCGAGAAATTGACTGATGTGGTCTCTTGAGAAGCCCTGCTTAAAGAAGGACTCCTGAATGTTGTCGATATCCAACCCATCAGCCATTAATTCTTTTGCAAAATTCATTGTGTCATTCGAATATCCTTTGAAAATAGTGTTTATCGCATACTCCCTGATTCTCGATAATACCCTTTCGCTGTCCCTGATGTTAGTAAGGTACAGATTATCATTAATAAATAACGTATCTATGAGAACTCTAAATGGAGAACCATCTTCATTCAATTTAATATCTATTTTCTCGACATCGATAACTTTAATTTTCTCACTGAGTTCTTGTAAGCGAACAATGTCATGCTCATGAATATCGCGCCCCCTGCTATATTCATACGTAGCCACCATTTTCAAGAGCAACCTGAATAAGATAGTTAAATCATTATTCTCCGTCCCATGGGGAATTGAATTCATGTTAAGTTTTGACTCAATACTTTCGATGCTGAATGTTTCCTCTAACTCGCCGGGAAATTCCTGAATTATACTCAGATTAATTACCTTATCTGGTAATCTTCTGGAAAACTCCTTGTGCAGTTCTATGTTGCAACAGGTATACATACTGCTACTGTCAACCATCTTCCCTGAATCTGTCAGGAATATTTTCCTTGTTTTCAGCTTTTCCGGGATTTCTTTCCCAGCCAAATACTTGTAATACCATCTCACTTCAGTTATCTCTTCATGTGTTGGCAGGCTTTTAACCTTGTTTATTCTTTTCCTCAACGCGGAGAATCTGTTGAACACATCTTCCACAGAAGGAAATGGGTTTACGCCGAATTTTTGAAATAACTCAGGATTATCCTTTCCCAGGGTTTTATAAAAATCTCCAATTATCGGACGGCATTTCTTAAACTGTGTCGTTGGATCTGACCAGTAACATTCTTTTGGCATAAACCAGCACGAGTGAAAATAACCTGACCTGAGAAATATATCTGGCGATGCAAAGTCAAAATTAGACAAAAACTCGTAAATTTCACAAAGACGTAAAAGTTCTGAACGGGGAATATCCTTTTCCTTTCCCTCGTACTTTTTCTGCATGTATTCTATGGCGTTAATCAACTCTTCTTTTGTGGGCTCATCCCTCATGTTCAGGTTGTTCAAGAACTTCCCCATCCCTTTCGTGTCGAACGGAACGAGGAGCGAATGATGTGGAATTAATGCAGCGATTTTGGTTCCGACAACAAAATCCCTCAAATGGTGTTCCTTGCCCTCTCTGTCTCTGAGTTCGATGCGATTGAGAACTCTGCCCACGCTGGAATCATACTTTTCGGAACTCCTGCTTGATGTGAGGGTAGCCTCTAGAAAGCTTTTTCCATGCTTTTCCGCTTTATACTTACCCGATAAGTCCTTTAAGATATCATAGACCACTTTGGGTTCTTCCCTTAATGCCGTTAGATTCATTTTATCCAAACCTGGAACTTTATAGTCGGTGAGCTTCCAATTGACGAGGTATCGTCTAACCCAAAAAGGTGTATCGTCATCTCCGGAATACTTATTCTCCAACACCTTCAGATTTGATATGATCCCAATGTTCTCCAGAGCGTTGAGAATCTCCCTGTCATCGAAACCAATGCGGTCACTGATTCTTTTATAAAAGGATGGGGACAAAAAATAGACCCCAGGCGTGTTATTGAATATATTGAAGGCGATGCTTGGGTGATTTTTCCTTCCCCTCAGATATACTTGCTCAACCTGCCCTAAACCAGCAGGGCTTTGCCTATGCGTTTCGACATTGAAAGTCGTTACAGGTACAAGTATATTTTTACATACCTCCTGTAATTGCTTTTTCCCTCGCTCGAAATCACTTCTATATCCTCCATCTTTCATCAGTTTCTTTTGCAGCTTAGCATGGTAAAAAAGAAGCGCCGTGAAATATTGAATCCTCTTTTCTCGCGACAACTGCTCAGATTCAAGTAAAGGTACCACAAGATTTTTAATCAGGTGCCCCTCGTCTTCAAGAATTTTAATGGAGAAATTCTCAATTAAAAAGTTCCGGATGGCTTCTCTTTTGCTTCTGTCTACAGAATATTTATAGCTACCGCTGAATGTTGTAAAAATTGGGTGTAGGAATTGAACTTCGATAAAATCCTCAATGTGCTGTATCTCCCTTTTAGCTTTGGGCATTCTAAAATATAACTTCTTATGAGGCACACAAAAAGCTCTCTTGTTCGTCAACATCCATTCATTAGTGTGCATCAGTTCTACGGTATGATCACCTATCTCTTGGTTACTGTTAGCAGTAGCAAAGCTGTAGTAACAGTTAAAGACCCATACAGGGTCAATATCCTTGTTTTCCTTTTTATTCAGAAGAATCCGAAATATTTCTTTGGACGTTAGTCTTCTTACACCAATCCATTCGAGACACCTTCTGAGGATTGAGTTCCTAACCAGAAACAAGAGGCTGTGCCTTTTAAGGTTGGCTAAATGTAGGTCTTTGCTGGTAAGAAAACCTGTAGCGGGATCGCAAATGATGTAATCCTTCAGACAGATTGCGTCCGAATAGTCTCCGAATTTGAATTTTGTATTGATGATTTCGCCTTTGAATGAATCTGTAAAGGGTTCGAGGAAAGAACTGATATTTTCTTCCCAGGGGATTAATTCATGAAATTCGAGTGCTATTTTTTCGTGCTTGGTGCAGGTTTCGATAATCTTTGCGAGTAAGAGTCCAAGATTTTCCAAGATCGCCTTATTCCATAGTAAATCCATCTGAATATGTTTTCTGTCTGCCGTTGGAATGAAATCTCCCTGAAGGATAAACGGCAAGCCTGTGTCGGATTCGCTCAGCGGCAGGTAACAATACAGCGGGTATGAGCGTTCCTCTTCTGAGCCAATCGGCAAGGCAATCGAAACCTTGCTGCTTTTGCTCGTGCGTTTCTTGTCATATAACTTGCTATTGGGCAAATTCCTTTTAGCATCTTCAGAAATTCCTATGTTCAAGCTTCCCACAATCCATTCACTGGTTTTTATTTCATTGTTGTTGTGGCTGTCAGTTGATTCCGTGAGGATTTGAATTTTTTTGCACGTGTATGCACCAATTTTGTTAATGCCCCCTCTAACGTAGAACTCAATATCCTTGCGAGTGAAGGTGATACCAGCCTCGCTATCTCTTGAATCCTTCACCTCAATCGTCTTTATAGCACTAAGGAACATTATCACACTTTGATCAAGTTCGTTCAGGATTTTCCCTATCCTGTCTGTTCCACACTTCCCCTTGTCATCAGGAAGCAACGGTGAATAAAAAATCGCTCCTCTATGTGGAAATCCGTCTATCCTCTTGATGACATCAGGAGAAAAAGGTGGCAGCTCTCGGTGGGGAGAGGGATACAGCATATCCTCAATGGTGAAATTATATTTTCCCGATACCAGCCAGGGCCTCTTGGTGATTGTAAAAATCGTTTTTGCCCCCACCCCCAGAAAGCCTATTCCTTTCTTATATTTCTGTGAGACACCAATTGAGCAAAAACCCTTTATGTCGTTCCTTCCATTCTCTATTCGAAACGGTTTGCCATCGTTATAAATCACCAATCCCGAATCGTATAGATAAAACCCAACTGTGGAGGATTCTTCATCTTCGGCGTTTTGGATGAACTCCAGGGGAAAGTGGCTTGCTTTTAGCATTACGTTCTCGAGTATGTCCTTCAAGCCTTCAAGATCTTCGCTGTCTCTGTGTTTCTCCTTTTCCCTTCTGACGTCTTCAACGGGCTTTGGATCCCAACGCCATTTGTTGCTAATAGCTGTGTGTGATGTGTTGGATTTCATATATTCACCTGATTACAAGCTCCCCGGTATGCCCCATCTTCGGGAAACAAACACAAGCTGTTCCTTGTCAAGCTTTCTAACTTGTCATAATAATTGTGCATGCCCAATGCCTTTCCCTTTTCGCCCATGGTTTCATATAACGTTTCGCGGGTGATCCGAAGTTGCTGTAGCAAGGAACGAGCGAAAGCAATTTTGGATATCCGCTGTTATATGCTTTACTGCGCTAATAATTTTTCCTTCAGGTTTTACCATGGACGGAAAACCTGTTTTTAATTTTTTTTACCAACAATTGCAATATAAAGATAAAAAAAGAAAAATTTTGTTTTGCTTCCTTATTCTTAAAGCGAAGCGGCAAACTCCTTATTATCAAAAAGATAAAAAAAGTATGTCGCCTAACGTTCCGCGAATAGCCGAGGTTGTCGGAACGTAGCGTTTGGATCTATTCTATTACAAGACACAAACCTACAAGAATAAATTTCTGGTAATTTAAAGAAAATGGGATGTGTCCCTTGTATATTAATATGGTCGGGGCGAGAGGATTCGAACCTCCGACCTCTTGATCCCGAACCAAGCGCGCTTACCAAACTGCGCTACGCCCCGTAACATATAATATGTACAAATTAATTATTCATACTATTAAATTATATCATAAGCGATTAAACAGAACTACTAATCTACTTAATTTAATTGGGACATTAATTAAATTAGCAATGAAAAAAATAAATATAAAGATTTTTACATTTTATATTTCTTAATTTATCACTATTTCTAAAACAGATCTATTATTTGTCTCTTTATTATCCCATCTATTCTTATCTTCAAATATTATCAATTCCTAAGAAATAAAGGCATGGTCCATATCAAATGTCTTCCTGATTTCTTTTATTGATAATGATGAATGTCTTGTGGCAATTTTCTGTTTTTCTATAAAAATACAAGTATTTGCTGAAAGCTAAAAACTGCCTTACCAACCTTTTTTACCTTTTTCTATGGTATTTAGATTAGGGTAAGTGTATAATAATGAATATACAGATGCTAAAAGCTTATTGGTAAATGAAATGAAAAAGAAAGATATATTAAATATATTTAAATCCTTTGGATTTGCAATAAGTTATGATGCAATGCTTGGCGACCTAATAGAGATGGGGGTAGAAGATGCGTTTGTCTTTGCTAGCATAACTGGTTCCCCATATTTAATAAGTAAATATGGAATAGGAGTTAAGGGTAGAAGTGAAGTTTTTATACATAGGTCCATCTTCCAAAATGAATATTATATTTACAGTCCCGGACTTTTCACGCGAGACATTAAAGGATGTTTAAAAGAAGGGAACTCTGCGAGACGATTAAAGAGAGAGTATCCACAAATTTTTTCAGGAAAAAAATTTATCTATATACAGGATATATCTAAAGACAATTCAAGCAATATTGAAAGACAAGTTTATGAATATCTACTCCGGAACAAAAAGAGTCCCGAAGATATTATATTAATGAAAAATTTTGAGACTGGTAGTAGTGGTGAACCTTTTTTAGAATATCTTGCATCAATTTTATTTATAAATCAGGGATATGTAGTGGAAAATCAAGCTCCTTGGTTTCAACAAGCTTTCAAATATCAGGATAAGGTAATAAACGGGGGAATACCTGATTTTTCTGCGTTTAAATCTTCAATTTTAAGCTACTTGAACAAAATAGCTGCAATAGAAAATGATAAGGGGGTTCCCCTGACTCTATTACCGGTGATACACAATTTCAGAAACATAAGAGAGGCTCCCGGCGAACTTTCTCCTGCTAAGCAAATGGAGTATAAATTAATTTTGGGCGAAGCTAAAACAGCTGCCTCTTCATTGCCTTCAGCGCTTAAACAATTGCGTCAGTATAAGCAAGTAAATTTAGCTAATGAATTGTATACAATAATTCCTGATGTTAAAAATAACAGAGATGATAAAATAGGAGAAATTTTTTTGGAAAACGACAAAATAATTATTGGCAAATCTGGGAAAAAACTTATAATTGATAAAGATCATCAAACTAAAGATAACGAATGGTGTGACAATTACATAAAGATATTATTACTCGGTAATATTGATTTTGACAAAATTGAAAATATTTTGAAGGAATACAGAATTAATTCAGGGCAGAAACCTTTGGAAAATTATGAAGCGCATCATTTGGTGGATTTTGTTTTGAATACCCCAAATCACACATTTTTCCCCGTTTTTCTCAGGAGTTTGTAATGGCATATACAAGTGATTTAAGAGTAAAAAATTATATAAAAGAAGTAGACAGAAATATCAGACAGAGGCTTAGAAAAAACCAGCTTGATAAGCGTCTATTCTTGAGAATATTTGATGAATCAAAGGAAGACTCTAAACTTTGGGAAGAAGGAGGATTATCTTTTAAGGATCCTACAACTGGCATTAAATTAGGATCTAATGATGCAGGATGGGCGATAGATAAAACAGAACCTCTTGTAATTGTTGAAGGAACATGTGGAACCGAACGTGGTCAGTTCGGGGATGGACAATTAAATAGAGTTAGTCATTCTCTAGGTGTAGCAATAAATGGGTATTTAGGAGTAACGATAGTTCCATTTCATGGACAATCGTTTATTAAAAAAGGCACAAGAAAAGATATTCTATCAAAAAAAATAAATTATAACACTGCTACTCTACATAAAGGATTAGTAACGGTTGCATTAAATGTTTCAGCGCTAGGTAAGGGAAAATTTTTAATAATAGACTTATATGAAGAAAATACTCTAGAAATGTTGGTTTATTATGCTGTATTAAAATATTTTAACTTACCCAATGAATTAGACAAAATAGTTGCTTCAGTTATTGCGAAAATGACCAATTATTTAAAAGATTATCAGTTTGGCGCGAAAAGCAGGCAAGTCATACAAACACTTTATGGTCCAAAAAATAATATACTTGCAAAGAATGTACGCTATTACACACAAAATTTAGCTGCATTAACAACTTCGACCAAGCGAGATGGACATGGTTTGTTGGGAAAGAATTTGATTGAACTTTATGCGTCTGAAAATACAAAATATTCGATTTTCATAAGATTGGCGAAAAAGGACATTGATTTTTTAAAAAGACGAAATTCTAAAGAGTTAACTTTCCTTTTCAGAAATCCTCGTATTAAAGTAAAATGTTTTGATGATTTGATCTTTGAAGATTCAAAATTACAGGATAAAGTACAAAAGATTAAGGACAAAAACTTACACTTAAATACAGAAAAAAGACTAATGAAAGATATTCAGACAGCTTTTAATACGGGGAAAATAAAAATCAAAGAGTAAATTCTTTGATTTCATAATTAAATAAAAGACGATTGATGATAAAATCAAACATATCAGATGGATTTAAATAGCCTTCCGAAATAGCCTCGTTTTTAAGTTGTTTTATCAACCTTAAATATTCAGTATGCTCTGCCTTCTTAAGAACAATACCCTTGTAGTCAGGGTCTTTGGTTAGATTGAAAGCTAAGAAACATTGGGAGTGTTTTTTTGTTTTATGCTGACTTGATGTTTTGGATTTGGAAATTAACCTAATGGGTTTTTTAGATATTACTGGTTTTAATTTTGAATTAACAAATGCATTTTGCAAATATCTCCAATGTTCGAGATTTGGATGGTGAAAAATTATAGTCATATATTTATACTTTTTTAATCTAGAGTAGCATTTATTCAGAAATATCTCAAACCTTTTAGAGTAATATTTGATGTCTTTATTTTGAAAATCATTAACAACTAATTCGTCAAATATTTTTGTCTTTTTTTTAAGCCAGCTTTCAAAAACTATATTAAGTTCAGAATAACTTATTACATCAGAATAAGGAGGATCAGTATATATATAATCGATACTATTAGGTTTGATACTTTCTAAGCTATCAGCATTTTCTGAGATATATCTAACCTTGGATTTAGGTTTATGTAAGAATATTTGGGTGTTTCCTTGAATAACTGCATTATACTTATTTAAAAAATTAGTTACAACGTTTGTATCTTTTATTAATGGGGGAATATAAAAAGTCCCCATCTTTATAGATGTATTCTCATATTCGGCTCTATATCTACTCATAAGAGAAGAGTTGAATAAGATAGAAGTAAAAACAAACATGTAAAGTTGTTTTAATGTATTATTTTTTAAATTATTAATTCTGCCATATATTATAGAAAGAACAGATAAATTCCTAGATGAGTATAGTTGGTAAACTTTCTTAATCCCTCTTTTATAATTTCGCTTTGGCTCTTGACCAAAGAAATCATCTTGAGGATAAAACTTATTTAAATAATCTTTTTTGTTAAATAAAGCTAAATCTTCGAAATCGGGTTGCTTGTATTGTTTTTCTTTAGAGCATCCGCATAAATAGCATATTTTTAAAAGCCTAAATTCTTTAAAAGTGTAATCCTTGTTAAAAGTAATTTTATCATAGGTATTTTTTAACATTAATTCCCCGCGATTTTCTTCAGTTAATCCATCTTTACTTTGCCAAACCTCGCCAACGATAGAAAATCTTATAGGAACCGAATAACCACACTTTTTGCATGTCGTAAGATAACATTTTTCTAAACCTTTTAATAAGGAATCTTTTGTTTCTCTAATATTTAAAATATTTTTTTGAACGGAATAGTTCGTACAATATCCTTTTGATATATGCATGCAGACAGGGCTTATATCGTTCAATATTACATTTCTATTTGTTTTTATAGCTGCTACACCAGTCATGCCTGTACCAGAAAAGGGATCTAGAATTGTATCCTTCGGGTTAGAATATTTGGTGATAAAGCTTTCTATAGCATCTACTGGTTGTTTAGTCCAGTATGAATGCATGTTAAATATTTTACCTGCTTTTTTATATAAGATATCCATATTATTTCTTTGTCATGATCAATATTCGATCATGCTTTTGTCTTTTTGTTCTTTTCTGAATAGATTTATTTATAGGAATCTCATCTTGAATTATTGCATGAGATACAAACCCAACTTGTTCGCTAATTGCCTGCAAATCTTTCGCGGTATTTATTACTTTGTTTCCTCGAAAACAATCTCCTAGAATAAAAATACAATAACCACCTTTTTTCATTACTCTATGAATTTCATTTATGCATTTTGTGATTTCAGTTAGATAGGTGTCATACTTTTGAATCAACTTTTCTTTCAGAAGTTTATTCTCAGCCTCATCGTAAAAACCAGCAATTGCTAATCGCAGTCTATGTGAATTAACATAATCTAAAGTGTCATAATATGGTGGACTCGAAATTACGTGGTCAATACTTTCTGTTTGTAAAGGTAGTTTTCGCGCATCAGCTTGATATATTTTCATATCCTCCATATTATCAAAATTCGATTTATATGTCCGCTTTACTTTTTCTATTAACCTGGGTATTACTTCTCGGTATTCTCCTTTATCATCAGGCTTAGGTTTGAAAGGTAATGTCCAAGCGCATGGTTTCGATAAATGACCAGGCCTGTGCCCTTGGCTGATTCCTATTAAGCAGCCAAGGATAAAGTGTTTTTCTTCTTTTTTAAGTTTAGTAATAAGAAAAAGAATTTCTTTTAATGTCTTTTTATTATAATACTCTTTTACCCATTTAGGTATATTTTCAATTGATACATTTCTAATGTTAATTTTAATATTATTTAAGTAGTCCAATATTTCATTTAAATTCTCTTTATTTTCACTTTTTGCTTTAGCAATAAAGTAAGCATAAGGGTTTAAATCTATACCAATGGATTTACGTTCCATTAAAGCAGCTTCGGCAGGAATGGTGCCTATTCCACAGAAAGGATCTAAAATGATATCCCCCTTTTCACTAGAGTATTTTATAAGAAAGTGTGCAAACGACGGCTTGATTCTCCCAACATAAGGAGCTATTCGATGTAGCCAATTTCCCCAACTTTGAATACTGTATGGAGGAATTGTCCATTCGCGTTTGCTAATATTGTTAATTACTTCTTTTGTAGAGTTGTATTTTGACATTTTTACTATCCTTTATCTATATAGAGTAAGTGTAAACACCTTTTACTATTCCTACGATTCGGAAATCGTCAGAAGCAACAAAAGGTTGATATTTTGGATTATTAGAAATTAGTATTATCACATTAGTTTTTTGTATTTTTTTTATTAAGGCTTCGCCACTATTAATACAAACAACAGTTGATCCATTTTCTGCATCTTTTGATTTCTGAACTATAACTAGATCACCGTCATTAATTTTAGGAATCATAGAATCGCCTTTAGCTTTAACCATAAAGGCTTCGGCAGAAGAAAAGCCTAAAATTCGTGACGAGATGGGAATGTGATCTACAGGATTTTCATCAAGTATTGTTCCGTTTGGTCCACAAAAGGTTAATCCGTATAAATTCAAATATGTAATTTTTTTCTCCGGGGAATCTGCCAAAATTTGATAGTCTCTGGAGTTGCTTGGATTACGTCTCAAATAACCCTTTTTTTCAAGTTGCTGTATATGATGATAAACTAAACTTGATGAGGACAAGCCTAGCTTCGCTTGAATTTCTCTAATAGTTAAAGGGTCGGTAATAGAATCTTTAAGCAGTTCCAATAATTGCTGCTGAGTTTTATGGAGTCTTTTCATAAAAACCCCCTTATCATTTACTGTTACTATATTATCATAAAATAAGCACACAGTCAAGAACAAAAAGCTTGTTCTATAAAATGTTCTTGCTTTGTTCCATTTTGTGTTATCTCTATGAAACAATTAACAAGAGGAATTATCATGGCTAAAGAAAAAACAACTAGAGTAATTGATCGAAATATATTTAAAATTCAGGGAAATAAGGAAATTCGGCTGGCTAATGTTAGGGTTCCAGAAATGGAAAATCTTTTGGGTCTTTTGTCTTTTAATTTAAATAGGGACATCCTATTTTTTCTATGGTTTAGCTTTCCATTTTACGAGGTCTTCCTTTGGGACGTCTGTCTATAATAATACCTAAAGCCTCAACCAACCGGTTAAGAAACTCCTCAGATCCTATAGGTTTTCTGTAAAAAGTTACCGAATTATTGACCCGGTACACCTTCCCTATTTATCTAATTTAAAAACAAAATATTAATTGTCTAAAAAAATGGGATATTTTCTTATTTTAATAATATAATCATAAGTATTAGTCACAATTAAGACTTCCCCAGTCAATATCTTTACAAGGCAAATTATTATTGAGTGGTGGAACTTCCCCATGCCTTTTAAAATAGCACTTTAATAATCGTTCCTCCTCCTTCTTAGTTTCACTTTCATTCCGCAACTTCTTAAAGGAATATTGGATTTTACAATCATTGTACCTTCCTATAAAGTTGGTATATTTCTTTATAAGATTTAATCTTTGCCCTTCTGCGTGAGCATATCCCTTTCCTTCTATTGCACCACGAAAATACTTTATCCGTCTTTCTGTATCTTTTGAACTACCTATCTGGAGAATTCCATCCTTATCTTTATCAAGAAGTCGAGGAATCTCAATAGGATAGTCTTTTGAGTCAGCTAAGCGTATTTTATAAACTCCGCAACCTTTATAACTTGCATTCTTCTCAAGATCTACCCACACATTCCATCTTGACATGCTCTGTCTCCTCATTAAAACTAGGCATTTCGCTTAATGGTATCGGTGTAAAAGAAGTTTGGCGAAGCCAAATTAAGACTAAGTGTAGCGTAATCTTTTACACCGTGTTACGTACTGTTGTGCCGCACAATATAATCTTTTTAAATAGATCCTCAATAGGATTCATAATTACATTATCAATTTTGTCTAGAGAGATATTTTTTGGCCAGATAGAGGACAAGGTGAAATATTGTTCACCGACCTTTTTGTTGTCGTTAGGAAACCCAGGCCAATTTTTTGAAGTCATTACTACCAAGAACGCCTTTGCGTTTGGAAACTCTTTTTTTAGTTTGGACTCTCTTTTTTTAAAATCTTCTTCCCATTTATCTCGATTCCAACCTAATTGTGTTTTACACTCAACTATTGCAACTACCTTATTATTTTTCCAAACGGAAATGTCCGGCCTAATGGTCCCCTTTTTTTGACTTATTTGTCTTTCTGAATGAATCTCTAAACCAATATCCTCTATATCGAAGATTACTTTTAGATAAAAGACTATTGTCTCAACAAAGAAATCAGAAGCTGGTGACAAATATCTCTTATTCAAAAATTTCTTAATTTTATCCTGAACATCGTAGTAGGCTTTCATTCTAAGGAGAATTGCTTTTGTAATATCCTTTTTTTTAAGTGAAATAGAGGCATTGGATTTGATTTCCTCATAAAGACTCAACAATTGCTTCTGCTGATTATCCAAGCTTTCCCAATATTTTTTTTCAAACTCCAGTAATGACATAGTTAATTCCTTTTAGGGCACAATTACACATAACTTGTTTATATTTAAAATAGGGAGACATCCTCTTTTTCTATGGCTTAGCTTTCCCTTTTACGAGATTATCCTTTAGGACGTCTATCTATAATAATACCTAAAGCCTCAACTATCCGGTTTGAAAACTCCACAGATCCTGTAGGTTGTCCGCTAAAAGTTACCGAAATATTGAGCTAACACAACTGCCCCTATTATTATAAATCATTTGCATAATATTTTAGTGGAACGCGAAGAAGGCTTTTGTATTGAAATGAAATAATTAATTATTCTAATCTTAAAAAAGCCTCTATCATTCCATTTTTATTTATATTCCAATATTTTGGTTGATGCGGAACGATGGCACCCTTATTAATATCAAAACCAAAAATTTCTTTTTCAATGATTGCTAGATCTTTCATATTTTGTAGCGCTAATTCTTTAAAGGGAATTTCCATTACTATTGGATTCATATGATGTATATCGGCACGAAAACTTTTCCAAATTTTTATTGAAGCTTCAGCACACTCATTTGAAATAATCTTTCTCAATTTAAATACATTAATCAGCTCCTCGATGGTTTTTGTATCTCCATTTTCTTTTTGTCTACTTATAGAATTTCTTTCGGCAATAAATTTTATAATACCTTCATTAATTGCATGGCTCATCATGACTGTACCTATAAAATAACCATCACGATAGAGGTAAATGCATTCGGACGATGCTTCTGAAAAGTGATGTCCACCAATAATTTTATGATGCTCAATCTCTAAATATCTGTTTATTTTTTGTTCAACAGTGCTTTTACATTCAGATTCAAGACTTTCTTTGAGCTGTATTCTTCTAATTCTTTCTGAATTATCCATATTATTTTTTCCTTCTATTATAAATTATTTAAATAAGGACACATCCTATTTATTTTATATTTTATTCCACTATAGTTGAAGATCCTGTTCATAAGAACTGATTATTCACTTAACTGCTTTTTCTATTGCATTTTCAGATGTTATAAAAAAGATTGAAGGATAGTATAATTTCCAATTCTCTGAAGCAGGTGAGGATTGGAGGACACTGTCAAAAGATGGGTCTAGTCTTGTAAATAATCTTATTTGGGTTTTTTGAGGATTCAAATGAATAACTTTCCTATTTGTTCTAGGGTTCTTGAATGAAGCCCAATATTTATATTCACAGTATTCTAATAACGGGATTTTCTCGTTAATCTTAGATTTAATCCTTTTTAGCCATTCTAAAGTTGTAAGTGAAGATGTAATTAATTTATCCATCTTGCCCCCTTACTTTTTTATCGTTTTATTCAATGTTTTACGGATAAAAAGATTATTGAAGGCGATTTGTGGTAGGGAAATATTTGATTTTCCTTTTATCCGTAACAAAAATGGGACCTGCCTTGTTTATTTAATTTTTTAGAAAAAATATAATTACTCGAAAACGGTACTTTTTTCATTTGTGTTTTTCTTTTTTATAGATATTAAAAACCTTCAGGTACCAAGCCAAGATTATTTATAATTGAATTTACATATTCTAAGCTCTCATGTACTCTGGATATTTCTTCATAATCCCAATATTTTAACTTATCTCTTAAATCTTTAACATCCGATGCATGTTTTTTAATTCTTTCAAGTTGTACTTTATCAGAAACTGCAACCACACCCTGCACTGCTTGATTATTTAATGATTTTAGTAAATTTAATATAAGGCTATCTATGCTGCCTTTTGTTTGCACTTCAAACACATATATTACGCGACCCATATTTCCGATAGTTGCTTCCCAAATCGTATCAACCTTTGAGCCATCCGATACTTTTTGTTCAATGTTCGCATTAAAACCTAACCAAAGTCCAATATCCTTAATTTTATCTCTGATGTCATCATGAATAAATATCATTTATTCAGGATGTTCTATCTCTTTTTCTTTTTTAATTCCTTCTCCAGCACGTTTTACTGATATTTTACTTAAGTTGTCTTCAACTTGAAGTTCTTCCCATATAAAATAATCAACTGATAATAATGTGGTATCTTCAAAGTCAACCTTTTTTAATTCCTTGGCAATACTTTTTGTAATATCACATAGGTATTTATACACTTTACCGGTTAATTGATAATCATATCTTGGTAAATTATCAACTTCAAGATAATTTAAACCTACAAATGCTCTACGATTCCATAACATATATTCATTCGGATGGGTCTTGCATAAGATCTCACTGATCATTGCCGGGCCCATTCCTTTAATATCAGTACGAAAAATATCCCAACGTTTTTCAATCTCATTGTGGCCCCAAATAAGATCAGCCAAATGTTTACGAAAATTATCTATGCCGTTTTCATCAATAATTTTATCTATCACATAATGTTTATTGCCCCAGATTAACATAGCCCATAATTTTGATATATATTTATAAATGTCATCTCTGTCCATATTTATTATCTTTTCTTTTGAAAAGCTTTGATAGTAAGATATTAATTCTTTTCTTTCCTGAAGATCATCAACAAATTTCTTTGGATTATCTTTGTACCTCCTCAGAAAATCATCAATATGTTTCTTAAGTAGGTTGGTATTCATTTTATGCCTCCATACAATTTACTAAACACTAACATTTCATCATTGCTTAAAGCAAACCACTTATCTAACCATTTTTTATAGTCTGAAGTATACTCAATTATTAAATCAAATTTCTAATATACTCATTTTGAAAAATAATGGGTGTAAATTGCCATACAAGAAGAATTTTTTCTAATATAGTTATTAAACCACTTTATTCTTCTATAATTATTAATTTTTTTAATTATGATTGATTATTTTACACACTCAATGTTTTTATTAAAATTATCATGGTTTCGTTATCTTAAGCGTTATAAAAATATATCATTTATAAATAATTCAACTAATTGAATTACAATGCTAGACATTTTTTTTGCATAAGTTCTAGAAATTTTTATTTTAGCTTCTGGTGTATTTATATTACAATGAACCAAATCATTTCTATATTTTCTTATAAATTCAATACTAACCCTATTAAAATCATCTTGTTCTATATATTTATTTTGTATTCCCCAGTTTATTAATTCATTGAAATGAATTTTATATGCTTTATTTTCATCAATTAATTCAGCATATCTGCTTCTTAATGATGCTTCTAAGGCAAAAGTACAAAAAAGTAAAGAGCTTCTATGCAAATCAAATGCTTGACAATCTAAAGCTTCGGTAAAATAATCTTGAACGTGCTCAGGCGTGTCTATATTTAAAAAAATGTTTTTTTTAGCTTTATTTGGAACCCACTTTTGTATTATTTTATAATTTTCTATTTTAATCCATGAGTCATCCAATAAAAGAGCATTTACTTTTGAAATAAAATTATCTAATGCTACTATAGTAACTACTTTGTGCTCAATGCTTTGAGAAGTTAAAAGTTTTAGAAAAACTAAAAATGCTTTTTGCTCTTCATACAAATAAGTTGACATTTCTTCTAATGATTTTAAAGGAATTTTTAAACCCGCTTTTCTAGTTTTCAGAATATTCTCATTAAATTTTCTGGCACTTGGAAAGCTTGTAAGATCTTGATCTCCAGTTATGTCTCTAAAAATATCTAATACAAAAGTGGATGGAAAATAAATACGTATTATCTTGCAAGATTGATTAATTGTAAAACTGGAGAGTTCAATCATTTTATTCCTCAATAATCATTTTCTCAATTTCTTTTTCTACTTTGCCTATAAGATCATCTGCTTCTTTTGGGAATTCTTTAATCATGGTGTTAAGTTTCTTAACTTTCTTAGCAATTCTTTCTTGAGATATAGAGCTCGGAAAAGGAATTAAGATATTTTTTAATTCAGACTTAGAGATACTTGACATAATAGCACCTGTTAATTCTCTTTCAATCTGCATTTGTGCAAATTTTGTGGTGAGATAGTAAAATACATAATGTCTTAAATTTTTATCAGATATTCTTAAAACAGCGAATCCATTAGTTGCAACTTCATTGTTAAATTTTTTAGTAACAATAGCAACCGATTTTAGAGAACCTCCTAAGACAGGTAATAAAATATCTCCTTCTCTAATTAGCATTCTTGCTCTTCCTGGGGTATCTTTTCCAAGAATATAGTTATAAGAAGAAATCTTATGATTTATTTCATCTATGTTTTGAATCTGAATATATTTAAAATATTTATTAGGTTCTTTTTGGGGATCAATTTGCTCAATACTAAATTTTGCTACATCTTTTAATTTCTTTAATTCAAATCTTCCTTTCTTTAGTGAATCAATTATACGTGTAAATCTGGGATGGTAATAATATGGATCAAGTCTCTCATCTAAGAGATTAACAAAAAGATTTTCATCTTTTTTTTCAGAATATTCCAAACTAAGTTCTTGTAAGAAGAAATTAGCAATATTTTTTCTGAATTCTTTAACTTCTTTAAAATATTGATTTCTCTTTGCTTTTGCCTCTTTAACATTTTTTACAATTTTTTCTTGCATTTCTTCGGATGGCAGAACAATTTTAACTTTTTTGATATCTATAACCGTTATATGCGGTTGTACCTGACCTTGCATTAAACGCTCTAATTGAGTTATTCCAAATTTTGTTGTAAAAAAAATACAAATATATTCAGAATTATATTGTTTGTCCATTTCTATGCCAATAATATCTTGGCTTATATTGCACCGATGAAGGGTTTCTGGGATAATACTAACTGCTAAATTACCTGTTTTTGAAATTAATATATCTCTTGGATGAAATTCAGTGTTTATTTCTTTTCTATTTTTTTCTTCTGTTATATATACTAAATTTTTATTAATAATTGTCTCTTCTTTTAAGTTAGAAACTCTTACAAACGGAACTCCTTTTTTCGTATATTCTGATGCAAGAATATAAAATATACCCTTTTTTATTCTTTTAGAAATTTGCTCAAGACGCTTTATTTTTTTACTTCTTTTAAGTAATTCTTCGTTTTTTAAATAAATGGGATGAAAAAACTGTACATCGCTACGCCCTTCTGATAAAAATAATTGTTTTTCTATTTCATAACATATTGGATTTTTACTAAAAAGCTGCATCGCTTGACCTCCCATAATGTTTTTCTTCAAATTTGCGATACTCCTCTAAAATTTTTGGGAAATCATTCTTTTCTATAACTCTGCCAGTTGCGTCATACCCAATATTTTCAGCAATAGCCATAAACACAGAACCCTGTTTGTGATATGGATCAGCAGGATTTTTCTTTTCCAAAAAAAGCAATGATGCTTTCACTCCAGAACCATAAGGCATAAATGTTTCTTGTGGAAGGGAAACAACCGCTTTAACAATCGTCTCTTTTTTAATGTAATCTCTGACAAATTTAAGTGATGAATTTGTCAAAATACCATCTGGTAATACTATTCCCAGCTTCCCATATGGATTAAGTAAATTAATACAAAGCGCTAAAAATAATACTTCTGTGAGTTTTGTTCTTGATATCTCTTCGAAACGTGTATTACATAAAATATTAGGATCATTGATTTTACTTCCAAAAGGAGGATTTGTGAGAATTACATCATACTTTTTGTTTATCAGATCTTTGTTTCTTGTAGTAACTGTAAGAGCGTTTGAATGCACTATGCCTCCATGTCCATCTCCATGGAATACCATGTTCATTTTTGCAACCCAGGCAAGACGCTCATTTATATCCATTCCGAATAATCTATTCTCCGCATAAATCTTTTTTTGTTCTTCAAGATCATCAATTTTTCCTTGAATATATTTTTCATGCATATCACTCCAAACTTTTTGCATAGCTCCTATCAAGAAGCCACCAGAACCGCAACCAGGATCTAAAATTATTTCATTATCCTTTGGATCAACAACACCAATCATAAAATCAATAATTTCTCTCGGTGTAAAAAACTGACCTAAAGGCCCTCTAAAAGTACCTTTTAAGAAAATTTCGAACATCGCACCTTTAATATCTACGCCATGTTTGTCAGTTCCTGTTTCAATAAATGTGTAAGGTTCAATAATACCTACAATTTGATAGATTGTAAAATCTTTTAAATTAATAGTCACTAACTTATGGGCTATTTTTGATTCAACTTCTGCATAGATTTTTGGGAAATCTTTTTTGGCTTCTTCGAATAAATTTCTGACTCTATCAGCTATAGAACCAATCGTATCATCTAAGGCCTTGCTTACTTTATTTGTTTTTATTATAAATTCACGTTCTCTTTTTTTCTTATTCTTAATGTCTTTTTCGTCTTTTATTTTTGCAAAAAGCAATTTGCTCATTTCGTCAAACGATTCTGCAGGATCTCTGCCTTCTTCATTTCTAATAATATCGTGACACTGTTGGATTACTCTTGACAAAATATTCAAATCCTCAAATTTAATCAAAGATTTGCCTTCTTTTTGAATTTTAGTATGTGGAATAAAATCTGACCTTATTTTTTCAGATTGTCCCTGTCTTTTACCCGTTTTAAACCACAACCAACCTAATTTGGTCCCATCTGTAACAATGAAATAAGGCGCACCCAAACGTTGCGCATAGCTTTCAGCCTGAAGCCAATCATCACCTTTTATGATGCCTGGGGCTTTACATTCCACAACAATATATGGAATTTTTCGATGATCCTCAATAATAAAGATAACAACATCTGCGAATTTTGTCATTCTCCCAAATCTCACTGGTACTTCAAAATCCATTAATTTATAGCCAAGAACATCCCTCAAGTAAGGAATTATTTTTTCTTGTTTTACCTTTTCTTCGGGTTTGATTTTTTCTTTCATCTTTTTGCTAAGCGTATCGATATTTTCGTCGTCGTTTTTAATTATTTTCTTTTGTTTATCCATCTTATCCCCTCTTTTTAAGTTCTTCACCCATATTTAGTTTATTCAACTAAGATATTGAGATTATCACCATAATATAAAGTGTTTTACATATTTATAATCCAATTAACTGTATAAAAATAAGTATTATTATAAATAAAATGTAAAGTTTTTAAATTAAAGCAAATCTTTCTTTCATATTATTCTGGATATAGTAATTAACTCCCCCTAATAAAGAGGATTTTCTAACATATACTTAATGGTTTTATTGTGCCATTTAACACTCTTTGCAGTAGGAATACTACTTTCATACAGTTTCCAGGCTATTTTTTTTAAATCAATTCTATTATATATTTTTATTTTAAAAATTAATCTATATTCTCTTAATTATTCACAAAAACACTCTTATATATTTTCATATTTAGTATACTATAATATTATTGAAAGTCATATTTACTTTTTTCTAATAGTTTTTAAATATAATTTTATGGTTTTTATTTATTAATTAATAGATTATCCCCTGCTCTTTCCATTCCTTCCATTCGATGTTGGTGAGCTCCGGTAGTTGAAGAAGATTTTTGGGTTCTTTAAATCCATCGCATTGGCTTTCTCTTAGTTTGATTATTTTCCGGGCAAGAGGTTCGCTTATATGTAAGATACTGATGAGTTCTTCCGGGGAGGCGGAGTTGATATTTATTGTTTTATCTTTTGGTTTTTGAAGAACAGGGGAAATGGAATTATAAAAAAAAGAGAAGTAGACTTCGGTTTTGGCTAGGGAAATAAGAAAAAAATGGGATATAAGAATTGTGGTTAGCAAAAGAATGATCGTTAGTTTGATTTGTCTTTTATTTTGTGGCATTATTAGGTTTCTCTTTTTTAATTATTTTTAATAGAGCATGCCGGTGAACATCTGTCCTACTGAAAAAAGAGCTTTTATAATTACACCACGCAAGTTTAACTACATTATAGCAGAAATTTTAGTAAAAAAGAATG
>Ga0209979_1001924_pt1 | contig 21219 bp, 22 predicted proteins | sample AnhtaG_FD_183114 | JGI IMG/M metagenome (GOLD analysis project Ga0209979, IMG submission 183114) | Deep subsurface microbial communities from Anholt, Denmark to uncover new lineages of life (NeLLi) - Anholt_01485 metaG (SPAdes) (version 2) | ecosystem: Environmental > Aquatic > Marine > Oceanic...
GGTTCGTTTTGGAAATGTATTAGAAAGCAATGGCAATGTAGTGCATATATTTAAAAGGCAAATTGCTGAAGGTGGGCCGGTTACAGTAACTGATAAGAGAATGAAGAGATATTTTATGACTTTACCGGAAGCTAGTCAATTAGTAATACAGGCAGGAGCCTTAGGCAAGGGCGGAGAAGTATTTGTTCTAGATATGAATTCGCCGGTAAAGGTGTTAGATGTGGCCAGAGATTTAATCTTTTTGTCTGGTTTTGTGCCAGATGAGGATATAGAGATAAAGATTGTAGGATTACGGCCGGGAGAGAAATTGTTTGAAGAGTTGTTAACTAAAGAAGAGAGGAGCAGGGGGCTGGGTGATAGTGGGCATGAAAAGATTTTTATTGCTCAGGTTGAGGAAGTTGATGGAGAAAGATTAGAGAAAGATATTAAGGAATTGGAAGTGTTGGCTAAAGAGATGGATATGGAAGGTATAGTGAGAAAGCTGCAGGAGGTTGTGCCGAGTTATCAGCCTAATAGGGGGATGCTGGAATAGTCTACAAGTCTACCGGTCTGCCAGTTGGCCAGTCTACCAGTCGGTATTAGTCATCCGGCCTGCCAGTCTACCAGTCAATTTTTATAGCGGATAGCGGATAGGCTGCTACCCCTCACCCCAACCCTCTCCCCTTAACAGGACGAGAGGGAGTAAGAAATCTAATGCAAGATGAATTTTAGCGGATAGCGGATAGAATGCAATAATTAGTAACATGTAATGAGTGTGCGCCAAGAAAGCTTGGCAGTTCTTACCGGTGAAAGTCCGGATTAGGCAAAGGTTAGCCACCAGCCTAACACCTATACCACATACAGGAGGGTAACCGAATGTATGAAGCTGGTAGGCGGGAGTTATTAGGCCGTAACGTAAGTGAAGGTATTGAGCCCCGAAAATATGTACAGTCGGGAGAGCCGACAGTGTACTCGTACTGGAAGGCAGAATATTGCTTAAGCGAAAAGGCAAGTTTAGCAATACTCCCCGGGGTCTGAGGCCATGGCATGATAACAAACGGAACTGTCAGGAACTTGGGAGAACCAGACTATTCCCTTTGGGGTAATCTGCAAACAACCGGAAGACGGGAGGATGTATGAGAAGATAGTCTGGTAGTCGGACTAACCCATAGTACTCCGAGGACGGGAAAGCCGGCCACACGGGGAAGGGGTTAGCACTAATACGTAAAGGAGAGGAGAAACATATGCTGTCTACTAAGGCGGGAAAGATTGTATCCACTGAGGTACAACCTGATATGCAAACGAAACTGAACCTTATAACCAAACATACTATCAGAGATAAAGGTTTTAAATTTACCAGTCTTGCGCATTTATTAAATGAGAACTCCTTAAAGGAATGTTTTCATATGTTAAAGAAGAACAAAGCACCTGGTCAGGATAAGATAACATACGAAGAATATGGAATGTACCTTGTTACTAACATACAAAAATTAGTAAAGAGGATGAAAGCAGGCAAATATTACCCGCAACCGGTTAGAAGGGTCTACATTTCCAAAGGGGAAGGTAAGAAAAGACCTCTGGGAATACCGGCGTTAGAAGACAAGGTAGTACAAATGGGGATAACCAGAATACTAAATGCCATATTCGAGCCGAACTTCCTGGACTGTTCCTATGGATTCAGAACCGGAAGGAGCTGTCATCAAGCATTAAAACGATTAGATAATACCATAATGACCAAACCGGTAAGTTACATAATAGATGCGGACATACGAAGTTTCTTCGATAATGTAGACCATGGCTGGTTAATGAAGATGCTTGAGGAGAAGATAGCGGATAAGAATTTACTGAAGATCATAAGGAAACTACTTAAGGCAGGAGTAATGGAAGCAGACAAGCTATATCAGACCAAGGAAGGAACACCTCAAGGTGGAATCTTATCGCCGACCTTGAGCAATATCTATCTGCACTATGTAGTTGACCTGTGGATTGAAAAGATAATAAAAAGAGATAGGCAGGGATATGTGGAACTGTTGCGCTATTGTGATGACTTGGTGATTTTAGTGCATTACAAGAATGAGGCGGAAAAGATATTAAAAGAGTTGGAAGAACGGCTAAACAAATTTGGACTTGACCTGTCTAAAGAAAAGACCAGGCTGATTGAGTTTGGAAGGTATGCGAAAATAAATGCGAAAGACAAGAAACCGGATACGTTTGATTTCCTGGGATTCACTCACTTCTGCGATAAGACACGAAATGGCAGCTTCAAGGTAGGTAGAAAGACCAGAAGGAAGAAGTTTAACCTAAGCTTAAAGAAGTTGAATCTCTGGCTAAAGGCAATAAGGAACAGGGTTAAAACCAAAGAGTGGTGGAAGATAGTATCTGTCAAAATAAGAGGACACTTTGAATACTACGGTATAAGCGGTAATTATGCTGCAATTAAAGACTTTTACCAATTAGCCCTTAGACTTATATTCAAATGGATTAATAGGCGGAGCCAGAAGAAGAGTATGAATTGGAAACAGTTCATAAAATACTTAAAATACTATCCGTTGCCTTTACCTAAAATCAAGCATAATATCTATATCTTTAATAGTGTATAAGTGAGTATTAGTGAAGAGCCGGATGTGGGAAAACTACAAGTCCGGTTCTGTGAGGGGTGAGCTATCATTTAGCTAGGGAACAAATATTGTGACACTTCCCGAAGGAAACAGGAAGTAAACAGGGAATACAAAGCCGTTCCTAAGGTTGAGAGATACTCATCTACTCGACAATAAGTTAGGAATATGAGGAATCGTGTACTACGTTGGACAGGCGTCTCGCCTGTCAATTTTTTTTATGTTTAGAAAAGAGTATATGGTATAATAATTTAAAATAAATTTTGAAATCAAATCCTTTTTATAATATAATTTGTTTAAGTTCATATGTTGAACATATAAGTTGTAATTTAAACCTTATTTTCGCAGTCTGAAAATTATCACCCGAAGACCAAAGTGTACAAACATAATGCGAAGAGGAGGAGAGAGTATGCAAATCACAATTATCGGTGCTGGCTATGTCGGCCTGGTCACTGGCACCTGCCTGGCGGACTTTGGCTTACAAGTAACCTGTGTTGATCAGGATGAACAAAAAATAAATATATTAAATTCCGGAGGCGTTCCTATCTATGAACCCAATCTTGCCCCCCTTATCGAAAAAAATATATCAGCTGGCCGACTTACCTTTACTGCTGACCTTGAAGATGCAGTAAGGAAATCCAAAGTCATCTTTATTGCCGTGGGCACTCCCTCTAACCGCGATGGCTCAGCAAATCTCAAGCAGATTGAAACAGTTGCTCAACAAATTGCTCGCCATCTAAATGAATATAAAGTAATAGTAAATAAAAGCACTGTTCCGGTAGGCACAGCCGCCAAAATCCGTCATATTATAGAAGAGCACCAATCCAAAACAGACAAAAACACTCCTTCCTCTGTCATTGCGAGGAGCGAAGCGACAAAGCAATCTCTACAAGAACCCATTCCTTTCGACGTCGTCTCCAACCCCGAATTCCTCCGCGAGGGCTCAGCCGTCTATGACTTCACCCATCCCGATAAAATAGTAATTGGCACCACCAGTGACAAAGCCTTAAAGATAATACAGGAAATCTATCGCCCTCTCTATTTAATTGATACACCCTTTGTTATTACCAATCCGGAAACTGCAGAGTTAATCAAATACGCCTGTAACGCCTTTTTGGCTACTAAGATTACTTTTATAAATGAAATTGCTAATCTTTGCGAAAAGGTAGGGGCGGATGTGCATCAGATAGCCAAAGCTATGGGTTTGGATGGCCGTATTAGTCCCAAATTTTTGCACCCGGGACCCGGCTATGGCGGTTCCTGTTTTCCTAAAGATACCGAAGCACTTTATCAATTTGCCACAACCTGCGGCTATGATTTTAAACTCTTAAAAGGGGTAATCTCTGCCAATAAGCGTCAAAGAGAGCTAATGGTAGAAAAAATAAAACACCACATAGGAGACCTTAAAGGGAAAACCATCGCCATCTTAGGCCTGGCTTTTAAACAAAATACTGATGATATTCGAAAGTCCCCGGCCATTGATATTATCCAGCTCTTACTTAAAGAAGGCGCAAACATCAGATGCTTTGACCCCCTGGCAATGGATAATGCTAAAAAAATTCTCCCCAACTTAACCTATTGTCAGGATGAATACGAAACCGCTAAAGATAGTGATGCCCTGGTGATTGTAACCGAATGGAACCAATTCCGTAATCTTGATCTATTAAAAATAAGAGGACTTCTTAAAACTCCTATCTTAATCGATCTTAGGAATTTGTATGAACCAAACAAAGTAAAAGAATTAGGATTTATCTATAAGGGAGTAGGGAGAAAATAAAAATTTTGTAAATGGATTTATATATTGAAAATATACTATGCTTTAAAGAATAAATATGGAAAATTAAAAATATCTGATGGTTTTAAAAAATATTTTAAAAATACCAGCTGGTTATTCTTTGAGAGAATTATAAAAATTCTGGTTGCATTTTTTGTAGGTATATATATAGCCAGGTATTTAGGTGCAAGTGATTACGGATTACTAAGTTACTCAGAAAGCTTCGTAGGACTTTTTTTAGCGATTGCAACTTTGGGCTTAGATAATGTTGTAGTTCGTGAATTAGTAAAAGATGATAAAAAAAGAGATGAATTATTAGGGACTGCTTTTATATTGAAAATGGTTGGGGCTATTTTAGTATTCGGAATAATTGCAGTTGCAGTAAGATTAACTGATAATGATAGTTTTACAAATTTGCTTATATTTATTATTGCGACAGGAATAATTTTTCAATCTTTTAATGTGATTAATTTTTATTTTCAATCAATAGTATTATCAAAGTATGTGGTTTACCCTCAAACAATTTCTACAATTTTTGGAGCCATAATAAATCTTTTACTTATTTATTATAATATGGATCTTATTTATTTTGTATTAGTTATTCTGATACAAAATATTGTATTAGGCATTGGATTAATTGTAATATATAAAAGACGAAAATTAATTATTTTTGACTGGAAATTAAAAGTTAATTTAGCAATTAAGTTATTAAAGGATTCATGGCCTCTTATTTTTTCAGGAATTGCTATAGCAATTTATATGAAAATAGATCAGGTAATGATAAAAGTAATGCTTGGTACAAAAGCAGTAGGTATTTATGCAGTAGCGGTAAAATTATCAGAAGTGTGGTATTTTATTCCTATGGTAATTTGTACTTCAATTTTTCCCGCAATAATTAATTCTAAAAAAATAAGTGAAAAATTGTATTATAATAGGCTTCAAAACTTATATAATTTAATGACCTGGTTAGCTATTGGAATTGCTGTACCTATTACTTTTTTATCTGATGATATTATAAGAATTTTGTTTGGTCATCAATATCAGGGTGCTGCTGCTGTGCTAAAAATTCATATTTGGGCAGGAGTATTTGTTTTTTTAGGAGTGGCAAGTACTAAATATTTAATAACGGAAAATTATACTGAGCTATCTTTGTTAAAAACCATAGCTGGTGCTATAGTTAATGTAATATTAAATATTATTTTAATAGCAAGATATAATATAAATGGAGCAGCTATTGCGACAGTGATTTCACAATTCATTGCTTGTTTTTTAATTATGGTTTTCCCAAAAACTTATAAAAACTCTATATTAATGGTAAAATCACTATTTTTAATTAATGTAATAAAAAAAATAATAGGAAAAAATCGGAGGGATTAAAAAAATATGGTTAATATATTACTTAAATATTATATTTTTCTAATTCCTGTCGTGCTTCTTTTATTATATTTTTTATTAAAATATCCAGAAATTTCTCTTGCTTTATTTATCAATGCTTATGTAATAAAAGGGGGGATAAATATTGGTTATTTTAATTTAACGGCAATTTTATTAATAATTACAGTTGCAGGATTTATTTTAAAACAGTTATTTAATAAAGATAAAAATACGATTAATTTAAATTTTAAATTAGAATCGTCTGATAAATATTTATTATTTTTTGTAGCAGTTTTAGCAATAGGGTGTATTTATTCGTTAAATAGAAATGAAGGAATTATCAAAACACTTAGATTCATTGTAATTGTATTTATTCCATATTTATTAGCGAGAATCTTTATAGTAAAGGGGGATCAAATAAAGCTATTTTTAAGGTCAATATCTATTATAGCTTTAGTAATTAGTTTTTTATTAATAACTATTTCAATTTTTGGAAAATATACTGGAGGACGAATGGGTTTTTTACAAGCAAATCCAATTCCAGTAAGTGTATTACTTATAGTTGGATTAGTAATTTTTTCAATTGGAATAACGCAAAATATTTTTAATGAACGGAAATATGGCAAATTATTTTGTGCAATAGCAATCATTCCTTTGCTATATAGTATTTTTTTAGTTTCAAGTCGTGGTCCATTGATATCAGCAATAGTGGGGTTAATTTTTTGTGTTTTAATATTATTTAAAGCAAAGATAAAAAATAGAAATACTACAATAATAGTAATAATTTCATTAATTTTAGTCTTAGTATTGATAAGCTGTTATGATATTATTTGTTCAAATCTTTTTATTAAAAAAGTTATTCCCAATGTTGAATATTTTTCATTAAAGAATGCAAAAAATATAAGTGTGAATATTAGGTTGAAAGTTTATTCTACTGCATGGCAATTGTTTAAGCAAAAACCATTATTTGGATTAGGTACAGGTGGATTTGGAACGAGCGGAGAGCAATATCCCCATAATATATTTTTAGAAATTGCTGTAGAAAATGGCTTATTAGGTTTAGTAATATTTTTGTGTTTTTTATTTACAGTTTGTCAAAGAGGATATCAGTTTTTAAGTAAAAATATTATAAAAAATAATAAACAAGCAAAAATTATAGGTTTAATCGTTTTAGTAGTGGGAATTTCGCTTTTTATAGAGAGGCAATTTAGTTTTAGACTTGATATGCATAAAGATTTGTTTGTATTTTTTGGATTAATTATAAACTTGCCTTCACTTAATCATTCTTATAAAATGAAAGATATTTCTGGGGAATTAATAAATGATAAAATATAAAAAATTATACGAACAACAATATGGTGAAAAAAAACTAAAAAATATTTCTCTAAAAAGATATTGGGGCTTGCGAAAGCTTTTTCAGAAATATGATTGGGATAGATATTTTATAGCAGCAGAGCTTATTGAACCAGGAGAAAGTATTTTAGATATTGGATGTGGAAATGGCCACATATTAATAGAAGTTAAGGAAAAGTTTCATAAACTTTATGGTATGGATATTTCTCCTTCTCGTCTTCAGGAAGCGAAAAAAAAGATTGAAGAACTTTATCCTTTAGATATTTTGAATTTTAAATTTATTGAGGGAAATGCAGATAATTCTCTTCCTTTTTCAGACAATTATCTTGATGTCATTGTATGTATAGCTGTTATTGAACATGTTTACGATATATTTTCTTTGGTCAAGGAAATGTATAGGGTTTTGAGACCAGGTGGTCATGTGGTAGCTGAAGTACCTAATATTGCATATTTTAAACACAGGATATCATTATTATTAGGAAAATTACCAGTTACTTCATCTCCGTATAATTGGAAAGAAATTGGTTGGGATGGGGGACATATTCATTATTTTACCATGGATAAGTTCTGCTGGCTTTTTGAGAGTCAAGGTTTTCACATAGAGAAAAAAAGTGGTAGTGGTTTTTTCGCTAGATATAGGAATTGGCATCCATCACTTTTAACCGGGGATTTATTTATAAAGGCAAAAAAACTAAAAAATAACCAGGTATAATAATGATTAAAAAAACATTGTTTATTACCAATATTATTTCTCCATATCGTATTCCTCTTTTTAATACTATTTCGGAAAGAGGAAATTTCTGTTTTAAGGTTGTTGCGCTTGCTGAAAGAGAAAAAAACCGAGAATGGGAATTATCTGAAAATAAGATTAAGTTTGATTATCAGATTTTACCAGGTTGGCATTGGTTTATTTGGAGGAAAAAGAAAGAAATTGCCATTCATCTAAATAGGGGAGTGTTTAAGGCTCTTTTAGAATATAAACCAGATGTAATTATAACTTCTGGTTATAATGATTTAGCTTATTGGCAGGGATTTTTATATTGTAAAATATTTAAAAAGAAATTTATTTTATGGAATAGTACTACTTTATTAAGTGTGGGTAGTACAAGGGGTATTAGAGGTAGATTAAAAAAGATTATAATTAAGGGAGCAGATAAATACATTGCTTATGGAACAAAGGCAAAGGAATACTTGGAATATTTTGGTGCAGAAAGTAATAAAATATATACTGCTACTAATACTGTAGATATGGAATATTTTAGAAATAGAGTAGAAGAATATAGAAATAAAGATGGTTTTAAACGGGAGAGGAAGCGATATCCAAAATATTTATTATTGCATGTTGGACAAATAATTAAGAGAAAAGGAGTATTGCAAGTTTTAAAAGTCTTAGAATGTTTAAAGGGTTTTGAAATTGGTTTATTGATTGTAGGTAGTGGTCCTCAGGAGAAGGAGCTAAAAGAATTTTGTAGGGAAAAGAAATTAGTTAATATATTTTTTGAAGGATTTCATCAGCAAGATGAATTAGTAAAGTATTATGCGTTAGCAGATATTTTTATTTTATCATCTTTTGAAGAAGTATGGGGATTGGTGGTTAACGAAGCATTAGCCAGCGGTTTATATGTGTTAAGTTCTAAATACGCCGGAGCAAGTTATGATTTAATTAAAGAGGAATGGAATGGAAAAATTTTTCACCCTAATAATGTTGAGGAAATTGTTGATTTAATTAGAATGGCTAAAGAAAATATAAAGGATATTAGAAAGCGACGAAGTGATATAAGCCAACATGCCTGCAGAGAATTTAGTATTGAGAAATCAGCACAAGAATTTATAAAAATGATTAAAAATATCTGAAATTTTATTACAAAAGTAAGGGCAAAATAATCTGTGAAAATATTAATGATAAATACAGAATTTAATAGGGGTGGAGCAGCAAAAATAGCTCGTACTTTATACCAAGATTTAAATAAGAAGGAAGAAATTACCTGTTATTTTGTATATGGTAGAGGAAAGAGATTGAAAGAGGATAAAATCTATAAATTTGGTTTTTGGGCAGAAATATATCTTCAAGGTTTTTTAACTCGCACTACAGGTCTACAAGGTTATGGAAGCTGGTTTTCAACCAAAAGATTAGAAGAATATATTAATAAAGAGAGTTTTAATTTGATTCATTTACATAATCTTCACGGTTATTATTTGAGTTTAGGTTTTGTAAATTTTTTAAAAAAGATGAGTATCCCAGTTGTCTGGACTTTGCATGATGGGTGGCCAATGACTGGTCGTTGTGCTTATTTGTTTGATTGCGAAAAATGGAAAGCAGGGTGTGGGAATTGCCCGGACTTATTTTTATATCCTAAAACTTTTATAGATACTTCTTCTTTTATGTGGAAGAAAAAAAAGAATTATTTTTCGTCAGGATGGAATCCTGTTATGGTGTGTCCTTCGCAATGGTTAGCAGATAGAGTAAAAGAATCATATTTAAGGGAATATCAAGTTAAGGTTATTCCAAATGCAGTTGATATTGAAGTTTTTAAATCTAAAAATAAAAATACTATTCGTAAAAAATATATAATTCCTATTGGGAAAAAAGTTATATTATGTTTAGCAGCTGATTTAGCAGATGAAAGAAAAGGGGTTAAATATTTTTTTGAGTCTTTAAAATATATTAAAGCAAAAAATTGGATGGTTGTTACTGTGGGAAAAGTGATAAATTATGATAAAATAAAAGAGATAGATTTTGAAATTAAACAAATAGGCTATATCAAAGATAAAAATGAAATTTCCGATATTTACAATCTTGCGGATATTTTTTGCATATCATCTTTAGACGATAATTTTCCAACTACAGTTTTAGAAGCGATGTCTTGTGGTATACCTATAGCTGGATTTGATGTTGGTGGAATTCCTGAGCAGGTTACAGAAGGATGTGGAATTATGGTTAAATCAAAAGATATGAAAGCTCTGGGTAAAGCTATGGAAAGATTATTAAATAATGATGAGATGAGGAAAAAATTTAGTGAAAATTGCAGAAAACGGGTATTGCAGAATTATTCCATTAGTAAATTTACGGATAATTATATAGAACTTTATAATGAAGTTTTAAAGGAGAAGAAACAATGAAAAAAGCACTTATCACCGGCATTACCGGTCAGGATGGCTCCTATCTTGCAGAGTTTTTGCTTTCAAAGGGATACATAGTCCATGGTATTATCAGACGGGCCAGCACCTTTAATACCAATAGGATAGATCATATCTATAAAGACCCTCACTTAAGAGGAGTAAAATTACATCTTCATTACGGAGATTTGAGCGATTCGAGCCAGCTTACCAATCTTATATATAATATAAGACCTGATGAGATTTATCATTTAGGAGCACAGAGCCATGTAAGAGTAAGTTTTGATATACCAGAATATACCGGGGATATCACTGCTTTGGGGACTACTCGGATATTGGAGGCAGTAAGAAGAAGTGGGATAAAGACTAAATTCTATCAGGCCTCCAGTAGTGAGATGTACGGGGATGCCCCGGCACCTCAGAATGAAGATACCCCCTTTAGACCGAGAAGTCCTTATGCGGCAGCCAAGGTCTATGCCTACTGGATGGCTAATAATTATAGGGAAGGTTATAATATATTAGCCTGTAATGGGATACTATTTAATCATGAAAGCCCGAGAAGAGGGGAGACTTTTGTGACCCGTAAGATTACCCGGGGTTTAGCTCGGATTGTAGCGGGAAAAGATAAAAAATTATATCTGGGTAATTTAGAGGCCAAGAGAGACTGGGGTTATGCCCCTGATTATGTAGAAGCGATGTGGCTGATGTTGCAACAAGATAAACCTTGTGATTATGTTATTGGGACAGGGGAGACCCATTCAGTTAAAGAATTTTTAGAAGAAGTCTTTAATTATGCGGGATTAGACTGGAAGGAATATGTAGAGATAGACCCTCGTTATTTCAGACCTACGGAGGTAGAGCTATTACTGGCCGATTCTTCTAAAGCCAGGAAAGAGCTGGGCTGGAGTCCCCGGATAACCTTTAAAGAACTGGTTAAGATAATGGTAGATAGTGATATGGGATTAATTGGATTGGATTCACCAGGAGAAGGGAAGAAAATCTTAAAGCAAAAAGGAATCGGGTGGACCAAGAATCATTTGACAGTAGGATAGAGGTTGCCGCGCTCCCTACAGGAGCTCTTAATGACAGAATAGACAGGCGAGACGCCGGTCCTACGATATAAGAAAAAGGTAATGATAGATTCCCGTTACCCGTTTTCGCGGGCACAAGTTTCACGAGAATGACGGAAAAAGTACGGGAATGATAGAAGATAGCATGGATTCCCACTTTCGTGGGAATGACAAAAGCACGTGGGAATGACAAAGGTGTGGGAATGACTTTATTAAAATAAGGTTTCAAAAGATAAATATGGTAAATAGAAAAGAAAATAGGAAGGTTAGAAGGTGAAAATAAAAAATGAATTTTTGGGAAGATAAGAGAGTTATTGTTACCGGTGGAACAGGTTTTTTAGGCTCCTATATAGTGGAGAAGTTGAAGGAGCGAGGATGTAAGAATATATTTGTCCCTCTGGTCGAAGAATATGATTTAACGAAGGAAAAAAATATTATAAGATTATATCAAGATTACCCTGCCAATATAGTAATACATTTAGCAGCGGTAGTAGGAGGTATTGGAGCTAATCGGGAAAATCCTGGTAAATTTTATTATGATAATCTTGTAATGGGGGGCTATGTTAATGGAATATGCCCGACAATTTAAGGTGGATAAGTTTGTAGCTTTAAGGACTATCTGTTCTTATCCTAAATTTACTCCCGTTCCTTTTAAGGAAGAGGATTTACGGAATGGTTATCCTGAGGAGACTAATGAACCCTATGGATTGGCAAAAAAGATGATGCTGGTTCAGTCTCAGGCCTATCGGGCACAATATGGATTTAACTCTATTTTTCTTCTGCCTTTAGATTTATATGGACTGAGAGATAATTTTGATCCTAAAAGTTCTCACGTTATCCCCGTTTTGATTAAGAAATTTGTGAAAGCAGTAAGAGAGGGAAAAGATGAGTAATATATTGGGAAACTGGTAAATCTATTTGAAGCTTTTTGTATGTAAAGCATAAGCAGATTGTGCGTAGTTCATGGGACGCTATTATTGGAATAACCCAGGAGGAGGGGGAACTATGGCTTCCTTAGGGCAAGGCAAATTGGGGAAATGGATCGAGTCATTTTTTTTCCCCATCGAAAAGTATCCTGGTCGTGTTTCGATATTGATGGAGTGGATTCAAAGTGACCTTAACCCAGGCTCGGTAGTTCTAGACTGTGGAGCCGGTAGAGGGAGGACACCGTACTCATTAGGCAATAAGGTAGATAAAATCGTCGGGCTCGACTTAATCGAAGAAGTGCTCGAAAATCCTTTTCTTGACGAAACATATGTATGTGACGCCATTAATACCCCGTTTGATAATAATGTATTTGATGCGATATTCTCTTTAACGGTTCTTGAGCATATTGAAAATCCAAAAGCATTTCTACAAGAAATGTTTAGAATTTTGAAGCCAGGCGGTGGGTTTTATTTTATAACACCGAATAGTTACCACTACTTTGTATGGATTAGTCGAATTGTAGGTGAAAGAGTTGCACGGATTATTCAAAAAAAGAGAGGGTTACTTGAAGAGGATCATTTTCCGACATTCTATCGTTTAAACTCTCTAAAGATCCTTAGAAAATTAGGAGTTCAGTTAGGTTTTAAGTCAGTAGAATTGTGTTTCTATGAAGGTAGTGATGTTGTTACGTATTGGCCAACTATTTTAAAGCCACTTGCAATAATTTATGCCAAATTAGTGAATAACATTCATTTATTACATATTTTTAAGGCAATCATAATTGGTAAAATGACTAAGTAAGTATAAAATAATTTTATGACCCAAATTGGAGATGTTGCAAAAAGAATGGTCTTATTGTGATTTAAGAGATGTAAATTGCAATAGTACATATGAAACAAGAACTGAAGAAAAATTGAGAGACCAGCGTATCAAGTACCAATTTGATTGGACGACGGAAGCACCGTGTTAAGATGGATATCATATGCGGCATGAAGCTCGAAAAATTATTTGGAAAGGGCAGTTTGCGATGAAAAAGGAATTGATCACTGGAATTACAGGCCAAGACGGCTCCTATTTAGCGGAGCTTCTCCTCGCCATAGGAGTAAAAAATGAATTTTTGGAAAGATAAAAAAGTAATCGTTACCGGAGGAGCCGGATTTTTAGGTTCTTATGTGGTAAAGAAGCTAAAGGATAGGGGATGTAGAAATATATTTATTCCTCTGGTAGAAGATTATGATTTAACTAAAGAGAAAAATGTTATCAGATTATACCAGGATTATCATGCTGATATAGTAATTCACTTAGCAGCCGTAGTAGGAGGTATCGGAGCTAATCGAGAAAATCCCGGTAAGTTCTATTATGATAATCTTGTAATGGGAGCAATGCTTATGGAATATGCCCGACAATTTAAGGTAGATAAGTTTGTAGCTATCGGTACTATCTGTGCTTATCCTAAATTTACTCCTGTTCCTTTTAAAGAAGATGACCTCTGGAATGGTTATCCAGAGGAGACTAATGCACCTTATGGATTGGCTAAAAAGATGATGTTGGTTCAATCTCAGGCCTATCGGGCACAATATGGTTTTAATTCTATTTTTCTCTTGCCCTTAAATTTATATGGACCAAGAGATAATTTTGACCCTAAGAGTTCTCATGTTATTCCGGCTTTAACCAGAAAGTTTATGGAGGCAAAGGATAAGGGTGAAGAAGAGGTGGTTTGCTGGGGGACCGGGAAACCAACGAGAGGATTTTTGTATGTGGAGGATGCTGCCGAAGGGATTCTACTGGCTGCTGAGCGTTATAACAAGAGTGACCCGGTAAATCTGGGTACTGACTTAGAGATATCTATCAAAGATTTAGCCGAATTGATTTCCAAGGTGGTAGGATTTAAAGGAAAGATTAAGTGGGATACCAGTAAACCGGATGGACAACCCCGACGGAGATTAGACACCACTCGGTCTGAGCGGGAGTTTGGCTTTAAGGCGAAGATGGATTTCAAGGAAGGATTAAAGAGGACAATTAATTGGTATAAGGAAAACCGTCTTAAATATGGAAAGGATGATAATTTATAATTGAAAGTGAAAATATTAGTAATTCAGCAGCATTTTTATCCAGAAGTAGCCGCTACTGGGCAGTTATTGTTAGATTTGTGTGAAGGTTTGGTAAAAGCGGGTTATAAAGTTAAAGTAATAACCGGAAATCCTACCGAAATTCCACAGGAAAAACAAAAGGGAAATTTCTTAAGAAAAGAAAATTACAAAGGAATAGAAATATTTCGCCTTAAGAACACCACTTTTAATAAATACAGAATGGCAGGAAGAGTTTTGAATTATCTTTCTTTTCATTTTTTAATTTTTTTTCATATGTTATTTTATGAGAGACCTGACCTGGTTTTTGTTTTATCTACCCCTCCTTTTATTTCTTTTTCTGGATTAATGTTAAAGGTATTTAAGAGGTCCAAGGTGATTTATAATGTTCAGGACCTGTTTCCAGATTTAGCAGTAGAGTTGGGTAAATTAAAAAATAAGCAATTTATTGAATTTTTGAAAAAACTATCTGAGTTAATTGTGAGGAGGGTGGATAAAGTAGTAGTTGTCGGTGAATATATGGAGAAGAGGATAAGAGAAGAATTGTTAAGGGAAACAAGTACGGACACCCATGTTGTTACCATACATAATTGGGCAGACGGAGATAAGATAAAAGTTTTAAGGGAGGATGAGGAGAATAATTTTCTTAAGAGGGAATGGAGATTAGAAGGAAAATTTGTGGTTTTATATTCAGGTAATATAGGATATCTTCACGAATTTGACACCATAATTTCTACTGCGGAATATTTTGCAAAAGAAGGGCCGAGAGAAATTGTATTTGTTTTTATTGGGGAAGGGATAAAGAAAAGCTATATTGAAGAGAAGATTAAGGAGAAGGGGCTATACAACATTTTATTCTTTCCTTATCAATCGCGGGAAATGTTGACTTATAGTCTGGGTTTAGCCGATGTTTCTTTGGTGACTTTGGAGAAGGGCTTTGAAGGGATGGTTGTCCCCAGTAAGATATATGGGATTTTAGCTAGTGGGAAGCCGGTAATTGCTATTATAGGAGAGGAAAGTGAAATAACTGAGATTATAAGAAGAGGAAAGTGTGGGGAAATTATTAAGATAGGAGATTTTAAAGCTTTATCAAATGCTATAATCAATTATTATAAAAATCCTCAAAAATGTAATGAGGAAGGTATGAATGGACGAAAGTATTTTGAAAAAAATTTTGAAAGGAAAATTGCTATAAAAAAATATATTAAAGTAATTGAAGAGACATTGAAGTTTTGATTTTTAATTTATAGAAGAATAAAAAAAGAAGGACAGGCTATTTTTATTAAGTATGTTATAAAAAAGTAGCCTACCTTTTTTATCCTTCAATTTTTACCAACTCTACCTTTATCCCGGTCAATTCTTTCTGCACTTTTGAGAAGCGAAGAGAATAATATTCCCGATTTTGCTGATTTAGTGTGGTGATAGTATTACGTATCTCTTTGGTATTCTCTAAGACTTACCGATAACCTTCTTTCTGGGCAATTACTATCTCCTGCATAAACTTATCGATACGAAAGATTAAGAGTATTGATAAGGCGATAGGGAAGCCTTGATTAACGAGTAGATCTAATAATGTTTTTATATTCATTTAATTTTCTCCTTCGTAGAAAATGGTTGCATGGTGCGAGTTACGAGGTGCAAGATGAGATTGCCACGCTCTGATAAATCAGAGCTCTGACTCCAGGGGTGAGAGGATAATACATAGACACGGCACGCCGTGTCTCTACAAAATTATTTTATAAAAAAGAAGGATTTTGAAATAGTTTTGTCGTAATGTATTAAATATATGGTAATAAAATAATGGTGCAGTAAATTTAAATGATCAGGGTAGTACTGATTTAAAATATTTTTGGTAAGATAATTTTATAAATCCAGAGAAGCATAAGGGGAGAATATATGGTGTTTTTAATTTTTATAGTATCATTCGCAGTTAGTTTTACGGGATTTCCTATAATAATTCCTCGCTTGAAGAAGGCGGGAATTGTAGGGAAGAATATGAATAGTGAGAAGCAGGAAGAAATTGCTGAGATGGGTGGGCTGGTGATGACAGCTGGATTTGGGGCAGGGATAATTTTTGCTATTAGTTTAAGGACCTTTTTTGATCTATTTCTTTCAGTTAGTTTGACCTCAATTCTGGCTGTCTTATCGACTGTATTGATCGTGGTGATAATTGGTGTTTTTGATGATTTGATTTCTATACGGCAGTGGATTAAGGCGATTATGCCGGTATTTGCGGCCTTACCTTTAATGGCTATTAAGGAAGGTTTTAGTATGATGAGGATTCCTTTTGTAGGGATGATAGATTTTGGCATCTTTTACCATTTAATTTTAGTGCCTTTGGGGATTACCGGGGCAGCCAATGCAGTGAATATGTTGGCTGGGTTTAATGGCTTGGAAGTAGGGATGGGAATTATAGCTATGGGGTCACTGGCTATTATTGCCTATATGATTGGGCAGACCACTGCCTTAATAATTTTACTGGCGGCACTGGGGGCATTGGTGGCTACTTTATACTATAATTGGTATCCGGCCAAGGTTTTAGTAGGGGATGTAGGGACTTTAACGATTGGAGCAATTATTGCCAGTGCAGTGATTATCGGAAATTATGAGACTGCCGGGGTTGTTTTAATGATTCCTTATGTAGTGGATTTTTTGATTAAGGCGAAGAATCGTTTTCCTTATAGTTTTGGAGTTTATAGAGAGGGAAAGTTATATTGCCCTGATGGGGGGGCGGTAGGATTGGCTCAATTAATAATGAAGATGTGTGGCGGAATCAGCGAAAGAAATTTGGTGCTGGTGCTGATGGGCATTGAGGCAATATTTGGAGTGATTGCGATTTTACTTTATATTTAGTTAGCCGGTTATCCAGTCTGCCAGTCAAATTAGTCGATAGTGAATAGTGAATAGTCGTTAGTAAAGAAAATACAAAAGAAAATACAAGATACGAAATGTGGGCTACAAGTGTAAGTTGGCGCATAGTAATAGCGGATAGTGATAGTGTGGGGAACAATTGTGGGAAAAATACAAAAGGAAAAGATGCAAAATCACCCACCACATAGGACAGGCGTCTTGCCCGTCTATTTATCAAGTTAAAAAATAAGTATAAAATTAGACAGAAAAGCCGAAATTAACTTTAGTGTGTTATAATTAAATAAAAAGAAGAAGTTATATTCTTAAAGTTGGTGATTTTAGTGATTGGTAATGATAAGATTAAAATTATAAAAAAAGTTTTAGTGGACGCATTGGCTCCTTATTTTATATATATTTTTGGTTCTACTGTAAAAGGCAGAGGCAGGGAGGAAAGTGATATAGATATTGCTTTTTTAAGAGATAAGAAAATTGATGAATACGAATTATTTATTCTATCCCAGAAGTTGGCAGATATTTTAAAAAAAGAAGTTGATCTTATAGACTTAAGCCAAGCTTCTACTGTTTTTAAAATCCAGATTGTAAAAACTGGAAAACTTATCTATAATTCGGATAATAAGCGTAAGATGTATTTTCAGATAAGAACAATGAAGGATTATGCGTTATTAAATGAGGAAAGACAGGAGATAATAAATAAAATTAAATCAAGTGGTGCTCGAATATGATTGTAGAGATACATTTGATATTTTACAAAGTAATAAGATTATTGGTTTAGAAATGTCCGAACGGCTTAAGGTGATGACTGGCTTTAGAAATATTGCAGTACATGATTATCAGAAATTAAATTTGAAAATAGTTCAGGCGATAATAGAGAATCATCTGGAAGATTTGATATGTTTTTCAGAAATCATTTTGAAACTATAAAAAATGAAAAAAGGGATTCGAAAAAAAGATGACAAAGGAGGTATAGGAAATGAAGTTTATTGTAACAATTGAACGAGATGAAGATGGAATGTTTGTGGTAGAATGTCCATCTATTCCAGGATGTGTAAGTCAGGGTAAGACTGAGCAGGAAGCAGTGGTAAATATCAAAGATGCAATAAAACAGTGTCTTGAAGTTCGTTCTGAAAAGGGTATGCCTCTTACTGTAAGTATGCGCGAAGTAGAGGTATTAGTCTAATGCATAGGGTTCCACTTTTAAGTGGGCCTGAAGTTGCCAAAGTATTTAGGCGTCTGGGATGGTACGTTGCAAGGCAACGGGGAAGTCACATTATTCTTGTAAAGGAAGGACATATTGCTACATTATCTGTTCCTAACCACCATGAGGTGGCAAGAGGGACTCTAAGATCCCTAATTGCCCGCGCTGGTCTAACTATAGAAGAGTTTTTAAACGTGCTGAAATAAGAAAAAAGAAACACTACTCAAAACCAAAAGAATTTTTTTCACCAAAATAAAACTACCCCTAAGATAAAAAAAAATGGGGCAGGCTACTTTTTGGGAGGGCACGTAAATTATATAGGGAGTTAAAAGTTAACCAAAGGTGCCTGGCACCTTTGGTTAACTTTTTTTAGTTTGGGTTGGAATGGGGAGTTTGTGGTATAATAAAAAAAATATTATGGGTTTTGGAGTAGGTTTTTAAAATGGTAATAACCAGAATAAGAGAGGAAGTTTTAAGTTCTCCGAGATTAAATGATAGCCGAGGAAGATTTGGTGGGGTAGTGGTGATAGGGGGAGCGAATATTGATTTGAGGGGCAGGTCTGAAGGGGAGCTGAAAAGGTATACCTCTAACCCGGGCAAGATAAATGTCGGTTCAGGAGGAGTGGGAAGGAATATTGCCCATAATCTGGCTTTGCTTAATGTGCCGGTTGCTCTGTTGAGTGCAGTGGGAGATGATGGAGAAGGGATAAGGATTTTGGAGGAGACCGGGAAAGCCGGAGTCAAGATGGAACAGATGATAATATCGGGAGAACATCCAACCGGAATATATCTGGCCATATTGGATGAGAAGGGTGAGATGGAAGTGGCGGTCTCGGATATGCGGATATTAGAGGAAGTTACGGTGGAGTATCTGAGGTCAAAGGCTTATTTGATTAAAGAGAGCAAGATAGTGGTGATGGATACTAATATCCCTGAGCAGAGTATCGAATATGTGGTAGGCCTGTGCAATAAGGTTAAGGTGCCTCTGCTGATTGAGCCGGTCTCGGTGGAGAAGGCCAGGAAATTAAGGAAGGTGCTGGACGAAAGCGGAAAAGAAAGAGGAAGTGGAAGCGAAAGCGAAAGCGGAAGATGGACTATTGATTATATAACTCCGAGTGAGGATGAGCTGGAATCAATCTTGGGGGCGGAGATAGGTGATGATCAGGATTTGGATTTGGATATAGATTTAGATATAGTTAGGGCGGCAGAGGAACTGAAAGGTAAAGGGGTTAAGAATGTGATTGTCACTTTAGGAAAAAGAGGAATATATGTTTCTTATGGTGGTGGGACTGACGAGGGGAAACAAGGTGACCCCAAACCGGGTAAGTTTATGGCACCCTATAAAGGAGAAGTAGTGGATGTAACCGGGGCTGGAGATGCGCTGGTGGCCGGTCTGGTTTATGGAATCTATAAGGGATATTCAATAGAAGTGGCGGCAAGATTTGGTTTGGGGGCGGCGGCTCTGACTATTTCCACCAAAGAGGCGGTAAGGAGAGATTTGAGAGAAGGATTGTTGAGAAGCAGGATAGAAGAGGAGAAAGAAGAAGGGGAAGAAGGAAAGGGTGGAAGGTTATTATAAATTAATTATGAGTGCAAGCGCGAGTGGGAGTGGAGAAAGATTTTTTGATTTTAAAGAAGAAGTAAAAGAGGCCCTGGAAGAAGGCAGGCCGGTGGTGGCACTGGAATCTACTATTATTGCCCACGGTATGCCCTATCCGGAGAATCTGGAGGTTGCCCGGGAGGTAGAGAATATTATACGGGAATATGGAGTGGTGCCTGCTACTATCGCCATGATTAAGGGAAAGATAAAAATAGGTCTGACGAGGGGCGAATTGGAATTTATGGCAACTTCTAAAGATATTTTAAAAGCCAGTAGGCGAGATTTGGCAGTGATAGCAGCAAAAGGTTTAAATGGGGCTACTACAGTAGCGGCAACTATGGTGGTCGCGGAGAGGGCCGGGATAAAGGTCTTTGCAACAGGTGGAATAGGAGGAGTGCATCGGGGGGCAGAGAAGACTTTTGATATATCGGCAGATTTGCAGGAATTGGCGCGAACACCGGTGGCTGTGGTGTGCAGCGGGGCAAAGGCGATATTAGATTTGCCTTTAACCAAGGAATATCTGGAGACTATGGGCGTGCCGGTAATCGGTTTTAGGACTGATGAATTCCCCGCCTTTTATTGTCGGGAAAGCGGGCTAAAGGTTGATTATGTGGTAAATGATGAGAAGGAAGCAGCGGAGATAATAAGAGCTATGCAGGATTTAGGATTAGGAGGGGGAATGATTATTGTTAATCCTGTTCCTGAGGAATTCGCCCTTTCAATGGAGTATATGAATGAAATAATAGAAGAGGCTGTTAGGGCGGCAGAGAAGGAAGGGATCAAAGGAAAGAAGTTAACCCCTTATTTATTGAACAAGATAAAAGAATTAACCGGAGGCAAAAGCTTGAAAGCTAATATTGAGCTGGTAAAAAATAATGCTCGGGTGGCTGCAAAAATTGCCCGAGCCCTATGACAAGTTTTGTGCCAGGCACCAGATTTTACATTTATGACAAATCTAGTGCCTGGCACAAAACTTGTCATTTTTAAGGAAAAGGTGAAAAGTAAAGATGGAAATAGTTATTGTTGGGGCTGGCCCGATAGGATGTTATACAGCACAGTTGTTGAAGAAATGCGGAATTAATAGCTTTAGAATAATTGAAGAACACGATGAGGTGGGCAAGCCGGTAAGATGTGCCGGGATTGTGGGTAAGCCGGTCTTTGAAGATAGTTTAATACCTTTGTCGAGAAGTTCTATATTAAATCAGATTAATGGGACTTCATTTTTTTACCGAGGAGATAGTTTTAAGATAAAGAGAT
>Ga0209979_1001925_pt1 | contig 21217 bp, 26 predicted proteins | sample AnhtaG_FD_183114 | JGI IMG/M metagenome (GOLD analysis project Ga0209979, IMG submission 183114) | Deep subsurface microbial communities from Anholt, Denmark to uncover new lineages of life (NeLLi) - Anholt_01485 metaG (SPAdes) (version 2) | ecosystem: Environmental > Aquatic > Marine > Oceanic...
AGGCGGCCCAGGTCGAGCACCACCTCCAGTAGCTCGAAGTTGTCCGGCCGCTCCCGCAGCGGATCGCGAACGTGTGGCGGCAGCACATCTAGCATGGCGTCCAGGTCGTCGGTTATTCTTAGCGTGCTCATTCTATTAGCTCACCGGATAGGGCTGGCCAACCCCCTCCGCCACCGGGACGGCCTCCTCCACAGGTCGAGCCAGCCGGTTCACCAAGACCACGTACTCGGCCGTTGCCCTGAAGCCTAGCTCCTCCAGGCGGCGGGCCACCGCCTTCTGGTATTCAGGCACCAGACAAAAGATGGGCCGTCTGTCGGCCAGATAGTTCAGAGCCGCAGCCAGTAGGTAGTCCAGCGGAACATCCTGCCTTCGCTGGGTCAGCAGGCTGAACCGGCCCGCCCGATTGCTCTTGGAGAGGCGCAACCAGGCACCGGGGCCCTCTGACCCCATCGCTATCATGTGTTGCCAGCGGCCCTTCTCCTGGACGGCCACCCACTCGCGCAGGGTAGGGGCCTCGTTGCGACGCACGGCTGCGGGCACAGCGGCATTGTACAGCTGGAACAGAGGCAAGGCGTCGGCCAGGGTATGCTCTCGCAGGGGGAGCTTCGCTGGCTCCAGGCCTTGCGGCGCCCTATCTATGGCCAGGAGGCGCTCCTTCAGGTAAGGGAAGAAACCCGCCTGGCGAATCGTCCCCAGGAGAGGGCTGTCGGCCTTCACCCTGACGAAGACCTTCTCGACGCCGGCTCGTCCCAGTCCCTGGCTCAACTGCTCCACGAGCGTCAAGCACAGGGTTTCGTCTCCCTGGCCGACGATAAGGTAGTCCACTTCCCACGCGCTGGGACTCCAGCGCGGCCGCACCGACGCCAGAGCGCACGCCCTCAGCCCGCGAACGGCTATCCAGGTTTGACGCCGGTCGGCCAGTGGGAGCCACTGCTTTAGGGTGCTCTCCACCAGACGGAACCCCGGTTCCTCCAGCCCCACACGCTCCCAGGCCTGGGCCTCATTGCGGAGGTGGGGGCCAAAGGGAGGCCTGCCCCTGGCCCAGGCCAGGAGCGCCAGATCGGCCGGCCGCAGAGGCCTGATGGTGGCGGCAGGGCTATGCTTGGGCATCCTTGTGCGCTCGCACCATATCGATGAAGTAGCGGTGAAAACGATCGTCTTCTGTCAGCTCGGGGTGAAAAGCGGTGGCCAGGGCGTTGGCCTGGCGCACGGCAACCGCTTTGCCATTCTCTAGCTTGGCCAGCACCTCCACTCCGTCGCTCACCTCCTCCACAATGGGAGCCCGTATGAAAACGGCGTGGAAGGGCTGCTGGCCCAGGGCGGGAACCGCCAGGTCGGTCTCGAAGCTGTCCACCTGCCGCCCGAAGGCGTTGCGCCGCACCGCGATGGCCAGGGCGCCCAGGGTGGGCCAGTCCAGCTCGCTCGCCCGCTGCGCCAGGACGATCATGCCGGCGCAGGTGCCCCAGACGGGGAAGCCATTTTGGGCCCGCTCTCGCAGCGGCTCCAGGAGGTCGAACTCGGAGATGAGGCGGGTCATAGTGGTGCTCTCGCCGCCGGGGATCACCAGCCCGTCGAGGTCGGCTAGCTCTTGCGGGTGGCGCACCTCGCGCGCCGCGACGCCCAGCCGCCGAAAGATGCCGATGTGCTCAGCGAAGTCACCCTGGAGCGCTAGGACGCCGATGCGGGTCATAGCGATCCTATGTCCGCTCCTTCGGCCAATCTTGCTAGCTCCTCGCGGGTGAGGCCTGCCTGTCGGAGTATTGTGGAAAGCGTTTTCGGGTGGAGGTTGGCTTGGCCGGTCGGCACGGTCACGTGGCGAGTTCCGCCCCTGAAGACTCCCCGCAATCTGACGTGACTTCCTCGCTGTCGTACCGGTTGGATACCCACTCTAGACAGAGCGCGAATCACCTCATCACTTGAGTATCGCCGGGGCACGGATAGTCATCTCCCGGACAACCGGCGTGGACTCAACCGGAATGACCTCCCCCTCCAGTTCTTCCCGCGTCATGTCTTTGATGTGCAGTTCTACGGCCTCTTGGATCATCTCCATGGCGTGCTGTTCACTGTCTCCCTGCGAGGCGACATCGTATTCCAGGCACCAGGCCACCCACTGGTCACCGTCCTGCCACAGTACGACGTGTACCTTCTGCTGTCTCACCCCTACCACCCTCTCACAGCTAGGCGCTCCTCGTCGGGCATGGAGCGCACGTCCAGGCCCCGCATGGGCTCTCCCAGCCCCCGCGATACCTCGGCGACGATCTCCGGGTCGTTGTAGTTGGTGACCGCTTTAACGATGGCCTTGCCCCGCCGTTCGGGGTCGTCCGACTTGAAGATGCCGGAGCCCACGAACACGCCCTCAGCGCCTAGCTGCATCATCAGGGCAGCGTCGGCCGGAGTGGCCACGCCGCCCGCGGCGTAGTTGACCACCGGCAGGTTGCCCGTCTCGTGCACCTCCTTCACCACCTCGTACGGTGCCCCCAGCGCTTTCGCCTCGGCCATCAGTTCGTCTTCGCGCATGGAGTGCAGCCTGCGGATGCCGTCTGTCACCGCCCGCATGTGGCGCACCGCCTCCACGATGTTGCCCGTGCCCGCCTCGCCCTTGGTGCGGATCATCGCCGCCCCCTCGCCGATGCGCCTCAGCGCCTCGCCCAGGTCGCGGCAGCCGCACACGAAGGGCACCTTGAACGGCCACTTATCGATGTGATGTGCCTCGTCGGCCGGCGTCAGCACCTCCGATTCGTCGATGAAGTCCACCCCCAGCGCTTGCAGCACCTGGGCCTCCGCGAAGTGGCCGATGCGGCACTTGGCCATCACCGGGATGGTGACCGCCTTCATGATCGCCGCGATCACCTCGGGGTCGGCCATGCGCGCCACCCCACCGGCGGCGCGGATGTCGGCCGGCACGCGCTCCAGGGCCATGACGGCGCAGGCGCCCGCCTCCTCGGCGATGCGTGCGTGCTCCGGCGTCACCACGTCCATGATCACGCCGCCCTTGAGCATCTGGGCCAGCCCCTTCTTGACGATGTACGTACCCTTCGACGCGCTCAGGGCAGGCTCCTTTTCCACAGCCATCGTGTCCTCATTGTACTATTCGGCCCTCCCAATAGGCAAGACGGGGCTAGCGAGGGCTTGACACGGTGTCGATTGCGAGTAGACTGTGATCGGTTATGTTGACACCTTGGGCGGCACGCCCGTCCCGTTGACCGGAGGATGCCGGCCATGCTCACGAAACGAATCGCTCAGGCGGCGCTGTTTGTGGCCCTCCTGGCTGTCCTGACCCTGGCGTCACCTCACGGGGCCCAGGCGTACGACTGGAGCACCGTGACGGTGGACGCGGCGGCGTACGTAGCGGCTGACACGTCCATCGCGGTGGACGCCAGTGGGGATCACATCATCTCGTACACGGACTGGACGGGGTTACCACAGGGCGACGTCAAGTTCGCCATCTGCGACCAGTCGGAGAGCGGCAACAAGAACTGCGACCAGCAAAGCGACTGGAATACGCTGGCGGTCGACGCGGTGGGAGAAGCGGGGGCCGGGGGAAACACGTCCATTGCGGTGGACGTCCCCGGGAATCCCCTCATCTCCTACCGGGCAAGCAACGACCTCAAGTTCGCCACCTGCGACCGGTCGCAGAGCACCAACGGGAACTGCGACCAGAGCGGCGACTGGAGCACGGTGACCGTTGACTCCGTGGGAAGCACAGGGGAGACCGCGTCCATCGCAGTGGACACCAACGGCGACCCCATGATCTCGTACTACGACAGCACAAACGGCGACCTCAAGTTCGCCATCTGCGACGTGTCGGCCAGCACCAACGGGAACTGCGACCAGACGGGCGATTGGAGCACGGTGACTGTAGATGCGGCCGGACGCGTGGGGGTGTACACGTCCATCGCGGTGGGCGCCAACGGCGACCCCATGATCTCGTACTACGACAGCACAAACGGCGACCTCAAGTTCGCTATCTGCGACCTGTCGGCCAGCGCCAACGGCAACTGCGACGACGCTGGCGACTGGAGGACGGTCAAGGTGGAGCGCCCGGGGGGCTTGTTCTCGTCCATCGCGGTAGATGCCGGCGGCGACCCCATGATCTCGTACTACGAGACCACATATCTTAACCTGAAGTTCGCCATCTGCGACCGGTCGGCCAGCACCAACGGGAACTGCGACCAGACGGGCGATTGGAGCACGGTGACTGTGGACTCGGCGGGAGACGTGGGGAAGCACACGTCCATCGCAGTGGACGCCAACGGCGACCCCATGATCTCGTACTTGGACAACACAAACAACGACCTCAAGTTGGCCACCTGCGACCTGTCGAGCAGCACGAACGGTAACTGCGACCAGCCCGGCGACTGGAGCACGCTGGCGGTGGACACAGGCGCAGGTGTCGGGATAGAGGGTTCGATCGCGTTCAGCGCCAGCGGGGAACCCGTCATCGCGTACAACTTCAACCATGACCTCAGGTTCGCCACAGCGCTGCCGCCCGATCCCGATGGCGACGGCGTGCCGGACATCGAGGACAACTGCCCAGGTGTCTTCAACCCCGACCAGCTCGACAGCGAGCAGCCCCCCGACGGGCTGGGCGACGTGTGCGACCCGGACACCCAGAACTCCTCCGCCGTCTCCGCACCGGACGGCTCCATCACCCTCAGCGACGAGACCGGCGCCATCACCTTTGACGGCACGACCGCCGAGCCCAACCGGACGGTGACCATCGAGGAGGATGCGGCGGGCATCGGAACCATCGAGGTCACCACCAAGGGTAAGAACCGCGTCAGCAACAAGTTCGACCTTCTCTCCCTCGGCCTGCTCACGGGCACCGTCACCAAGGTAACGGACTTCCCGGCGGCCGGCATCTCCCAGCAGCAGTTCGACAAGCTCACGGTGAGGAAGGCGGGCACAGGCGAAATAACTCCCGACAGCGTGACCAAAGTGCCCGAAACCGCCCCCTATACGCAGGTTACCGTGACCTTCGGCATTACGGCCGACGCCACGTTCACGGTCTTGGTGCCCGCGGACACCGACTCCGACGGCGTCTACGACCAGTTCGACCTCAACGACGACGGCGATTTCAACGACCCCGGCGAGCTAGACAACTGCCCGACCGTCTACAATCCGGGCCAGGAGGACCGCGACGGCGATGGCATCGGCGACGCCTGCGACGCGGTCGGCGGCATAGCGGAGCTCCCGCACGTCTCTGATTCGTCGCGCTCGAACTACATCCTCCTGGCCGCCCTCGCCGCTGCGGCAGTGGCCGCTATCGCGGCAGGCGGGTGGTATGCCAGGAGCCGCTGGCTGGGCTAAGGCCGTCCTCCACGAATCCGTGGGCCCATCGCCCCATCGCTCACCCTGAGCTTGTCGAAGGGGGAGCGGGGGCTCATGGTTCGACAGGCTCACCATGAGCGGCCATTCAATCAGAGGCGCCGCCCTCTCAGATATGCTAACATTGGCCGCGCAAAGGCGGCGAAGCATGCAGATAACCCCTCGCGTCCACAGCATTCCTGCGCCGCATGCCGCCTTCAGCGGCCCGCTCGCTCCCAACGTCTACCTCGTGGTCGACGGCGGCCACGGCGCCCTCATCGATGCCGGCTACCCCGACGAGGCCTCCATCACGCCACGCCTCGAATACCTCCAGGGTATGGCCGGCCCTTCGGCAGGCTCAGGGCAGGCCCTGAAGCTATCGCACATCATCGTCACCCACCACCACATCGACCACTGCGGCGGTGCCCACGCCCTCCGCCAGGCCACCGGCGCTCCCATCTGCCTGCACCCGACGGAGGCGCGCCTCCTCAGTGACTGGCGGGCGACCGCTCCCCCGGACGTGGATGTTCCCGCCGACCAGCAGACGCTGGCCGAGCGCCTTGGCGCCTGGCGCCGGGCCACTGCTCAGACCACCGCCGATCGCCTAGTGCAGGGCGGCGACACGCTCCAGGTGGGCGGCGTCACCATCGAGGCCATCGATACGCCCGGCCACACCCTCGGCTCCATCTCCCTCTACCTGCGCGAGGAGGGCGTGCTGTTCACCGGCGACACCGTGCTCGGCCTCGGCACGGTGGCCATCTTCCCGCCGCCCCACGGCGACATGGCCCTCTACATGCAGTCGCTGGAGCGGCTGCAGACCTACGACGCCGCCTTGCTCTGCCCCGGCCACGGCCCACCCGTGCGAGACGTCGCCCGCAAGCTCCAGGAGCTCATCGACCACCGCCGCGAGCGCGAGAGGCAGATCCTCACCGCCGTCGGCCAGGGCCGAGGCCGCCTGGAGGCGATGCTCGCCGAGATCTACCCCGAGCTGGACAGGCGACTCCTGGGCATGGCCCGCGGTCAGCTCCTGGCCCACATCCACAAGCTTCAGAGCGAGGGAAAGATCGCCCGCCGCACCGAGGGCGCCGACACCCTCTACGTCCTTCCCTAGACTGTGCCGCGCTGCCAAACGTATAATGCCCTCAGATTGGGGGGAATCCTTCCTTGGCCAAGAAGAGACCGTCCATCGACTTGCCCCTGGCGGGCATCCTGCCGCTCACCGCGGCGGTGAACGACCAGGGCCATCTGACCGTCGCCGGCTGTGACGCCGTCGAGATGGCCTGCGAGTTCGGCACGCCCCTCTACGTCTTCGACGAGGAGACCCTGCGCCACAAGTGCCGCGAGTTCCGCTCCGAGTTCCGCAGCCGCCACGCCGATAGCGCCGTCAGCTACGCCGCCAAGGCCTACCTGGGCCGAGCCCTGGCTGCCCTCCTGGCCGAGGAGGAGATGGACCTCGAGGTGGTCTCCGGCGGCGAGCTCGCCATCGCCCGCTCGGTAGACTTCCCGCCCCAGCGCATCTACTTCCACGGCAACAACAAGTCGGAGGAGGAGCTGCGCGAGGCCCTCGACTATGGCATCGGCCGCGTGGTGGTCGACAACCTGTACGAGCTCGAGCTGCTGAACCAGGTGGCGACCGCCGCAGGCAAGCGCCAGCCCATCCTCTTGCGCCTGTCGCCCAACGTTGACCCCCACACCCACCGCCACACCACCACCGGCGTCCTCGACAGCAAGTTTGGCTTTCCCATCGTCACCGGCCAGGCGGAGGTGGCAGTGAAGCAGGCCCTGGGCCTGCCGGCCGTGGAGCTGGTTGGGCTGCACTTCCACCTCGGCTCGCCCATCCCTCACCTGGAGCCCTATCAGGAGGCCGTCGACGTGGCGATGGCCTTCGCCGCCCAGATGGACGAGCGCCACAGCTTCCGCCTGCGAGAGCTTAGCCCCGGCGGCGGCTTCGCCATCCGATACCTGGAGGATATCCCTGCGCCGTCGATGGCCGAGTACGCGGCGGCCATCGTCTCCGCCCTGATCGAGGCCTGCCGGGCGTACTCCCTGCCTCTGCCCAAGCTGGTGGTGGAGCCGGGGCGGGCCATCGTCGGTCAGGCCTGCGTCGCCCTGTACACGGTCGGCGCCAGGAAGGAGATCCCCGGCGTGCGCACCTACGTGGCGGTGGACGGCGGCATGGGCGACAACATTCGCCCCGCCCTCTACAGCGCCCGCTATTCGGCCCTGGTCGCCAACAAGGTAGGCGAGGCAGAAGGCGAGCGAGTGACCATCGCCGGCAAGTTCTGCGAGTCCGGCGATGTCCTCGTTCGCGATGCCGACCTGCCCCGCCTGGAAGCCGGCGACCTCCTGGCGGTGGCCTCCGCCGGCGCCTACTGCCTGCCCATGGCCAGCAACTACAACGCATTCCTCCGCCCGGCCATCGTCATGGTAAAGGACGGCGCCGCCCGCCTGATCCGTCGCCGCGAGACCTACGAGGACCTGATGCGCTGCGACGTGTACCCTCTCGAGAGCTAGGCGACTCCCGTGTGGCAGACAGTTGGACAGGACAGGGCCCTCGCCGCCCTTCAGCGCGGCCTGGCCCAGGGCAGACGGGTCCACGCCTACCTCTTCGCGGGGCCGCCCCAGGTGGGCAAGCGCACCCTGGCCCTGGAGCTGGCCCAGGCCCTCAACTGTGAGGGGCCAGAGCCGCCCTGCCAGGAGTGCTCCCCTTGCCGCCGCATCGCCGGCGGCATCCATGCCGACGTCCAGGTGGTGACCGTAGAGGCAACCGATCGCGGCGTCCACAAGGACATCAGCATCGACCAGATACGGGAGGTGGCGCGGACTGTGAGCCTGCGTCCCTTCGAGGGGCGCTGCCGGGTGGTCATCATCGACCCGGCCGATGCCATGAACGAGGCGGCCCAGAACGCCTTCCTCAAGACCCTGGAGGAGCCGCCCCCCGACGTCGTCTTCGTCCTTGTCACCTCGCGGCCCCAGGCCCTGCGGGACACCATCCTCTCCCGCTGCCAGCGGCTGGACCTTTCGCTCCTGCCTGTGCCCCAGTTGGAAGAGGCCTTGCGCCAGCGGTGGTCCGTGGCTCCTCGCCAGGCCCAGCTCCTCGCTCGCCTGTCGCGGGGCTGCCTGGGCTGGGCCATCGCTGCCCACCAGGATGAGGAGATGCTGAGGGTCCGCCACGAAGCCCTCATGGACATCCGCGCCCTGCCCGAGCGCACCATCCAGGAGCGATTCGTCTACGCCTCCGAGGTGGCCGGCCGCTTCTCCCGCGACCGGACGACCGTCCTGGCCGTCCTCGACCTCTGGCGGGAGTGGTGGCGGGATGTCCTGCTAGTGTCTAGCGGCTGCCAGGACGCCATCACCAACCTCGACCTGTGGGACATCCTGAAGGCGGAGGCCGGTCGCTACGACCCCGCCCAGGTGGTCGCCTTCCTGCGTTCGCTGGCTGCCAGCAAGCGCCGCCTGGAGGAGAACGTCAACCCCCGCCTGACCCTGGAGGTTTTGATGCTGGACCTGCCGGCTCCTCGCTAGGGGCGGCGCTTGACACACCCCTGCGCCTGTGATAGAAACGAAACGATCTACTCATTTCGAAAGCAATGGAAGGAGATTGACCATGAGATGGCTTCGCTCGCGGACGGCAGTGGTGGCGGTGGTGGGGGCGGTAGCGGTTCTCACCATTGCCCTGGGCACCTGGCAGGGCTGGCTGGCCCAGGCCCAGGGCACCACGTACGTCATCAACGACGTCATTCCCCCTGAGGCAGAGTGCGGCACCCCTGACTATACGACCACTGACATCAATTCTGTCATCGCCCTGCCGGCGGTGGAGGACGAAGACACGCTGGTCCTGTGCGAGGGGACCTACGACGCCGGCATAGTGGTGGACAAGGAGATCACCATAGAGGGTCAGGCGGATGTCGCCATCGCCAATATTGTTATCGACGGCACAGGCGGCGGTGCCGACGGCATCAGCGTGGCTGACAACAACGTTACGATCCGCCATCTGACGCTGGAAGGCCCCGTGGCCGCCGATCGGGGCATCGTCGTCAGCGGTGCTCGGGACAACGTGACCATCACCGACGTGGACGTGAGCGTCTGGGATGACGGCATATTTGAGAGTGGCTCCACTGATACCGTCATCGTGGCCAGCAACGTCCACGCCAATGTGGACGGCATAGTCCTCAATGGTGGCACCGGTAGCCGCGTCGTCAACAACGATATAGTTGACAACGACGACCGTGGACTCACTATCACCGCCGAAGACCTGGACGTTGTGGAGGACAACACCATATCGGGCAACAGCATCAGCCAGGTGGAGATCAGCGGCACGAGCCATGTCCAGCTCCTGCGCAACACCATTGTCACCGGCAGCGACGGCATCGTAATGGACCTGCCCGCCGAGGCCCTCGTGATCATCGGTGGCTCCGACGCCAACGCCAACACCTTCGACGGTCCCCTGACCGCCGCCGAGCACTACATCGCGCTAGTCTGCGGCAGCGAGGCCACCGTCAATGCCTCCCACAACTACTGGGCAGGCCCTCCCGCAATCTCCCGCGGCGTTGGCGGCGTCATCTTCAACGATGAGGATGATGACCCCGCCAACCCAGGCGCTGATTGCCCGTTGGACGACAACGGAGCCGTCGTCTTCCACCCGGTGGCCCCAGGGCCCGCTCCCGCCCCCAGCCCCAGCCCCACGCCGAGTCCTAGCCCTACGCCCACCCCCAGCCCCAGCCCTACGCCCAGCCCCACGCCCAGCCCCACCGCCACCCCGACGCCCACCACTCGTACCTTCAACCTGAGCCCCGCGGGCTGGCACAACTTCGTCTGGACGGGTGAAGACGCGACGGCTGTGGAGACGGTTTTGGACTGCATCGCCGACAGCTTCGCCATCGCCTATGAGTGGGACGGGACGGCCTGGAAGCGCTACGTGCCCGATCGGCCGGAGATCTCCACCCTGACCAGCGTGGACAAGTACGATAGCCTGATGGTGCTGATCATCGCCAGCGGCGTGGTATGCCAGGACATGCCTGTGGTCCCCTGACCCATTGACAACAAGCGGTGATCGTTCGAGATAGCGGAGGGCGGCCTAGCCGCCCTCCGCTCTTAGCCCCAATGCTCAGGTCGTGTTGCGGTTGACTTTTGCTGTCTATATAATTGACTCGCTCTTACGGCAGGCCTATTCGGTGGTGGGTGGAACAGGTAGAAAAGCTTCGCATGACGCTTAGAAACATTCTGGTGCCGGTCGATGGCTCGGATGCCAGCATGGAGGCCGTCTTCATGGCTTGTACGACGGCCAAGCGCAACAAGGGGAAGGTCTACGTCGTCTATGTCATAGAGGTGCATCGCTCTCTACCCCTCGATGCTGACCTCAAGCCTGAGGCTATCAAAGGTGAAGAAGTGCTGAACCGTGCTGAGCAGTGCGCCGAGGAAGTGGACTTCCAGGTGGAGGGGGAGCTTCTCCAGGCGCGCGATGCCGGTCACGCCATTGTCGATGAGGCCATCGAGCGGGCCTTGGACGGCGTCATCCTAGGCGTCGGCTATAAGCGGCCCCTGACAGAAGGTGCGGGCTTGGCCTGGCCGCCGGGGGGCAAGCCGGCGCCGCTGCCCGGCGAATTCCGCCTGGGCAAGGTCACTCAGTACGTCCTGGAAAACGCCCCCTGCGAGGTATGGCTTATCCGCCTCCCCATGGCCGAGTGATATGAAGGTTGTCATCATGGGCTGCGGTCGAGTGGGTGGCGAACTCGCCGTCCTCCTCGACCGTCAAGGGCAAGAAGTTACCATCCTGGACATCGACCCCGACGCCTTTGACAAGCTCCCCTCCGACTTCAAAGGGAGCCGCGTCGTGGGCAACGGCATCGACCAGGATGTCCTCCAGCGCATAGGCCTGGCCGAGGCCGATGCCTTTGTCGCCGTCACCCCCGGCGACAACCGCAACGCCATGGCTACCCAGATGGCCAAGCACATCTTCGGCGTTCCCAGGGTGGTCTGCCGCATCTTTGACCCCATCCGAGAGGAGCTCTATCACAGCCTGGGGCTGGAGACCATCAGCCCCACCAGGGAAGTGGCGCGACTGTTGAAGGAGGCCCTGGAGACGGAGCCGGCGGAAACGCCGGCGGGTGAGGGTTAGTCATGTACATCATCATCGTGGGCGGTGGCAGAGCAGGCTACTACCTGGCTAAGCAATTGGTCGAGGACGGCCACGAGGTGCTGGTCATCGAGAAGGACGCCGCCAGGTGCAAGCGTATCGCCGACGAGTTGGGCGACATCGTCCTGCGAGGCGACGGCTGCGAGGGCATCACCCTGGAGGCAGCAGGGACCGGCCGCGCCGACCTGTTCATCGCCCTCACCGGCGACGATGAGGACAATTTGGCGGCATGTCAGGTGGCCAAGAACAAGTTCAACGTCCGCCGCACGGTGGCCCGCATCGACAACCCCAAGAACGAGGTCATATTCAAGAAACTGGGCATCGACACCACCGTCAGTGCCACCACTCTTATCCTCGCCAACATCGAGCAGGAGCTTCCCTCCCACCCCCTCATACCCCTGCTGACCATCAAGGGGGGTGGCCTGGAGATCGTCGAGGGCAAGGTGCCGCCGGACTCGGCCGTGGTGGGCAAGCGTATTGGCGAGCTGCTTCTGCCCCAGCAGTGCCTCATCACCCTCATCATCGACGAGGAGGGCGTGCCTCGTGTCCCCGCCAGCGACACCACCATCCGCGCCGGCGACGAGGTGGTGGCAGTCTGCCGCCGCGAGAGTGAGGACGCCTTGAGAGCTGTCCTCACCACCCCCGCCAGAGAGACGGAATGAGCGCTAAGCGCATCGCCTTTCTCGGGCCGTCGGGCACCTTCAGCGAAGAGGCGGCTCTCCGCTACGACCCCACTGCCCAGCTCTTGCCCTTTGCCAGCGTCGCCGCTGTGGCTGCCGCCGTCGATTCGGGCATGGCCGAGGAGGGCGTAGTGGCCATCGAGAATAGCATCGAGGGCTCAGTCACCGACACCCTCGACATCCTCATCCACGAGTCGCGCCTCTCCATCAGGCAGGAGCTCGTCCTGCCCGTCGAGCACTGCCTCCTGGTGCGCCCCGGCATGCAGGCCGCCGACGTCAAGGTGCTCCTCTCCCACCCCCAGGCCCTGGGCCAGTGCCGCCGCTTCGTCGAGCGCTGCTTCCCCAAAGCCGAGATAGTGGCCGCCCTGTCCACCGCGGCCGCCGTCGAGGAGATGATGGCCCGCGAGAACGCCGCCGCTATCGCCACCCGCCGCGCCGCCGACCTCTACGCCGCCGAGATCCTGGCCCGCGACATCCAGGACCGCTCGGACAACCTCACTCGCTTCGTGGTCCTCGCCGAAACCGACCATCCCCCCACCGGCAACGACAAGACCTCCCTCGCCTTTTCCTTCGCCGACGACCGGCCGGGGCTCCTGGTGAGCACACTGGAGGAGTTCTCCAGCCGCGGCATCAATCTCACCAAGGTCGAATCACGGCCCACCAAGGAGCGCCTGGGCGAGTACATCTTCCTGCTGGACCTGGCCGGCCATCGCAGCGAGAAGACGGTGGCCGAGGCCCTCAAGGTCGTCGAGGCCCAGGCCTCCTTCTTCCGCATCTTTGGCGCTTACCCGCGCTACATGGAGAGTGCTTAGTCACCCATGCCCGAGTTGCCAGACCTCGAGGCCTATCGCGCGTTCTTCAATCGCCGCCTCCCCGGCGTCGGCATCGACGCGGTGACGGTGAGAATTCCCATCGTCATACGCGTCCCCAAGGACGACTTCATCGCCGCCCTCACCGGCAACGTCTTCGGCGAGGTGGAACGACGCGGCAAGTTCATCCTCTTCTCCCTGAGGAGCGGAGACTACCTCGCCGTCCACCCCATGCTCACCGGTCGCTTTCAGTACCGCCTGCCCCAGGAGAGGCGGCGGCCCAAGACCTGCTTCGTGCTGGCCCTGTCCAACGGCCACGAGCTGCGCTACTTTGACGAAAGGCGGATGGGCAAGGTCTACGTGGTGAAACAGGGCGACTTAGATACGCTGCCTCTCTTCGCCGACTTGGGCCCCGAGCCCCTGTCGGACCAGTTTACGGAGGAGGCCTTTCGAGAGCAGCTCAGGCGCTTCGGTGGTCAGATCAAGAGCGTGATCCGCAACGACAGCCTGGTGGCCGCTATCGGCAACGCCTACGCCGACGAGATCCTGTTCGCCGCCGGCATCCACCCCTACCGCAAGCGGGCGGAGCTATCGCCGGAAGACGAGGTCCGCCTGTATCAGGCCATCCGCTCTGTACTCGGCCAAGCAGTGGCCATCGTTAGCGAGCGCGTGGAGAATGAGGGCCTGCCCGTCGACGAGTACCGAGACCACCTCAAGGTGCACCGCCGCGGTGGTCAGCCCTGCCCCACACCTTCATGCCGAAAGCCGCTGACTGAAATCACCTCTGCCCAGCGCATCACCAGCTTCTGCCGCCACTGCCAGAAATAGCCCCGCGGCGGCCCGATTGCAACATAGAATCCCTTCTGCTATCATGCGCCTGTGACAAACACAGCCGTACTGGTTCTTAATCAGAATTACGAGCCGCTCAACGTCTGCAACGCTCGCCGCGCCTTCGTCCTGGTGGACCGAGGCAAGGCCGAGGTGTTGGAGAACGGGCGGGGCTACCTGCGTAGCCCCACCTTCGTATTTGAAATCCCCTCGGTTATCCGCCTCGTCTATATAATCCGACGACCCCGGCCCCAGGGACGGCTCTGCCGCCGCGACGTCTTCCTGCGTGACCGCCACACCTGCCAGTACTGCGGACGCCGCACGCGAGACCTCACCCTCGACCACGTCCTCCCCCGCAATCGCGGCGGCCAGCACGACTGGGATAACGTGGTCGCCGCCTGCAAGAGCTGCAACCATCGCAAGGCCGGTCGCACCCCTCACGAAGCACACATGCACCTCATCCGCCAGCCCGCTCGCCCCTCCTTCAACCCCTACCGCCCCTTCTACCACTACCTGGACGAGCAGCTGGAGTGGCGCAAGTTCATCCCCGGCTGGCAGCCCGACTCAGGCTTCTCTTAGTCCCCCGAAGATCCCCAGATTTCTTTCCGTTCCATCGTAAGCAGGCGCACGCCCCTCATCTGGCGGAAGGTAGCCCCCTCGCTCAGGCAGCGCAGGGCCAGACCGGCGTCGACCACGCGCGTCCCCGAGATCACGTCCACCCCGTAGTCGAACAGAGCCGGCGACAGCGGCGTGCTCGGCCCTAGGACGACCACCAGGGTCTCGGGTCGGCACAGGCCTAGCAGACGCTCCAGCGTGTGGTTGATGAAGGCGCTGCCCGTGATCGCTGCGATGTCCACCTGCGGCAGGATGGCCTCGGCCTCCTCAGCGCCCACGTCCCCCGCCTGGGGATGGAGCTCGATCACCCACAGTCGCCGGGCCGCCTCTCGCAGCGCCGGCACGAAGGGAAAGTGGCCGACCAGGGCCACCTTCTTGCCCCGACCGCGCTCGACCAGCAGCTCGCCCGCGTTGGTCTCCACACAGCGCCCCTCATCCACGTCCAGCAGCGAGTTGATCGCCGCCAGCCCGATGCCTGCCTCCAGCGTGCTGTCCGAGTGCGCCAGCCCGCTCAGCTCCAGGGCGCTCCTGCCGGCCAGGCTCCCGGCCTCGCCCACATAGATGGCACCGTGCTCGTGCACCTCGGGTCCCACGGTCGAGGCCAGACCGCACCCTCGGCTCACCACCGCTGTCCAGAACGGGCCGACCCGCACCTCCCGCACCGGGGCATCTTCCCTCAGGGTAGCTATCACATCATCCAGGATCTTCACGCCGTCCCTCCCTTCGCAATCCCTTCCAATGCTCACCTACAGCTCCGGCCGCCGTCGCCGCGTCTCTGCGATATCGATAGGCGTCACTTCAAGCCTGGCGGCGTCGTAGACGGTGACTACATTCGGAAGCCTGCCGAACTCCTCCCGTATGTCGGCGATCTCGTCCGGCGTCAAAGGCGTCGCCGCGCAGGGGCGTAGCGGAGTGTTGATCTGCACCTCATCGGGGGACAGTCTGCTGGCGATGGCGGCCAATCTGCGTGCGGCGCCTCGGTTGGCCTCAACGAACATGATCTGGAGTGCCAGCTTTCCCCTGTACGTCGCCCTGAATAGCTCGATGGCCTCCACGATCTCCGCCAGGGAGAAGCGCACCAGCGGCCGGTTGATCCGCCGGAACAGCCGCTCATCGGGGGCGTCCAGCTTGGCAACGACCACGTCGGCACAGGCCAGGTCCCGCCGCACGTCTTCCCGTGCCATGAGGGAGGAGTTCGTCAGGACCGCGCTGGGCAGCCCCAGCACATCCCGAGCCAACCGTAGGGCGTCCCCCAGGTTGCTGGCCAGGGTGGGTTCGCCCATTCCCGAGAAGGTAACGTAGTCAGCCGCTACCTTCCTCGCTGCCTCCATCTCCCGCGCCAGGACGCTCAGAGCGACGAACTCGGCCCGCACCGTCAGCCGCCGCGCCGTTCTGCCCAACTGGCAGTAGGTGCAATCGAAGGAGCAAGTCTTCCCGCCAGCAGGCAACAGATCGACGCCCAGCGACTTTCCCAGTCGCCAGGACGGGACAGGGCCGTAGAGGATCGAACTCATTCCCTTACTTCATGAGGTTTCGTTTCCGGCCCCCCTTGGCTCTCGCTCGGCGAGCGCCGGTAAGGGGTCAGTGAAGGCGCTCCATAAGGTCGGGCAGGTCGCCCTTCGCGCATCGGAGGACGGCCTCCCGGATATCGCCCACGTCGGTGATGATCGGCCGAATGCCGTAGCCCTTGAGGCTCTCGTAGGCTCCCTGGCCCATGCCGCCGGCGATGAGCACCTCGCAGTCAGCGATGGTCTCCGCCATGCTCCGATGCTTGGCCTGGGAGCCGGCGTCGTAGCCGTGCCTCTCGCCGGGGGCCAGCTTGGGGTGCTCATGTGCGGCGAAGGTGTGGTGGCCCGCCTTGGACCGCGTCTCGCTGTCCACGACCTTGTCCCCTTCGACTGTGAGCACGACATAGTAGGGTGCTCTCCCAAAGTGCTGGCTGATATGCAGTCCATCGTCAGAAATGGCAGCGATTCTCAATTCACGCCCCCTTTTTTGGATTATTGACCCACCTTTATCTCGTACCTAGGTTCCCCCTCGCCCAGATGTAGGACGACCCTGACGTCCCGGCCCTCGGCAAGATACCTTTCAGACTCATCGCGCAGCTTCTGTAGCTCAGGAGACTTCAAAAGGGACACGAGGGCTTCATACGTTTCTTCAAGCTCTTTGCCTTCACTCCCACCCTTTAACAGTTCCCTGAGGCAATCCCGGTATCGCTCCTCAGCCAAGCATTTGATACACCTGCCTGGTATCTCCCTGGTTGAATATCTTGGATCAAGCTCAAGGTTGGGGGCCATTCTTACCTCCTCCGGCAGACGTCATCTGCAGAGCAGGGGGGGCTATCGCAGCGAGTGTCTCTGCCGCAGCAGGTGGCGCCCTCGCCGGTTCCGCTCCCCAGCACGCTAAACGTAGAAACTAGCCTCTCCAGGCTTTCGCTGCCACAAGTGGGGCATTTGGCAGGCTTTTCGTCCTGGCTACGCTGGAAGACCTCGCACACCTCGCCGCATTGGCCACACCTGTAGTCATAGATTGGCATTCTGTCCCTCCACGCTCAGCAACAGGGCCTTCGTTGCCAACGGGCCGCCTCACCAGCGAGCGGCCACCACTCTCCAGAGCTTCTCCATTTGCCGCGACACCGCGCCGTCGCCGAACTCCACCACCGGCACCCCCTGGGCGATGGCATCGGTGACCACCGTATCGAAGGGGATCTTAGCACCCACGTCTATGCCCGCCTGGTGGCAGTACTCCTCGATGTGCCGCGAGTTCCGCTCATCGAGGTCATACTTGTTTATGCACACCAGCGCCCTGACGCCAAAATGACGGCAGACGGCCAGCACCCGTTCCAGGTCGTGGATGGCGCTGAGGCTGGGCTCGCTAACGATGAGGGCCAGGCTTGCCCCGGAGAGAGAAGAGATCACCGGGCAGCCGATCCCCGGCGGCCCATCGCTGAGGATGTAGGCCGAGCCCTCGTCCTTGGCGATGAGCCTGGCCTTTTGCCTCACTGCTGTTACCAGCTTGCCTGAGTTCTCCTGCCCGGCACCCAGGCGGGCGTGAACCAGCGGCCCATATCGGGTATCGGAGACGTACCAGTGGCCGGCGAGGGTATCGACCATCGTCACCGCCTGCTCCGGGCAAACCTGCAGGCAGAAGCCGCAGCCCTCGCAGGCAAGGGAGTCCACCTGGAACTCCTCGATGGCGTCGAAGCGGCAGGCATCTACGCAAAGACCGCAACCAGTGCACGCCTCCGGGTCGATAACGGCTACCTTCAGGCCCCAGAACTCGTGTGTCTCCTTCACTGTGGGCTGGAGCACCAGGTGGAGGTTGGCAGCATCGACATCGCAGTCGCACAGGACCTTGTTGTCCGCCAGCGCCGCCAATGAGGCGGCCACGACGGTCTTCCCTGTTCCTCCCTTGCCACTAAGTACGACGATCTCCCTCATGGCTCACTGTTCCACCACTGCCAGGCGTCGGGTGCCCTCCAGAAGGTCGCGGAAGGCCTTGCGCCAGGATGGCATGCCAGCCACCAGGGTCTGCCCGCGGCAGTACAGCTCGGCTATTCGCCTGTCAAGGGGGATCTTGAGGAGGACGGGGATATGCTGCTGGGCACAGTAGCGTTCCACTCCCTGGTCTCCAGAGCCGTCGCGATTGATGACCACGCCGCAGGGGACCTTCAGCTTCGTTGCCAGCTCCACAGCCAGCGCCAGGTCGTGGAGGCCGAAGGGAGTCGGCTCGGTGACCAGAAGGCAGAAGTCGCTGCCCTTTACCGCTTCGACCACGGGGCAGGAGTTACCCGGTGGCACATCAACGATGACAGTGCTGCTCCGGTCAGCCCGCTGCTTGACGGCGCGGATCACCGGCGGGGCCATAGCCTCGCCGATGGCCAGTCGCCCGTGGACGAATCGCACTTCGCCCGCGCGTCCCTCCTCGACGACGCCTACCTCCCGTCCCTCTTCGGTGATGGCCTTCTCTGGGCACACATAGGTGCAGACACCGCAGCCGTGACAGAGCTCGGGGAAAACCAGGACGTTTTCGCCCATCACGGCGATGGCATTGTAGGGGCACGCTTCAGAGCAGACCCGACAGTAGGTGCACTTCTCTTTGTCCACTTTGGGCACGGGCACCAGCACCGGCCGAGAGGAGGTGATCGTCGGCCGCAGCAAGATGTGAGCATTGGGCTCTTCCACATCGCAGTCCAGCAACTGCACCGAGCCCTGTCCTTCCAGGGACAGGGCCAAGCTGGTGGCTACCAGGGTCTTGCCGGTGCCGCCCTTGCCGCTGGCGACAGCCAGGATCATCCGCCTGCTCCCCTAGCCTGCACCGCCCATCCCAGGTCTAGGGCTGCCACCGCGACCGCCACCCATGCCGCCACCGCGACCGCCGCCCATGCCGCCACCACGGCCGCCGCCCATGCCGCCACCACGACCGCCGCCCATGCCGCCACCACGGCCGCCGCCCATGCCGCCACCACGGCCGCCGCCCATGCCGCCACCACGGCCGCCGCCCATGCCGCCACCACGGCCGCCACCCATACCGCCACCCATGCCCGGCCCCATCCCAGGGTCCATGCCCGAATAGGGCCCAGTCGAAGGCCCAGGCGTTGCCCGAAGCTCGCCTCTTCTGTAGGCCTCGATGGCCTCGCGCACGCTTCCCGAAGCACCGACAAATACCTCGATGCCGGCGGCTGACAGCACCTGATAGGCGTTGGGGCCGCAGTTACCAGTGATGACAGCGCCCGCGCCCATACTCGCCACCAGCTCCGCAGCCTGGATGCCGGCGCCGCCAGGCGCCATCACTGCGGGGTTCTCCACAGCCTCGAAATCCAGGCTCTCGCTGTCCACAATGAGCAGGTACTGGCACCTTCCGAAGCGGGGGTCGATCGGAGAGTCAAGGCTCGGCCCCCCAGCGGAGACGGCGATCTTCATAAAGCACCTCCCGATCTGGCTCGGCTATTTGGGAAAACGATGAACTCCTCCCGACGGCGAATCAAGACCTTGCGCCGCTACGGATGGTTTCTTCTACTCGCTCGGCTTCTCGAGCTCGCTGATGCGTCGCTCGATCCCTTCCAGATAGCTCCTGACGGACTCCGCCTCCTCCTTGAGGAAAGCGGCCTCGTCCTCAACAGTTGGAGCCGCGGTTGGCGCAGCTCCCCAAGGGCCGGGCCAGTAGGGGCCAGCGCCGTACTCGGGGCCAGCGCCGTACGCGGGGCCAGCGCCGTACGCGGGGCCAGCGGCGTACGCGGGGCCGCCACCGTATCCCCAGCCAGCGCCGGGCCCTCCCCAGCCGCGACCCCAGCCACGACCCCAGCCACCGCCAGGCCCTCCCCAGCCGCGACCTCTCATCCAGCCGGGAAGGCCGGTAAGATGGTACATCCAGCGGTATCCTCTACCCATTTTCGCTACCTCCTCTTCCCAAGAATCGTCAGTTCTCCAGCCACGCGCTGCCCTACCACTGGGGATAGCGCCTGGCAGGCCAGTAGTAGGGCGGCCTTGCCCCCGCAGGATATGGGCCCGGCTGTCCGACACCCACGCCATAGGGGCTCGGCCCGTAGGCCCACCACCCGCGGGGCCGCCAGGGGAACCACCGGCAGAAGGGATAGGGATTGCCTCTGCCGGGACCCCATCCGCCCCGTCCGAACCGACCTCTGCCAAACATCACAGCCGCCTCCTTCCCTTGCTTTCTGCGGGCGGCAGCGAAGGCCGCCCTTTATCCGCAGTGCTCGCCGTGCAAGCGCTTCCCGCATTTAGGGCAGGTGAACGAACTGCAAGGTACGCCTCTCCTGTGCGGCTGTGTATATCCACACCCTGCGCAGCGGCAGATCATCGACCCGCCGAGGCCGCGGCCCAGGGGAGCGCCCCTTGTACCTTTTCGGATAGACATCGCTATGCCTCCTCGAATCGCTAGCGGCGGCCTTTGCCCCGCTGCCTGCGCCGTCGGCCGCCGGAGCCTGGCCCTGCCTGGCCGCCAGGGTCTGGCCCTGCCTGGCCGCCAGTCCTTCTGGCGACGCTTCGCCCCTCCAGCCACCTCCTCGCCAGCCCAGTGAGCGCGTTCACGGCCAGGGGGGCCGCCGCTGCCAAAGTGGAGACTAGCGCTGGCCGAGCCCGGCTCAGCGCGGACTGCCCTGTAACCTGCACCGGTTGTGCCTGCTCCGGCACCACCGGTGCAGCCTCCACCTCGTAGATGGCCCCCTCGGAGCACGCGGGCATGCAGGCAGCGCAACTAGTGCACAGTTCTCGGTTGATGATGGCTTTCTCCTCTTGGAGGACGATGGCCCCCTCCTCGGGGCACACCTGCAGGCAATCGCCGCAGCCCGTGCACTTGTCCTCATCGATGAAGATCATGGTCTGCCTCCTTGCCAGTGGCCTCCGCCACGCCCGTATCCCCAGCCGCGGCCCCTCAAGGCGGGGCCAGCAGGCTGGACGGGGTGCACGCTTGGGCTGTCGCAGCGCGGGCAGGCCAGAGGAAGCCCGGCCGCCATCGCCTCGAAAGGCAACCGCCACTCGTGACCGTCCCGACGGCACCTAAAGCGTTGGCTGGCCAGCGCGAAGTTGCCGCCTTCGATGCGAACGGCCTTGCCATTGATGAGGGCATCGGCGACCTTCCGGCGGGCCGATTCGAGCACGCGGTGGAAAGTGGGGCGCGAGATGCGCATCCTTTGGGCGCACTCCTCCTGCTGCAGTCCTTCCATGTCCTTCAGGCGAATGGCCTCCAGTTCCTCAACGCTCAGGGCCACGCCCTCCAGAAGGCGAGCAGGCACCCCCGCCGGCTTGAAGTAGGTCACCTGCGGCATGAAAGCCACTCGTCGCCACTTGGTTGGTCTTGGCATACGCGCAAAACTCGGGAGG
>Ga0209979_1001926_pt1 | contig 21173 bp, 23 predicted proteins | sample AnhtaG_FD_183114 | JGI IMG/M metagenome (GOLD analysis project Ga0209979, IMG submission 183114) | Deep subsurface microbial communities from Anholt, Denmark to uncover new lineages of life (NeLLi) - Anholt_01485 metaG (SPAdes) (version 2) | ecosystem: Environmental > Aquatic > Marine > Oceanic...
AAAGCACCCCTCAATGGCATCAGTGATAACGCCGTAGTATGCCCTTTGAATCATCGTTGTATATTTATTATTCTCTTTGGAAAAGGTGAGAAAAAGCTCTGCCGCTTTGGGATATCTTTCTGCCATCTTTTCATAAAAGCCAGCAGAATCCGCTTCCAGCTGCTTAGCAAAACTGATAACCGAGGCGCTTGTATTTAACGGCATTTTATATCTCCTCCATTACTAGGGCCACCTTTCAATTACCACCTTGCTTTCTGTAAAGAAGCGGATGGCTTCCTTACCTTGAGTGTGTAAGATTCCGAAGAAGGAGTCGCGCATCCCGCTGAAGGGGAAAAATGCCATGGGTGCCACTATACCGACGTTGATACCAACGTTCCCGCTTTTAACTCTATACTTGAATTCTCGAGCAGTTCTTCCATTCGAGGTAAAAATAGCATCTGCATTATGGAAGGGATTGTCGTCACATATTTTAATGGCTTCATCAAGGGTTTTGACACGGATAATACCCATGGTGGGACCGAATATCTCCTCGGTAACTATCTTCATTTCAGGTTTAACGTTTTCCATGATGGTTGTGCCCAGGAAACAGGTGTCGGGATAGTCTCCTTTGATTTTGAAATCACCCCTGCCATCAAGTATTATCTTAGCACCTTCTTCAATACCACTACTGATATATGAAAGTATTTTTTTCTTTTTCTCGGTATCACGGACAGGACCCATCTGAACTTCCTCATCAAGACCATTACCAATTACTATCTTCTTAGCGGTGTCTACAACACCGTTAATAAATTCGTTGTAGAAACGGTCATCATCGCCAACAATAATGGCATTCTGACCAGCTAGGCAGCGTTGCCCCGCATTACCGAAGAAAGATGTCATCATTGCCGGTATGGTTGCTCTAAGGTTGCAATCCGGCATGATTACCATAAAGTTTGAGGCTCCGCCCTGAGCAATGACCCGCTTGCCGGTGGCACCACACCTCGGGTAGATAACATCCTTGGCAGTAGGAGTTGAGCCGACAAAAGTAATACCCTCAATATCCGGGTGGTCCAGCATTCCGTTGACCACCGTTCTTCCACCATTCACTACATTCCAGACGCCAGGAGGAAAACCTGCTTCATCTACAAGTTCCGCAATTTTCATCTGGCTTAAGGGAACCTCGCTTGAGGGCTTGATTACGACGCAGTTGCCAGTCGCGACGGCGTAAGGTGCTGACCAGAGCGGAATCATGAAGGGGAAATTAAAAGGTCCGATGATACCAAAGACGCCCAGTGGCGTAGGAATAAGATATTCGTCAATACCGGACGCGATATCTTCAGAATAATAACCCTGCATCAGGGTGGGAATACCACAGGCAACCTCTACATTTTCAATGCCGCGCCTGGTCTCACCTCTGGATTCATCGATTGTCTTCCCATGCTCCTGAGTTTGTACCCTGCTCAACTCTTCAAAATTCTCCTCAAGCAACTCCTTTAAACGGAAGAGGCATCTGGCACGAGCAACCGGCGGAGTTCTCCGCCAATCAGGGAAAGCTACTTTGGCCGCTTCAACTGTGGTGTCAATCTCTTCCTTGGTTGAAATCGGGACTCTGGCAATCACTTCACCATTGACTGGATTGACCACGTCCTGAATCTCACCTTCGGACTCAACCCATTCTCCATCAATGTAATTTTTAACTTCTACTATTCCTTTTATTGGTTCTTCTAAAATCGCCATTATTACCTTCCTGATTTATTATTTATTTTCTTAGACCTTCTTAAATTTTTACTATACATTACCCTGATAGATAACATCCCGTCAAGTGGTGTAAATTACCGCTGCTGATCTCTACCATCGGCATTTGAGCCCCGTCATCTGCCATTGGTCCGAGATTAGGATCGAAAGCTTTCCCTTGTGCCTGGGATTGCTTCGTCGCTGTCCTCCTCACAATGGCAAGAAGATGTATCACTGACGTGCTGAACGGGGATAGTGGGGGCTTTATATCAAATACTGTGGAAATAGCTACGGGATGGTACAAACCCCAGGAGCATTTTCCTCCAGTAAACATCGACATTCCTCAGGCCATAAGATACGCGTTTTAGTGTCTTAACCTCAGTCTGGCAGCCTTCGGTAAAGCCGTTAGTTGTCCGTTTATCAAAGTAGTTCAGTATTGGCTCCCGCCAGTGTTTTATAGTATTTCCCCACCTTATGAGTTCACCATCATCCGCCCATCTTAGGCTGAAGATGATATTGCCCGGGCCCTTAACTGCCTCCTCCTTGCTCTGCGACCAATAGAGCTCGCCTGGGTCTGCTTTGGGCCAGTGAGAGTCTTCAAGGCTGGCATATTTCTCCCGGACCCCTCGATTATGATCCTCAGCGCCACTCTGTCATCATACCTCACCATCACTAGCACTCTGCAGCCTCTGGGCTGAAGCAGCCTTGTGACAGTATCCTCTTGCCCTTAGCCATGATGATACAAACTCTCCTCACTCTATTTTTCTGCTCAGGAATGCCTGCCACGATAGATTTCTTAAGGCGTTCTTGCCACAGAACATGCTATGGAGCCAGCCAAGAGTTGATGGTCACTGCCTGGCGATGATACCATTGAGACAGGTTATCTCTGGTCGTGAAATCATCCAGATGGGAGGCAATAGAGATACCCTGGTTGATGCGGATCTCAGCTTTCCTGAGTTTATTGGTGATCTGCTCCGGAGTGAAGCCCTTTCTGGCCATTTGTCCCCCGTTCTGTCCCTTCTATATTAACATTGTAGTTGGATCCCCTTTTTGGAGGCACGTAATCCCACTTATCATTTATGCTGACGACGCACACCCTAGAGGTCAACGTTTTCATGATATCGATTGTTATGTGAAGAATCAATTTTCACGAAGGTTATGATGGTTTCCTGCTCATAGGCTGATAGTGTTTTGGGCATATTCACCTCCTTCTTATCGTCGCTTGGAACCTATGCTGATAGGGATGCTAAAAGGAATGTTATATTGCGAACATGCGATGTTGACAGTGCGGGGAGGAAACTGCATACTGTGCCCCAATGTTGGGAAAACTAGACTCTTACGAATATTCGAGGTACCGTTGGGTCGTTCTTGGCGTTGCCTGGCTTGCTACGGTGTCCTTGTTCATTACCCATAACATACCGGCTGGGAGGCCTCACGACCTGATTCCGGACCTGGGTTTTAGCCAAGTCCAGTATAGTCTGACTATAACGGGACCAATGCTGGGTATCGTTGTAGCTGCCATGCTAGGAGGCGCGCTAGCTGATCGCTATGGAGCAAGGCCAATAGTAGGTATCGGAGCAATCCTCGGTGGACTTGGAGCTATCTTCAGGACATTTGTGGGTAGTTTCGGACCGATGTTTGGCTTAAGTATCATCCTCGGGATAGGTACCGCATTGGTATTTTCAAATCTGCCTAAGCTAGTGGCTATGTGGTTCCCGCCTAAACAGGTTGGCCTGGCGACCGGGTTTTATTATTCAGGCGTTGGTGTCGGGACAGCCACAGGCCTCGCCGTATCTGGTGCCTTTGCCACGTGGCAGCAAGCCTGCCTCATTACAGGCATAGCTGTTCTGGTAGCGGCAGCCTTGTGGACTATCCTGGGCAGAAGTGCACCAATGACTATGCTGGGAACTGAGCTATCAGTGGGTCTCAGGCAAAGCTTGAGGCATAGCGTCAGGGTAAAGGATATTTGGATACTCTTTATTATCTTGTTCCTCTCCCTAGGAGCGATTCTCAGTTACATATCATCGCTTCCAGTCATGCTGCAACAGATACATCATGTTCCACCAAGGACAGCAGCATTATTCTCCTCGGTTGTGGTGTACGCTATGGTTTGTGGACTGTTCTTTCTTCCAATGCTCTCCGACCGTCTAGGATTGAGAAAACCGATAGCGGTATGGAGCATGCTGCTCAGCGCAGTGTTTCTTTTTCTTGCCTGGTTCAGCGCCATTAGTATAATGACATGGATCCTGGGTGCACTAGGCGGTTTCTTCCTCGGATACTTAGCAGTTCTATTGACCTTCCCCGTTGAGCTTCCTACGATCGGCCCCAAATTTGCAGGCGGCGCAGCTGGCATAGTCCTGACGGGGGAACACATCGGGGGCTTTCTCTTCATGCCTTATGTATTTACGCCAATTGCAGCGTCCAGCCCGACCACTGGTTATCTTGTCATCTCCATCGCCATAGCCACAGCTGCCATATTTATGATACCACTACACGACACAGGCACAAGGGCTAGGAAGGCTCAGCATAGTGGAGAATAGAGCATTTCTATTATGACTGGGCAGTAGCATTCATAGTTTTCCCGAAGATATGACGAGCCTTCTCGCTTGTGAGCTTTGCGTAATGGGGTAATTGGTATGAGAGTCGAGGCTCGGCTTCGGCTCTTACTTTGTGGCAATGTTGGTTCAGTCGAATAGAAAGAGCTATTTGGTTCTGTCGGTCCCGATCGAGCTGGGAAAATCATACTCATAGAGAAGCTATGAATCATATGGATGGGGTTTAGATGACCAGAGGTTCAAATCCTCTCAACCTGATTTTCAATCTAGGGATTTTGCTAACGGACTGACCTTTTGCCTCCAAAAACCATCGAACTGCTCCGCTGATTCCTGTAATCCGCCTGCTACACGGCCACATGTACACCACTATCGCCAAAATCCAAATAGGTCGGAGACAGGTATCTGAATATCAAGAGGAGGTATGCCCTTTGGATTGGGCGATGGACTTGCCCTAAATGATGTTTATGTCCTGGCAAAGCCCCAAGCTATCCTCAAACTTCACTGAGCTAGTAAGTGATATAATGGGATTAGGATGTGCGTTTTGCCTGATGAAGTAGCCGGGGCAGTGGACCAAGAGAGGGTACTATCCATTGATATCACTTCGCGGAGCATGAGGACTGCGTGTAACATATGTATTGGAGGTGAGAAATGAGCAAACCAAGCGACCTAGTAGCAGCCTGCGGCTTGGACTGTAAAGAATGTGACATCCTTCGGGCCACAGACAATCCTGAATTAGCACATAGGATTGCAGACTGGTTCAAGGAACACGAAGCCCCAGAGATAAGGCTTCAAGACATCCATTGTTTGGGTTGTAAGGGAGACAGAGCACAGCACTGGTCGGCAAACTGTTGGATACTTGAGTGCTGTGTTGATAAGAAGGGGCCGCAATTCTGCTATCAGTGCCAGGGTTTTCCGTGCGACAGACTTAAAGAATGGGCCAAGGAAGATAAGAGATATGAGGAAGCTCTGGGCAGACTCAAGGGGATGAAGAGAAGTGCAGAAAGCAGTCCTTGAGTAAATAGAACTGGCGGAGACTATTTAGCGACTAACGGGAATTCTTTTCACCGCGACGGATCGCAAAACTAGCACAGAGAACGCAACAAGGAGGCATTTATGAATTATGAGGATTTTCTGGAACTGGCAAAAAAGAGGAGGAGCATCCGCAAATTCAAATCTGATCCTATACCCGATGAATACATCGACAAAATCATAGAAGCTGCCCGCTGGGCTCCTTCAGGAGGCAACTCACAGCCCTGGGAGTTCATTGTTATAAAGAAAAGGGAGTTAAGAGACAAGATCGCAGAAGTAGCACAGGAGCAGTATGGCATTACCCACAAGATGGAGATGCTCAGGGAGCCAAAGCTCAGGTTTCCTAAATATACTACACCGCCCGAGGGAAAGCCAGGATTTGCTACTGCGCCGATATTCATTCTACCTTGCGGCGACACTAGAACCAAAGAGATTTATCCCAAATCCATGACCATGACAATTAGTGACTCAATCTTTATCACAACCATGGCAAATGCCCTCATATATATGATCCTGGCAGCAAACGCACTAGGACTTGGTGCACAGCAGGTATCCGTTATTGAAACCCCTTTTGCACAGGCACAAATCAAAGCCCTTCTAAAAATCCCCAAAGAGTTCATGGTGTACGAACTGCTGGTGATCGGCTATCCAGATATGGAACCACCTGGGAAGACTATGAGAGACAGGAATGAGATGGTTCACTATGATTTCTTCGATGTGTCCAAGTACCGGACGCAGCAGCAAATCGATGACTACACCGTTTTCTGTCATACCGAGACAGTTGCCCAGGATGGCACGCCATTGCCACCCAAGAAGTGATACCAAAAGATACTAGCCAATAGAAACTTGGTCAGTGCTACGTTGATTCAGTCAACCGACAGCATATGCCTGGTGGAGAGATTAGTTTTGCCCGTTTGAGAAATGCTTAGGAGAAGATTGGCCCGTAGGGACTAACGTTTCTTTTTCTTCCGACTTCCTGCTACTCTGGACTGTTCGAACTCCCCTGCAAATTTCTCCATATGCTTTCTAAAGAGCGGGCCCTCGCTAGCTATTCTTTCTCTGTCTAGTTGCTCTGTTTCTGTATAGTCCTCCCGGTCAACTATGGCCCACAGGGGAAAAGGTTCGAGGGGAGGACACCCGTCTATATATACACCCTGGTCACGGTACTTCTTGAGGCAGCTACCAGCCTGGGTCCAGGGCCGCAATGGGTGTCTGCGGTTGCCTCGCCCTGTGTTCAAACCCTTATTAAGGTTCTTTTGAACATACCAAAGGAATTGGAGATATGTCATATGATGGCAGCGGGCTATCCTGATATGGTGCTACCACCAAAATCAGTTAGAGCTAGGGATGAACTGGTTCACTATGATTACTACGACAAGGCTAGGTTGCGTACGGAGAGGCAAATCGCAGAGTTTATTGCCACCTGTCGTACCTAACCACTGACTACTATGTAGGAGAGTAGTAAGTTGCTCAACATTCCTAACCTAAAACTTGCTTTGTAGGCTATCTAATCGTCACTATTGTTGCTCAGTTAGCTTCAGGGCATATCTGAGGAATTGGCGTTATTTTGGCGTCGAAACGGGTATGTAGAAGGGGATACCATAGTTATATTTGCGTCGTAACAAAGACGGAAGTTGCTGGGTTAGGTTTCACTTGAGTCCCGCCAGCCTCTCAGCCAACCCTTTCTTTTGCGCCCAGTCTGTTGAATTATAAGCTGCCATCAATGCACCGTATGGTACCCCACCACCTACCCATGTACCCGCTCCATGTAGTCCACACACCCAGTTTTGCAGGAACTTGCTAATCCTCAATCTCTTTTCCGCAGGCGCTACCGACTTGAGGTATTTCTTAACATACTCACTGGTTTCTGGATTTTTCAGTTCTTTTTCAGAAGGCATTGTTATTACAAGTCCACCGGCCACATCGCTTGCCTTTTCTATGGCTTCCCAGAAGCCATAGCTACAGTACACTAATGCCATCCTGGCAAATGTAATATCAGGCAGGAAAACACCGGAACCAGGGGGGTCTTCCTTGGCTCTGGCTACGGCGGCAACGGCTAAGGCATGGCATATCTCCCTTACTTTGATCATATCTGCTATGTCCATCTGAATATGTGGAACATTTTCTAGCCCGCTGTATTCCGCACTTAGCCGGGCAGCTCCTATCATTAGGTCTAGCCAACCTGCTTTGCAGGCTCCCTCGCAAGTAGAATGAAGTCTAGCTGAAGCATCACGGAGTTTACCCGTGAATTCAACCTCGCCACATATGAAGACCCTATCCTCAGGAATAAAGACATCATCGAAGATGACCATGGCGGTTTCTCTCTGACCATAGCGAGGGTTACCAATTTGGGATACATCATCTTCAAATTCCCGTTCCACTGTATAAGGGTTATACTGACAGATATACGTTATTCCTTTCTCACCGTTAGGGACAGCAAAGGCTACAGCATAATCCTCTTCTCCCTTCGAATATAAGGAACCAGGCAGAATAATGTGCTCATGAGCGGCAACAGCGCCCGTCTGGTGAAGTTTTGCCCCTCTAACGACGATACCACCATCCTTTCTCTCCACCACCCTCAACGCCATATCAGGGTCCTGTTCCTTGACCCCCTTGGTACGGATACCCTTAGGGTCATTAACGCCGATACTCAATACTAGGTCACTATCCTGCACAAACCTTAGATACTCATTGAACCTCTTGTTGTAATTTGTACCTAGTTTCTTGTCCATTTCCCAGGTGACACTTGCCAGGTGTGTTAGTGCATTTGAAGCGCCACAACGATAATAGCACGTGCCCAGTTCCTGCCCCATGAGAACAGCCATCTCCACCCGTTTCTCCAAGTCGCTAGTACTCCTGTTGATGTGGGTTGCTCGGCTGATTTCCTTTGATGTTAAGTGTGATTTGGTCGTCAGTATATCTTTGTATAGAGGGTCATTTGACATCTCGTAACTTCTGGCAGTTCCTTCTATGATGGATATTGCAGTCGGGTTCTGCAGAATGTTCTTTATCCTCTTGCCGCCAAGATATGCTCTTGGAGCAAGTTTCTTGACACTCTCAAGGTATTGCTGAACTGTTTTAATAGCCATTCTTTAACAACTCCTTTGCCCTCTGTCCTTTTAGCCAAATCTATCAGGGCAATTTGGGAGGGCTCCAATCACCGGATGATAAGGTACGGCGACATTTCATAAGACGAAAAGAGTGGGAAAGTGTAACTACGAATCTCAGTGTACTTTCGTATTATGGGCAAGGGTTGAGATCTGGAAATGGCGATTCTACTAATCATTTATAAGCTCCTTCCACTTGGAACAGCTCTAAGTTCACTTGATTATTTTTCAAAATGCCTCCAGCTAGTTGCTAACGCCTCTTCCTAGTCTCTAATATCTTGGCCATATAATCGTCGAATGCTTTCGCATCTGCAGCCATTCTATCCCTAAAATCCGGCCCCATTTCCGTATGGTCCCTTCGATCAATTATTGCCCACAGGGGAAAAGGTTCGAGTGAAGGACACCCGCTGGCAAATGAACCTTGTCCGCGGTACTTCCTGAGGCAGTCACCTATTAGGATAAGGTCCTTACCGGGTTTCACTCTCTCGGGAAGCTTCTTCTTAGGCCCTATAAGGATTGAAATGCCTGCATTTCTCTCGTACTCGCCCAGCGACTTTAGCTTCTCCATGGTAAATGCCAACAAAGACTGGCAACTGCTGCAGGCGTTTTCTGCATAGATGTTGTACTCAGGCCATTGTTCGAATCCTCCTAGGAAGGGTAACCACAGCTGCTTGAATACTTCTTCTATCCGCTTCCCGCGGGTTTCTATTTTGTCTTCATCTATATTCCCGATGCCCCGCTCTCGAGCAGGTTTGTAATAATCTACCTTTTTTATATCCAGACCAACCATTCGGCAGACGGTAGCATCTACCGCTGCTGGATCCTTGCCGGCAACGATACAGCCAAAGTCTACGGGGCTTGTGGCGTGGGGGCCGAAACCCTCGGCAGGGCGAATCATATCCACTATTGACAGGTCTGGCTTGATAACCGACCACAGGTCTACCAGGGCCTCAGCTAGGTTGGTCAGGTGCATTTGTTGATGAACCTTATCCTGAACAACCCCTTTTATGTTTTTAAGCGCGCAGGTGAAGACCACACTGACATGGGCTTTGAAGATAGGCAGGTTCACTATGTGATCCGCCTCAATAAGAAACCGGGGCAAGAGCACTCTAGTCAAATCCGACCTAGCGTCACGGATTGGAAGGCTTATTAGATCTTTCTCCGCCTTAATATCGATGATTCTGTCTGCACCAGCATCCTCCGCTGCTTTCCGTATCCCGCTTACCTCCAGAGACTCCATTGTGTCGCAGCCGATGGCTGATGCCTCAGCTAGGATAATCTGCTTGGGCTTAGCTTTGCGCAGTACTTTAATGACAGCAGAAACAACCGCCGGGCTGGTGTTCACGCTAGTTTCAGGCGGGAACGGGTGACCGGCGTTAGGTTTAATGACCACTATGGAATTCGGCTTGATTAGGGAGGCAACGCCACCTAGAAGTGAAAGTGCTTCATCCACCAACTTCTCGGTGTCGGTTCCCTTAACTATAGAAACGATTGATTTGGACATAATGTTAGCTCTTTTTTACATATATTCAAAGATGTCAGTATGTCAATTTCTCAAAGTGTCCATTACCGAGTTATATGAGTAATGCTGACGAAACGCAGCGATTATTGGTCTCCCTCATCCACGATGGCTACCAATCTGACCATGGAACCATCGCCACCTTGCCATTTTATGGGCCAACCAGCGATGGTCACCCTCATACCATTGACCTGGTCAACGTCACCACCGACATTCTCCCACCCCATGATGCCATTACCAAGAATGATTTTGTGGCAGGGCTCCCAGTAAGGGAAGTCCTCAATGACTTCCCGGCCAGTTTCTGCTTTGTATTCTTTGCAGACATCTGGACGCATCGGTCCCGGTCCATGGGGTCCAATCGCTGTCCCCAACGGGTGGTCCAATGCCTGCTGGTCAACCCCAACCGCCTTGACCCCTCTTTCAACGAACCACTCACCAGCCTCCTTATAGAGACCAGGAGAATAACAAAAGTACTCCGTATTGTCTCCCCAGTGATGATGCCAGCCACTGTTGACTATAACGATATCACCCTTCTCGATCTTGGGCTTAGCGTTCTCCAGGTCTTCAGGCGTGATGACGCCCCACTTCCCTTTAGGAATACTGACCACGACTCCGGTGCCGAAATAATTCTCCAGCGGAAGCTCATGCGTATACATGGGACCTTTCAGCTTGTTGGCAGGCAGCACATGGATCGGTGAATCAGCGTGCGTCGAGCAGTGCATCGGGGCTGTAATCCACTGGGTGAGCACCCCAGATTTGGCATGGTAATGGAACCTCTCAACCTTCACGTCTGGAAAATAAGGCCATAGGGGTGTGCCATGCCCAAAAGACTGACTCAAATCACAAAGTTTTACTTTTCCCATGAGGCGTACCTCCTTCCATGAATGTCCGCGTGTTAACCACCATTATATCACATAGCACCTCATCTAATTATCGATAAACACCATGCTCTTCGGTAAATTCAACCCATACTTCCACCAGCATATCGCCACTTGATACCTAAATAACTATATATACTTAAACCATGAATTGCAGCAGTCATAGTATGATTCAGATTTGACATGTCCCCAAAAAGGAGTCCAATTATAATGTTAGTTTAGAAGGACAAGAAGGCAACGCCACAGAAGAGCTGCGTGGAGAAAATATTGAATTGAGACCTCCAGCAGCCAGCGCACAGGGTTGACAGTTGCTACCTGGCGGTGATATTCTTGAGACGGGTTATCCCTGGTCAGGAAATCATCCAGGTGGGGAGCAATGGAGATAAGAGACGAACTAAAGCTCAAACCAGAATTTCGCTGTTTCCAGCTATCACGTCGGTCCTGCGTAACTGCAAGAAATTCTGAAAAAGGAGGTGCAATATCGGCGATTTATTTGATTTGACAGGCAAGGTTGCCATAGTGGTTGGTGGTGCTGGCGGTATTGGTCATGCACAGGCTCTGGGTCTGGCGGAGGCTGGTGCTGACGTCGTTGTGGCCAGCCGTAAGCTGGAGAATCTTAAGCCGGTAGCTGAGGAGATACAAGCCAGGGGTAGAAAGTCACTGGCTGTTCCCGTAGAGGTTACCGATGAGAAATCAGTAGCGGCTATGGTGGATAGTGTACTGAAGGAATTCCCTCACATTGATATTTTGGTAAATGCTCACGGCCTGGCGATTCGCAAACCTGCGGACAGCTTTCCAATTGAGGAGTGGCAGAAGGTTATGGACATCAACACCCGCGGAACTTTTCTCACCTGTCAGGCAGTTGGGCGGGTGATGATCAAGCAGCGCAGTGGTAAGGTTATAAACCTGTCGTCGGTGAGGGGCAGATACGGTCTCCCTTCGGGTTATGCAGCCTACTGTTCCAGTAAAGGAGCGGTAGATACCCTGACACGAACGCTCGCCTGCGAGTGGGCTAAGTATAATGTGCTGGTTAACGCGCTGGCGCCCACTTTTGTGGAGACTGCCCTTACCCGTTCTGCTCTAGCCGACCCCGAGTTTGCCAAGACAGTGAAAGCCCGTATTCCACTTGACCGCTGGGCAATGCCAGAGGACATTGTTGGACCTACATTGTTTTTTGCCTCTAAGGCATCAGATTTTGTGACCGGGCAAGTCCTGTACGTCGATGGTGGGGTGACTACCTGGTAGTAGCGGGAAAATAAATCCTACAGGAGGCAATGAAATGAACTCGGAGGTGAAACATTATCCGGAGTATTGGGCTGGTAAAAAGCTGGCTTATCCTCATGTAGCCCCCGAAGCACCTAAGTTCTCCAGGTCTGTAGTGGTGGGCAATCTGATTTTTGTTTCTGGCTGTCAAGGCATGAACCCAGAGTCTCTCAAGACAGAGACTGACGTTTTTGAAGAGCAGATGATAATAGCCCTTGACAAGGTCAGGATGGCCATGGAGGAGGCAGGGAGTTCCATGAATAACGTTGTCAGGACACTCATGCTCCTCAAGAATTTGGAAGATTATCCTCGTATGCGAAAGACAGAGCTAGAGTATTATCAGAAACATGCCCCGTTTCTAGTCGATAACCCGCCGGCCAGTACTTTTATGCAAGTCGCCAGTCTGGCAAAACCCGAATTCTTGGTAGAGATAGACGCAATTGGCGTTATTTCCAGGAAGTAAATAGTATAAGTTGATACAATTTAATGAGTTCGAGTGGACTAATGATTCACGGCGTGGGGCTCGACATTCTTGCATATTCAGGGGCAGATTGTTTGAGGCTTAAGGTTGAGTTGCTGAGAACCAAGTAATTAAGATTCAAGGAGGTATATACTATTGGGAAAAGAAGTATTTGTTGATCTAACGCATCCCTTCAGTGCGGAAATTCCCCGCTGGCCTTATTTTGATAAGCCGGTAATCGATAACGCGCACACCATGGCAAAAGGCGGCGTTCTGACGCAGAAGATCACCTGCACTATGCACACCGGTACGCATTGCGATGCTCCCCGTCACGTTATGGAAATCGAGTTCGACGGCAAAAGAGCTCGTTACACCCACGAAATGCCTATTGATGCATACACTGGCGATGCCGTTTGCCTTCCCATCGAGATCGAGCGTTGGGGACTGATCGGCCCGAAACATCTTGAGGCTGCCTGCGAAAAAGCAAGTATCAAGCCGAGCGAACTGAAAGGCATGATCGTTTGCCTGAATACTGGTATGCATCGCAAGTTTGACGACTCCAAAGAGTACTATCATTATTCCTGCGGTACTGGCGTAGAAGCCGGCAGATGGTTTGTAGAGAAAAAGGTAAAGTGCGTTGCTATGGATATGCAGGCTCTGGACCATCCTCTCCACACCGCTATGGGCAACAACGGCATGACCCGTATGAACCTCCTCGGCGCTTCTGGCAAACCTATCACCGAAGAGTACATTGAGCAGTTCGGTGAAGAAGCATATGCCGAATTTGATAAGTTCACCTACATTAAAGTGTTTGGCAAAGAAGCTTATGGCAAAAAGTTCGGCGATCTGGAAGCCATCGGCTGCTGGGGCACCTGGGAGCCCTGCCATAAGCTAATGCTGGGGCACGGCATAGTCGGGGTTGAAAACCTCGGCGGAGATCTGGATAAGGTTTCCGGTAAGCGCTTCAGGTTCAACTGCTTCCCGCTCCGCTGGTATATGGGCGATGGCTCCATGGCTCGCTGCATTGCCGAAATCGGCGAAGACGATCTGAATGATGTACCCGATAGAACCTATGCCTACGGTGGCTGTCTCCCGGAAAGATGAAGTATATAGCTGTTTGTTTACCCCGATACTTCAAAAATAAACACGGAGGACATATGAAGAAGGTTTGTCTGGAAGACGTCAAAACATACGATGTCCCGGATCGCGTTTACAAGTACGGCACACAATAATCCGGATTATTCACAACCCGAGTAAATTGCAGTTAAAAGGGAGAAAATATGAAAAAGATTAGTTTAACTCAGGTCAAGCCCTATGAGGCTCCCGGTCATTTCAAGATGGTTGCGTTCAAGCTAAGCGGCAAAGATGAAACAGGGGCTGAGAAGTTCTGGGTAGGCATGTCCCATTTCCTTCCTGGGGGCGGAGCCGAATTCGGGGCTACGCCAGCAGAGAAATACTACTTTGTCCTGAACGGAGAAATCACGGTCAAGACCGATAAGGAAGAGGTAACCCTCGGCCCATGGGATTCAGTCTACATCGCTCCCAACGAAGGTAGATCGATACTCAACAAGACCAATAAGCCAGCGAGTATGCTGGTAGTTATTAACTATTAGTAATCTTCTCTATTCCGAGCAATTATTACAATCCTTGCCCGAGTAGGAGAGGGGGTAGCTTATGAAAGCCGAAGAAATTAATCACGTCGCTTTGCTGGGAGCGGGCATGGTAGGGTATGGACTGGCACTGCATTTTGCCAAGGCAGGTTATCAGGTATCTTTATACTCCCGGACTCAGCAAACACTAGACAAAGCCATTGAAAACATCAGGGCAAATCTCCCAGCCTTGTTGCAGGGACAAGCTAGCGTAGAGGATGAAATAAAAAAGATTATAAGCAGGATAAAAACAACCAGAAACATAGATGAAGCAGTGGCAAAGGCACCGATTATTATCGAATCAGTGGCTGAAGACCTAAATGTAAAACAAGACTTATTTAAGGAATTAGACCAGATGTGTCCTAGGGATGTTATTCTGGCCACTAATACATCGGTAATCAGTATAACGGCGATAGCATCTAAAGCCAGGAACCGGGATAGAATCATTGGAACACACTTCTGGTTTCCACCATATCTTATCCCTCTAGTTGAAGTGGTAAAGGGAAAAGATACCTCCGATGAGACAATGGAAATAACCTATCAATTCATGAAAAAGGCGGGGAAATATCCCATCAAATGCTTGAAGGATGTCCCAGGATTTGTCGCTAACCGTCTCCAGCACGCCCTGTGGCGAGAAGCCATCTCAATTGTAGAAAAAGGCATTGCCGATGCAGCTACTGTTGACGATGCTATCAAGCAAAGTTTTGGTATGCGGATTGCGGTTCTGGGGCCAATTGAGAATGCCGATATGGTGGGGCTAGATTTGGTTCTGGCCATCCACAATACGGTTTTGCAGGATTTAGAGGCTTCTCCCAACCCCTCACCACTTCTAAAGGACAAGGTAAGTAAGGGTGAGCTTGGGTTTAAATCTGGAAAAGGTTTTTATGACAAATGGACACCAGAAAGCATAAAGCGCACTAGAGAAAGGCTTACGAAACACCTTATTGATTACTCCCGAAAACAACAAACTTAAGACAGAACATATGATATTAATGATCAGCAATGTAAGGAGGAATGCATATAAATGGAAAAACTCATCATAACGGCCGCCTTGACTGGCAATATCACCCTGCCGACTCAGACACCTTATCTGCCGCTGACACCACAACAAATCTGCGATGAGGCGGTAAGGTGTGCCGATGCCGGCGCGGCTTCGGTGCATGTCCATGGCCGAGACCCGCAGACCGGCAAACCGACCACTGACCCAGCGGTATACCGGGAGATTGCTACCCTAATCAAGTCAAAAAGCAATGTTATTGTCTGCGTAACCACCGGCGGCACCATGGAAATGACGGCGGCGGAGAGGATAAGGGTTGTCCCGGCTCTTAAACCGGAGCTGGCCACATTTAACATGGGCTCGATCAACTTCTCAATTCACCCGATTGTAGAGCGATATAAGGACTCGGACTACAAGTATCCCTGGGAGAAGGATTTTGCCGCCGGAACCATAGATTTCATCTTCCGTAATACCTTTGGTGATATCGAGCACTTCTGCAAGACCATGACTGAGAATGATACCAAACCCGAACACGAAGCATATGACGTAGGGCACCTGTACAATATACAGTATTGTATTAGGAAGAAGCTGGTGAAGTTCCCCATCTGGGTGCAATTTGTCACCGGAATTCTGGGTGCGATTGGTGCCCATTTAGAAAATATCATGTTCATGAAACAAACAGCTGACCGATTGTTCGGACCGGAAAACTACAAGTGGTCGGTAATTGGCGCCGGCTATCCCGCCGAGTTTCACCTGGCGACACTATCCATAATGATGGGTGGGCATGTCCGCGTGGGCTTGGAGGACAATATTTATGTCCGCAAGGGAGTATTGGCCAAGAGCAATGCCGAACTGGTAGAAAAGGTAGTCAGAATCGCCCGGGAACTTGACCGGGAAATAGCCACGCCCGACGAAGCAAGAGAGATCCTGGGCTTAAAAGGGAAGGACAAGGTCAACTACTAGATAAAGCCATACGGAGTACAATACAAAATGCATAATGTGATGACTTTTAGTCATATTAAGGAGGCTTAGTTATGAGATTTATTGATCCTCACCTTCACACAGATATGATCGATGATGTAAACCTTGAAAAACTGGCTATGGCGGGACTAGAAGCAGCAGTTATCCCTTCACCCCACATGCTCAAGGGTTTATCCTCAGCAGAAACACTCCTACGGCTGTGGAGAAGGTTACTGGACTTTGAGGTGAAAAGCGCCAAATCTATGGGTATAGAAGCTTTTGTTACACTGAGCATACCATTCTACGGATTAACCCTTGATGGCGTTGAGCAATGTCTCAAAGAGCTTCCCGAATACCTTAAGCATGAAAGGGTAGTTGGTATGGGTGAGATAGGCCTCGACGTAGGTATTGAAGACGAAGCGAAGCTTTTTAGAGCCCAACTAAAGCTCGCCAAGGAACACAATCTCCCCATAATAGTGCACACCCCCATTCGCTTGGCACCTCAAGCACCTAGGGTAATAAAGCAAATAGTCAATGTTATTAACGAAGAGAACTTTGGTTTGGACAGGGTAATTTTAGACCACACCGGGGAAAACACGCTTGACTTTCGTCTAAAATCCGGTGCTATGGTGGGACTAAGCGTATGCCATGATAAGATGCCACCCGAGGTTGCTGCGGAAGTTGTGCTCAAAAATCCAGACAAGAGAGACAGGCTTGTGGTGAACTCTGAACTGGGATACGGGAACGATGGCTATTTCTCAGTGCCAAGAGTGATTCTAGCTATGAGAATGTTGGGCTTAAGAAGAGAGGAAATAGAGAAGGTTACTTTTGAAAACCCGAAAAAATTCTTCAACCTGCCAATTGAGTGAACAGCGGACTTGTCAGGCAACGACCCGTCTAGCCTGGCAGCAAATGAACGTCCCGCGGGTATTGACATCCATAACTTGTTGCCACTCATCAAGGGGAAAGGTATCGGCAGGTTTGCGAATCGCCAAACCATGAGCGTTTACCAGAACGTCAACATGGGGAAATTCCTTCAGGACGCTGTCCAGCATAGCCACCACTGATTTCTCCTGAGTAACTTCTACGGGAACAGCCAGTGACCTTCTACCCTCGGCTTGTATCTCCTTGGCTACTGGCTCAAGATGTTCAAGTTTACGGCTGGCCACGACGACATCAGCACCAGCCTTCGCCAAGCCTAGAGCCTGCGCATGACCAATGCCACCAGCACCAGCACCACCAACTACTATGGCAACCTTGCCTGTCAAATCAAATAAATTAGCCATGTCACCTCCTCTATATATATTGCTCAACTATTTGGTTTTTGGGGCTATCAACGTTCTAGGGTCGGGTTATAGATAGCCACTAATGGTTTTTCCAATTTGCTCGGTGGGACATAGTTAAAGAGGCTTGTGTCAAATCGGCTATGACCGTAAATTGGCACTTGGGGAAACGCCGCTGAAGTGCTTCTTTTAACGAACTCCTTACTACTAAGAGCACGTTGACCGGTGAAGCCAGAGCTAATTCGACTGCCGACATAAGACCCTTGCCACGCAGTTCCAATGGGCCGACCTCGTCGATGACTACCAGGCCACATCTGCTCTCGACCGCCCGTTTAATAGCACCGCAGGCAAATAATATCCCGTCCCGGCTAATGGTATAGTCACCCACCACCTCACCTCCCTTGAAAGACCTATAGGGTGACAGCCGGGCGAAAGGCATCTCTTGGCCAGTAAGGAGGTCAAGTGCATTAGAGCCAGCTCGTTGTCCTTGCTTCTCAATCGCCGGAGAGAGGATTCCGCCGACGCTGGAACCAGATTTTCGCCGCCGGTCAATGTATTTTCTACACCAACTGGTCTTGCCCGACCCTGGTTCACCTACAACGAGCAGTCTCACTAAAGACCTGATGCGAAGGCAACTGCCGCGCCAATCCAGCAAAAGGCCGTGATGGCTATAGTGCTAGCATAGAAGGCCTTGGGCTTCACAGTCATGAGTTGCCAGAAATTGGGTCGGAGCTTTGTACCCACCAGGTGTCCCAGGAGCAGCAGACAAGTACCTACAATCGCCAGACCTGTACCATTGGCAAACACTGAACTGAGTCTCTCAGCAAGTCCCCAGGATGCCCAGTTACCCATACCTGCCGCTGACGCTAGAACGCCGAAAAGGATGATGCTCAGGTATCCCGCTGCAACACCAGCGCCAATACGCATCTTGATACTGCTTTCAAAACCTTTAAACAGGAGGCTGACCACCAGGCTGAACGCCAGTCCTTCCAGAAGGATTGCCGACGCAGGGTTGACCACGAAGGGAGCAAAGATAGGTTGGCCATAAATCACGGCACTCAGTGGCTTGAACAGGGCGGCGATCACTGCAAGACAGAATGCGAGCTTGGGCCGTCGATACATGACGACAAACGCCGCCATGATTGACATGCCGATACCCCCTGTAATTGCCCCTTTGTAGGCGAAGTGGATAAGGTGTAAAGACCCGCCCAGGGTAGCTTCCACAAGCCCCCAGATCGAACCAAAGACCAGAATCCCAATGACTACACGCCAAAGGCTTCCTGACTCCGACACTGTTTTGAGTTTGTTAAATACCTGCATATTTTGCCTCCCCATTCGTAAGTTTGCGTAAGCTGATACTTAAGTATATCAAACAGAGATTTTTAGTCAATGTGGTGTTGACTCTTTTGAGTCTATCATATTAAAATAATTGACTAAGTCAGACGAAAAAAGAGGAGGAAGAATATGGCGCGTTCTACGAAAGACGAACAGGTTTTTACAAATTGTACTACCGGCGGACCACTTTTTGTGTACGTGAAAGACGGGAAAATAACACGCGTTGAACCCTTGGGGCTCAGTCCTGATGATGCTGAATCCTGGGTTATAAAAGCACGGGGAAGAAAATTTTCCCCTGCCAGAATGTCGAACGTTGCACAATATGCCTTGGCTGAGAGGTCAAGGATATATTCCCCCGATAGGCTTCTTTATCCCATGAAAAGGGTTGATTTCAATCCTAAAGGGGACAGGAAGCCTGAAAACAGGGGCAAGTCGGGCTATGAGCGAATCAGCTGGGACGAAGCCTTAGATATTCTGGCCAAAGAAATAGAGCGTGTCCAGAAGACTTATGGGCCTGGCGCAGTTCTTACCACGTCTAATTCACATCACAATTGGGGCAATATAGGTTACAGGCACAGCAGCCTCTTAAGGTTCATGGGAATACTGAATGCTACCTATGTCGACCACAATCCGGATAGCTGGGAGGGCTGGCACTGGGGCGCGATGCATACCTGGGGGTTTGCGTGGAGGCTAGGAGTTTCGCCGCAATACGATCTCCTGGAAGATGCCTTGAAACACGCCGAGATGGTGATCTACTGGTCTGCTGACCCCGAAAGCACCTCCGGAATCTATGGAGGGCAGGAGTCAAATCAGTGGCGTTCCTGGCTGAAGGAGCTGGGGGTGAAAATGGTTGTTGTAGACCAGCATTATAATTCCACCGCTGTGAATTTTGCTGACAAATGGTTTGCTCCCAGGCCGGGAACTGATACAGCTATGGCAGCAGCTATCGCCTATGTCTGGCTCACGGAAGGCACATACGATAAGGAATACATCAAAGAACATGCCCACGGATTTGAAAAGTGGAAAGACTATATCCTCGGTGAGGAGGATGGTTTTGCCAAGACGAGTGAATGGGCTGAAAAAGAAACAGGAGTGCCGGCACGAGAGATCAGGGCCCTGGCAAGAGAATGGGCCAGGCATAAGACTATGCTGGCCTCCGGAAGTGCACTTGGGGGTGGAGCCTGCAGAGCGGCCTACGGGACGGAATGGGCAAGGTATATGGTTATGCTGGCAGCCATGCAGGGGATGGGCAAGCCGGGTAGCAACATATGGACAACAAACTACGGTGCCCCCCAGAATTTTGACTTCTTCTTCCCGGGATATGCTGAAGGCGGCATATCCGGCGACCCACTAAACACTGCTGCCCATTTCCAACTGGTATCACGAGGTTTAACAAAACATCCGGTAAGGTCTGAAGTGAATGATCCTGGGGGACAGCATATACCCAGGATTCTACTTCCTGAATGCATTTTGAATCCGCCTCAGGAGTGGCGAGGGAAGGGCTTCTGTGGCGCTTCGCCTGAAACTCAGTTCAAGAAATACAAGTATCCTGAAGATGGATACTCTGAGGTAAAGATGTTCTGGCGCTACGGCGGGGCCTATATCGGCTGCATGAACAACACAAACAGGTGGGTCAGGATGTACCGGAGTCCCAAGCTTGAGTTTGTGGTTAACCAGTCAATCTGGATGGAAGGTGAAGCGCAACTTGCTGACTTGATACTTCCGGCCTGCACCAACTTTGAGAGATGGGACATCGGCGAGTGGGCTAACTGCTCGGGTTACATTCCTCATAGCCATTATACGGTCAACCATCGGACAATAGTGCTACAAAAGAAATGTATTGAACCACTGGGAGAATCTAAGGCAGATTACGACATATTCGCTGCGGTGGCTGAGAGGCTTGGCTTCTACGACAAGTTCACCGAAGGAGGCTTAACAGAGCTGGACTGGGTAAAAAAGCTGTTCCAAGTAACTGACCTGCCAAAGTACATTTCGTGGGAAGAGTTTGAGAAGAAAGGCTACTTCGTTGTCCCACTGCCAAAACCTTATAAGTCCACACCAAGTTTGAGGTGGTTTGCCGAGGGACGAAAGAAAGATACACCAGACTGGGGACCTGTGGGTGGAGGGGTAGCAAGCATACCAGATGCCGAAGGTAACCTGGCTACCCAGACGGGTAAAATAGAGTTTGAAGCAGAAAGCCTCAAACGGTTCGACCCCGATGACTGGGAAAGGCCACCCGTGGCCAAGTATATCCCTTCCTGGGAAGGTCATCACACAAAGGAGCTTTACTCCAAATATCCCCTTCAGCTCATTTCTCCTCACCCGAGGTATAGTTTTCACACCCATTACGATGGTAAAGAAAGCTGGATAAATGAAATACCGGAACACAGGGTTAAAAAGGAAGATGGACGGTATTACTGGGTGA
>Ga0209979_1001927_pt1 | contig 21161 bp, 14 predicted proteins | sample AnhtaG_FD_183114 | JGI IMG/M metagenome (GOLD analysis project Ga0209979, IMG submission 183114) | Deep subsurface microbial communities from Anholt, Denmark to uncover new lineages of life (NeLLi) - Anholt_01485 metaG (SPAdes) (version 2) | ecosystem: Environmental > Aquatic > Marine > Oceanic...
GTCATTCAGACTGTATCACAATTCAAAAATATGAAAAAGTTTGATAAAAATTTCCCATTTAAGACCATAATTAAGGTGAACAAGCATTTTAAATACTCTTTTTTAGGTAGAATGTCTTGTTTGTTTCCCATTTTAAATCTGGCAATTAATTGTGACACAGTCTGATTGCGGGTGAAACGCGGCAATCACACCTTTTCTGTAGGGATTTGATTTATCAAACCCTTAAATTAATTTTTTAACCAATTGTGGACTTGATAAATCAAGCCCCTACACAAGAATCAAACCCCTACTTTTGCTGCAATGTCAAATGTTGAGACGCGACCCCTTTTTTGTCACTTTTGCTGCAATGTCAAATGTTGAGACGCGACCCCTTTTTTGTCATTTTTGCTGCAATGTCAAATGTTGAGACGCGACCCCTTTTTTGTCACTTTTTTGTCATTACGCGTTTTTTGATCTGAATATCTGCTTTTTTCCTTAGATTTTTTATCCAATCTTTTATTTGAGCTGCTACTTTCTCCTGTTTGAGAACAGATTCGATCTCTTCAAGAAGCTCCATCATGGGCTGAGGCTCCTCTCCCTTTTCTCTTTTTGAAGGAACATAGATCTGGTTGTAATAATCCCCGATCTCTTTTAAACTGACTATATTCCCATGACCAAATTTCCGAGATATAATTGTTTGATAAATCATCTTCTCCCGGAGATACTCTCTTAAATCATCCCAATCCATACCAAACTCTTCAAGCTTTCCCGCAGCTATCTCAGAACCCATTTTATTATTAATTTCATTTATCAAGAAATCCAACTCTTCTTTCTTTATGTTAATTTCTTCGCTTGATAATTGAATAACTAATTTTTGATCGATCAACTTTTCCAGGATTAAAAGACGAAAATTCTTTGCCCCTTCCTTAAACTCATTGCTGTAAAACCCGAAGGTCTCTGCAACTCTCATGTCCGTTAGCGTAATGACCTGCTCATTGACTACTGCGGCTATGCTGTCTATTTCTTCTGAAAAACTATTTGCAGGAATCAATAAAAGTATTACTGCTAGAAAGACAATAACAACAGGACGCCACATTTTTAACATTTTTTTAGAAGACATTTCCGATTGTAATAAAAAATATAGCCTTTCTTTCTTCTCTTGGTTCACTCAAATTCCAGCCAAGCTCCAGCCTTACTGGACCCAGGGGAGTCTTATATCGAATCCCAAATCCTACAGCATCTTGAAAAGAGCCCAGGCTAAATTGCTTGACTCCCTCAAAAACATTGCCTGTGTCGTAAAAAATAGCTCCTGATAAATCCTTAATCGCGGAAAGCAGGGGAAACGTCATCTCAATGTTTAATAACATCAAGGCTTCTCCTCCAATCGGTTTCAAGGAAGTCTGGTCCTTAGGCCCCAGTTCGTCAAATTTTTCCCCTCTAAAAGAGTTACTGCCGCCGCCAAAAAACCTTTCATGAATAGGAATAGGCTTACTGCCTCCCCCCAGGCCAAGACGGGAAGTCGCACTGACAGTCACACCCGGAAAAATGGGAATAAAATGCTGATACTTGAGGAAAGTTTTCAGATAATCTGATTCGGCATTAAAAAGGGGATAGGCCCATTCAAGGACAAAACTAAAAAATGTACCTTTTTTTGGATTAAACGGATCATCCAGCCTATCCCAGAGAAAACTCCCGGAAACAGACGTTGCAGAGAAGGGCTGATGCCGGCGGTCAACTTCTGACTCTTCGATATCCAGGTCAATAAGAGTTGTTCTTGCATATCTCAAGGTTGTCAGGAACAAGATGTTCTCCGTTATGGGTTTAATAGCCGTCAAACTGACACCCTGCCGGTCATAAGTGAAACTTTTGCGCTCATCCTGTTCCAGCCATACATTTAAATAGGTCTGCAAAAGGATTCCAAAAAAGTAAGGCTGCTCCCAGGAAAAAACTCCTCTCTTCTCTTTTAGGCTGAACTGCCCGACGAGGCTGAGCTGAGCCGCCGAGCCAAAAATATTACTCCTGATATACTCGCCTGTTCCTCTGAGCCTTAACGGATTATTCCAGATGGCAAAGGTTTGAGGTTCACTCCTTGTTTCCAATCCAATACCCAGGCTGGCATAGTTTCTCTCACCTTCCCTGACACTGACTACAAGGTTTTCTCTCTCCGAAGATATAGGAATTTCCTCAATCTCCACTTTCGTAAAAATACCCAGCCTTTCAAGCCTTCTTTTTGATTCGCTTATCCTATCATAAAAAGCATAATCTCCTTCTTTTATCCTGATTTCTCTGAGAATGGTCTTTCTCTTTGAGGCGACATTCCCGGTAATCACAATATTTCCGATCTTTACTTTATTTCCTTCTCTGAGAACAAAAACAACAGAAAAAACATGATCGCTGACTTTTTCAACCCTGGCCGTTATATCTGTTCCCCTGACACCCTTGTTCAAATAAAAGTTCTCCAGCTTATCTATATCTTTCTGAATATTGAGCTGGAAGAAAGGACCGCCCTCAAAACTGCTTATCTGCTCAAGAAGCGTCTGGAATCTAAACAAATACGCCCCTTCAAATGATATCCTCTCAATACTATCCTGGTTCCCTTCCTCAATAAAAAAAAGAGCCTTCACTCTGTTTCCAGGGGTCATAAACTGGAAATTGACTTGTGCATCAGGAAACCCTCTTGTCTTATAGATGTACTCTATATCTTCAGGCAGCTCGAACAACCTTTCCCCATTCATCAAGCTTGAAACAGAAGCTCTGCCTGTAGTCTCAAGCTCTTTCTTCAACTCAGAAGGAGTAAAATAATTTAAGCCGTTAAAAGAAATATCCTGAATCGTGTATTTTTTCCCGGGGGTTACGTTATAAACAACACGCATCTTATTATTGTCTTTTTCGATGAAGGATAATACAGAGGAATAGATGTGCCCTTTTTTCCTCATGTAGCCTAATATTTTTGCTTTCCCTTCAGCCAGCCCCCACTCCTCAAATATCTTTTCCTCCCAGATTGGTTTCAAAAGACTTAATGGAACTTCAGCTCCTCTTACTTCAATCTCTATTTTTTCATGAGGGAATATTTTTATAAACAGGCCAACATTTTCCTCTTCCTCATCAAAGTTTATTTTTTCAACATCAATCTCTGCCCTCTGATAGCCCATCGAACTATAAATGTTTTTTAGTTTCAGGATATCTTCATCAAGCACTGAAGGGACGTAGACTTTCCCTTCCTTACTCTTCATTTCTTTCTTTAGCTCATCATCCTGGAGAATTCTCTCCCCAGAGAAAGTAATCTTCCTAATAAAAAACTTCTTTGTTGGGTGAATGTTAAAGAACACATCAACTGAGGAACTGCCGGGGTCTTTCTTTGAATAAGCCTCAATCTTTGGAAAAAAATAGCCTTCCTTGATTAATGCCTCTTTTAACTCTTCAACAGCCTTATTCAGTTTTTCATCTGTAAAAAAGCTGCCTTCAAACAGGGAGTATAAGCCTTCCCTGAGCTTTTTCCGGGAAATCTTTTGTTCACCAGTAATTATAATTCTCCGGGATAAAAGCTTCCTGGTCAGGAGAAAAGTCAGCTTGACTTCCTGCTCTCCTTCCTTCAAGACCTGAATATCAGAGAAAAGCCCGGTCTTATAAACCTGTTTAATGCTGTTTGTAATCTTTTTTAAGGAAAAAAGCTCCCCTTTTTTGATAGGAATCAGCTCTTCCATATCCTCCCCGTTGGGCTGGCCGTCAATTTTAATAGAAATTTCAGTTATAAATTGAATGGGCTTACGGGATTGCGGAACAGATTCCCCGGGTAAAAAAACAAAAAACAAAATCAAAAGAAAAAAATAAAAGAGAATTTGTTTTCTATTCTTCAAACTAAAATCTCTTATGAATCTTAACATCAAAACTAATCCGTCCTTTTTCATCACGGGTCCCTACAATAGAGAAATCGCTCGTAAGTTCCCATTCTAACCGTGCTATCTCATCCCTCTGGGATGTCAGGTTGGTAGAGTAAAGAATAAATAGGTTTTTTGATAATTTCTTCCCTACGGTTAAGCGAGCCGCCATTTCGGCTGAGGATTCCAGCACAAAGGGATCGATCCTGAACCGATCAATACTGAAAAGTTTCTCAGCGCTTTTTTTTGCTTCTTCTGAAATCTGAAATGACAGGAGAGAGTACGTACTCTGCTGTGTGCTTATATCATAAGAATAAGTCCTCCTAAAAGACTCCCCTATTGCGAGAAGAGTAAGGACATCTTCCGGGGGTAACGGAGGTGAAGAACTAAATTCTGGATTGAGATGGTCTATCAGGCCTTCAAGAGAAAATGTCACGCGATAATCTTTAACGTATGATTCTCCTAAAAAACTTAAATAAGGCTCGATGGTCAGAGGATTGAAAAAACTCAAGCGACAGCTCTGGACTCTAAATCTTCTATCCTGAAAATAAACATCCCCGCTCAGGGCTTCAATATCGCCCAGTACAACAGGCGCGTTCACACTGCCGATAATAGTTAAATCAAACCTGCCCCGAATCCTGCCCAGAGAGTTTTCCATCCATGCATCGTCTTCTGCCCTCAACCTGATGTTTAATGTAAGGTTATCAAAAAAGCCCGGCTCTTTTTCCACCTGATAATAGGGGCTTGAATAGAAAATAAATTTCTCATAAATCTCACGCCTCCAGGAAAGTTTATGAGCTAGAAAGTTTCCCTCTAAAACAAAGCGATCAGAATCCTTTAATAGATTCAAAGAGCCCTCAGCTAAAACACGGGTTCTTTCCAAGGGGGAAAGGAGCAGATTTTTCCCTTCCATCCTGACATCCATCGTCTCAATTCCTCCCTTCCCAAGTCTCAGCTCACCTGAGCCATTCACATCACCTCCGCCCAATTTTGCCTGGAGGGAACGAAATGTAACTTTACTGTTTTCAACAAAGATCAAACCGGAATAATCCCTGAAAGCATGGGCAAATCCCTGCAGCGGAAAAACCGTTCCTTGAAAATCAATAGCGCCTTTAACCTCAGGGGAAGCATCCTGGCCTTTTACTTCAGCCAGATAATTGACGCGCCCTTCTGCACCCTTCCACGGAAGCAGGAGGTCAAGGTTGTTAAAGCCGCCTTTTATGTCGACCAGAAACACACCTTCATGAACAGGAATATCAAAGGAAATATTAAATTCATTCTCCCCTGGAAGGAAGTTTCCTTCTATTTCCAAGCCGATTCGTCCTTCCGAGAATCCAAGTTTTGCCTCCCCCTTTGCTTCGGTTTTCTGGAGGGGAGAATAATGCAGGTCTTTAATCTCAAATGGGCCTGAAGCCAGGTCCTGGCCTAAAACACCTTTTCCCTTAAGGCTGAATCCCAGCTCTCCCTTAACACCGGCATAAAGAGAAGAAAGGTTAATTCCCTCAGCCCGAATGTCGACGTCAAACGCCTGGCTTGAAAGTCCAATACTTGTGCTGCCTTTAAACAAACCTTCGTGCAAACGAAATTGAATGTCCGATAAGGAAAGGACTCCTTCCTGCCACATGACTTTTCCGCTTACTTCGCTTAATTCCCGGTCTAGAAATTTTATCAAAGGGCCGGAAAAATTTCCTTCAAGTTGAACATTTTTGTCTTTTTGTATGACTAAAAAATTTCCTGAAGCTTCCCCCTGAAGAGGAAAAATAATATCCAGAGCCGGAAAAATTTTTTCAACTAATCCCCTGTCAAGCCGGATATCGACTTCCACTCCATCCCGGTTCGAGACAACACCAACCTCCCCCTTCATAAAAGGGTCATCAATCTCAAATCTTCCCATAAAATCACTTTGAATTATCTTGAACTCACCTTCAACAGAATAAGCCTCAAATTTATCAAAACCCCCGGGAGACAAAGAAAACTCTGCCTGAACCTGAGGAAAGTTATAATCTCCAAAAATCCGCAGCTTGGATATGCCACTCCCTCTAATCTCGGGAAATTCGAATTCTTTTCCAAATATAAGAGATGTAAACTCCCGCACCTTCTTGACATTAAAAACATCTCCCTGAATGGTTACATCCACATCCTGGCCAATATAAACTTTGCCGCTAACATCAACATGCGCAAAATCTGAGGAAAGGCTTTGAGAAGAAAAAAAGATCCCGTTCTTCAGGTCCCAGCTGAACTCGACCGGGCCGCGAAAAGGAAAAAGCCCGGGTTCTTCTCTGAAATACTCATCTCTGAACTCAGCACTGGCCCGAAGCTTCTCCGCATCAATTGAAAAATCTCCCCAAACGGGGGACGCGACTGGCCACGGTAGAGAGAAAAAACCTGTTATGGGGTCCAGATAAGCTCCCTGGACATTCCCCTCAATTTTATTATTTTTTATATGAATGCTTACAATTTCTTCAGGTAATGCACCTTTATTGATATTAAATACAATTGTCTGTCCGGTTTCCTCGTTGGAATTTACCTTCCCTTTAACTTTCCCCATGTAGATTTTATTAAAGAAGAGGTTATCGCTCCAGAAATCGGCTTCAAAAACAATCTCTTCCTTATTTCTCGTCAGAGTCCCCTCTCCTTCTACTTCGCCTTCCCATTCAAAAGGGAGCTGGAGCAGATCGGCAACAAGCGGCACTCTGGTTTTAAAAGAAGTTTCAAGAATCAGTTCAGGATTTAAAAGGTCAATCAGCTTCCCTTCTGCATTCAGGCTAAAATCTGACCCATCGACTTTTAAACTCTTTATAGTGATTTCGTTACCGCGGCTTTCAACTAAAAAACTGGCTTTCCCTTCTAACTGCGGCAGGGTTGAACCTGGAGAAAAAACATATTCGCTCGCTTCTGCCCTTATAGAAAATCTATTTCTCCCCTGGGTAAAGTAAGCACTGATTCCCGTGGATCTGAATTTTACGTCTTTTCCAAGAAAATGGAATTCTCCTTCTCTTACGTATCCTTCCTCCACCAAAAATGGAAAAGAATAGTCAAATTTTGTCTTTTCCCCTTTTTCCTTTTTCCCGTTGGAACCATAAAACTTCAATACGGGGTGTTCGATGGAGACAACGACTGGCCTTTGCTTTGTCAACAACGCTCTATAAGAGATTCTCATCTCAATTTTTTCAGCTGAAAAATAAGGCGAAGTAGTGCGTGTCCTCAACTTCTCAATAACAAGGACGGGAGGGAAGGCAGACATATGAATACGATCATAGTCAAAGTCTGATTGGATCTTATTCTTTATCTGGGAAAGAAAGAAATTTTTAAGGATCACTCCACCACTAAACAAGAAAAAGAAAACAACGGAAATAATAAGTAGAGTCTTAAATGTCTTTTTTATCTTCATGATAACTTACGAATTACTCAGCAAAATCCATCTATAAATATATCATTTTTCGCCAAAAATATAAATTTCGGATGTAAGCTCCTCTAAAGTCTCATCTGGGACTGATTTCTAACGCCTAAATAAAAATTGGGGGAAAAATGCCGACATTAGGTTAAAATGAGTACATTGGAGAGGGTTTGAATATTAATTTTGTGTGATTGCACAGCCTGTTGCGAGCGTAGCGCGGCAATCTTCTTCAGACTCGTTATGACAATACACTTTGAGAAAGAATCAATGTAATATGCTTGTATCATTAAAAATAAAAAATAGTGTCGGCAGTGTTTATGAATGATTCAGGTGGACGTGGATTATTCATATATATGTGAAAGTGTCGGCAGTTTTTATGAATAATCCAGGTTACTCGATGGAAAAGAGAAGCGCGCCAGCTTCTACTGAATCGCCGGCTTCGGGATTTATTTTGGTTATTATCCCGGATTGAGGGGACTTGATCTCATTCTGCATCTTCATGGCTTCCAAGACCAAAACAGCCTGGCCTCCTTTCACTTTATCCCCTTCTTGAACACAAACCTTTACAATTCTTCCTGGCATGGATGTCCTGATATCTTTCTTTCCGGGCTTAGCCCCTTTTTCCCCAATAAATTGAGAGTCCGATTTTTTCTCAACCTTAAAAAACCTTCCATTCACATAAACAGAATAAGACAAAGAATTAGAATTGATAAAAACGTTATGAATTTTTCCGTCTATATTCAAAATAATTTCATCAGAGCTTAAGAACTCGACAGAAACACGGTATTTCTTTTTTCCCAGGGAGACCAGAATATCATTCTTAACTTTTTCTTCTAAGTTTATGTTAAATTCCTTGTCGTTTAGCCAGAATGAAAAATTCATTTTAACGCCTGTTTGCAAAATTCTGCAGTCTCCCCTGAAATTTCCAGTTGCTCTCTTTTCTTTTTGGAGCAGGCGCAGATCCTGTTTTTCTCTCTGAATAGATTTTAATTCCTGCTGCTATCAAGGCCACATTTCTGTCTTCGAGCTCTCTACAATCTTCTTCCTTCTCCAGACTTGAGATAAAATGTGTGTTGTAATCTCCTTCGAAAAATTTCGGGTGAAGAAGAATGCGTTTGAAAAAAGGAATCGTGGTTTTTATACCGTAAACCTGGTACTCAGATAAAGCTCTGAGCATGCGGTAAATGGCTTCAGTTCTTGAGCTTCCCCAGGTAATAAGCTTGGAGAGCAGCGGGTCGTACTCCAGAGGGACTTCGTATCCTTCGTAGACTCCGTTATCATCCCGGACTCCCAGGCCTCCTGCTGGAGTATGAAGATGGACAATTTTCCCGGGAGACGGCAAAAAATCATTATCAGGGTCCTCGGCATATATGCGGCACTCCATCGAAAATCCTTTTGGTTTTATATCCTCCTGACGGTAACTCAAAGGAAAACCTGCTGCTATTTCAATCTGACTTTTAGCCAGATCAATACCTGTTACCATTTCCGTGATAGGATGCTCAACCTGAAGCCTGGTATTCATTTCTAAAAAATAAAAATTCTTATTTTTATCTACTACAAATTCCACAGTTCCCGCGTTCCTGTAATTTACAGCTGCTGCTGCCTGCACGGCAATTTGTCCCATTTCCTTCCGTATCCTGTCATCTATAAAAGGAGAGGGCGTTTCCTCCAGGACTTTCTGATACCGTCTTTGAATGGAACACTCCCTTTCCCCCAGGTAAACAATATTTCCAAAATTATCAGCCAGGATTTGAATCTCGATATGATGAGGCTCTTCTATGTATTTTTCAATATAGATAGATGGGTCACCAAAGCTCGCCTGGGACTCGGACCGGGCAATTCTGTATGAAGAGAGGAGGTCTTTCTTCCGTGTCACCAATCTTAATCCCTTGCCTCCACCACCAGCTGCTGCTTTAAGCAAAAGAGGGAAACCTACCTTCTCAGCTTTTACCTGCAGATCTTTTTCGTTCTTTAAAGGCTCAAGGGTACCAGGGATAACCGGGACACCGGCTTTTGTCATTTTTACACGGGATGCTGTCTTATTCCCCATTATTTCCATTGGACTTGAGGGAGGTCCGATAAAAACAATCCCTTCTTTTTCACATCTAGCCACAAGCTCAGGATTTTCAGCCAGAAATCCATAACCGGGATGGATTGCCCCGGCTTTACTCTTTTTTGTGGCCTTAATTATTTTCTCAATGTTGAGGTAACTCTGGGAAAGAACAGCCTCTCCGATATAATAGGCTTCCTCAGCAAGCCTGACATGAAGGGCTTTCCTGTCTACCTCTGAATAAACCACCACAGGAATAACACCAAGCTCCCGGCAGGCTCTGATGATCCGGACAGCGATCTCGCCTCTATTCGCAATTAGTATCTTCTTGAACATCTTGGCCATTTTTCTTTTTTTTCCTTTTATCTATTACTTAATGCGGGTTTGATGAATCACACCCTTACATACATAATGATAAAACAAATTGTGTGATTGCCGCGTCACTATGTTCCTCGCAATGACAATACAAATTGTGGGTTTGATGAATCAAACCCCTACGCTCCTTTTCAAATTATAATGGAATATTTCCGTGTTTTTTTGGCGGATTTTTGTCTCTCTTGTTCTCAAGCATCTTTAATGCGGCTATAAGCTTCGTCCTCGTAAATTTAGGTTCGATGATCTCATCGAGGTAACCTTTTTCACAGGCGATGTAAGGATTGGCAAACTTCTCCCTGAATTCCTTTACTTTTAGCTCTCTCTGCTTTACAGAATCTTTTATCTCCTCAAGCTCGCGTCTAAAAACTATATTCACAGCGCCTTCCGGACCCATAACAGCGATCTCAGCCGTAGGATAGGCATAATTAATATCCGCTCTAATATGTTTGGAAGCCATAACACAGTAGGCTCCTCCATAGGCTTTCCGGGTTATGACTGTTATCTTGGGCACAGTTGCCTCAGCAAAAGCATAAAGGAGTTTTGCTCCATGCCGGATAATTCCGCCGTGTTCCTGTGCTACTCCGGGTAGAAATCCGGGTACATCTTCAAAAGTAATAAGGGGAATATTAAAAGCATCACAGAAACGAACAAACCGCCCCCCCTTGTCAGAAGCGCTTATATCCAGTGCACCTGCCAGATGGTCCGGCTGATTGGCCACAATAGCGACGGATTTTCCCCCGAGACGGCCAAAGCCGATCACGATGTTTTTCGCATACTGAGCTTGAATTTCAAAAAAATAGTTGTCATCCAGAACTTCCTGTATGACTTTTCTTATATCATAGGGCTGATTGGGATCATCAGGCACCAGGAGATTAAGTTCCTCGTTTATCCTGTCCGGGGAGTCTGAAGTCTCCTTTACAGGAGGATCTTCCATGTTGTTATCAGGAATAAAAGAGATAAGCTCTCTGATCAAAGCCATGGTGTGCTTCTCATCTTCAGCCGCAAAATGGGCAACCCCGCTTATGGCGTTATGAGTTTCTGCTCCTCCTAATTCTTCCATCGTAACAGTTTCATCTGTTACGGCTTTGATCACATCCGGCCCGGTGATGAACATATTACTGATATCTTTTGTCATGATGATAAAATCTGTTATAGCTGGTGAATACACCGCTCCTCCAGCACACGGTCCCATAATAGCTGAAATCTGGGGAATAACTCCGGAAGCAAGAACGTTCCTCAAAAAGATATCAGCATACCCGCCTAAACTAGCTACACCTTCCTGAATACGGGCACCTCCAGAATCATTGAGGCCTATAATAGGAGCGCCTCCTTTCAAAGCTAAGTCCATAATTTTTACGATTTTTGCTGCGTTCGCCCCGCTCAAAGAGCCTCCAAAGACAGTGAAATCCTGGGCAAAGATAAAAACTGTGCGGCCATCGATCGTGCCGTAGCCCGTAACCACACCATCACCATAAATTCTCTTTTTCTCAGTGCCAAAGTCCCGGCTCTGATGCACTACAAGCTTGCCCATTTCCTGGAAAGAACCCTCATCCAGAAGAAGATTTATCCTCTCCATTGCCGTAAATTTCCCGGCCTTGTGCTGCTTTTCAATTCTCTCCTTGCCTCCACCTAAATCAGCTGATTTTGTTTTTTTTCTTAGCTCTTCTAACTTTTTTTCAATAGTCATCTTTATCTCACCTGACCGGTATTCAGCGCTTGACTTTTTCCCAATCCTTTAAAAATCTTTCCATCCCGATATCTGTCAGTGGATGCTTAACCATTTTTTCAAGGACGCCAAAGGGTATGGTGGCAATGTCTGCGCCGGTCATAGCAGCTTCCACCACATGGAGGGGATGCCTGATACTGGCAACAATTACCTCTGTGGCAAAACCGTAGTTATTAAATATCGCCATGATTTCATCGACCAATCCCATCCCTTCGTGAGAAATATCATCAAGCCTTCCTATGAAGGGACTCACAAACGCAGTTCCTGCTTTTGCCGCCAGGAGAGCCTGGTTTGAGGAAAATATCAAAGTTGTATTAACCTTGATTCCTTCTTGAGATAAAACCTTGGTCGCTTTAAGGCCTTCCAAATTGATCGGTATCTTCACGGCCACATTCTCAGCCAACTTTGCTAAGCCCCTTGCTTCGTTAATGATATCCTTTGATGCTGTTGAAACACATTCCACGCTCACTGGACCAGGGACAACTTGACAGATTTTCTTTATTAAATCCTCAAACTTCATATTCTCTTTCGAAACCAGGGTTGGATTGGTCGTGACCCCATCCAATATTCCCCAACTTGCTGCTTCTTTAATCTGATCCAGATTGGCTGTATCTAAAAATATTTTCATAAAGACCTCCACCTAATATAAACGCAATGAATATTGTTACATTGTCATAGCGAGCGACAAAAGGGAACGTGGCAATCTTTTCATGAAATGTGGGCTTGATAAATCAAGCCCCTAGAAAAAAGAGATCGCCACGTCGCTACGCTCCTCGCGAAAACACAACAATAAATGCGTTGAATATTAGTAAACTCAAAATATAAAATATTATTATCTGTCCTTTTTCCTTTTGTCTATTATGTTCCGCGTTTATATTTTATTGAAGTCCAGTATAAAATAAAAGCCTATTTCTTTCCTGCCCGGTATTTATCCTTTCCGTCTATCTTCTATTTTCTGTGGGTCTTGGGAAAAAACATGAGAATGGACTTGCTCACATTCAGATTTTTTACGGCATTCCCTCTACGCTTTTCCCGGCATTCCCGCGTTATTTTAACTTTATCTTCATAACGGTATTAGATAGAGTTCCAATTCCTTCTATCTGCACGTCAACCCTGTCTCCCGGGAACATAGGGCCTACTCCTGCCGGAGTTCCTGTTGTGATAATGTCCCCCGGTTCAAGAGTCATAATACGTGAAATAAATTTTACCAAAAAGGGAATCGGAAAAATTAAATTCTTCGTGCTGGATGACTGCCTTAGTTTCCCGTTTATAAAAGTCTTAAGTTTAAGCTGGGAAGGGTCGACATCAGTGGCAATGCAAGGCCCCACGGCAGCAAATGTATCAAAAGACTTGCCCCTTGTGAACTGAACGTCTTTTCTCTGGAGGTCACGGGCTGTCACATCATTAAAGCAGGTGTAGCCAAGAATATACTCTGCCACATCGTTTTCGTCTCCGAGAAGGAATGCTTTTTTCTTTAAAATCAAAGCCAGCTCGCCTTCATAATCAACTCTTTTTGTCATTCTGGGATAGACAATAATATCACTGGGTCCCACAACTGCTGAGGGGGGTTTAAGAAAAATCAAGGGTTCTTTAGGTAGTTCTCTTCCCATTTCCCTTACGTGATTCTTATAGTTCGCTCCGATGGCAACAATTTTAGAAGGTTTTGCAGGAGGAAGCAGAGTCACTTCACTGATTGGAACTCCTTTCTTTTTGATTTTGAACTGTCCGAATACAGAGCCCTCCAAAGGAAAGAGAGTCTCTTCTTTTAAAATTCCCCAGAAAGTTTTATTCTCGTGTTTATATCGATAAATCTTCATGAAAATTTGTCCTTTATAATCTCGGATATGCTTTTTGACTTTGGACTTTCGTTCCCTAATTTGTCCTGAGCAGTGATAGCATAATAATATCTTTTGTTCTTTTTTACGGTTGTATCGTTATAGGCGCTCTCACGAATAGGCTTGGGAGTGAGGAGAGTATATTCCTCCTCACCTTCTCCCTTCCGCCATACTCTGTATCCGCCCAAATCCTTTTCAGAATTTGTTTCCCAGCTCAAAGATATTAAATCCTCTGCGGCAATGGCCACAAGATCTATTGGAGCAGCAGGCGGGAATGTGTCCCTGGCCAGGATCATAATAATCTCAGAATCGTCGCTTTCCGCAAAAGGAGGAGACTCTGCCGCAGAAGCCCTGACAAAGTAGCGATAAACACTCCCGATGAGAAAATCCTTATCGTCGTATCTTCCCTCTTTCACAAGCAAAGAATTGAGGCGCCGGGGAATGCCGTCTCCCTCAGCCCGGTAGATATTATAGCCTTTAAAATAAGCTGGCGAGGACCGGTCAATATTTTTTTCTGCAGGATCCCATTTGACTTCGATTCGATCTTTAAAAACGGTTGCCCGGACTCTTCGAGGAGGGAGGGAAAGAAACTTTGGCTCGATAGAAAGCAAATCCGAGAACGTTGATTTCTTTTTTCTTCTATCAATTACCCGGATAGCAAAGGTCAAATTTTTCTCAATAAAGTCCCCCCCTGAAAACATATAGGGATAACTCAGCCTGATCGAAGTCTCGTCTCTTATTACCTGAAACTCAGAGAATTGTTCCTTTTTTATCGTAGCTAAAATCCTGGCTTTTTTTTCAAACTCATCCAGGGAAAGCTGTGCACTTTCTCCTGCAGCTCCCTTTGCTCTTTCAGCCAGCCAAATCTCAACTTCAACAATCTCAGAGACAGGACTTCCATCTATATAAGCTGTAGGATTTTCCCATTCAAGGAAAACGGCTTCTCCCCTTTGGGCTATTTCAAAAACTTCAATTTTCTGAATAACCTGTGGGAGAGGAGGCAGAATAGGACCCTTTCTTCCACAGAAAATAAAAGAAAACAAAAGCAGCAACGGGATAAAAAAAGGAAAAAATCTCTTCATTAAAGGATGAAGCGGCTCAAATCCTGATCTTCTATAATATTTTTGAGCTGGTCTTGAACATATTTTCTGTCAATTAGAATTTTTTTCTTTTTTATATTTGGGGCTTTAAAGGATATCTCCTCCATAACTTTTTCCATGACGGTGTGAAGCCGGCGGGCTCCGATATTTTCTGCATCCCCATTGACCTGTTCTGCAATTCCAGCAATCTCATCAACAGCATCTTCAGTGTACTTTACTTCTATACCCTCAGTTTCCATAAGAGCTTCGTACTGCTTGATGAGAGCGTTCTCGGGTTCGGTTAAAATTCTGATAAAATCTTTCTTATACAGGGACGTCAGCTCCACTCTGATAGGGAATCTTCCCTGGAGTTCCGGTATAAGGTCGGCAGGCTTGGAGACATGGAAAGCCCCAGCCCCGATAAAAAGAATATGATCTGTCTTCACCAGGCCAAAACGGGTGTTGACAGTTGTGCCTTCGATTATGGGAAGTAAATCCCTTTGAACTCCCTCACGGCTGACTTCTGGTCCTCGACCTGTTTCCCGGCCTGCAATTTTGTCAACCTCATCCAAAAAGATGATCCCGGAATGTTCAACCTTTTCCACTGCCAGGCTGGCTACCTGGTCCATATCAATCAGCCTTTTCTGTTCATCTTCCAGTAAATATTCCTGAGCTTCTTTTATTTTCACTTTCCGTCTTTTGGGCTTCCCTCCCATAAAACCGGGGATAATCTCCTGAATATGAATTCCTATCTCTTCCATTCCACTGTCGGAGAAAATTTCCAGGGGAGAAGCCATTTTTTCCTTAATCTCGATCTCTATCATTCTCTCATCCAGCAGCCCAGCTCTTAATTGTTTCCTGAATTTTTCTCTTGTCTCCTGGAATTTTAAATGTTCGTCCTGGCCGTCAGGCTCTGTTTTTCTTTTTAAGGGAGGAAGAAGCAGGTCCAATATTTTTTCTTCGGCATTTTTATTGGCTTTCTCTCTAATATCCTCGATCTTTTCCGACTTCACCATATCAACAGAGATCCGCACTAGATCTCTGATCATGGATTCTACATCACGGCCAACATAACCCACCTCGGTAAATTTGCTGGCTTCTATCTTGAGAAAAGGGGAAGATGTTAGCTTGGCCAGCCTGCGGGATATTTCGGTCTTGCCTATCCCTGTAGGACCAATCATGAGAATATTTTTAGGTGCAATTTCATCTGCAAGCTGGGGAGGAAGCTTCCTCCTCCGGTATCTGTTACGCAAAGCTATTGCCACCGCTCTTTTAGCATCTTTCTGCCCGATGATAAACTTGTCCAGTTCGGCTACGATCTCATAGGGTGTAAGTTCTGTCTCTTTTAGTTCTCTATCCGGCTTTTTTAAACTCTGTGGAAGGGCAATTGCCATTTATAGCTCCTCGATTGTAATCTGATTATTTGTGTAGACACAAATACCAGAGCTTATCTCCATGGCTTCCATAGCAATCTCTTTTGCAGTTAACTTGGTGTACTTAATTAAAGCACGGGCAGCAGCCAGTGCAAACGGCCCTCCGGAACCGATGGCAATGATTCCATCATCGGGCTCGACAACATCACCCGTTCCAGAAATCAGAAAAGAATTTTCTTTATCAGCCACGATCAAGAAAGCTTCAAGTCTACGGAGCGCCTTATCCAACCGCCAGTCCTTGGCCAATTCAATTGCGGCCCGGGAGAGATTCCCCCGAAATTCTTCCAGCTTTACCTCGAACCTGGAAAACAGGGCAAAAGCGTCCGAGGTTGCCCCTGCAAATCCGGCCAGAACCTTTCCTTTGAAAAGAATTCTTATCTTATTGGCCTTCTGCTTCAATACGGTCTGGCCAATGGATACCTGGCCGTCACCAGCCAAGGCGATCTTCCCTTTATGGCGGACACATATTATTGTTGTTGCGTGAACCATTGGACCTCCAAAGTTGTTTTATAATGATAGTTGAAGCACAAAAATAAGTAAAGAGGAAAGAGGAAAACTTAACAGTATATAGCAAAAAATAAAATCGTAGCTTGATTTTTTTGCCCTTAATTGAGAAAAAATAGCAAAGAGTCAACATTCAAGAACTCTGTAATTTTTCTGTATGGATAGCTCAAAATCTCCGGGATGTAAAGGAAAAAACAAAAAACCTATTGAAAAATTTATAAAACTATATATAGTCAATTTAAAAAATCAAAAGAAATCATATAATAACATAATTAAAGAGTAAGATTATGCCATATCTTTTGTTTGTTGATTTGCTTGTTCTATTCTTATTTATCTTCGCGCTTGTATTAGCGGAAACTAAAGTTAGGCTGTATTTATTAGCGGTTATGGCTTTGCTTTTTATTTTTCCTTTTCTTTTCAAGACAACCGCAATTAAGTTGATCTGCTTCGCAGGAAGGGTAATATTTGGTATTGGGTGTTACGTTTATGTTAAGATGCACGGCTATCTCTCATAATAATAAAGGTTGGAATAACTTTAACACTCTACAACTTGTTATGACATTCTAAAAGATGGGTTTAATAAATCGGTTCTCTTCCATTTTGTGTGGGCAAAACATGTCTTGATAGATTAATAGAAAGTGTTCGGGGATGGATGAAGCGACCTTTGAAGATTTAGCCTCCCTGAATCGTTCTTCGAGGAAACCCGACAGAGTCGGGCGGCGAGTATGTATAAACTCAGGCCAGTGGATTCAGAAAACACGCAACTTTTGCCCCAGCGAGTCAAAAGCTGCTCGGTTTCAGGCTTCGCTCCCCTCTCCATTTTGGAGAGGAACCATGCCCGCTCTGCCTTCAAACGGTTTTTTCACCCACTGTCCTTCGTTTATGCGTTGAATAGATGAAGAAGGGATGGCGTGAAAAATCTGAACGGGAGCGAGACCATTCACGAATACTTTCGGATTAATACCCACACAAAATGGAAGAGAACCGATAAATCAAACCCCTACAGATGAATCAAGGCCAACAATTAAAAAAGTTGCCGTTCCCTTTTTACTTTTTAAAATTTTAAGGTTAATCTGTATCTATAACCCAGATCTTTTAATTTAAATTTCAGCGACCTGATAACTTTGATTTCCGGGATGTTCCATTTTGCAATACAGGCATAGACTTCTTTATGTCCCTGTTTTCTTGCATAATCGATTATCTTTTTGTGAAGTGTCTTTGAAATCCCCTGGTTTCTATAAGGTTTTGAAACAAAGGTAATCTGCAGAAAGAACTCCGGAGGATTCCAGTTTGATGAGACAGGCAGGATATCATACATATTGTCCACTTCAGGAGCACCGAGCGATGGATACCCCATAAGATATCCCACAACCTTCTTGTCAACAACAGCAACAAAAGTTCTGTACTTGTTTCCAGATTTTAAATAGCGGTTCCGGTAGTCTTCAATTCCTGACTTTATCTTAACATCTTTGAATTTCTCTGCCAGTTCAGTCTCTAACTCTTTTACCAATCCAAGGGCCTGTTCCAGATCCCCCGGCTTATATTCTCTGATTTTTACATTTAAAGCCATCTTTTTATCTCAAAAATTGCCAATAAAATGGGGACTGTTCTATTTTTTGCTACTAAATAAAAAAAACTATCTCCATTTATTTTTTTCCTTTTTTCTCTTTTTTTAAATAGACAATTTTAATTTTGAAGGTGTTTATTTAAGGCCTCTTCTTTTCAGCAAAGATTCAACCTTAGGCTCAGCTCCTCTGAAGCTTTTGTAGAGTGTCATCGGGTCTTCTGTGCCGCCTCTCTCTAGAATGTTTTTCCGGAATGCCTGGGCTGTCTTCTGGTCAAAAAGGCTTGTTTCTTTAAATGCTTCAAAAGCATCAGCATCAAGGACTTCGGCCCATATATAGCTATAGTATCCTGAAGAATACCCACCCGAGAAGATGTGATTAAAATAGGGGCTTCTATATCTAACTATAATTTCAGGAATCAGGCCTATCTTGCTCAATGATTTTGTCTCAAACTCTCCTGGGTCCAGTTCTTTAGCCTCGGTCAGTGTATGCCAGTCCATATCCAGGAAGGAGGCTGCCAAGTATTCAACGGACGCAAAGCCCTGATTAAAGAGACCGGCCTTTTTCAGTTTATTTATCAGTGCCTGAGGAATAACTTCACCTGTCTCATAGTGCTTTGCGTAAATCTTAAGGACATCTGGCTCTAATGCCCAGTTTTCCATAATCTGTGATGGCAATTCCACAAAATCCCTGGGAACAGAAGTTCCTGAAAGCCTGTTATATGTACAATTGGAAAGTAACCCATGAAGTGCATGTCCGAATTCGTGGAATAAAGTCTTGACTTCCTCGGAGCTAATCAATGCTGGCTTGTTTCCAGTTGGTTTTGAAAAGTTGCCATTATTTGTGATGACCGGATGAACTTCCTTACCACCCAACTTTGATTGTTTTCTGAAACTGTTCATCCAGGCTCCACCCCTTTTACTGGCTCTCGGGAAATAATCTGTATAAAGAATTCCTATATGTGAACCATCGGCTTCCTTAACTTCAAACACCTTCACAACTTCATGGTACTTTGGAATATCTGTCCTTTCGACAAATTGAATGCCATAAAGCTTGTTCGCAACATAAAAAGCACCTTGAATGACATTCTCAAGCTTAAAGTATGGCCTTAACATCTCCTCATCCAGGTCGTATTTGGCTTTTTTCAGCTTTTCTGTATAGTACCACCAGTCCCAGGATTGTAGTTTAAAATCTTTTCCTTCTTTTCTTATCATTTCCTGAAGCTCTTTAGCTTCTTTTTTTGCCATCTCTAAGGCTGGCTTCCAAAGCCTATTAAGAAAGCTATACACATTTTCAGGTTTTTCTGCCATATTCTGTTCAAGTACAAAATGGGCATGGGTTTTGTAGCCCAATAGGTATGCTTTTTCCACACGAAATGCTGCTATTCGAGCTAAGATAGCCTTGTTGTCCAGTTCATCATTATTGTTACCCCGGTTGATATAAGCCTTAAAGATTTTTTCCCTGAGCTCGCGCTTTTCAGAATACTGAAGGAAGGGAATCATACTGGGCTTATGAAGTGTAAATACCCATTTGCCTTCATACCCACGTTTTGAAGCCGCTTCTGCAGCTCCTTTTATCACTGCTTCAGGCAAACCGGCAAGGTCATCTTTTTTCTCGATAACCAATTCAAAACGATTGTTCTCTTTCAAGATATTCTCGCCAAACTTCAGTGTAAGGAGTGATAATTCTTTATTGATTTCTCTCAGTCTGACTTTTTTTTCCATGTCCAGGTTAGCGCCTCCCCTAACAAAATCTTTATAATATTTTTCGAGGAGCGTTTTTTGTTCTACCGTAAAGTCTGATTTGTCTCTTTGAACATAAACCGCTTTAATCCTTTTAAATAATTTTTCATTTAACCGGATGTCATCCCGGTGCTTGGAGAGTAAGGGTGCAATCTCTTTTGCTATTTCCTGCATGTGGTCATTTGTTTCTGTTCCGTTTAAAACATAAAAAACATTGCTGACTCTTCTCAACAAAGCCCCGGTACTTTCCAAGGCTTCAATAGTGTTTTTAAAATTAGGGATTTCTGTGTTATTGATAATCTCATCAATTTCCTTTTTCTGCTGTTCTATTCCTTCCTTAAAAGCCGGCAGATAATGTTCTTCCATTATTTTATCAAACGGAGGAACCTGGAAAGTTGTGTTAAATTCACTTAAAAGAGGATTATCCTCTTGTTTTGAGCCGGACCAGAACAATACACCTGCCATAACTAATAATAAAAAAGTCTTTTTCATTTTTTTCTCCCTTAATAATTGTGGATTTATTATTTTTTACAAATAACATTGTGAGATTGCCGCCTCACTTCGAACTCGTTAAAACAATTCTTTATGATAATAATATTAAAAAAAAGTATCAGAAAAATGCAACCTATATTTTATACCAAAAAAAATAAAAAATTGATTCTTTTATGTAATCATCCTTATTTCCATTACAACTTCTTTGGAAGTCAGGCAATCTGGTTAGGAAGCCATCCGGAGGCGAGCGGGTTTGGTTCCTCAAAGAGGAGAGCGAGCCGAGGAATAAGTGGATTTTCCTCGCTGGGGAAAATACACGGGCTGACGAATCAGTTTGCCTGACTGTTTCTTTATCACGGAAATAAACCTGCTTCCTTCTTTTATCTTGCTCTGTGGGGCGTTCCACTTTTCCTTGCGAAACCAATTAAAAAGCGGAAGACAGCAAAATATATCCCAAAAAAAGGCGAAAAAAAACCCGGCAACGTCCTACTCTCCCACTCTGCTCCCAGAGCAGTACCATCGGCACCAAAGAGCTTAACTTCCGTGTTCGGAATGGGAACGGGTGTTTCCTCTTTGTTATGGTTGCCGGGAAATTATCAACAAATCAAAAGTAAAAAATGGGGGGCTTCCCCCATTTTTCCATTTTTTTAACAGTGCATAAATATTATGCTTTTTCTGTCTTAATAAACTTTATGGTCAAGCCTCACGGTCTATTAGTACTGGTAAGCTTAATTCGTTATCGAACTTACACACCCAGCCTATCAACCTTGTAGTCTACAAGGGACCTTCAGCCCCGATTGCTCGGGGAAGGGAAATCTCATCTTGGGGCGAGCTTCCCGCTTATATGCCTTCAGCGGTTATCTCAACCGAACGTAGCTACCCAGCGATGCCCCTGGCGGGACAACTGGTACACTAGAGGTTCGTCCATTCCGGTCCTTTCGTACTAGGAACAGACCCCCTCAAATTTCCTTCGCCTACTGTGGATAGGGACCGAACTGTCTCGCGACGTTCTAAACCCAGCTCACGTACCGCTTTAATGGGCGAACAGCCCAACCCTTGGGACCGGCTTCAGCCCCAGGATGCGATGAGCCGACATCGAGGTGCCA
>Ga0209979_1001928_pt1 | contig 21146 bp, 21 predicted proteins | sample AnhtaG_FD_183114 | JGI IMG/M metagenome (GOLD analysis project Ga0209979, IMG submission 183114) | Deep subsurface microbial communities from Anholt, Denmark to uncover new lineages of life (NeLLi) - Anholt_01485 metaG (SPAdes) (version 2) | ecosystem: Environmental > Aquatic > Marine > Oceanic...
AAATTCAGAGATTTATCCTATCTCTGAGCTAGAAGAAGCCAAAAAAAGAGCTCAAGAATTTGGGGTTAAGCACATCATTATTCACACGGAAGAGCTATCTCAGGAAGAATTTATTCGCAATACTCCTCGAAGATGTTATTTTTGTAAAAAGGAATTATTCTTTAAGTTAAAAGAAATAGCCAAAGAAGAGAATTTAAACTGTGTAGTTGATGCTTCTAATTATGACGACATAGCTGATTTTCGCCCTGGTAGAGAAGCAGCACGGGAGCTGGGGATAAGAAGTCCCCTAGAGGAAGCTAAGTTTACCAAGAAAGATATTCGTACCCTCTCTCATAGAATGAAACTGCCTACATGGAATAAGCCCTCTTTGGCTTGTCTTGCCTCAAGAATTCCTTACCGAACCCGCATAAGCAAAGAAAAGCTGAAAAGAATTGGTGAGGGAGAGAAATTTCTAAGAGAATTAGGAATGAGGCAGGTAAGACTAAGGGATCACGGTGATATAGCCAGGATTGAGATAGCTAAAGAAGAGATGAGTTCATTTCTTAAAGAAAATTTACTAGAGCAGATTACTGACAGACTCAAAAAACTAGGGTATACCTACGTCACTCTTGATCTAGAAGGCTACCGCACAGGAAGCATGAATGAAATCTTGAGGAAAAAATGATTGATCTATTTCTTGCACCGGGAAGATATATTCAGGAAAGAGAAATATTAAGGAGGGCAGGGGACCTCATCTCACCCTTAGGTAAAAAGCCACTATTTTTGTCTGATAAATTAGTCTGGTCTAAGGTAGGAAATATTCTTCTTGACAGCTTAAAGAAAGCTAATCTAAGGGGTGAATCTGAGGAATTTAAAGGAGAATGCTGCAGGCAAGAAATAGAGCGAGTTATGGCCTTGATAAAGAAGAAAGAAATAGACCTCATTGTGGGCTGTGGAGGAGGAAAAGCCCTAGATACAGCCAAAGCAGCTAGCTTTTACCTTAATCTTCCTGTAATAACAGTTCCTACCAGTGCCGCTACCTGTTCTGCCTGGTCATCTATTGCCCCTCTTTATACAAAAAAAGGAGTTTATATAAAGAGCTTGGAACTTCAAAAAAGTCCCAATCTGGCTTTGGTAGACCCAGAGATAATTGCTCAAGCCCCGGCAAGATTACTTTCAGCGGGGATGGGAGATGCTTTAGCTAAATGGTGCGAGGGAAGAGTCTCCACCCGGGGAATAAAGAAAGACCTTTCTACTGAGGTAGCATTGGATCTTTCCAAAAAGTCTTATCATTTGATAAAAAGCATAGGAGTCAAGGTAAAAAGAGATGTAGAAAAGAAAAGATGCTCTTCAGAATTAGACCAGATTATACAGATTAATATTCTTTTAACTGGACTGATAGGTGCATTAGGCAAGGGAAGATGCCGCAGTTCTGCAGCGCATGCCTTCAATTATGGTATGAGCATCTTTAAAGAAACACGCACCAGTCTGCATGGAGAGAAAGTAGCTTTTGGAATAATAATGATGTTAATCCTTGAGAAACGCAGCGAGGAAGAAATAGACGAACTTTTAAGATTTTATTCTTCTTTGGACCTACCTTTAACTTTGGAAAAATTAGGTCTAATTGAAAATAAAAAAATGTTAGGGCTATTGGCCAAAGAGATTTGCAAAGAAGGAAGCCATATCTATAGACTCCCTTTTCCTGTAAATGAAGAGATGGTTTATGAAGCTTTATTAGAAGCAAACACCCGAGGAAAAAAATAGAAAAGGGAAAGATTGAACAAATTCTACCAAAAGCTCCTCTTGATAACAGAGGTTAATTACGAAATTTTTTCAGACCAAAGGTTTCCAGATGCTTTCTTATATGCTTGGCCAGGGTCTCGTAATAATCCTCTCTATTTTCCCTTAAGACATCCACCATTCTTTTTTTAAATTTATCCAGCAAAACACCATAAGCTACATGAATAACCTGTCTCCAATCATCATTCTCTGTTAACCCTTCAACTATTTCTCTTTGATTTAACTCTTCCACTTGAGGAATATTAGTCAGATTAGTTGTTAGATAGTAAGCGTGACGATTTTCTTCGAATGTATCTAAGGCACATTGATGCATTCTTTTAAAAAGGGAAGGATCGTGGCGGACTATAACCTTAACTGCTTCAAGATAGCTTGTTCCAGCAGTTTTTAGATGAAACATCCCTTTTGTATATTTACTGATTATAGGATAAGCGGTAAATTTGTCGCTGCCTGAATGAATAGACAATTTATAGGGGCCCATTTTTCTAGCAATCAAGGCATGGTTTCTAACGCTATCCTCGAATTTCCTCAACTCATTAAACGAAGGCTTTTTCCCATCATTGGTTCTAATATCTACACCTTTTTCAAAACCAGCATCAAATCTTGGCGCCAGGCTGGTTAATCTCACTTTTGCATTATTTAATTCTCTGGCGATTAAATAATGAGCCAGAGGAGTTGTTGGTATGCTAGTCTCATCAACGGACATTTCAAAGTCAAAATTGTTGCTACCTTTATGCTGAGCAATGGCACGATAAGCATCAATGGTAAACCTTACGGCCCTTAGATATTGCACTGCAATCCGCATTATCTTCTCTTGACTATACTCAATACGCAACCTATGAGTTCCACTGATTACTTCTTTTCTGAGGAAAAGATATTTCTCGAGGAAATTCTTAGCGTCTTTTCTTGTGCTAAATAACTTTGTCCATTCTCTTTTTAACTTTTCTTTTTCCATATTGGGAGCAGCGTTATTGATATAGTTAGAGGGATCGATAGTAAACATAGTAAATCCTGCATCCACAGCCAAACCCATGCTGGCTAAATCCATTAAGTGGTCAGCATCTGCACCCCATCTAGCTTTGTATCCTTCCTGAAAAACTCCCCAGGTAGCATCATCCAGAACTTCCTGGAATGTTCTTTTCGTTCGAGCATTTTCCCTAACCGACTGCTGAGCAAAAAATGCAGCCACATTATAATCTTTGAGTGCTCTGATATGGCCCGGGGTAGCACTCACCTTTCCCCCTATTCTATCCCCGGTGCCGAAAGCAGGCTCAGTACCTAAAACAGTAGGTGCTATATAACTAAAAATTTCTCTCATAATAAGGGCATTCTCATGCGTTAGAGAACAAATTCTGACCCTAAAACCATCTAAATTTAAAATTTTATCAGCTACAAATCCATCATCATTGTCTTTTCTGGGAATAAAAGAAATCAGCTTTTTTTCTTTTTCCTTCTCAATAAGGAAATAAACCGCCCCCTGCCAGATATCCAGAGAACTATGATAAAGATAAAAATTTAGATCCAGCGAAGAAACTTTCTCTTTAACTGCTTTTCTCTGAGCATCTATTATTTTAAAAGATTTAAAGATTCCTTTGCTTTGCATAATTTTAGCTAAATGGTTAATTCCCTCTAGCATAATTACCTCTCACCCTTTCCCTCTCCCCTCAGGGGAGAGGTGGGTTTTCCTTGCCGTATTGTAAAGCATTAGAATATTCTCTATAGGGACGTCTGCGTTGATTACATTTGCCGGGGCAAGGATTAGACCTCCGTTATATCCACACTCCTTAATTCGAGAGAGAACCTCTTTCCTTACCTCCTCTGGGGTAACAAAAGGAAGTGTTTTCTGTAAAGATATTGTTCCGTGGAGAGTGATTCTGTCCCCATACATTTTTTTGATTTTCACAGGATCCATGCATTCCGGCTGAATAGGATTGATAATGTTGAATCCTATCTCTATAAGATCAGGTATCACAGGTTCAATATATCCATCACTTCTCCTCTTAGATCTATTCCCAACTTTTCCCTAACTTGCTCATCACTTTCGGTTCTGAAATGTTCTCTCAATTTTGCCCAGACCTGGGGAGAGAATCCTCCGGTCAGAGGCACTCTATCTGGAGTTTTATGACGTAAGGTCCTACCTACTCTTTCTCGAGAATTCATAATAGCTTCCTTAGTTACTCAATTCTATCCAATTACTTGAAAAAGTCTATACCTCACAATCCTAGCTACAAATTTTCTCCGCTCATAAACCCCCCGTCTACAAAAACTACTTCTCCTGTAACATAATCAGATGCCTGGGAAGATAAAAAAATCACCGCTCCATCCAGGTCCTCCGGCGCTCCCACTTTACCCAGAGGAATCCCTTGAAGCAGTTTTTCTCTCCACTCCTTGTTTTCAAAAAGAGGTTTGGTCATCTCTGTCAAAAAATACCCTGGAGCAATTGCATTTACATTAACTTTATACTTTCCCCATTCTATTGCCAGAGACCTGGTTAAACCAAGAACTCCGGTTTTCGTAATATTATACAGTGTCCTTCGGGGCAGAGCTATAACACTTTGTAAAGAAGCAATATTTATGATTTTCCCTCCACCGTGTTCAATCATGCTTTTTCCAAAAATTTTGCAGGCAAATAACATTGCCTTAAGATTGACTCCAGCTACCTTCTCCCAGTCTTCTTCGGTAATTTCAATAGAAGGCTTTCTGATAGTAGTGCCTATCGCATTAATTAATATATCTACTTTCAAGAATTTCTCTATCACCGACTGATGCAGCTTCTCAATTTCTGAAATGTTGCTGACGTCGCATCTAAAAGCATAGCTTTCTCTTCCAAATTGCGTTATCTTTTTAGCTACCTCCCGAAGAGCCTTCAAGGAGCGACTGGAAACTACTACATCTGCTCCTGCTCCTGCCAGAGCAAGGGCCATCCTTCTACCTAGACCACGACTAGCTCCTATTACCACTGCTTTCTTATTCTCAAGAGAGAATTTATCCAGTATTGACATTTTTGCTCCTCCCTCATCCCTTATAAGCAGGATGATTTTCTGCCAGGTCATACCTCCTATCGGTTTGAGGGTTCCTGGCTGACATAATCCATAGATATCGACATCGAACTCCTGGGGCTGCGACACAGGGATGATACTCCCGTGGGATGGCTACTGCATCACCAGACCTTACAGGAATTACGTTTACGTCTTCGGTATTTTCAAACTTTTCAAAAAGAAGTTGAAAGGCTGTATGAGGATAGTCAATTTCAAAAAATGCGTATATTTCTTCCAGATATTTTGCATGTTCATGAGGAGGCCAGCTGGTCCATTGGCCTTCCTTGCCCCAGGTAAACCCCATTATTAACCTATGAGCATTATCCTGGGGTCCTATTCCCATGAAGACTTCTCGCTGATAGACCCCCTTTCCATGAATTTGATGCCGATCGGCGATTGGCAAGTCTTTATCAAAAGGTATTTTGTAAGAAGTTAGTTCTTGATTAGAACTGGGTGCAGCACCTATATAGATGATTCCTCCATCATTTAAGCTTTCAAAAATTACTTCTTGCCCACTGGGTTTATAAACAGTGTCAAATTTTTTACAATTATAGCTTTTATCTTCTATTTTTATGTTCCACTCCCCGGATATTACTGCTATTCCCAACTCCATATCATTTTTAATTAATTGGTACTTATCGTGAGCTCCGAGATTTAATCGATAAAATTCAGTCACTTCCATTTCACTATTTTTTCTGGTAATAACCTCTTGAAAACCCGTATCATTTGAACTCTTAAATTTTCTATTTGTCATTTGATATGCTCCCTCGTATAGTAGAATTAGAAAAAAGTGCTGGTATTACTGAAACTTCTGTTTATATGCACTTGCTGCTAAATCTCTTAATGAAGTAATGGAGCCTTTAACACCCAGACTACTATCGAACACTGCTGCCCCAGCTACAAAAACATTTGCTCCTGCCTCAGCCATCTTTGCTATTGTATCCTCATATACTCCTCCGTCCACCTGAATATCAATATTTAACTTTCTCTTAGTGATAATTTTTCTAAGCTCTCTGACTTTTGTTAATACTTCAGGGACATAAGAGTGCCCTCTGGATCCTGGAGGTACTGTCATCAGCAGCACCATATTAATATCATTTAATGCATGCTCGATAGTAGAAAGAGGAGTGTAGGGATTAAGAGCCACTGAAACTTTTATTTTATGTTTTTTGACTTTTTGAATTGTGTGATATAAAGAGACACAACTCTCTATATGAATAGAGATAATATTAGCTCCAGCTTCGGCAAAGAGATTAATGTATCTGGCAGGATTCTCAATAGCTAGGTGTACATCGAAAGGTAAGTGCGTTTTGTCTCTAAGAGATATCATCTCCAGTTGGCTCATAGCAAAGTTTTCTACAAAATGACCATCCGTTACATCAAAATGGAGTAGGTCTATCCCGCCATCTTCCAATTCTTCAACCACTTCCCCTAACCGGCTGTAATCAGCACAAACCAGCGATGACGCTATTTTTATCATATAGATTTCTCCTTGAGTTTTAGTACTCCTTAAGTAGTATATAAATGGTTCTGATTAATAAATTCCATTGTTTCCTTTAGAGTTTTCACCCCGGTAGTAGCCCCCAACGAACTAATACACATTGCCCCAACAGCATTGGCCAACCTTCCGCTTTTCTCAATACTAAAACCTTTGTTTATTCCGGTTAAAAATCCGGCAATAAAGCTATCTCCTGCTCCAGTAAGATCTACTGCCTTAATTTTAAATGCCGGCAATCTAAATTCCTCATTGCCTGTTTTTAAATAACATCCCTTTTCTCCCAATTTTAATCCCACAATCTTTATACCATAAGAAAGTAGAACCTCGGCAATTTCCCCTGGTTTTTCTTTTCCCGTTAATCTTTTACCTTCTTCAAGATTGGGTAAAAATATATCTACATATGGCAAACAGGGCTCTAGTTTCTGCATCCACTTATTATGAGGATCCCATGAAACATCTAGTGAGGTCATCACCTTTCTTTTTTGTGCATTTCTTAAAATATTAGCCATAGATTCTCCATCTAATCCGGGTAGCAAAAATGTCCCTCCGATATGTAAGATTTTGCTCTCGGAAATAAGATAAGAATCTATATCCTCTTCATTTAGAGATGAGCTGGCTGCACTATAATGGAGAAAATTTCTCTGCCCATCAGGCTTTACCAATACAATTGTCACTGAGGTATCAATATTTGGGTCTTTTATTACACCTCGAATGTCACAGCCGTACTTTTTCATTACATTTACTAAAAAATCGCCAAAAAAGTCACAGCCTACCTTCCCTGAGACACCAGCATTCATCCCCAGCTTGGTCAAAGCTAAAGCAGTATTCAGTGCATTGCCTCCACTAGAAAGGGTTATCTTATCTACCAGGGTTAAATCCTCATTAAAACTAGTAGAATTACGCTTTAGCCTGATTAATACATCGGCTGCTACCAGCCCTAGACATAGCACATTCATTCCGAACCTCTCACAACCTGGGAGCAACGGCAAAGAATGCTTTCACTGGCTCCTCAGTAAAGTTTAGATACTGATGTTGCGTGCCTTCAGGGATTAACATCTTCTCCCCCTGTTTTATTTGATGACTCATATATGAGGCACTTTTTTTATCCTCTTTCTCACTGGGTCCTATCGTGCGAACAGTTAAATCTCCCTCTAGAGCATATAAGGTTTCATCCCCGGAATGACTTTCCATCTCTGAATATCCACCAACGGGAATAGTTATCAACCCTACATTCATGAAATCGTTACTAACAATCATAGAAATCAAGACATGTTGTTCTTGCCCATGTATCAAGTGTAGATGGTTATCCTCTCTTATGACAATCAGTCTTTTCTCCTTACGAACCTTCGGTCCATCCACCGGCCATTTTCTTAAATAATCTACGTTTGCTCTCATTTTTTAGGTCCTCCTATTATCCTTTGTAAAATTTTGGTTTTTTAACCGCAGGTATTCTTGTGCCTATTGCATCCTCGGCCCAGATTCGTGGGGCAACAACGCTGAGTGCATGGATTTTTTTATGGGTAAAGTTAAAAATCTGATGTCTGGTCCCTTGAGGAATGAGGAGGGCATCACCTGCATGGAGTTGATAGACTTCGCCTTTTTCTGGATTAAAAGCAACGGGGTCCCCTTCAAGAAAATAGTAGACTTCATCGCCATAATTGTGTAAGCCGGCAGGCTCAATTCGTGCCCCTGGCGGCAAGGTCCAGTCGCTAAAAGTAACTTTGTCGGTGCTAATAAAGATCTGAGATTCAACCTGGGTTCCCTGAAATCCATAGAGAGTGGATAACTCCATATTCTTGGTAATAACTACGGGCTTCTTTTCTTTGGGTGAAAATGGATATTTACCTATCCACTTTGGAATAGAGACTGCCTTTTTTTCTTTTTTTGTCATTTTATTCCTCCCGATCTAAAAAATCAAAATCTTACAAAGCTCAAAAACCAGCATTACCAGTGAAGTACGTTCCTTCCTGTCATTGCGAGGAGTCCCGAAAGCCTTCGAGGCGACGAAGCAATCTCTAGATTACCCTGAGCGATCTAATTGAGATTGCTTCGGGACTTCGTCCTCGCAATGACATCATCTATAGTGACATAGTCACTATCAGAGCAATTTCGTCTTAAAAATAGAGGTCTCTATTTATCCCCTGTAATTTTCCTCAAAAACTGCAAATAATACATATAGTTTTCAAATGGTACATCAGGAGGAACTGCATGGTCTATAGTTGGAAAATAGCCACCTTGAGAAAGTAGATAAGGAACTTTACTCATCACTTCTTTTCTTATGGCTTCTTTATTTTTAATCAATGCTCTTTTATCTATATTGCCTATAAGTATCAAGTTCTTACCATATTTTTTTCGTAGAGCCACCGCATCCATGCCGGCAGCTACCTCCATGGGCAAAAAACCATTAACTCCGCCTTCTAACCAGAGTGGTATCAATTCATCAATGTTTCCATCGCTATCCACAGTGATTATATCAATTCCATATCTACGTAAAAATTCAGTGATTTTCTTGTAATGAGGCAGTATAAATTCCTTAAACATTTTTGGTGAAACCAAAGGGCCAGTTTTATAAGCCATATCCTCCCAAAAATGAACAAAATCAAATTTTATCTCCTCTACCGCTTTTCTTATAGTCTCAATGATGAAATATTCCAGATATTCCATCATCTCATGCACTAGACTGGGGTTATCATAAAACATTAGGCTCAAATTTTCCATGCCTACCCAATCTCTTACCCAGCCGTAAAAACTACCTACTTGGAGACCCAGGATATAGTCTCTATTTTGCTGCCAATAGTGTTTTTTGTCCTCCCAATATTCAGGATATCTTGCTGGCGAGTTTGGATTAAGCCGCTTCTTGAACCTCTGCCAATCTGCACGATTCTTTATGGGAAATTCTAACCATTGCGACATAGAACGGGGGGTTTTTTCTTCTCCTTGAGTTTTTGGTATGAACTCTTTCCTTTTTATTCCCTCTTCGGTAATGACAATTCGGTAATCTCCGGTTTCCTCCAATACCTGCCACTCGAACGCTGGCAATAAGGATGTATGTTCCCCTAATATAATAGGGAACATCTCCATTCTCTCGAATCCAAAGAACTCGGATAAATGAACATCTTCCGGTAAACCCTCCTTTCTCCAACGTTCAAGAGTAGTAATCCAAAACCATTGCCATTCTCGAGGCAGCATAAGTTCATCAGTAAGCTCAAAGCGAGCTATTTTTAGAAATTTTTCTCTAGTATTCATCCTATCCTGGATATTTTATTACTTTTTTAATCTCTCTAAAATGAACACTCCATAGGGACCTATTCTTATAGTTCCCTCTACAACCTTATTAGTGAGAATATCTTTGCAAGAAGTGGTAATATTTATAAACTTAGACTCTGGGGTATGGTTTATCACAAATATAAAATCTCTTTCTTCTTTTGTACGAGAAATAGTTTCCACCTGATAGGGTGCTTTAATTATAGAAAGAGGCCCTTCTTTATCCAAAAGGTAATTGATAAGGTCCTTATAAAACTCTTTTTTTGCTCTGGTGCCAACATAAACTGCTTTTCCCTCACCATATTTATTTAAAGTTACCGCTGCTTTTCCTGCGTAGTAATCACGCTGATAAACAGCGATAGGCTTTGCTGTGCTAGTATCGAGTATTTCACTCCAGGTATTTACCTTGTATTCTTTACAAAAGGAGTCTTCTTTTCCAATTATACTGTTTTCATGTCCTTTGGGGTGGGAGTAGTAATCATGGATTTCAATTCCCAGTAAATCCTTAAATTTTGCCGGTAGAACCTCGTCCATTATTACGTTGTTCCAATTTTTGACAGCGGACCTGAAAGTTAACAACAGAATTCCTCCCGACTTTACATAATTATATAAATTATTCACTATTTTTTGGTTAATTAAAATTAAATTGGGAGCAACCACTAGGGAATATTGGGAAAGTTTGCCTTCAGGATGGACTATATCTACCTGAAATCCTAAACTTCGGATGGCTTGATAATAATCTATAAAATGGTTAAAATAGTCAAAATCTGGGCTCTGGTGATGGATATCTAAAGCCCATTGAACATCATAAGAGGTAAGTAAGGCTATCTCTGCTCTAACTTCAGAACCAGCTAATATATCTTTCCACTGTTCTATTTCCTCACCAATGGATTTAATTTCATGGTAGCTCTTACTCTCAGGGCTGCCATCATGTAATAAGATCCCCCCATGATATTGCTCCGCTCCAAAAAGAGAGGGACGCCATCGAAAGTAGACAATAGCATCTGCTCCATGGGAAATAGATTGGTATGTCCAGGACCTGATCTCCCCTGGTTTAGGAGAGGGAGAAATTATACCTCTAGTTACCGAACTGCACTGGTGTTCCATTATCCAAAAATTCTTCTTTTTTAAGCTTCGCATAAGATCATGAATCAATCCTATTGTCATAGTACCTAGACCACGGGAATGATACTCCCAGGGATATACATCCCAGGAGACAAAATCCAATTTTTCAGCAAGCTTAAAATAGTCAATTTTATTAAAAAGACCCATAAGATTATGAGTTATAAAATGATAAGGACAGAGTCGGCGAATGATATCTATCTGAAAATTTTGGTAGTCAATATAAGAATGAGAAGAAAATCGATAAAAGTCTAATAATAAACTAGGATTATGATCAGCAGGAACTCTCTTCAAGGGAAGCGATATTTCTTCCCAACTGTTATAGGTCTGACTCCAAAAGATTGTTCCCCATTCTCTATTAAGACTTTGTAAATTATCATATTTATCTTTTAACCATTCTATAAATTTCTCTTTACAGTTATTACAATAACATCGAGGATTTTCGCTCCCACCAAATTCATTATCTATCTGCCAGCCAATTATAGCTTTATTGCGAGCATAGTGGCGAGCTAGTGCTGTAACAATTTTCTCAGTATAGTCCCGATAAATAGAGTTGTTGGGGCAGTAATGCCTTCTTGTTCCAGAACTTACCCGACCCTCATTTTCATCCACAGGTAAAATATCTGGATGTTTTTTTATTATCCAGAGAGGGGGAGCAGCGGTAGGGGTACCAAGCACTATCTGGATATCTTGCTTACTAAAAATAGATACAGCCTTATCCAACCAGGAGAAGTCAAATTCTCCTTCTTTCGGCTCTAATTTGGACCAAGCAAATTCAGCTAATCTTATAATGTTGAAGTGAGCCTTTTTCATAAGCTTTACGTCTTCTTCCCATCTTTCTTCAGACCAGTGCTCCGGATAGTAGTCACATCCAAAATACATATTTTCTCCTTATCATTAAGAAAAATGATATTTCATTTACTGCTCAGGGCAATTTTTATAGGATTAATTTGCAGTTTTGCTCATCCAATCCGCCAATAACACATCTATGATGGATCAATCTTCAACCAAATTTTTAAGGTAGGCTATGTTCTCTTCCAACCTCTGGGTAATAGGCAGGCTACAGAAGTCTTCATTGGAAAGATACCCATCGAATCCTATCTCTTTAAGGATACCAATCATCTCTTCCCAATTTACTATTCCCTCTTTTATAGGAACCCAATCCCAGTACCACTCTCTTCTCCCATTTACCCGCTTACTGAACCAGCCCGCATTTTTACAATGAACATAAGCTAGATATTCGCCTAAGATTTCTAGCCCCAGTTTCCAGTTCTCCGTCCCTTCCTCTACCATATTCCCCGGATCAAATACTACTCCCACTTGCTGAGGACTAAAGTTACTTGCCCAACGGTAGGCTAAACTAGCACTGGGCATAATAGTGCCAGGATGTATCTCAAATATTATCTTAACTCCATATTTTCTAGCTAAATCCTCTACTTTCTTTGTCTTTTCTAGCCCTCTTTGATATATTTGATGGTAATTCTCTTTTCCATCGTAAGGAGGAGGCCAGAGCCTTACCCGAGGACATTTCATTAAATTTGCAGCGTTGAAAAGCTTCTTGATGCTATCTAAATCATCCACTAATACATAACTAATTAAGGTTACTATCTCTAAATTATGAGATTCGGTAAGTTCTTTGACATATTCAGCTTTTTTCTCTACTTCTTCCAGCTTTATGTGACATTCATCATGAATTCTCCATTCTACACCATCATAGCCAAACTCCTGCATTTTTTGAACCGCTTCTTCCAGGGTGAAATCTACCATAATTTTTGAAAATACGCAATATTTCATCTTCCTCCTCCAACTATTTAAAACTTTCTCCCTCAAACTACTTGTTATCTTTTTACTTTTTTCGATTTCCTTATCACCTTAAAGACACACTACTCTTTGCTCTTTTGCCGATATTTGACTTGCTTCCATAACCTCTACTACTTTTTTAACCTCTTTACCTGAGGCCAATGGCTCCCTTCCCTCTATAATGGAAGTTACAAACTCCTTCATTTGAAGGCAGAAATTGCCCGGTTTCTGTAGTCCACTTACTAACTTCTCGCCATTTAAAGAGAGTTCTAGTTCATCTTCTAGGTGCATCGTCCCTTCTGTTCCAATCACATATCTGTTGTATATGGGAGTAGGCAGTATCTTCTCATCAGCTTTCATTTCCGATAGCTTCACCAGACGAGCATTCCAGGACATAGTCGCACTAGCCATACTCCCATCATCAAACCCCATTAAGATAGTAGCCTCATCTTCTCCTTCCCAGTTAGGGTTGTTGGAATAGGTTTCTGCATAAACTCTGGAAGGAGCCTTGCCAAACAGCCAAAGGATATAGTCAATAGTATGACTTCCAAATAAAGGGATAATAAGCCCTCCTGCTTTCTCTGCTGAAGACCACCAGGGAGTGGGAGGCTTATCTACATAACCAAAAAGAGTAGCATTTATGTTGATTAACTTGCCAATCTTGCCTTCATCCAGGTATCTTTTAGATTCCAGAACAGCATTGTAGAAGCGCCGACTTTGCCCCGACATTAAAATAACTCCATTCTTTTTCGCTGCTTCAATCATTTCTTCTGCTTCTTTTACTGTATTAGCCATAGGTTTTTCTACTAGTACATGCTTACCGTGCTCTAGCGCCTTTACAGAGGCGCTGGCATGCAGGTGATGGGGAAGGCAGAGTACTACTGCATCTATCTCTGAGTCTTGCAGGGCTTCTTCCAGGGAAATATAGTACCTTCTGGCTCCAAATTTCCGTGCCGCCTCTTCAGCATGTTCTTTTGTTCTACTCACAGTTGCCACCAGCTCGGCCATGTCACCCAGTTCTTTAATTGCAGGAAGATGAGAATAAGCTACTCTTCCACATCCAATTACCGCTACTCCCACTCTTTTTTGCATTTTTCCCCCTTGAAAATATTATCTTACGGTATAGGAATTTAAATACGCTTGCCGAGGGACATTTTCTGAAGGAGCCTTATAGCCGCTACCTTAACGAAGCTTCTGAGCGAAGGAAGAAGAAAGACTTGTTGTTTGAGGAGCGAAACGACGAGTTTCAAGTCTTTCCCGAAGCAAAGAAGCTGAGCAGACTCAATCCAAAGCGGATATACAGCGACAGAAGAAAATTGTCCCGAGGCCTAACTTGACTTAATTGATTTATCGATTTTCTCTACCAGTCGCATAGTTTCAACTGCTTCTTCAAGAGAAGAATCTGAGTCTTTCCCTTGTTTTATACAGGAAATAAAATGACGATTTTCCTCGAGGTAACCATAAGTTAACCTTGGCTCGCTAGAACCTGCCAATCCTTTTCCTTCTAAAATAATGGCTGGTTGAGGATTGCTAAACTCTCGGTTCCTTTGGTAGATTTCCCCTCTATCAGGAGGTTGAAGGTAAGCTGCTATTCCCTCGCCGTGGATTTCAAATCTTTCTCTGCGTGCTCCTGAGGCAAAGTTGATAGCGAGCAGACCATTGGCTCCGTTTTTAAACTGTAAGAGCACACTATAGATATTGGGATAGTTGCTTTTAAAACTTTGAACATAAGCCTTAACATCTGTTACTTCGCCTCCTAACCAGCGCAGAGTATCCAGTTGATGTGTCTCTACCAGAAGCCAACTGGGGGTTCCATAATAGGGTGTATCAGAGAGATGAAATTTATAAAGCTCACCTACACATAAGGTAATTTGGCCGTTCTCTTCCACTATGCGCCTGGCTTCTCTGATGACTGGAGTAAAACGCCGGTTAAAACCTACCATAGTTTTACAGCTATTCTTATAGGCAGCCTCAGCCATCTCTTCGGTCTCCTCTAGGCTCACTCCGGGTGGCTTCTCTACAAAGAGATGCAATCCTTTTAAAAGACAATCTAAAGCTATAGGCTTAATGAATTGGGGAGCCATGACGACATAAACAGCATCCAATTTAACTTTACTCAACATCTCTTTATAGTCGGTAAATGTCTCTCTAATTTTAAATTTTGTCGCCGTTGCCCTTAACTTTTCTTTGTCTAAATCACATATCGCCGCTAGGTCTACATCCTCTAATTCTGCTAATGATGGGTAATGCATGGCATTGGCAAACACCCCTGCCCCTATAAATCCAACTTTCACTTTACTCATCCTAAACCTCCTGGTTTTTTTCAAGTTAATTAGGACGCAGATTTTCGCGAGATTCTCTATCCAAAAAAGAAATTTCTATAACTTCTGGGCCAAAACTAAGGCTTAGTGAAAATCCAGTTTCTGAAAATTTTAATGACTCTTTAGTTAGCTTTTAATACTTAAATCTTTAATAATCTGCGTTTATCTGCGTCCAAAAAGGAAATTCCTATATTATCAAGATATAGTTTAAACGCCCTTTAAGCCGCTCAGAGTCATGCCCCTTACAAATTGTCTTCGCAGGATTAAGAAGAATACTAAGATTGGAATAATAGCCAAAACGCCTCCTGCCATCATAGGTCCGTACAAATCAATAAACTCCTGGCCAAAGAAAGCAAGGCCTAATTCTATTACCATATTCTTTTTTGAGGAAATCATAATAAGGGGCCATAGAAAATCGCGCCAGCTCCAGACAAAGGTAAAGATAGCCAGAGTGGCTAAGACTGTCCCGGACAAGGGGAGTACTATATGCCAGAATATGCCAAATAAAGAATATCCATCTATTTTCGCAGCATCTATTAGCTCGTTCGGTATAGCCTCTATGCTCTGACGCATAAGGAAAACTCCAAAAGTGGACATTAAATGGGGGATTATCAGTGAAGTTTTGGTATCAATCAGGTTAAATCTGTGCATCATCATATAGAGAGGAACCAGGCGTGCCTGAAATGGCACCATCATTGTAACTAAAATAGCAATAAATATCCCCTCTTTAAAGGGAAACCTAAGCTTAGCAAAAGCAAAACCTGCTAAGGCACAAAAAAATAGAGAAGTACCAACCTTTACCAATGTAACCAGAAGAGTATTAAAATAAAAAAGAGCAAGTGGCATTACCTCTAGTGCCTTGCGGAAATTATCCCAGGTTGGATTTTTCGGAATGAGAGAGAACTCACCTATGATTCCAATAGTGGGTTTAAAGGCTGTCGATACCATCCAGATAAATGGTACCATCATTGTAGCAGCCCCTGCCAGGAGGAGTATATGCATCAACAGGCCCCATCTCTTTTTTCTTATTAAGCTTACAATGCGCAATTTAATTCTCATTTTCTGTCACCTTTATGTACTTTTATAGTTTACAAGCCTATTCCTTCGGAATCTAAAAGCAAAGTCTTAGTGCAAATTTGCTATAATTCAGCCGTTTTAATATTTTGTCCTTAATACCCTTAACTGTAATAAACTAAGGATAAACACAATTGTGAAGAGTATGTAAGCTAAAGCTGATGCCTCGCCCATCCTGAAGTATAAAAAGGCCTTCTGGTATATTTCATAGACGATCACCGTAGTAGAGTGCATCGGCCCACCCTCTGTCATCACATATATCTGAGTAAAAACCTGAAAGGCATCTATAGTACTAACAACTATAACTACCAAAGTTATAGGCTTGAGCAAAGGTAGGGTCACATCTTTAAGGATTTGAAAAGCATTTGCTCCATCAATTTTTGCAATTTCATAATACTCCTCAGGAATATTCTTAAGCCCAGCAACAAAAATGATCATAGATTTCCCTATTAATGTCCATATACTCATTATTATTACCGCAGGCATAGCTAGCTTTGTACTTGTCAGCCAAGGTTGTTTAGCTATCCCAAGAAGACCCAAAAAATAATTTAGAGGTCCAGTTATATAATCATATATAAACAGCCATAATTGAGATATTGCTACCATGGAAATCATCAGGGGTATAAGATATATAGTTCGGTAAAAATTCTCCAAAAACTTTAGTCTATCCATCATTAAAGCCAGAGCTAAGGCTATAGTTGTTGCTCCACTAATGGTAAAGAACACATAGTAAAAGGTGTTTTTTAAAGCTGCTGCCATTGACGGATCTTGTATTACTTTTATATAATTTTTCAGGCCTACAAAGGGATTACTGGAAGACAGAAGACTATATTTGCGAAAACTGATAATAAATGATGAGACAATGGGAATATATAGCATCACTATAAAGAATATGATAGTAGGCGCGTTAAGTCATATATAATGTAACCGAAGGGTAACTGACTCTGCCATATGAAATGTAACCGAAAATATGGCACACTAATCCCCAGTTAGATAATAATTAACCGGGGAGAAGGAGAAATGGATATGAACGCAAGAAACCAATACCTCAAGGTTCTACAAAAGAAGTACTTCATGGCGAAATCCCGAAAAGAAAAATCCTCTATTCTGGATGAATACTGTGGCAATGCTGGCCAGAATAGGAAGTATGTGATCAGGAAGATAAGATCTCACATCTCCTTAGCATCTAAAAGGAGAGGGGGAAAACCGGTAGTTTACGATGGCTATGTCAAGGCAGCCTTAGCAGAAGTTTGGGATATATTTGACTGCCCTTGTGGACAGAGACTGGCTCCCCTATTAAAGACCGAAGTGGACAGATTAAGACAGCTAGAGGAGATCTTCATTTCCAATGAAGTAGCAGAGAAGCTAAAGAGAATCAGTTCAAGAACTATTGATCGGGCTTTTAAACGTCAAAAAGAGGCTCTTCATCTCAACAGAAAGTACCGCCGAAAGAGAAATCCTTTAATCTACCAGAGGATACCAGTGAAAGCAGGAGGCTGGGATAGAACTATTCCGGGTCAGGTGCAGGTGGATTTAGTAGAACACTGTGGCCAATCAGCTTCCGGACTTTATGGAAACACTGTAAGCTGTGCTGAGATTGCTTTTGGCTGGTGGGAAGGAGAAGCAGTTTTAGGGAGCGGACAGGAGAGAAGCTGTGATGCTTTAGATAGAGCACGAAAGAGAATGCCCTTCAAGTGGATTCATGCCCACTCTGATAACGATGGTAGTTTCATTAACTGGCACTTACTCTCCTATTGTGAAGCTGAAGGCATTCAATTTTCCCGATCAAGGCCTTACAAGAAAAACGATAACTGTTTCGTCGAACAGAAGAATTCAACCCATATCAGAGCTGTTATTGGACGCCTGAGATATGATACTGAGAAAGAACTTGAGATTATCAATAGCCTTTATCGAGGTGAACTTCGACTCTACAAGAACTTTTTCCAGCCTGTAATGAAGCTGAAAGAAAAGATTCGAGATAAAGGAAAAGTCCACCGGAAGTACGATACTCCTAAGACTTCCTATCAAAGGATAATGGAGTCAGAACACATTCCAGAGGAAACCAAAGAGAAACTAACCCGAGTTTATCAAAGCCTTAACCCTGCAGAGCTCAAAAGAAAAATCGATTAGAAGATTTATAGGCTCTTTGAAGCTTATGAGGAGAAGAATAGAGGAACAGAAACTTCACCCTCTAAAAAACAAACTCCTCGGCTTAAAACAAAAAGTTACATTTTCAATGGCAGAACGATCCCTGCTTCGGTTACCTGATCGAATGGCTTGACACGAGGCCGAGGAGCTGAGGAACAAAAAAATTTGTGTTGTTTGACAAAAACAAGGAATGGGCTAGAATTGGCTAATCCAAAACTAGCGTTTGGCGGATAGTAAGGAAAAAGAGAAATAAAATTGCAAGTAGAAGAAATAAGACGCATACTGAAGAAAGTAAAACAGGGAAAAATAAAAATAGAAGAAGCTTTGGAAAAGCTAAAAATCCTTCCTTATCAGGATCTTGGCTTTGCTAAGATTGACACCCATCGAGAACTGCGAAGAGACTATCCTGAAGTAATTTTTTGTCCTGGTAAAACCACTGAGCAGATTATTCATATTGTAAAGAAAATGAGGGAAGCTAAATCTAAAGTAATGGCTGTTCGAGCTGAAAGAGAAACTTATGAAGCCATTAAAGATATCCTTCCTGAGGCTAGCTATTTTGAAAAAGCAAAGATAGTAGCCGTGGGAAAGAAAGAAAAAAAGAAAAGCCCTCATATCATATTGGTAGTAACCGCTGGAACAGCAGACATTCCTGTAGCTGAAGAGGCAGCGGTTACGGCAGAAATCTTGGGTAACAGAGTGGATCGCCTCTACGACGTGGGAGTGGCGGGAATTCATAGACTACTTGATAATAAGGAAAAACTATTTCAAGCTAACGTCCTTATCGTGGTGGCGGGTATGGAAGGAGCCCTGCCCAGTATAGTAGGAGGTCTGGTAAGCAAACCCGTTATAGCTGTACCTACCTCCATAGGATATGGAGCAAGCTTTGGGGGAATTTCAGCTCTTCTTACCATGCTTAACAGTTGTACTCCTGGAGTAGCTGTGGTCAACATTGACAATGGATTTGGAGCTGGATATATGGCCAGCTTAATCAATCAGATAGAGGTAAAAAGATGAGGATTGCCTATTTTGATTGTTTTTCTGGTATTAGTGGAGATATGATTCTTGGAGCATTACTCGATTTAGGCTGGCCGGTGGAAGAGCTAGAAAAAGAGCTAGCTAAATTAAACTTAACTGGTTATAAGATTAAAGTAAAGAAAGTACAAAAAGAGAGCATTACCGCCACCCAGATTAAGATAGAGACTAAAAATGATGAAAAGAAAAGAAGACTTTCCCATATTTTATCCATTATAGAAAGAAGTAGGCTGGAAAAGGAAATAAAAGAAATTAGCAAGGATATATTCACCAAATTGGCTAGGGCTGAAGCCAAAATACACGGAAAAAGTCCGCAAGAGATACATTTCCATGAACTAGGAGGTCTGGACACTATTATTGACGTAGTAGGAACAGTAGCAGGAGTAAAGCATTTAGGAATAGAGAAAATTTATGTCTCCAGCCTTCCTCTTGGCAGAGGCTTTGTCAAATGCGCTCACGGTACCCTGCCCCTACCTGCTCCGGCCACTTTGGAGCTATTAAAAAAAGTTCCTGTCTATGGCGGCAATATTGAGGCGGAGCTGGTCACCCCTACCGGAGCAGCTATTATTACTAACCTTGCTAAAAACTTTGGCGAAATACCTCCTATGAGAATTGAGAGTATCGGCTATGGAGCAGGACAAAGAGACCTTTCCATCCCTAACTTATTAAGAATCTCTGTAGGTACAATGAGAAATGCTTACCAGGAAGATATAATTTCTTTAATTGAAACTAACATCGATGATATGAACCCAGAGTTTTATGAGCATATTATAAATAGATTATTCAAGGAAGGAGCTCTCGATGTTTTTCTCACCCCTATCCAGATGAAAAAAACCAGACCGGCCACTATGCTCAGCGTTATGGCAAGCCAAGAAAAGATAGAAAAGATGATCGAGATTATTTTTGAGGAAACCACTACTCTGGGAGTAAGAATCTCTAGGGTAAAGAGAAGAAAACTGGCGCGAGAGAGCCGAAGTATAGAAACCAAGTATGGTAAAATCGAGGTTAAAATAGCCAGACTTAATGGTGTCATCAAGAACATCACCCCTAGTTATGAGGATTGTCAGAAGATCGCCCTCCGCCTTAATATTCCCCTTAAAAAGGTCTATGAAGAAGCAAAAGAGGCTGCAGAAAATGCTCAAACAAATAGCAAATGAGCTCAAAAAGCATGCTCCTTTCACTTTTCTTGGGGCTATTACAGGAATTATCATCATGGCTATAATAGCTTTTGCTAATGTTCCTTCCAGAATTTCCCACACTCTTTTTTACACCCTACACCCACTTCATGTTATATTGAGCGCACTTGTAACTACAGCTATGTATAAGCGATATGGAAAAGGTAAAGTGTGGGAAGCAATTTTAATTGGTTATGCAGGATCGATCGGCATAGCTACGTTAAGTGATGCGATAATTCCTTATCTAGGAGGGTCCTTACTTGGCATCAAGATAGGATTTCATCTGGGTTTTATCGAAAAATGGTGGCTGGTAAATCCCCTGGCACTAGCCGGTATTACCATCGGCTATTGGAAATCTATAACCAAGTTTCCCCATATGGGGCACGTATTGTTAAGTACCTGGGCCTCGCTATTTTATTTCACAGCATTCGGGACAGCAAATTGGATTTCTTTACTTCCTTTTATCTTACTCTTTTTATTCCTTGCTGTCTGGATTCCCTGCTGTACGAGCGACATAATCTTTCCTCTTTTATTTACCCCGTCAAAAAAGACCCATCTGGAAAAGTAGGTCCCGAATTAATGTGCTCTTCTCCCAAGTTTTCTGTAAATATCTTTTCTGTGACCAATAGTTAATACCAGAACTAAAATTTCTTTACGATATATACTATAGATTATTCTTATATATTCCGTAAAGAATTCTTATTCTTATATATTCCGTAAAGAATTCTTATTCTTATAATCTCCTGAGCGATAAGATAATAAACCTGCAAGCTCCAGATATAATATCTTTGGCTTTTCATTATTCTGGGATAGACCCCATTATTAAGACAGTAATTTGTCTTGTTTAAGATACTGCCTTGAGATTCTTTGCTCTTTGTCATGGCGAAATCATGGAGGA
>Ga0209979_1001929_pt1 | contig 21126 bp, 20 predicted proteins | sample AnhtaG_FD_183114 | JGI IMG/M metagenome (GOLD analysis project Ga0209979, IMG submission 183114) | Deep subsurface microbial communities from Anholt, Denmark to uncover new lineages of life (NeLLi) - Anholt_01485 metaG (SPAdes) (version 2) | ecosystem: Environmental > Aquatic > Marine > Oceanic...
TTGTTTTCTTCAAATTCCGACATGTTCGGTGCGATCGCCGGGTTACAGGTATGGGGGTAGTTCATCACATCAATGGCCCAAATCTCTTCCGTTTTCTGCTCCATCTGAAGACTCCTTTTTAGTGAATTTTCGATTTGAAATAAATAGTTACATCGTCGGTGGCAGAGGTTATGCGAGGCACTGCTCCGTAGTTACTCCGTTGGGTAGTCCGTTTTTAATCGAACGCTCAATCACCCACTTGGCCGTATTGTAATTGAAATTAGAGTTATCGTCAATGGAAGTTATCACGGCAGAATAAGCTAATCGAATATGAAGGGACCTCTTTTCCCTCGTAGACAGGGAACAATTACTGGCCAGGCGGAGGATTACTCCCTGAGTAGACTGCGAGCAATTATGTAGCGGTGAATCTCATCCGTGCCTTCGTAAATCCTCATACCCCTCACGTCTCGGTACATCCTTTCCAGGGGCAGCTCCTTGGTATAACCCAAACCGCCGTGGATTTGAATCGCCCTGTCCACAGCCTTGGTGACCATCTCCGTGGCGAAGAGCTTGGTGCAGTAGACCCCCTTCTCGTCAGCAAGATCCAGTATGCGAATGTTTCCGAACAATGTATCCTGTGTCACAACCCCACCTCCTTTTTTCGAACTACTTGCTGTGGTTAGATGATGGGCTCTAACACTTTCTCATCTGTTTCAAATCATGCGGGATAAAACAGCTTCTGCGCCTCTTTTCTCAACTCGGCCCTGAAATCGGGGTGAGCAATGGCGATGAGTTCCTCGGCCCTCTCACGGAATGACTTGTTGTGAACCCTGGCCACTCCATACTCAGTGACCACCATATCGGCGATCTGGCGGCCAATAGTCACACCACCAGTCCCCGGCTCCGTGGTAGGCATGATACGGGAGATAAAGCCACCCTCAGCGGTTGAGGGCATCACAAAAATGCTTCGGCCATTCCTAGAGTGGAGGGCACCGACGGCGGTTTTAAGCGCTCCAGCGGAACCATTGAATATATGCCCATAAAGGCTCTCAGCGTTAATCTGGCCGCTTAGGTCCACCGAGAGGGCATTATTGATAGATACGAAGTTATCCTCCCTGGCTATGGTGAGGATACTGGTAACATAGGATTCATCGTAGAGATGCACCTGTGGGTTCATATTGGCATATTCGATTTCCTCAGGGCCGCAGCCGGTAAGAGTGCCAGCGACAAAGGGTATCCCGGTGTGAAGCGTTTTGCGCCTTCCGGTAACAACCCCTTCTTTTACCAGATTCAGCAGTCCCTTACAACCCATCTCAGTGTGAACCCCGAGGTCATGCTTACCTTCAGAGAAGCCTGACCGGACAAGCCATCCACTGGGGGTTGCAATGCCGATCTGGATACAGTCGCCGTCTTTGACTAGATCGCGCACATAGCCGGCAATGGTCTTGGCTTCATCCGGGGGATCGCCTAGCGCCAGAACGTTGGCTGCATACTTTAGAATGCTCATGACAGGGCTGGGGTCTGCCCCCCCCCATGCTCTCAAAGATTTGCAGACTGCGGAGCCTTCTCAATCTTGAATCCTAGTGAATCCTGCTGGGTCAAGATGGGAGTCTCCCTAATCTGAGGGACGTTGCACGAAGCGCTATTTTGTTACCAGAGTAACAATCCGTCCGATTGTTGTTAGCCTTGTTTCTTGAGCGAATTGGCGATATCTGCAGCCCAGGTAGCGATAGCATTCCAGTCTCGGAAATCGCCAACCGGCGCCTTGACGTTCTTGATGGCTAGCTTTTCGAGGAAATTCAGGTTCTTCATATCCAGCATGCCGTGGAAGATGGCGATGTCGCGTGGCCGGATACGGTCGATAATAGGTCGTTGCGCCTTCGGGGAACGCCAGCCTTTCGTCAACTGCACCGGATCCCCCTCTCCCATGGGGCCGCTGGAAAACAGCCACACAGGCCGCTCGGCTAGCAGCTTTTCGTTGGTCTTGAGGAACGCCACTGCTTCCTTGCGCCATTGCCCCATGTAAACCGCACTGCCCAGCACAACAGCCTTGTATGGTGTTAGGTCGCTGACACGATTAACAGGCAACACGTCAGCCTGCAAACCGGCTTGACGCAGCACCTGTCCGATCTTCTCGGCAATCTCCGCCGTAGCGCCGTATTTGGAAGCATAAGTCACTAAGATTCTAATTTCCATCTGAATTGGTTCTCTTTTTAATACACAGATTTTCCCCGTAACGATATCGAGTTATCGATTCTTTTTTATGAACGTATCCATCGGGAATGGTTTGCCATGCCCGGGATATACGGTATTTATTTTTATACTTTTCAATTTTTCGACACTGGCATTCGCTGCCGCTGAGTCGTCCATAATAGAATTGAGACCTGGTTTGTCCCTGTTTTCGAGCAGATCGCCGCAAAACAGGTCGTCACCGGCTGTCAGGACTCCTATTGAACCCTTTGAGTGCCCTGGAATATGAAGAACTTTAGCGTCGAATCCATATTCAGAGAGATCGTATCCATCCTCGATATATGAATCGGGTTTAAATCTTTCCGATTTGCCAAACCTGAAGAGGATAGGGGCTATCATTCTGATGAGAATATTGCCCTTTTTTCTGTTCAAGAACATGTTTCCGCGTTCGACCATTCCTGAATCGTCATAGTGCATGGCTATTTTTGTACCAAACTTTTTACGGAGATAGGCGGCATTGCCGGTATGGTCAAAATCTCCATGTGTTAAAACGATAAGCTTGCGATTACCAGGCTTGCAGCCTGCGCTTTCAAGTTCTTTTTCAAGGTCGGTGCGCTTATTTGAACACCCCGTGTCGATCAAGATATAGCCGGTGTCGGTTTCTATGAGGTAGCAATTTACGCTACCTAATTTATAAGGTATCAACAAACTAATGGTCTTGATTTTTTGCGGCATGTTTTCCTCCTTTTTTTTGGGCGCTTACAAGCAGACCTTTGACAGCAATCCTGGCAGCTACGCCCTTGCACATTACAAAATTACTTCTTGATCTCTACAATTCCTTTAGCCCAACCGGCAGCCCGCTCCAGTTCTCCCTCTTCCAGCGGACCTTTGGTGCCTTTAACTAGGAAGCCTTCCGGAGACACTATGAGAGTACCGCCCTTTCTTTTCAGACTGTCAGCGATTCTTCCTGCAGCATAGCCAAAGACCCCAGCCAGAGTGCGTTTTACGCCCGAGAATCTTGTATCGAACGCGGATACGTTGATGTCTTTAAGAGCGGGCTCTTGGACTTTATTAAGGAAGTCTTGAATCGCCGGCGTCGGCCTGCCTCCCTGGGTCGGAGAACCGACGATGAGAAGGTCAATAGATTCCAATTCCGGCGGATTCGCCTCACCCGCCCTGAGTACTCTTACCTCATAGGATGGGGTAAGAGCTCCAGCAATGGCTCTGGCGATTTTCTCCGTATTTCCATAGACTGAGTCGTATACTATTAAAACCTTCATTGGAGACACCTCCGCTCTATACTCGATTACCCAGTGTACACCCATATTAACGAAGCTTCAAGCACACGTAGCCTCATTCAATGTTGTAAGTACTTCCCTATTCGAAAGCTCATCCCTAATACCAAAATAGTCCCTCCTCAAGCTTTTATGACGCCTCGGCTTTTCTTTTCTCGTTTGTTGTTTCGTTTCACTGGGGGAATTACCGACATAATAGCTATTTCTTTTCATATCACTTTCTGGCCTCTTATTGGACAGAGGGAGATTGCACATTTGTCAGAATTGTTTAAGCAAGCCTCAATTCGTAGCAACACAAACCGTCATCTTGTTGCCGGTTGCAAAGACGCCTGCCATAGTAGTATAATAAAATAAACGGTTTAGGTTTAGGTTATCATATACTTCTTTAAATCCCCCAGATTTTACCAAGTATTGGGTGACCCGAACTCTAACTAAAATTCGCAAGAGAGGAGGTCATCCAATGAGTTTTGAAGACAAGTCGATCCAATGTTCTGATTGTGGGACTACTTTCACTTTCAGCGCTGGCGAGCAGGAGTTCTTTGCTAGCAAGGGCTTCACCAATGAGCCCAAGCGCTGTCCTCAGTGCCGACGAGCTAAGAAACAACAGAGCCGTAGTTCATATAATGACTCTAGTAATGACTATAGCTCAAGTTATCGGCGGTGAAGGTGAGTGTATACCGCCATCTGTGCCTCTGGTGACAAAGCATCGAGGTACCGTTCCAGCACCACGAAGTTAGACCGGTGTACTGTAGTGATTGCTGCCGAAAAGTCAGACCTAGTAGATAAACTAGTTTGATACCGTGGACATACATGGGTTGGAGATATGCGGCCTATTTATGTCTCCGTGAGATGTTGGTGTGTTGTGTCATTAGAAGTCTGTATACGTGAAGGTGAATCCCAGGATTCCCTGTTGCGGCGCTTTCAGAGGATGGTACAGATGGACGGCATCCTGCGCGAGGCGAAAGCTCATCGCCACTTCGTATCCAAGAGAGACGCTGCCCGGATAAAAGCTAAAAGTAACGCCAGGTGGAGACGGCGTCAGGGTGATACCGGGGCGCGCTAGAAAGTGAGTAATGGAGCACCGCTTATGCTGGCGATAAACAAGCAGTAGTGTTCAGAAATTTGGCAAGGAGGATTCTAATTATGAGAATCTATGTAGGCAACTTATCCTATGATACGACTGAAGAGGAATTAAAACAGGAATTCCAGGCCTACGGAGAAGTCACCTCTGCAAGTATCCCGAGCGATAAGTTCAGCGGGCGACCTAAGGGATTTGGCTTTGTTGAAATGGCCTCAAAGTCTGAGGCTGAAGCTGCCATCACGGGCCTTAACGGGAAAACGCTAAAAGAGCGGACCCTTGTGGTCAATGAAGCTCGTCCCCGAACTGACAGCAGAAGCGGTGGGTCCTACGGTGACAAGAGGGGTGGTGGCTACGGTGGTGGTGGCTACGGTGGTGGTAGATCAGGGGGAGGAAAACAGCGAAGATATTAACCTATACTATAGCTATCTATACCCATAAGTCGCGTTGGCATTTGCAAAATTCCGCAAACTGTTACTGACAAACTCGTGATAAATCGGCGTGCGGTTACCAATTTCACAAAAGGGGGCCAATATGAATATCTTTGTGGGTAACTTGTCGCTTGAGATGACTGAGGATGAACTGCAACAAGAATTCATCCCTTTCGGACAAGTGATGTCTGCAAGTGTCATGAATGACAGGTACATTGGTAGCGGACAACCGCGGGGATATGGCTTTGTTGAAATGGCCTCAAAGCCTGAAGGCGAAGCTGCAGTTGCCAGTCTCAACGGTAAAACAATAAGGGGCCGGGTGATTGAAGTCGTTGAGGCTCTTCCTCTTTCAGACAACAGAGATGCTGGGTCCTTCCATAGTAAAAGAGGTTGCCGCTTCAATAGGAAAAGGCAGCGAGGATATTAGGAATAAGCCAAATCGCCTGCCACAAGTTGGAGACAAATTACTTTAAATATTTTACTGAGGAATGTTAAGGCTTTGATTACACGATGTCTACTCCAGACAGCGCCTATGTCCCCTCTCCGCACTAATTACAACGGCGCACGGTACGAAATAAGCGGATTAGTCACAATTAGCCAAATCGTGCTATCAATCCGCTTTACAATCCATAGAACGCAAACAGGGAAATGTGTCTAGCATGCGGAATACCTCACCATAGATTCTCTTCAGGAAAATCTATCTGCTCAATAAAATGCTGATTGAAGTCGAGACGGGAAGACAGCTCAATATGCTCAATGAAGTCAGCAAGCTCGTTAGCCATCCGCCAATAGCCCTTGGACAGAAGGACCACCGAAGCCCCCGTGCTGGCAGCGTTACCTAACGATGTGACAATCTCCAGGTCGAGCCTGGGAATAAGGCCGATGCGCATGGCGCTGTATGGGCTAACGTAGTTTCCGAGCGCGCCTGCGAGATACACACGGTGAATGTCGTCCGTCTTGATGCCCATTTCGTCCATTAGTGTTTTTAGTCCAGCCGCGATAGCCCCTTTCGCGAGCTGAAGTTCGCGCACGTCTTTTTGAGTGAGATAGATCGGCCTGTGGTCGTAGCTTTCCTCTGCGGAGGCGACGAGAAAGTTATAGACACCCGACCGTTTGACTATCCTTGAACTCAAGCCCTCTGCCGCTCTTTCCCGAGGGGGGCGAATCAGGCCCTCATAATCAATGAGGCCGAACTGCAAGAGCACGGCAACCAACTCCACCAATCCGCTCCCACAAATACCTTTGGGCTTGATATTGCCAATGACGTTGTAAAGAAGGTCGCCTTGCTCAAAGCTCAGGCCTTCGATGGCTCCGGCTTTAGCAATCATCCCGTGGGTAATTCTGGCGCCCTCCAAGGCGGGGCCGGCAGCGGCGGAGCATGTCATCAATCTTTGGCGATTCCCAAGGAAGATCTCCCCATTGGTGCCAAGGTCCAGCCCTAATATGATTTCATCCTCCTGTTCCCAAGCGCCAGAGGCGAGAATGTCACTGATCAGATCTCCGCCAATGTAACCGGACTTGGCCGGCATCACGTAGAGCAGGGCTTCGGGGTGCAATTCGAGACCAACGTCTGCCGCTCTCACGATTAGTCCATCGGTCAAAACAGGGGAGAATGGTGCTTCGGCAATTCCTGAGGGGTTCAAGGATAACAAGAAGTGCTGCATTGTGGTGTTACCCGCAGCGACGGCGACAAAGACGTCGTTGGGATTGAGGCCACCCGTTTTTAGAAGGCGTGTCGTGATCTGGTTCAGGTCCCCGATGAGAAGATTGTTCAAAGTCTCCAGACCGTGTGGGTATTCTTTGACGTGCTGAAGCCGGCTGATGACGTTTGTGCCGTACTTGCTTTGACTATTGAGGCAGGAGGCGACAGCCACTTCACCCCCATCCACTAAACTGATGAGCTTGCCTACTAGGGTGCTGGTACCGAGATCGAACACCAATCCATAGTGGCGGTCTGCTTCTTCCCAGTCCTGCAACGCTATTAAGCAGTTATCATGGAGCACCGCCACGCCGTGGAACTCGGTTCTCTTTAACCTCTCAGGTAGCGTGCGCAGACAATGAAGAGGGGCTTTCAGGCCTTGATATTCGGGGCCCATCACCAGTTTGATCCGGTCCAGGTCGGAAAGCCCCTCATTCTGAAGTCTAGGGGGCAAGGTGACGACCCGCTTGTCAACAAGCGGCTCAATACACAGAATAGGCAGATGGCTGGTTCTAAGTATATGGCTGGTGGTAAGAATCTGGAGATACTCCTCTTCAGCGCCGGGTTCACCGGTAGAGATCACCAAATCGTGGTTCACCTTGGTGCGACAGGCGAGGCGGATCCCCTGTTTCAACTCCTCCCGGACAAGGAGCTCCTTTTCCCTCTTGGATGGGGAACCTATCGAAGAGAGGACCTTGATTCTACATTTGCCGCATTTTCCCAGTCCGCCACAGTCTCCCTCCACCTCCAGCCCCGTATTCTGCAACCCCTCCAAGACAGTCTGTCCCTTTCGAACTTTCACCCAGAGGTCATCAGGTAGAACATTCAACCAGACGTATCTCGTTTTGTGCTTTTTAGATTGGGGAGATCCGCCAGAGTGTTCTCTCTTCTTAGGTTTTCGATTCTGGGACTGTTTCATCTTAGCTGCCCTCACTACAGCTAGAACAAAGTCCGAGCTAGATCAACTCGATCAGTCTTCTTTCGAGATGCGAATAATCTGCGTCGCTAACGTCCAGAGATAACTCTAGGAACTCGGCCAGTTCGCCGGCCCGGGGCATAAGGTCTGGGTCTGAAGGTTGCCGCACATAGAGCAATCTCCGGTAGCGTTCAAAACAACGTTTTCGCATCTCCTCGTCGCGGAGTTCCAAGGGCACCATGCAGTATTCCTCGAAGTTAAGAATAAGGTCTTTCTCCAGAAAATAGGTTCCCGCCATCTCGTCAAGGAGCTGTCTGAATCGCTCACTGCCAAGAAGCATTTCATAGCAGTAATCCCCAGTCACTTTAATCGCTCTGCGCTGTTGGCAAAAGTCTTCGATCCCGGGAAAACAGTTCCCATAAAGGCATATGATCCGCTCATTCCTTTTTTGAGCGGAAGTGATCTCTTTAAGCAAGCAGTCCTGTAGCTCTTGTGGTCTCAGATGCAGATTGGATGGCAAATATGTCAAACGCAGATCGGGATATTTATTTTCCAGTTGAAGGTACTCCAGAGCTGGCTTGAAGACCGCGCAAGCGATGATACGAATTATAGAAGGACTCTTTCTCTCCTTTTCCAAATCCTCCATTTTCGCTTTCGTCCGTTTGTGTCATGTTAAACGTAAATGTAGAAGTTAATGTCCCGCGTGTTTGCTAAGTCGCCAAAGGCGTTCGGGTAAGCTATATAGGACGAACTGCAAACACGCTGGTATACACTACCCGCTCGTAGTCCTATGTTGCTTCATCAAACGCCGGTGGATATTTTACCATCCCGCTAATCCCACTCAATACCCCAGGAACAAGTTCGTGTACCAAGAATGCTTCATCTGAAACTTGGAATGGTGCCTCCAATCCTTTCGCCCTAGCAGATGAAAACCCAAAGCGAGGATAGTAAGCTGGGTGGCCAACAACTACCACAACCTTATATCCCAGACGCTGGCACTCCTTCAATCCATGTCGTACGAGTTTAGAGCCTATGCCGCGATTTTGAAATTCTGGTCGAACAGCCATAGGTGCTAGGGCTAATGCCGAAGCATCGTTCTGTTGCGTTTCGATGCTTATGGAACTAAATAGAATGTGGCCAACAACTCTTCCATCATTAATGGCCACCAGGGATAATTCTGGGATAAAATCATCCGACTTTCGAAGGGTTTCGACTAAATGTGCTTCGTCTTCTGTTCCGAAAGCCAGCAGGTTCACCTCATGAATGGCGGAATGGTCATGTATCGTTTCGGTGCGGATTGTAATCATGATAATGCTCCTAAACGGATTTCGCCTAACGTTAAATCACCCAAAGGATTTTCGCTCAATACGTAGTCCTTCGATAAATATATATCTGCAAAAGCTTAACTACTGACGAGTGAATTCATCGGCGATTACACACTCCCTCAGATAAGTCGGCTACCAGGGAAAGCCTTTTTTATCTCGGAGATCACATCCAGATCCAAAAGACCCTCTTTGCCCTCTTCTAGAATCTTCTGAACCAGGTCGTGGGCCCGGCTCAGCATGTCAGGCCGGCCTCTTTCCTCCCAGATATCGAAGTTACAACGCACACTCAGGTCGGGGTAGAAGAATTCATCCATCATATGTTCCACCGTGTGGTCTTCAGTAACATAATGTCCACCGGGTCCAACCCTCTCGATCACGTCCAAGCCCATCGTATCCTCGTTCACCGTGATGCCAGCTCGTATCCGGTAGATCATTCCGATGATTTCATTGTCGATGACAAACTGTTCATAGGAGATGGAATTACCTGAGTCCAGCATTCCAGCCGCCAGGCGAATGCAGTCCGCTCCGGTCGTGACCACCGTTAAATTGGAAACACCTTTTTCGAAGCCAGCCTGGATGTCGGGCCTTTTGGCTTCGGTGACCCCGCCTGAGGTGTAAATGGGTAGATTATAGAGCTTCGCCAACTGGACTGCAGAAGCGTTCATCATCCCCATTTCCACTGAGCCCATGGTCAGTTCCATAGTCCGTAAATCCATGGTTGTGGGGATCGCGCTATAAAGCACCTTGGCTCCTGGAGTGAGCACCTGGGTGATAGTCACTGCTGCCAGCGATTCGGCATGCATTTGGGCAAGGGTCCCTGCTAACGTGGCGGGTGCGGTGGCTCCGGCGATAGGCACTGGCGCACAGCTAACGGGAATGCCGTGGGTGGTACAGAAGTCAATGATGCTTAAGGTGTTGGCATCGATGGTAAGGGGGCTTATAGTGTTGGTGATCACCGAGACGAAGGGCTTCTCCCTAAATTCGTCCTCTCCTCCGGCGATGATGCTCGCAAGTCTCCACATCTGCTTAACGCCGTGTAAGTTGTCACAGCCTCCCATCACATGCTTTGTGGTATGGTTGAGAGCGTAGTAGAAGTCGAGCAAGTGATAATTTACAGGTTTTATGTCGTGGGCCTGGCAGGCGATGACATAGAAGCGAATGTAGTCCAGACTATTGACTAGGGTGGCGGTATGGGCCACATCTCTCAGCTTGGTGAGACGGTAACCGCCTGTTGCCATATCGAGAATGCGAAATACCCGCCCCCCGTTACCGATGTACACGTTGCCTTGCCCTAGGTGCAGGTCATTTCGGCCATCCCGAGAATAGAGGGTAAAGCGGGAGGGTGCTCGACCCAAAACCTCGTCAAGCCAGTCCCCTTCAAAGCGTACGATCTGTTTTTCATAATCGACATGTGCTCCCGCCCTTTTCAGCCTGTCGAGAAAGGTGTTATCAAGAATTCTGATCCCGACGCGTTCCAGTATCCGGCGCCCCGTCTGGTCGATCTGCTTCAAATCTTCAGCCGAAAGCGGTCTGTATAACGGCAAACTCGTTCCCATGCTTAGACTCCGTATTAGCTCCCTTAGATGATTTGTTCAATTTCTTTGAGTACTTCATCAGGTTTGGGTTCCACCTGATGTTCTGAAAGTATCCTTTTAGCCTCGATGTTGCAACGCCTATAGAGGTCCATGGCTCCGGCCTCTTCCCAGGAATCGTAGCGGGAGCGGTTCAGAAGCTTGGGCAGAAACTGGGCCTGCATGAAATGTTCAAAGGTGTGATCGTCCATGAGAAAGATGGAACCGGGTCCCCCGCTGGCCACCCTTTCTATTGCCTCGAGGGCCAGGGTTTCCTCATTGACGGGAACTCCCCCGGCAAAAAACCGGCTCATGGCCACCAGTTCGTTGGCCATGGTCACCATCTCCAGCGAAGAGGTGCTCCCATACTCTAAGAAACCCACATCGTGGATCAGGTTAGCTCGACAAAGCATGGCAGTGATGATGGAAAACATGGCTTCGGCTCCTGCCTGGGCGTCCATGACTTTAGCATCCGAAGCTCCGGCAAAGGCCCAGATGGGCAGGCCATAGATTTCATCGCGCATGTCGGCAAGGGCGGCCTGAGTGAGAGCCCATTCGGGGCAGCCATAAGAAACGACGGTCGACTTCATGTCCAACACGCTGACATTGGGGCCAAAGAGGAAAGGGGACCCTTTGCCAGCCAACTGATGCACAACGAGTCCTACCAGGTTTTCGGCGATGCCTAGAGCCAGGGCTCCGGCAAGCGTAACCGGGGCTCCGCCTCCAGCGTTGGCCCCAGAGGGAAGGCAGATGGGCATCCTCCTCTGAGCACAGAAGATGAGTTTTTCCATAACGTTTTGGGGGAAGCGCAGTGGGCTGATGGCCTCTGAGTAATTGAGCACAAATGGTTTCTTCTTAAGCTCCTCTTCACCACCAACCACCCGGCAAGCGATCTGGTAGATTTTGGCAATGTCTGTGCCACTGTCTGCTATGAACACAATGGGTTTATTGGTGTTTTTAACCATCTCGGTAAAAACATAGACGTAGATATCTTCGACAGGGACATCTTCAGGGTTGGCCATAGACATGGCAAAGGCCATATTATCCAGACCGTCCACCAGCTTGGCGAAATTGGCGGCATCCTTTAAGACAACCCGGCGACGTTTGCCCGTTTCCAGGTCCAAAGTGAAAGTGGCGTCTGACCCTGTACCATAGAAAGGGTTGCCATCAACCAGAGGCATCGTCTTGTTGCCCATTTGGTCATAAAGGGCAATCTGCTTAGGGGCTGACCTTAAGGCTTCCTCAACAAGGTAAGCGGGTAATCTAACCCAATCACCGGAAATCTGGCACCCGGCATCGGAGAGCATTTCTAGGGCATCGGAGTGCTCCATCTTGAACCCTATCCTTTCAAGTATTTCTAGAGCTGCGGTATGGATCGCTAGCGCCTGCTCACGATTCAACACCTTCAGCCGAGGCTGAAAGGTAGGGATCGCCATCGGTTTCATGGTTCACTCCTTTATGATGGAAGAATTGGTCAAGAAATGCCGAGCAACTTTTTGGCTTTGGTCACGGCAGAGCCGGCATCGGATGCATAGGAGTCCGCCTTGATCTCCTGGGCATACCTTTCGGTAACCGGGGCACCACCGATCATCACCTTGACTTTGTCCCTGATCCCGGCCTGTTGCAGGGCCTCGATCGTAAGACGCATGGCGGGCATGGTGGTGGAGAGCAGCGCCGACATGGCCACGATGTCCGGTTCTATTTCTTGCGCCTGTTGGGTAAACTTCTCCGGAGGGACGTCTACTCCCAGGTCGGTGATCTCAAATCCTGCGCCTTTCATCATCATAGCAACCAGGTTCTTGCCAATGTCATGCAAGTCGCCCTTGACTGTTCCAATCAGCACCTTCCCCTTAGAGGTGACATCACCTTCTTTTAAGAACGGCTGGAGCACTTTCATGCACTCTTGCATGGTCTTGGCGGAGCGCAGCATCTGGGGGACGAACATCAGCCCCTTAGAAAACCTCTCGCCCACCTCATCCATGGCAGCAATGAGCCCGTTGTCGAGAATGTCCCGAGCATTGCTGCCAGCATCCAGGGCGCTCTGAGTCTCGGCCACAGCCGCCTTGATATCTCCCTTAATCAGAGATTCAGTCAATGCCTTAAAGTCACTCATATTCAGCCCCCTCCAGGCTTGTTGTATTCAGATTCAAACATCAAAATCAGCATCCGGCAATGCGGCCATTTTGGTAGGCGTCAATGAAGTTTTGGCAGTATTCATCTCGGCCGAGAAGCATCTCAACCGCTAGGAGGGTTGCCATGAGCTGCCTGTCGGTCGGGTCCAAAATGGCGGCAGATAGACCATACGACATGCAAAGAGCTAGGAAGTTGCGATTGATTAGGCGGCGTTCGGGAAGGCCGAAAGAGATGTTGGAAAGGCCGCAGATGGTGTTCACGCCTGGAAAATGGTTCATGATTTCATAGATGGCCCCGAGAGTGGCGATTCCCATGCCAGTGTCCACGGAAACAGGCTGCACCAGCAGGTCCACGTAAATCTTTTCAAGAGGAATCCCTTCATGTGTGAGCTTATCGATAAGTTCCGAAGCGACCTGCACCCTTTCTTCCACAGTTGTGGGCATCGAGGTTTGAGCCATGCAGAGGGCGACTACCTGACAAGGCTGAGAAGTGATTACAGGGATAAGGGATTGAAAGCGGCCTTCTTCCAGTGAAATGGAATTTATCATTGGTTCGCCTTTGTGGCGTTTGATCGCTTCGGACAAGGCCTTGGGATTGGGACTGTCCAAGGATAATGGCAGACCCACTTCGCTTTGTATCGTCTCGATCAGCCAGCAGAGGCAATCAATCTCCTGGTCCAGAAAGGTTCCGGCGTTGACATCAATGTAGTGGGCCCCAGCTTCGGCTTGATCACGGGCCACCTTAGTTATAAACGCAGCATCCTGTTTCTTAACAGCTTCCTCGATGCTCTTCCGACTTGTGTTGATCTTCTCTCCTACAATGATCATCGTTGATCCTCTCTCTGAATCTCCAGGACCTATATGCTAGATACGCAGTTTCCGCCCAAATCAAGGTCAGCATGGAACCTGATTAGCGACTAGATAGAGGCGCTTTCATACGCTGCCACTAAAATAACACAAGGGACGATCTATGGCAAATCCACAGATTTGCACCTTAAGGTATGGACTGCGTGGTAGAAAGAGGACATAGAGTGAAGCTTGATAGCTTCGCTGCACTCCGGTCCCTAGTGTATCAAGACCACAGCTTGTTGAAAGTTGAACATTCTGGACGATTGTTCAATTTCTTTCAATTCAAAGAGGCTGGCCATCCTCTGGAACAGCTAGCCCTCTTTCATACAAGCACAACCTCCCTTTCCAACCTCATAACTACTTCATGCGCACACATGATGTGACCACTGGTGTTGACCACGTATTAATCTCGCTTGTGGCTCCAGAATGGTAAAAAGGACGACATTCAAGCAAGAAAGGAGGAATTAAACGAGCGCTGCGGTAGTCCATAAGGAGGCTGGGGCAACAAGCGCTCGAAGGATAGCATGTAAACGCGTGATGGGGGCCGGTTTTCGTATCTTGCGGAAAAAGCAGTAGGCCGTGGGTTCGAATCCCACCAGGGACGCCACCAAAGCTAAAGGTGCAGCTGCCTGATAAAAGCAGGCGCTTTTGTCATAGACTAGCGATCGATTGGCCTTTAAGCTGTCAGTGCAGGGGGTTTGAGTTGACCACTCTCTCAGAGGCGCTGACAGCTTATCATATCTTCGCCCGGACTGAAGGCAGAAGCCCTCGCACTATCGAGTGTATCACGTCCAGCGTCCACTACTTCAGCGACTTTCTGTGCCTGGATCAGGACATTTCAAGCATAACCACCATTGACCTAAGGCAGTTTATCATCGCTCTGCAGGAATGATTCATTTTGTTTGAGTTTCAGGGGATATACACCAAAAAGCAGTGCTGTTTTAGCATGCCAAGCCCATTATCTACCCGGCATCCGCTCCACAGCCCGTCGATATAACTCAAGGGGCACAGCCCCCTCAAGCATCGCCCGGTTGTCAAATACTACTGTAGGGATACCTGAGAACGAGCGGTCTCTGGCTATCTCTTTATATTCTGCTAGCACCCAGGCTTCCTGCTCTCCACTGTCGAAATCGGAAACAAAACGGGCAATGTCGAGCCCATTCTCCATAGCCATGGCGACCAACACCTCGCGGCTACTGATGTCTCTGTTCTCCTCAATAGGAGCTCTGAGCAGGGCCATGTGGTATCGATCGAAGGCATCCTCCCCCTGCAGCTGGGCACATCTGCCAGCTGTGAGCGCCGGCAGGCTGGACGAAGGTATGGGGCTTGACTCGGTCAACAACTTACAGGAGATGCTTCCCTCCTCCTCACAAACCCTAGCCAGGACCTTGTTTATGTAGGCAGGGTCGATGTTCGGTGGTGGTCCCTGGATAAACAGCGGAAACGGCTTCCAGCTTATAGCTACCTTTTCGCCGTATTCCTCCTTTATCTTGTACAGCCGAACTGCTGCAACATAGCACCAGGGTCACAAGTAGTCGAAGAATACTGTTATGTTTATTGGCTCGGTCACCTATATCCCCCCTTCCTTCTCCCATGTAAACCCGTCCAGCCGTCCATCTTCTAGACGAGTATCCTTTTCCAATTATATCACAGCAGCGGGTGGCTCGACAAAGGTGCTTGATTTATGAAGTTCGTTGTCGTAGACTGCTTCTAGATATTATTTTATATGCTTTCTCTATCACAGGCAGCTGAGTGGAACAAGAAGGAGCCATATGAACGGCAGGTATACATATGAACGCTTCCGTTCCATGGAGGACGGACGAGGGATTATGGAAAACAGGAAATTCAGCATATTTGACGCCATTGGGAATACTCCCCTCATAGAATTGCGGAACATCAATAGAAATCCGAGGATAAGCATTCTGGGGAAACTTGAAGGAAGCAACCCCGGGGGTTCGGTCAAAGACCGTCCCGCCTACTACATGATAAATCAGGCAGAGGAATCCGGCGAACTCACTAAAGAGAAGACAATAGCTGAACCGACTTCAGGAAATATGGGGATTGCTTTGGCAGTGATAGGGGCTGCAAAGGGATACCTGGTTAAACTCACCATGCCTGAATGCGTGAGCACAGAGAGACAGAAGGTCCTTTTAGCCCTTGGTGCTGACGTCATGCTCACCCCGGCAGAAGAAGGAACCGATGGCGCCATTAGGGTAGCCCATCAACTGGTAAATGAAGAACCGGGTAAATACTACATGCCCAATCAATTCGAAAATGAAAACAACTTTCTGGCTCATTATGAGACCACCGGTCCTGAGATCTTTTCTCAGACTCAAGGAGAAATCGATGTGTTTGTTGCCGGCATGGGGACAACAGGGACGCTTATGGGGGTTGGCCAGTATCTGAGAGAGAAAAAGCCGAGAGTGGTAATCGCTGCAGTCGAACCCACAGAAGGACACACAATACAGGGACTGAAGAATATGAACGAATCGATAGTCCCCAAGATCTATCGTCCAGACATATGGGATGAAAAGATCGTTATTGAGGATGACGAGGCATTCGAAACCACAAGGCAACTGGCTACAAAAGAAGGCCTTTTCTTGGGAATATCAAGCGGGGCAGCAGTAGCAGGAGCTCTGCGTGTGGCGAAGAACATGGATCGTGGCACCATTGTTGTCATTTTGCCTGATCGGGGAGACCGTTACTTAAGCACCACGTTGTTCAGATCTTTTTGCGCAAAATGTCCTCCATAGAATTCTTATGATATAAACCTGAGGGCAGACCATCTTTGCATTCCCGATGTATCTGTGGTTCACGTCGGCTCTCTAAAGAAATGCCAGCTCTTTGATACATTCACAAAATCTGTTCAGAGTGCGGGAGGATGTTTGAAACAGGGATCACCCAAATGTTGGGCATCTGCCCATCCCCTCCTTGTAGGCAAAATGCCGAACCCCTCCGTAGCTGAGTTTGTGGCTGCATAACCCCGTCTCGCTGCAACGTCGACCAATATAACCTAGACAAAACAAATACTGCCTGAAAAGCACGCCTGGATAGTTGCCTATCACGGACCGACCTTGATTCCAGCTTCGTGGCCTTAACATCAACAGCGCCGGTTATCAAACCAGGACACATCTACAGACCGCAGGTCCGATGGCTCTGGTTGGGGCATTGTTTCGTTCTGGAACAGATGATGATACTATTGCACAGAAAGCGCTATTGATAGGATAATATGCGTGGGGTCTGGATAAATGGCCAAATACATAGTCGCACATGACGTTGGCACGAGCCGGAACAAGGCTGTTTTGGTAGATACCGAGGGGCAGGTGCACGGCAAATGTTCTGAACCTTACGGGATTTGTTATCCCAATCCTGGCTGGGCAGAGCAGAATCCTGAGGATTGGTGGAAGGCAGTTACGCAGACTACACGGCTTCTCATTGAAAGTACAGGTGTGCCACCCGGGGATGTCTTATGTATCACTTTCAGCACACAGATGCTCGGCATTGTGCCAATCGATCCCGAAAAAGGGGCGCTCAGGCCAGCGATTATCTGGCTTGATAACAGGGCCTGTGCGCAGGCAAGCCGCATGATGAGAAAGTTCCTTAACGCTCGAGTCTTCGCGCTAATAGCCGGTGCCCCACTGTGCGGCAAGGATGGGATACCGAAATTACTTTGGCTTAAGGGAGAGGAGCCTGATGTCTACAACAGGATGAGCTGCTTTCTCGATGTCGGTGGCTACCTTATATATAGGACCACTGGCAACATGCTCATGGAGTGGACCGGCGCCTCTGTATTTGGACTTGACTTGAAAAAGAAGCGGTGGCTCAACGGCGTGTTTCGTTATGTCGGTCTTGACCCCGCGAAATTGCCACCTCTGGTACGGTCGATCGATAAGGTTGGAGAGCTGTCCCCAGAAGCGGCTAAAGAGTGTGGGCTACTGCAAGGCACGCCGGTAGTGGCGGGCGCAGGAGATGCTCTTTGTGCTGCCGTTGGGTCGGGTGCGGTTGGTGAAGGGGACGGACATGTCTATCTTGGCACCTCTGGCTGGGTGGGTGTGGTCACAGAACGTATGCCACGGGGCAAGTGTGGTGCGGCAGTCATCCATTCAGCCGACCCGGACAAGGCGTTTCTATTTGCTGAAACTGAGACTGCCGGAGCCTGTCTTCAATGGATAGCTGATGAGCTATACAGACATGAAAAAGAGGAGCCTAACCTGCCTGGTATCTACGCCTTGTTGGATGAGAAAGTGAACGAAACTCCTGCGGGCGCCGACTACCTGATTTTTACTCCGTGGATGTACGGAGAGAGGGCCCCGATAGGTGACTGCAACGTTCGCTCCAGCTTCCTCAACTTAAGCGCCGACCATACCCGCGAGAATCTGCTTCGGGCAGTATATGAAGGAGTGGCTTATAACATCAGATGGATCGTCGATATTGTAGAGAAAGAATTCAAGTTTCCTCTTCCAACACTTAGAGTTATAGGTGGAGGAGCGAATGGTGAGCCCTGGATGCAGATTCTGGCCGATGTAACTCACAGAAAGGTTGAGACCGTACGCTCTCCTCTGGAAGCGGGAGCTGTTGGGGCGGCGCTGGTAGCAGCAGTCGGCCTCGGTATATACCCAAATTTCCAGACTCTCAAAAAGATAGTGCATGTAGAGAAGGCCTTCGAGCCACGAGACCAGAATCGCGAGATCTATGATACGCTCTTCCACTCGTACAAGGAGGCATATAGCAGCTTGAAAGGTTTCTATAACAGACTCAACAAGAAGAGATTCGGCCAAGCTGACTGACGCGAGGAGGTGTTTAAATGAGTACAGAGGATATTTTGGGTCTTCCTGTAGCGCTACCAGACGGGGTGGACTACGATGAATACCTTATTGCTACCTACCTTGCCGCGTTCCCGGCAGCATTCCCCATTCCGAGGCTATCGCTGGCGCTTGCTGTCGAGCAGAGCACAGGCACCTGGGTAGCTGTTCCGGGCGAGACCCCGGAGGTGCGACGCCGCCATGTTGCCAAGGTCACAGGCGTGTACGAAGTTCCAGATTTTGAGTTCGCCGTCCCTCCCTCTGTGGAAACTAGGAACTGGGTTATCCAGGTAGCTTATCCAGAGATCAACATAGGCGAACAAATACCAATGCTGTTAACCTCTGTGGTGGGCAACATTTCGATGGCCGGGAATATCAAGCTGCTCGATATACGTTTCCCAGAAAAATATGTGGCCGGTTTTAACGGACCGAAATTCGGCATTGCTGGCGTGAGAGACATTCTGGGAGTCCCAAAGCGACCTCTGCTAAACAACATGATAAAGCCGTGCACGGGTTACCCACTGGAGGTTGGGGCTGAATTGTTCAGGAAAGCAGCGCTGGGCGGTTGCGACATTATCAAGGATGATGAACTGATAGCTGACGCTTCATTCAATTCCATAGAGGGACGTGTTAAGCGCTACATGGAGATCGAGAAACAGGTCTATGAGGAGACGGGAGAGCACACCCTCTACACCGTGAACATAACGGATAAGGTGCCCAGGGTTTTTGAAAACGCGAGGCGTGCAGTGGAGTTGGGATGCAATGCGCTGATGGTAAACTACCTCGCCGTTGGATTGCCCGTTATGCAAGCGCTTACTGAGGATCCGGACATCAATGTACCTATCCTGGCCCACATGGATATAGCCGGCGCTATGTACATGTCACCCCTGCACGGGATAAGTTCCCACATCGTGTTGGGCAAACTGCCCCGCCTTGCTGGGGCCGACATCGTTGTTATCCCCGCCCCGTACGGGAAGGCCCCCGTGATAACTGACAAATTTCAGAATGTTGCCAGGAATCTGACGTTCCCCTTGTACCACCTGAAACCAACATTCCCCATGGCATCGGGTGGAATCACGCCATCTATGGTGCCGCAGGTAGTACGAGACCTGGGCACCAATATCGTAATAGGTTCAGGTGGAGGCATTCATGCTCATCCTCAAGGTCCGATCGCAGGGGGGCGAGCATTCCGTCAGGCCATTGACGCAACTATGCATGGCATTAACATCGAAGACTATGCCGAGGAGCATTCTGAACTCGCGGCAGCACTTAAGGAGTGGGTGGATCCATTCAGCAAGGGCTTTGCCCTGTAAGAAAGGAGAGCACGAGAATGTCCAAAGTCACCGTCTTGGGAGGATGCGGAGTGGTCGGAAGCGTGGCGGTGGAAACGCTAGTTTCAAGCGGGGTATTCTCTGAAATCGCAATCGCAGATATCCGGATCGAGCAGGCAAGGAAACTGGCAAAGAAGTTGGGGCCTAGCAACCTCATCCCGGTTGAGTTTGATGCAGAGAGCACTGAGAGCATTAGAGATGCTATCGCCGGCTCATCAGTTGTTCTAAACTGCGTCGGGCCTTTCTACAAGTACGGGCCTCTTATAATGAAGACTGTAATCGAGTCTAAGATAAACTACGTTGACGTATGCGATGATTTCGATGCTACTGAGATACTTCTCGATATGGATGAAGAGGCCAGGAAGGCCGGCATTTCGGCATTGATCGGAATGGGCAGTTCCCCGGGCGTGGCAAATGTGCTTGTCAAATTCTGTGCTGATTCTCTACTAGATCGGGTTGAGGCGGTCGATATATACCACGCTCACGGAGGCGAAAAGGTGGAGGGGCCGGCGGTGGTAAAACACCGAATACACTCTATGCAAATGGATGTGCCCATGTTCCTCGATGGCAGCTTTACAGCAGTCAGACTCTTTGAGAATAGCGGAAAAGCCCTGGAGGAGGAGGTTGAGTTTAAAGATGTGGGCACATACAATGTCTATGCCTATCCACATCCGGAAACGATAACGCTGCCACGCTACCTAAAGGGTGTACAGAGGGTTACCAACCTCGGCCTCGTGCTACCCCCTGCTTATGCAGAGCTGATAAAAGGCATGGTAAGGCTGGGCGTCACAGGTGAGCAACCGATTGAAGTTCAAGGTGGCAAGATTATCCCGCTTGAATTTGCGGTAGCTTTCATACTTTCCCGCAGGCAGGAATTGATGATGGAGGCTGGACTTAACCAACCCGTTGGCTGTTTGAAAATAGTAGTAAGCGGCTATAAGAACGGCGAAAGGAGCACTTATACTTTCTCTATGTCCTCAAGAGGGCAAGGGATGGGCGAAGGTACGGGTGTCCCTGCAGCACTGGGCACCATACTCATGGCTACAGGAAAGATAACAGAAGAGGGGATCCATCCACCTGAGAATTGTGTTAACCCCATGGATTTGCTCGAGCTTGCTCGGACAAGAATAAGCCTCGGCGGTATGAATGGCTTGCCCATTGTAATCGAGCATACTGACAATAAAGGGCAAACGGAAAGGATAGACCTGCCTATGTAGCCGCCTATCAGCGGTCGTCCGGTTACTATCTGGATCCGCTGCCGTCACTCCCCGTCAAACTGCCTAACTAAACAAAACATCGGTTTATTCAATCGTAGCTACCACGGTAGCGATAATGTAGTAGTCGATAAACGACCCGACTGCTTCTTCCAGTGCACATGGCATCTAGTAATGCATGAGATAAATCTCTCCCTTTGCCGTACGATGAGCACAATCATAGGCCCAGCGCTCGTAATGTGAGCCTCTTCGTTATGACAAATCACGTTTTCAGCTATAACAAATTGCACAAAACGTCAGATTGTGTGTTGACT
>Ga0209979_1001930_pt1 | contig 21115 bp, 23 predicted proteins | sample AnhtaG_FD_183114 | JGI IMG/M metagenome (GOLD analysis project Ga0209979, IMG submission 183114) | Deep subsurface microbial communities from Anholt, Denmark to uncover new lineages of life (NeLLi) - Anholt_01485 metaG (SPAdes) (version 2) | ecosystem: Environmental > Aquatic > Marine > Oceanic...
TTCAACCTGGTAGTCCTCTCCTGCGGTTTCCAGCCCCCTGAAGGGGTTGAAGAGTTAGCAGCCAAACTGAAAGTGAAACTCGACCAATATAAGTTCTGCCAGACCGAGAAATTTAGCCCCATTGAGACCAGTCAGCCTGGCGTCTTCGTTTGTGGACCCTTCTCTGAGCCTAAGGATATACCGGAAACAGTCACCCAGGCCAGTGGTGCCGCCGCTCGGGCGATGGGTCTGTTAGCACCTGCCCGGGGAGAGCTGATAAAGGAAAAGAAATATCCCCCTGAAAAGGATGTAACCGGTCAGCCACCCCGCATAGGGGTGTTTATATGCCATTGTGGCAGGAACATAGGGGGGGTCATTGAGGTGAGCAAGGTGGTTGAATATGCCAATCATCTCCCCGATGTGGCGTATGCCACCGATATGATATACACCTGCTCCCAGGATGCTCAGGAGGTTATGAAACAAGCCATCAATGAGCATAACTTGAACCGGGTGGTGGTAGCCTCCTGCACCCCCCGAACCCACGAGCCCCTCTTCCAGGAAACCATCCGGGAGGCAGGATTGAACCCATATCTGTTCTCCATGGCAAACATCCGGGACCAGTGCACTTGGGTTCACCCGAATGAGACTGACAAAGCCCTGGAAAAGAGCAAGGTGCTGGTCAGTATGGCAGTTGCCCGGGCTCGCTACATCCAACCCCTTTACAAAGAGAACATCGGCTTGAGCAAGAATGTCCTGGTCATTGGTGGTGGGGTAGCCGGGATGGTAGCTGCTATCAGTATGGCGGACGAAGGATACCAAGTCCATCTAATAGAAAAGGAAGAGGTATTGGGAGGCAACCTGAGGCATATTTACTACACCCTCGAGGGGGTGGACCCCCAGAAGTATCTGGCAGAACTGATAGATAAGGTGACCTCAAACCCGAAGATTACCGTCCATCTGAGAAGCACCATTACCGGATTCTCGGGATTCATCGGCAACTTCCAGGCTACCATAAGCACCAATGGGGGACCACCGGAAGAGATAAAATGCGGGGCGGTAATAGTAGCCACTGGTGGGACTGTCTACCAGGGAAAGGAGTATCTCTACGGGAAGGATGAGAAGGTCATCAACCAGCGGGAGTTGGAGGAGACCATTCATGACCATCCCCAGCGGATAAAGGAGCTCCGGCAGGTGGTGATGATCCAATGTGTGGGCTCTCGGGAGCCCGACCACCCCTCCTGCAGTCGCGTCTGCTGTGGAGAGGCGATAAAGAACGCTTTGAAAATCAAAGAGCTAAGCCCATCAACCGATGTCTTTATTCTCTATCGGGATATTAGAACCTACGGCTTCCGGGAGAAATATTACCGGCAAGCCAGGGAGCAGGGGGTCTACTTCATCCGCTACGAGTCTGAGGAGAAGCCCGAGGTGAGCAACGATGGGGAGCTGAGGGTCAGGGTTCGCGAACATGTCTTCGGGGGAACCATGGAACTGAGGCCTGACCTAGTGGTGCTGAGCGTGGGGATAAGGACCCAACCCGATAGTGAGGAGCTCGCCTCCATGCTTAAGGTTCCCTTGACCCAGGAGAAATTCTTCCTGGAAGCCCATATGAAGCTCCGCCCGGTAGACTTCTCCGCTGACGGCATCTTCTTGGCTGGGTTGGCTCATTATCCTAAATATATCGACGAATCGATTGCCCAGGCACGGGCGGCGGTATCGAGGGCAAGCAGGGTCATCTGGCAGGATACCCTTCAAGTGGGAGGAGCTATCTCCGTAGTGGACGAGAACTTGTGCGCTGCCTGCCTCACCTGCATCAGGGCTTGCCCCTACGATGCCCCCACCTTCCGTGATGGGGTAGCTTACATTGAGATAGCCAAATGTCAAGGATGTGGAATCTGTGCCGATGCCTGTCCTGCCAAAGCGATACAATTATTGCATTCCACCGACCAGCAGATTCTAGCAATGACCGACGCTTTGGCTGAGGCAGCTACTTGAAGAAATGGGGGAATCAGGATTGAAGGAGTTTGAACCAGAAATTCTGGCTTTTGCCTGCCATTACTGTGCTTATGCGGCGGCTGACCTGGCAGGTTCTATGAGGCTTCAATACCCCACCAATGTCAAAATAATAAAGCTCCCTTGTTCTGGCAAGATAGACATCATCTACATACTGCGGGCATTAGAAGCGGGAGCCGATGGGATATTGGTAGCTGGCTGACTGGAAGGGACCTGCCATTACCTGGAAGGTAATCAGAGGGCAAAGCAGAGAGTAGAGCACGCCAAAAAGCTCCTTGAAGAGATTGGTATTGAAGGGGAACGGGTGGAGATGGTCTTCATATCAGCATCGGAGGGAAAGAGATGGGCAGAGACAATAACCCAAATGAGGGAGAAACTCTTAGGGCTGGGATCCAATCCCCTTAAACTGAACCGAGGGAGTGGAGAGGAATGATAACCGCGGTAAGGAAGCCTTTAAAAGAAATATTAGAGATGGTAGCCCCCTACGACAAGATATTGATAACAGGCTGTGGAACCTGTGTTACCATAGATTACTCTGGTGGGGCTAAAGAGGCTGCCATCCTCGCCACGCAACTGCGCATGGCCCAGAGACTGGCGGGGAAAAAGCTGGAAACTCTGGAGCAGACTGTGGAGCGGCAGTGTGAATGGGAGTTTGTGAGGGAGTTTACCGACAAGGTGGCTGACTGCCAGACGATAATAAGCATGGCCTGTGGGGCTGGAGTACAGACGGTGGCAGAGGCCTTCCCTGACAAGCTGGTCTTCCCCGGGGTCAACACCCGATTTATCGGCATGCCTCAGAAGCAGGGTCTCTGGGAGGAGAGGTGCATCTGTTGCGGCAACTGCGTTCTCCATCTTACCGGTGGGCTCTGTCCTTTCGCCCGTTGTGCCAAAACTCTCCTCAATGGACCCTGCGAGGGCTCGCAAGATGGTAAGTGCGAGGTGAACCGAGAGCGTGAATGCGTCTGGCAGCAGATATACGACCGCTTGAAAGAGAGAGGTAGGTTGGCTGACCTGCAGAAGATATTCCCTCTGCGCGACTGGTCAACCGGTGAGGATGGGGGGTATCGGAAAACTGTCAGAGAGGATATGATGTTATGAAAGCCAACAGTGGTATGGAAAAGCTATTAGCCAAGGAGGAGTTTGTAGTAATTGCCAGCATTGGCATCCCCAGAGGGGCTGACCTCAAACCTTTAGAAGAAGGATACAAGCTGTTAGAAAATAAGGTGGATGCCTTTTATATACCCGATAACCCGGGTGCAAATGTCCACCTGCTCGGTCTGGCAGCGGCGGTCCATTTACAGAAGCTGGGAGGAGAGACGGTGCTGGAGCTGAACTGCCGGGACAGAAACCGAATCGCCATGCAGAGCTACATTCTGGGAGCGGCTGCCTTGGGGGTAACCAATCTCCTCTGCTCCACCGGCGACCATCAGACCCTGGGTAACTTCAGGGGGACTAAAAGAGTTTACGATATGGACATGGTTCAGGCGATCCAGGTGCTGAAGGGTATGAGGGATGAGAAAAAGTTTTCCAATGGAGAGGAGGTCCCTCAGCCGCCGTCCATCTTTATTGGAGCGGAGGTGAACCCCTTTGCCGACCCCTTTGAATTCAGAGCAACCCTTATGGCGAAGAAGGTCGAGGCGGGGGCAAACTTTGTTCAGACCAGAGGGGTCTTCGACCTGGAGCGCTTCGGACAATGGATGGAGCTGCTGCGCCAGCAAGAACTCCACCAGAAAGTCCCCATCTTGGCAGGAATAATACCGTTAGTCTCGGTAGAGCAAGCTAAAGACCTCCAGCAAGCACCGGGGATGATGCTACCCGATTCTATCATCGAGCGTCTGGAATCAAGTGACAAACCCGAGGAAGAGGGCATCAAGATAGCTGGAGAGATTATCGCCCAAGTCAAAAAAATAGAAGGCGTGAGAGGAGTTGTCCTCCACGCCGATGGAGTGGAAAGGCTGGTGCCCAACCTCATCAAACAAGGGGGGCTATCCAGCAAGGCTTGATGTTCCTCCTTCAAGACGGGATTGCAAGGGAGCTGAAACGATGGAAATGGAGCTTACGCAGAAAACCCTTAAATCAGCTTTTGTAAAAAAGATCGCGGAAGAGAGCGACCAAAATGTCTACCTCTGCTATCAATGTCGGAAGTGTGCGGCTGGTTGCCCGGTCACTTACGAGACCGACTATACCCCCTTCCAGATAATCCAGGGGGTTATCTATGGTCAAGAGGAGCTGGTGCTCAATAGCAAGATGATATGGCTGTGCACCACCTGCGAGACCTGCACCACCCGCTGTCCCCAGGAGATAGATATAGCCCGGGTGATGGATGCCGCCCGAATAATCGCCCAGCGAGAGGGGGTAAAGGCTAAATATCCGGTGGTCCCTGCCTTCTTCCAGACCTCGTTGCAGAATATCAGATGGTTCGGCAGGCTGTATGAGATAGGATTGATAATGATGCTCAAGCTGCGGACAAGGGAGTTTACCAAAGATATGGGCTTGGGGATAAGGATGTTCCTGAAAAGAAAGCTCAAGCTCACTCCCAAGCCTACCACTCTGCGAGAGGTCAGAAGGATATTCAAAAAAATCAAAGAGATAGAGGAGGCCGATTGATGCGATACGCTTACTACCCAGGATGCTCTCTCCACTCCACCGCCTTTGAGTTTGATCTGTCTATGAGGGAGGTGCTGGAAAGGCTGGGTATAGAATATGAAGAGCTGAGGGGGTGGATCTGTTGTGGTACCTCGCCGGCTCACTGCAGCTCAAAGCTCTTGGGGATTACCCTCCCTATTAAGAACCTGGCTATCGCCGAGGCGGACGGATTCAGGCAGATGATAGTCCCCTGCGCTTCGTGTTTCTCCCGATTTAAGATCGCCTTATATGAGACAAAGGAGAATCCCGAGCTGAAGCAAAAAGTGGACCAAATCCTCAACTATACATACCAAGGGAGAGTTGAGGTTCGCCACCCTCTGGACCTCTTCTATAACGAGGTGGGGCTGAAACGGATAAGGGAAGCGGTCCATGAGAACCTCTCACGGATGAAAGTGGTTTGCTACTACGGTTGCCTCTTGACCCGTCCCCCCAAGGCGGTTGACTTTGATAGCTGTGAGTATCCTATGACCATGGACCATCTCCTCAAAGCCTGTGGAATAGAGGTGCTTGACTGGTCTTACAAGACCGACTGTTGCGGTGCAGGTCAGGCTTTAGCCTTAACCGATGTGGTGCTGAAGCTGAGCCGGGACATATTGGTCAACGCCAAGGAGGTGGGAGCCGAGGCAGTAGCGGTGGCCTGCCCGCTGTGCCACAGCAACCTCGATGCCCGACAAAGGGAGATAGAACAAACCTATAAGTTGAGCCTCAACCTGCCCATCTTCTATTTCAGTCAGCTCATCGCCCTGGCTATGGGGGTGAAGGAGAAGAGAATAGGGTTGAAGGGGCACTTGGTAAGCCCCTTACCCTTGCTCAAAAAAATAAAATCCCCTTCTTCTCCCACAAGGCTATCTCGGAGATAAGTTCCTTTTTCTCATCCTCTTCCCTAATGTTCAAATATTATTTGCCATTAATGCCCCTATTCTATTATAATTAAATAAAAATGGAGGGATTAAGGAATAATGACCAGGGATAAAAGCTTCTGGGGCGATGTAGGCCTCCTCTCTAGTGCTGGGTTGATGTTCCCCATCTGCATTGCCTTAGGATATGGCTGGGGATATCTGATGGACAAGTGGCTGGGTACCAAGCCCATCTTCTCCATCATTTTCCTCCTTTTCGGGATTGCCGCTGCATTTGTAAACTTTTTCCGCACTATTGCCAAAGTTGAAAATAAGTAGCTGGACACTACTGAAGGACGAGGACCCACAGGTAAGAAGGGTGGGACGAAATGCTCTCTTCTACCTGGTGGGGCTTCTTGTTATTAGCCCTTTGCTCTTTGGCTGGCGGTTCGCCGCAGGATGCCTGGTTGGGGGAGGAATCACCATTTTAGCATTTCAGTGGCTCAAAAAGGGGACCGACCTTATCCTGAGCAGGAAGAAGAGAGGCTCTACGGGAAGAAATATTTTAAGACTTCTCCTTTGTTTGCTCTTGCTTGCGGTGGTATTATATGGTAGTATTAAAAGCAATTTTTTTGATGCGAACGGCATTGTTCTGGGGCTATCGGCTATGGTCGCCGGAGTAATGGGAGAAGGTTTCTATCAGGTGGTTCTAATCTTCAAGAAGTGGTAACGGCGGATGCTTGAAGAGCACTCAGTCCTTTACAGTCTTATCAATCCGATTTTGGTGAAGCTGTTCCATCTACCCGAGGGAGCCTCGGTCATTCCGGAGCATGTCCTTATGGCGATGGTAGTGGTGGTAGTCTGTCTTATTCTGTTTCCCCTCATTCGCAGAAGGCTCAGAACAACCAACCCGGGCTACTTTCAGCAGGTTCTGGAGCTGGGAGTAGAGTGGTTGATCCGGCTGCTCACCAGCAATATTGGTCCCCAAGGAAGGAAATACCTTCCCCTTATTGGTACCTTGGGGGTATTCATCCTTTTCGCCAACCTTCTCGGCATAGTGCCCGGGTTCCTTCCTCCCGCCAGCAACATAAACACCACAGTGGGGTTGGCGTTAGTCTCCTATGTATATTATAATATGGTGGGGTTTAGGGATAAAGGTTTGGTAAAATATCTGAAACAATTAGGAGGACCCGTAAGCTGGATGTTCCCTTTGTTCTTCCCTATTGAGGTCATAAGCCAGTTTGCTCGTCCCCTCTCCCTCTCCCTTAGGCTCTTTGGGAACATCTTCGGAGACCATGTGCTAATGATGGTCTTCTTCTCCCTTTTCCCTTTGATCGTCCCCCTACCGATGATATGCTTGAGCATGTTTGTGGCGGGGATACAGACCTACATATTTGTTTTATTGTCAACCATTTACATCGCTGGTGCGGTGGCTGCCGAGGAGCACTAATCAGGGAAGGAACCCAAGAGGATGGGGAGAAAAACCACACTTCGGTGGCAGGAAACTAAAGGGAATTTATGGAACTCAACTGATTAATCTCGAAAGGAGGAGGGAAAAGTGTCCCGGAAACCGTTGTTAATGCTTTTCTTAGCAGGCATGCTGTTGCTAGTAGTAACTCCAGCCTTCGCTCAGGAGGAGAAACCCCTGAAGGAGACTAATCCCACAGTGGCTATATGGGTTATCATCATCTCAGGGGGAGGTATGGGTTTGGTCTCCATTCTTTGCGGTTGGGCACAGAGCAGTGCCATATCATCGGCTTGCGCGGGGATAGCCCGAAACCCAGCGGCGGGAGCAGATATAAGGGGAAGTCTTATTATAGGTTTGGTCTTAATCGAGGCCATGGCGCTGTACACCCTGGTGGTGATCTTCATTAAAGTTTAAGCTTTCTGAAGATAGCTCACCCTGTGGAGATGGGAAACAAAGGGAGGGTTCTCCCCTAAGCTTTGACAACTCCCCTCCAGGAGGTGGAAGCTTCAATTTTCCTTGACTGGAGGGGGGAGCTTGTTGCCATAGAAATTTGTTTTAGATTATAAACCCTCTTAGGAGGTGAGATGGAACCCTTCGTAATCAAGGACGACAAGGTAAATGTGGCGGAGATTATGGAGCACATCCGCCAGCAAATTGAGAAGAAAAAGAGGGTGTTGTATACTGAAGAGGAACTGGAAGAGCTGGCAAAAACCAAACTGAGCTCCTACATTCACTCCTCTGAGGTGAGAAGCTCCTTTGCCGAGGAGCTTCAAGCCCTGAAAGCCGATTGGAATATCTCCATATCCCTGGAGTCCCTCTACAAATCCCACCCCAACCTTTACGGGAGGATAATCTACCGAATCAGGAAGCTTCTCCGCCCCTTAGTAAAGTTCTTTATGAACATTGATGTCCTTTTCCCCGAGTTTCATAAGCAATCAAAGCTCAACCTCAACTTCGCCCACCTGCTCCATAACCTCATCCTAGAACTCACCAAGCTAAGGCTGGAGCACGACGAATTGAAAAGCCGTCTCGACGAGCTCAACCGGCGGTTGGAACTGCAAAACAAAAGGGAAAGAACCCTGGAAAAAATGGTAGTTTTCAAGAAGACTGCTCCTCCGGGTAAAGGAACCGAAAAGAAAGAAAGCTCTCCTGACAAGGACAAAAGGTGAAGTCAACCCCCCATTTGTCCATAGTCTCTTCGGGTGCTAAGGAGAACCGTTTACCCCTGAGGGTTGCTTTTGTCATCCAGCGATACGGCTTGGAGGTCAATGGGGGAGCAGAACTCCTTTGCCGGCGGATAGCAGAACATCTGGCTAAATACTACAAAGTCGAAGTCCTCACCACCCAAGCCCTCGATTACCTCACTTGGAAGAACCATTACCCTCGAGGAAGAGCCTTGGTAAACCAGATTCCGGTCAGGAGGTTCCCGGTCAGAAAGGAGAGATACCCTAACAAGTTTGGTCAGATTCAGGAATATGTTTTTAACCATCCCCATCTGGAGAAGGATGAGCTCCGCTGGCTCAAGGAGGAAGGTCCATACTCCCCTGCCCTGATAAGGGAGGTAAAGAGGAAAAGAGAGGAGTTTGACTACTTCATCTTCTTCAGCTATCGCTATTACCACTCCTATTATGGCATCAACGCAGTCCCTGAGAAGAGCATCTTAGTCCCCACCGCCGAACACGACCAGGCTATCTACCTGAGCATCTTTCGCTCCTCTTTTACCCAACCCCTGGCTATTGTTTACAGCTCAGTGGAAGAGAAGGGTCTGATTAACCAGATCTCTCACAACGAGGATGTTCCCAGCGACATAGTGGGGGTGGGAATTGAGCTTCCGCCAGAAACCGATGCCACCTCTTTCCGCCAGAAGTTCAATATCCCCGGAAGGTTCATCCTCTATATAGGGCGCATTGACGAGAATAAAGGCTGTCCCCAGCTCTTCCGTTACTTCCTCCGCTTCTTAGACAACACCAAAGAGGAAGAACTCCAACTCCTTCTGATAGGCTCCAGCGTAATAGAGATTCCTGAGCACCCTCAAATCCGTCATTTAGGCTATCTTTCTGAACAGGATAAGTTCGATGCCCTTGCTGCCGCTGAGCTACTGATGATGCCCTCCTTATACGAAAGCCTCTCTATAGTTTTGCTGGAAGCCTGGGCAATAGGCAAACCGGCGTTAGCCAACGGCAAGTGCGATGTTCTACGCGGGCAATGTCTCCGAAGCAATGCGGGGCTTTTTTACACCTCTTATGAGGAATTCCAGATGGCTCTGGAGCTACTGTTGAAGAATCCATCTATCTCGAAAGCCCTGGGAAAGAATGGAAGGAAATTTTATCAACAGAATTACAGTTGGGATATAATAGAGAAGAAATATACCAATCTGATAAACCAACTGGAGATAAGACGAAGAGCAGAAGCCCCAAAACCGAAGGCTTAAAAGAGGGGCAAGGAATGGAAGTTCATCAGATGCTCGCCTCCATGAACTATGGCGATGCCATCACTAACTACAGCCTGGAGATCCAGAAGATCCTCAGGCGTCAGGGATACCACTCGGAAATCTTCGTGGAGATGTGCGATGGGCCTATGTGGAAGTATACCAAGAGGTTCGAGGAATATCCTAAGATAAGTTCCCCCGCCAACATTCTTATTCTCCACTTCTCCATTCTCTCTCAGGTCTCCAAGTTGGCCTATCATCTCCCCGACAAAAAGATTTTGCTCTATCACAATATCACACCCAGCTACTTCTTTGCCGACTACCATCCCCACCTGGCGGGGCAGTGCTACCACGGTCGGAGGGAGCTTAAGGCGTTTAAGCATAGGTGTGAATTGGCACTGGGTGACTCGGAATTCAACCGGCAGGAGTTGGAAAGCCTGGGGTTCCCACACACCGGGGTGCTCCCTATTATTGTTGACTTTCGGAAGTTTGACCATCCTCCGGACCCTTTGGTCCCCCATCTCTATCCTGAAGGGAGAACCACCTTCCTCTTCGTGGGCAGGATGGTACCCAACAAAAGAGTGGAAGATATCATCAAACTCTTTTACTGCTATCATAGATACCTCAATGCTAAATCGCAGCTGATACTGGTGGGGGAATACCGGGGTTTCGAGCGATATTACGACTCTTTGAGAAACCTTATTGCCGAGCTCTCCCTGGAAGATGTCCATTTTACCGGGCATGTAGCGTTTGAGGAATTGATCACCTATTATAAAATGGCTGACGTTTACATCTCCATGAGCGAGCACGAGGGGTTCTGCGTTCCCATTCTGGAGTCTTTCTACTTCCAAATACCGGTAGTGGCGTACAACGCATCGGCAGTCCCTTACACCATGAGGGAGGGCGGGGTTCTGGTCAACCACAAGGACTTCCCAGTAATCGCCGAACTCATCCATCACATCCTCAGCCACCCTCCCCTAAAGGAGGAGATAATCGCCGCCCAGAACAGAGCCTTAGCTACTTTCAAACCGTCCAAGAGTGCACGGCTATTATTGAAATATATAGAGATGGTGGCCGGTCGATGAAAATAAGCCAATTAGTTCCTGCTATGCACTACGGGGATGCCATAGGGGACAGCGCCCGCAGGATGAAGCTTGTCTTCCTCCAGCATGGCTATGAGGCTGAGATCTACTCCCTCACCATTGATGAGGTGCTGAAAGAAGAGATAAAATCCTTCGAGCAGTTCCACTTGGAATATCGTCCCGAAGACCTCGTTCTGCTCCACTTTGCCCTTCCCTCCCCTATGACCCGCCTCTTCAGGGAGCTTCCGGGAAAGAAGCTCCTCATCTATCACAATATCACTCCGGCGGAGTTCTTCGCCCCCTATAGCCCGGAGCTGACTAATATAGCGATAGTAGGAAGGGAGGAGCTTGCCTCCCTGGCTCAGGTGGTAGATATAGCTCTGGCAGACTCCGAATATAACCGCCAGGAGCTGGAGCAATTGAACTTCCCCCGTACTGCCGTATTGCCTATCTTCGTAGACCTGAAGAGGTATAACCAGCCCACCGACCCTCTGGTGCTTCAGATGTTCGGGGACGAATCTTTAAATCTTCTATCAGTAGGGAGGGTAGTCCCTAATAAGAAGCTTGAAGACCTGCTGAAGATAACAGCCTACATCAGGCGCTACCTCACCCCACGGGTCAGGCTCCTTCTGGTGGGAAAATATAAACTCCTGCCCAATTACTACCGCCTCTTGAGGGAGCTTAGTGCTAACCTTGGGCTTACCCATGAGCAAGTCATCTTTGCCGGTCATGTCAGCTTTAGCGAATTAATAGCCCATTACAAAGTGGCTGACATCTACCTCTCTATGAGCGAGCACGAGGGGTTCTGCCTCCCCTTGGTGGAGAGTATGCACCTTAAAGTCCCTATAATAGCTTACAACTCCACTGCCATTCCTTATACCCTGGGGGGTGCTGGCATATTGGTAAAGGTCAAGAACATACCCGAGATTGCTGAGCTCTGTTATCATCTGGCAAACAACCAGAAGTTGCGCCGCCGTATCATCTCCACCCAGCAGAAGCGTCTTCGGGATTTCGAGCCCTCCAAGATAGAAGAGCTCCTTATGAATTACATCGGAGAGGTTCTGGGATGAATATAGCCTTTGTCATCCAGCGGTATGGCACCTCGGTCACCGGGGGAGGAGAGACCCTGTGCTATCGGTTGGCAAAACGCCTGTGCGCTTGGTATAAGATTACGGTCATCACCACCTGTGCCCAGGATTATACCACCTGGAAGAACCACTTCCCCGCCGGAGAGTCGACCCAGGAAGGGATCAGGGTCTTAAGATTTCCGACGGAAAGGGAGCGGGATATGGCAGCTTTCAACCACTATTCCGACTGGCTTTTCAGCAATCCCCACCGTAAGGATGACGAGCACCGCTGGCTGGAGCTTCAGGGTCCCTATACCCCCTCCCTAACCGAATATGTCAAGGAGCACAGAGACGACTTTGACCTTTTCATCTTTTTCACCTACCTCTATTACCCCACCTATTGCGGGCTGAGAGAAGTAGGGGATAAGAGCATCCTTCTGCCCACCGCCCATCAAGAGCCCCCTATATTTCTGAAGATTTACCGAGAGGTGTTCCGCTCCCCCGTGGGGATAATCTTCAATACCCCTCCAGAGGCTGAATTTGTCCGGAAGAACTTCCCCCTTAAAGGGATTCTCACCACTACCATAGGAACTGGAATAGAAACTCCCGGCAAGTTCCCCACCAAACAACTCGTCCAGAAGTACAGTCTCACCAACCCGTATATCCTTTATGCGGGAAGAATAGAGCCGGGGAAGGGCTGCCGGGAACTCTGCTCCTATTTTATCGATTTTAAAGAGGAAGAGGATGAAGTGGAACTGATTCTCATCGGGAACCTCCTGATGGAGTTACCCCGGCATCCGAGCATAAGATATTTAGGCTACCTCCCCGAGGAGGAGAAGTTAGCCGCTATGAAGAAAGCCGTGATAGTGATGATACCATCCCCTCTGGAGAGCCTCTCTTTGAGCCTGCTGGAAGCTTTCTCGGTCAGAACACCGGTGCTGGTGGACGAAAGGAGCGAGGTATTAAAGGAACACTGCCTGCGGAGCAACGGGGGGCTCTATTATCGGAGGCTTGAAGAGTTCTGTTACAGCTTAAAGCTCCTCTTATCAAGCAGGCGATTGAGGAAATTGATGGGAGATAACGGTTTTGCTTATGTGATGAAAAATTACAATTGGCAGGAGATTATTAACCGCTACAGAGAGTTTATAAGTAAAGTCCTCCAACAGGTTCAAGGATGAACCCCATCTTCAAACTCTCCCTTTAACCTGACCCACCCCATTCTGACCCCGCTCTCTTTCTGTATTCTTGCATAATCTCAACCCCTGTGCTGGTCCCTATGCGGGAAGCCCCTGCTTCTACCAGCTCTGCGACCTGCTGAAGAGTCCTTATGCCACCAGAGGCTTTTATCCTGAGGTCGGGACGGAGATAACGGCGAAGGGTGACTACATCCTCCACCCGGGCTCCCCGAGCAAGGAAACCGGTGGAAGTCTTCACAAAAGCTGGCTTGACCCTGTTGACTACCTCCATTAGCTTCTTCAGCTCTCCCTCTGTTAGCAGGCCTATTTCCACAATCACCTTGTGGAGGCACTCTGGGGTTTCAGAGATTATCCCCTTGAGTTCCCTCTCCAGGTAAGGGAAGTCCCCGGACTTCAGAGCCCCGATATTGATTACTATATCGAGCTCCTCCGCCCCCTGTCGGAGGGAGTCGACAGCCTCGAATATCTTGGTAGCGGTGGAGTGTCCTCCAAGGGGGAAGCCAATTACCGTGCCCACTTTAACCGGAGCTTTTCTGAGATTCCCGACGGCAAGGGGAAGGTAGCATGGTAGAAGGAAAACAGAGTGAAACCGGCAACTAAGGGCTTCCTTACAGAGGCGAAGGACCTCCTGCTTGCTTGCCTCGGGCTTCAGCAAGGTGTGGTCGATGATAGAAGCCAGTTCATCTTCAGAGGCAAACATACCCTCTTCTCCCCAATAAAAAACCCCTTCAGCTTGGAAGGGGTTTCTCCTAACTAAGCTATTGAATAAAAAGACCTCTTTTGGGGCCCTCTTTTATTAGTTTATTTTGGGTTAAAACTCTGGCGTATGAAAGAGGTGGTAAAGGGGCTTCTACTGCCCCTCTGTCTCTTTTAGTCGCTCGTTTATCCGGTCAATGCTCGCTTTGTATGCGGGAATAGGATTGAGACTGTAAGCCTGCTCGTAGGCTCTGAGGGCGTCCTCATACTGTTTGTTCTTCTCGTAAATGAATCCCAGAGAATCGAATATCCCAGGGTCATCGGGCAAGAAGCTGGCGGCTTGCAGAAGATAGTCGACCGCTGGTCCGAAATCTTCTACCATCTTATAAGACTCCCCCAGCAGCTTTATAGCACTGGCATTATTCGATTCAGCTGATAATACCGCTTTGAGAGACCTAATAGCACCCTGATAATCCTTCATCCCCAGATAGGCATTGCCAAGTATAAAGCGGATCTTTGTATCGCGGGGAGCTACCTTCACACCCTGTTCTCCCACCTTCACCGCGTTGGCAAAATCACCCTTTTGAAGGTAAGCCCTTCCCAGAAAGACGATAGATTCCGTATCGTCTGAGTGAAGCTTTACCGCCTGGCTTAAAGCCCTTATAGTTCCATCGGTATCGTCCAGCCCCACATAGCATTTACCAAGACTGCTAAGAACATCATAATCTTTAGGTAGATTGCGAGCAGCTTCTTCCAGAACACTGGCAGCTTGTTTGAAGTTGTTCTGATTTATATAGCACATCCCCAGCAACTTGTTTAAAGCCCCTTTCTCCGAGGGCTTGGCAGCAGCCGCCTTAACCTTGTTTAAGGAGTTGATAGTCTCCCGGTAGTTTTTCTGCAAATAGTAAATGTCGGCGAACTCGTAGCCAGTAGCGAACTTCTGGCTGTTGTCCCGGGTAACCGACTGAGCTTTCTTGAGCTCGGCTATAGCCTGGTTAAAGTTCCCCATCTTCTTGTAGCAACGCCCAATCATAAACTGAGCATACCAGAAATCGGGTGCCATCTCCAGAGTAGCTCGAAATTCCTTAATAGCTCCCTCATAGTCTCCCTGGGTAAAAAGCTGATAGCCCTTTTTATGGTCGGCAAAGGACGAAATGGAGAACACAAAAGCCAGAAGTATCACCAAAACCCCAATTTTTCCATATTTTATACACCTCATCTCTGCCCTCTCTTAATTCTCTTTGATTTACCCGTTTTCAACTAAAGCCACCTTTTTGATTAAAAAACTACCCTTTCCCTCTCTTGTAAAAAACCTGCCATTTCTCCTCTAACAAAAGCCGGAAAAGGCTACCTTTTAAGGATAAACTGCACAGTCAGGGTATAGATGACCGGAACAGGAACCCCGTTCTGCAAGCCGGGCTTGAATTTCCACTGCTTTACTGCCGCTATGGCAGCTTCGTCAAAGCCAAAAGCTTTGCCCGGGCTCCTCAGCACCCGAGCATTCACCATATTTCCATTTTCATCGATAATAGCCTCAAGGATCACTACCCCCTGAATTCTCGCCTTGCGGGCTAACTCCGGATAGACCGGATCCACATAAGAAACTCTTATCGGCTTGGAGACATCCCCTCCTACCCTCAAGGGTGCGGGAGGGATTTCGGGCGGACCGAAGTCAAATTCTGTGTCAGGCGGTGGCGGCTCATACACATCGACTATCTCAGCCCACTCTTGATAGGGCTCAGGCTCGTCGGGAGTGGGGTCTGGTATCGGCACGCCCCTCGCCTTCGTCCTCACGGTAGCGGTGGTGGTTGTCTGTCTCTTCGGAGGTTCCTTTTTCCTGGGTGGAGGAAGTTTAAATTGCTTGATTACCACCACTTTTTCCGCCTTCCTCTCCTCGGTGATCACCCTTTTGGCTTCGGGGAATACAATCCACATCATCAGGGTATAAAAAGCAATGGAGACTATAGTAGCAACCTTAAGGGGTCTGTTCTCCACCTCCTGAGCGCCATAATAGGTTCTAAGAATGGCACTCACTCCCTCCTCTTCTTCAGAGGTTACCTTCCTTTTTTCTTGGTCCATTGTAACTCCTACAACTTAAAAAGAATAATCCTTTTTTGTAGACCTCCTTCTAAAAATTTTCCTATTCAGAGATTCCCCCTAACAACTCGCCCCAGGCTTCTATCTCGCTTCGGCTGGGAATAGCTATATTTATATGCTTATCGTTAGTGGGGTCATCATCCCTATTTTCGGGATACATATCGAACTCCAGCTGCTTTAGCTCGTCGAAGACATCGACCATATTGGCATAAAGGGCATTGGGTTCACAATGGATGATGACCGGCTTGGTGCGGTTGATCTCCACCTTTTTCCTCACATATTCCTGGATGTCCATCAGCTTCATCGGTTTTTGGTCCACCATAACGTTTCCATCTTCCAAAATATGGATGTAGATGGCCTCTTCCGCCCTTCCTAAGGTCGTCGGCGCTTCTTTAGGGAGGTTGAAGAAGATCCCTTTACTGACAGCGAAGGTCGAGGTTATCATAAAAAGGATTATCAGCAGGAAAGCAATATCAGCCAAGGAGGCGGTAGGTATCTCGGGCTCTTCCTTCTTTCTTTGCAATCTCATATCATCGCCCTCCTATTGTCTCTTGCTCGGTTAAAAGGACCACATTCGACGCCTTTGCCTGCCTCAACTGGTCCAGAACGCTGTCAATTATCTCGTATCGGATATTGTAATCCGCTTTGACGATGAAGCTGCGAAGCGGGTCATCTCCCAAAACAACCGCAGCGAAAGAGAATATGTCCCCGATACCGCCAATGGCGTAGCTATGCTCTTCTCCAGAAGTCACATTTATTAGCCCGTCAGCGGTCATGGCAATAATGGCTGTTCCTTCCGCAGTATCAGCTCTCTCCAGACTCACGGGGAGGGTAACCGGTGTATTGTCTATAGAGATGGTAGTGGAGATAATAAACATGATGATCAGCAGAAAGGCAATATCAGCCAGCGAGGCGGTAGGGATATAAGCCTTGATCTCTGCCGATTTCCTGAACTTCATAGCTATTTACTTCCACTTGTAGAAGAGGATTCCATCTCCACGAAGGTCTCCAGCAACATGTTAGAACCGGTCTCCATATCCATTACAAAGCTGGAGACTCGAGATGTAAACCAGTTATAAAATAACAGTGTCGGAACAGCGATAGCCAACCCTGTCGCCGTAGTGATAAGAGCCTGAGCAATCCCAGCAAAAACAGCTGCCGGATTCTTCAGTCCTTCCCTTGCCAGAGCTTCAAAGGAAGCTATCATCCCCACCACAGTGCCCAAGAACCCAAGAAGAGGGCTAACATTAGCCACTGTAGCCAGGATCGGCAGCCCCCTCTCCAGGCGGGCTAACTCGTGGGTTACAGCAATCTCTATCGACTTCTCAATCTCCTCATCTGTTGTCCCGTACTTCAGCAAACCAGCCTTCAAAATGTTGGCAATAGGTCCCTTGTATTCTTCACAAACCGATATCCCCTCTTTAACACTCTTCTTCTTCAGCAATGCCACCCTCATCCTGTTGAGAAACTCCTCGACCTTTATCTTCGATCTCGACAACACCCACCAGCGCTCGATAATAAACGCCAGCCCCAGAATCGCAAACAGCAGCAACGGCCACATTACCGGACCGCCCCTCTGAAAATAATTCAACAGTGTCCCCTGTATGAAACTCACCTTTAAAACCTCCTAAGCTTTAAAGTTAATAATTGGAATGTTATGGTTCCTAACTTCCGCTTAATGAACGCAACTTCGCCCTTTTCTCTGGACGAACAGAAACCCTTCTTCATCACCTTCCTAACACTTCCTTCCCTACTAAATTTAAAATTATAAATACCTTTTTCCTCCTTGTCAAGACCTTTTTTATACCCACTGTTCCTCTTACCCTTAGAAGCTCCAAAAAGAATAAAACCCATTTCTCTTTCGGCGCCGGGTTATCTAACAATTAAAAACTCCCTAATTTATTAATAACTTATATCAAACCTTCCTCCTAAAATGTAAGTAGAATTACACTTTGAAGGTAGCAGGGAGGGTTTCAATTTCCATAGAGAAAGAAGGGAAGGTGGGGTGCTTATCCGCGCCCTTTACTCATATCTCAAGGCTTCGATAGGGTCCAACTTACCAGCTCTAGCTGCCGGATATATCCCGAAGAAGAGCCCCACCAGAGTAGAGAAGCCGAAACCAAGAGCAACAGCCCACAGGGGGACATGAGCTGGGGGCAATTGGGGTATGAGTTTAGTGACTATTATCCCTAAGATGTAGCCAAAGATGATGCCGATGGTACCCCCTATCAGGCTCAGTATAATAGCCTCTATCAGAAACTGGAAGATAATATCCCTTCTTTTAGCCCCTACCGCCTTGCGGATGCCAATCTCCCTGGTCCTCTCGGTCACCGAGACCAGCATGATGTTCATTATCCCAATACCCCCCACCACCAGGGAGATGCCCACAATTCCAGCCACTACAGCGGTTACACTACCCAGGATGGTACCAATTCTCTCCAACAGATCCTTCTGGAGAAGGACCAGAAAGTCGTCTGGCTGACCGCTCCTCAGGGAGTGTTGTCGCCTGAGGGTCTCAGTTATCTGCTCCTTAGCCAGCTCTATGTTTTCGGTTGATTTAGCCCGGAAGTAGAGCACCAAGCTACGGGTAGCCTCCTCCCCGAAGAGGAGGCGAGAAGTGTTAAACGGTATAATACAAATATCGTCGGCGTTTTGCCCCAGAGCTTGCCCTTTCTCTTCTAGAACCCCTACAACGGTGAAGCTGAGCTTGCGAATGCTCACCCCTTTCCCCAGAGGGTCCCCCTTTACCCCCAGGTCTTCCACCACCTTTATCCCCAGCACGCAGACCCTCTTGCGATGGTCATTATCCAATTTGGTGAGAAACCGCCCCCGGTCTACATAGTGATTGCTTATTTCTTGAAAGGATGATGTGGTGCCGAATATATTAGTAAAGGTGTGTTCGTCGGCATACTTGACTGTTACCCTCCGTTGCAGAAGAGGGGAAAAATCCTTAATCCCCGAGGCTCTCTCCTTTACTGCCAGCCCATCTTCATAGGTGAGCTCAATTCTGCCCAGCATCTCCCCTTCTTGCCCGCGGGGACGATTGGGGACCACAATGATAAAATCGGCTCCCGCCGCCTGCAACTCGGAAGTAATCAGGTGAGAGAGCCCTTGCACTATGGAGACCACCGCAACCACCGCCGCCACCCCGATGATAATCCCTAAAGTGGTAAGGACTGCTCTTAACTTATTGGAGTTTAGTGCCTGCAGGGCGAGCTTGATATTTTCTACTGCCAGCATCAACCCTTCCTCTCATCACTAATAATCTTCCCATCTAACAGGCGGATAACCCTTTTGGTGTGCCTGGCAATATGCTCTTCGTGAGTGACCACTATTAAGGTATTCTTTTGTTCATGGAGCTGGTCAAAGACTTGCATTATCTCCTCTCCCATCTTGGAGTCGAGATTCCCAGTAGGCTCATCAGCTAACAGAAGTGAGGGGTTATTCACCAGAGCCCGGGCAATGGCTACCCGTTGCCCCTCCCCTCCCGACAGCTCGCTGGGTCTATGTCTCACCCTATCCTCCAGTCCCACCACTTCCAGGGCTTGAAGAGTCCGTCTCCTCCTCTCCTTGGCTGAGATATTGGAATATATGAGAGGGAGCTCCACATTTTGTAAGGCGTTAGCCCGGGAGAGGAGGTTAAAGGTCTGAAAGACAAAGCCGATCTCCTTATTCCTTATCTCCGCCAATCTGTCATCATCCAGATGGGCTACCTCCGTATCGTTCAAAATGTAAGAGCCACTGGTGGGGGTGTCCAGGCACCCCATAAGATTCATAAGGGTGGATTTGCCTGAACCAGAAGGTCCCATAATGGCGATATATTCGCCGGCTTCCACCTCCATACTGACCCCATCAATAGCCCTGATCTCGGTCAAACCCATCTTGTATATCTTGCTGATACTGGACAACTTAATGAGCATCCTAAAAACCCCTCCGCGGTTCACGATATCCCTATTGATACCTCTAAACTCTCCTCCTCCCCTTCCTCCTCTTTTACTTTTATTAAGTCCCCGTCTTTAAGAGCCTTTAGGTTACGATAGGGGCCGGTGATTACCCTATCCCCTTCCTCAACCCCTGAGAGAATCTCCACATCGGTGTCATCGCTGATGCCAGTGGTAACCGGGACTATCTTAGCCTTATTCTCCTCAATTAGGAAGACCACATCCTTATCCTCTTTTCTCTTATTCTCTCCCTCGGTAACCTCAATCTCTCGCTCCACTACCGACTGCAAGGGGACAGCGAATATTTGGGAACGGAAATCAGTCTCAATCTTCGCCCGGGAGGTCATCCCCGGCTTCAGGTTCTGGCCGGGGTCCTCCATGGCTATCTTCACCTGAAAGACAGAAACATCTCCCTCCTTGGTGGCAGAGCTGGCAATATCTATCACCTCCCCTTGATATTCCTTCCCCTGTATAGCATCAACGGTGACCTTTGCCCTCTGAGTGAAGCGGACTTTGTTGATCTCCGTCTCGTCCACATTTACGGTGGCAAGCACCTCGCTCATATCCGCTATGGTCATGATGACTGTGCCCGGGTTGTTCATGGTGCCAGTAATAACGGTTTCCCCCTCTTCGGCGTTAAGTTTGGAGACTATCCCCGACATTGGGGCGGTAAAGGTTGTCTTCTTGAGTTGGTCTTCAGCCCGCTCTAAGGAAGCTTGAGCCTGGGCGACCTCTTCTTTAGCCGATTTGAGCTGAACCTCAGCAAAATCATACTTTACCTGAGCCGCCTCCAGCTCCATCTGGGAGACGAACTCCTTTTGAAACAGAGAGCTCACCCGTTCCAGGTTGTTGCGGGCATCTCTGAGGTTCACCTCCGCCTGCTCCACTTTGATCTCCGCCACCCGCAAGTAGGCTCTCAACCTCCTCACCTCAGCCTCATATTGCTGGGGGTCAATCTGCAGGAGAAAATCCCCTCTGTTGACCTTTTGACCCTCTTTCACCGCCAGCTTAACTATCTCACCAATAACATTGGAGCTGATATTAACCCTCACCTTCGGCTCGATAATCCCTGAGGCGGAGACTATGGACATCAAATCCCTCTTCTCCACTGTATACTGGTAGACCTCTACCCCCTTTTCCCGGTTGCCCACCAGGCTGACAAAAAATATAACAGCCACAGCCCCCACCACCAAGAGAACAATAAACGGTTTTTTCAATGTCAACTCCTCACTATCTTCTATTGAAGCTTACTACCAAACAAACAGTAGAACTTTCTTTCTCCTCATCTCGCAAAGTTGATTAAAGCCGCCCTTCCGATTATATAAACCAGCCACAAGGTAATGACCACCGCGGCTGTCTTTTTCTTGCTCAGGTTGCTGATGGTAGCATAGCCGAAAACCAGCAAAATCAAAATCCAGACAGAGAAAAACTCCAGAGAAGAAGCCAGATTATACCAGAATTTTGAGGTAGTCTGCGGGTCTAAAAAGGCAGCCACACTCGACCTTACCAGCTCCTGCGGTGATGTCAGGCTCCCTCTCGGTCGGGAAAGGAGTAGCAGTGTAGAAATGATAGAACTGACAACACTGGGCATGAATGAGTAAGTAGTGACTGAGAACACCTTTCTAAAGGTAGATTTCCCGGTCTGCAGGGTGAAAGTCAGATGGAAGAC
>Ga0209979_1001931_pt1 | contig 21115 bp, 20 predicted proteins | sample AnhtaG_FD_183114 | JGI IMG/M metagenome (GOLD analysis project Ga0209979, IMG submission 183114) | Deep subsurface microbial communities from Anholt, Denmark to uncover new lineages of life (NeLLi) - Anholt_01485 metaG (SPAdes) (version 2) | ecosystem: Environmental > Aquatic > Marine > Oceanic...
AGGACTGAATCATTGTAAAACTGGCGAGAAAAGCTTATCTTATTCTCGGTTGAGGTAAGCTCCTCCTGGAGTGCCAGAAAGTTCTGATTGGCTTTAAGGTCAGGGTAGTTTTCCACTACAGCAAGTAACCGGGATAGGGCTGAACTCAGCTCACCTTCGGCCTTGGCTCGCTCACCGGCTCCAGCAGACGACACTTGCTGGGCAAGATTACGGGCGTTGGTTACTGCTTCCAGGGTTTCTCGCTCGTGTTTCATATAGCCCTTGACAGTTTCCATCAGGTTGGGAATGAGGTCATAGCGTCGTTTTAGCTGAACGTCAATCTGCGCCCAGGAGTTCTTTACTTGATTACGCAGCCTGACCAGGCCGTTGTACAGAACTAGGAATATGAAAAGAAGAACCACAACAACACCGATAATGATATAAACTGCTACCATATTAAACCTCCTTAACTAATATTCTCCAGGTGTTACTTAATCGTCATTGCTTCTTTGCGCTGGGGCTCCGAATACTTCTTCTAAGAAACTGATGACCTGCCCCCTGGAATCACGTTTTGGCGGATGTTCCCCGGCCAGATGTCTTATCAGTTGAGCGACCTCACCCCCGTCAAACCACAGTCCATGTTCATCGCGGCATATGTCGATGAGGATTTCAGGCTGTTCGCCTATCGCTGTTTTTTTCATCTTATGGCCACAGACGGGGCAATTCCGTTTCTTTTCTGATGAAACGGCTTCCTGGGAGTTGAGGATGCCATCAAGTAACACCTTTGTCTCTTCAAGACCATGCGACTCAAGCAAAAGCTCGAGCTCTCCAGAGTCAAACCACACCCCCTTACAACTATTACAATAATCGAGCTCAATATTTTGATACTCAACGACTATCATATCGTATTTACAAACAGGGCATATCATTACTTTCAGACCTCATCAGGTGGTTTTAATAGTGTAGATGCCCAAGGAAGCCATGTCAAGATTGTTGCATAATCTTCAGAGTAGGCTGAAATCTTGAGAGTTGAGCAAGGCTTTAGATAATCTCTATCTCTATATCATCCACGCTCTTTACCACTTTACTCAAATCAACCAAGGCTATGGTGCGCTCAGAAATATAATGTCTATAAGCTGAAGAGGTGAATATAGTAAGGCATCTCTTACCATACATTGTGGGTGGGGCATCTGGCTGGTGAGACCTTATCAAGACACTTTTGCCCAAGCGGGACATGATTTCCTCGAACCAACCTCGCCCGAATTGAGGCCTCCCGGTATAGGGATCGATTCCCAGGAACTTCCCGTCCGTTTCCTGCCAGTCCCCCCAGGTTATTTGGTGCCATTCGGCACTACCTAGCTTTATCTTGCTTATATCTTCTAAACCTGACACATCGGGGAGTGCTCCATGCAGAGCAATTATTCCATTTGGCGTGGACACGGCCAGTGGCAAGTTGGAAAGGACCTCACTATATCGCTGGCGAAGTTCGGCATCCAGTCCTTCCCAGAAATTGGCAGGGTGGAAGCTGACTACAGCATGGCCTTCGTGATTTCCCATAAGCAGATAAAGAGAATCGGGGTGCTCAATTTTTTGCCCAAGCAAAAAATTAATGTTCTCCAGGGAAGCTGGTCCCCGGTCAACATAGTCCCCCAGGAAAACTAGTTTATTTTCTGACTTGAGATACCTGTGGATAATTTTCTCCGTGGCTTCGAGGTCACCATGAGTATCGCCAACGAAAATGACTCTGCCTGACTCCAACTGTATTAACTTCGCTTCCGAGGCAAACCTCTTCTCCGCCTCGTTGAGCAACTCTTTTATTTCTTCTCTGGTCACAGGACAAAGTTTTCCTTCACGGAACTGTGCATCCCACAGCATAGATGTTTTCCGTGATAAAAATCAATACTTGCTCTGGAAAGCCTCGCCCATAATTGTTTTTGCTTGAATACCTTTGATATGATGCGAGTATGAAAGCCGGCCTGGTTTATGACGCAATCTATTTGGAACACGATACCGGTGACCACGTGGAGAATTCTCGCAGGCTGGTAGAGGCGATGTCTTATTTGAAAGAAACTGGAATTGAGGAAAAGCTCACCTGTCTGCCTCCGCGTCCTGCCTTGGTAGAAGAGCTGGAGATGATACATGCGCCGGAGTATATTTCCTACGTTAAGAGCAAAGCGGAAAAGGGTGGTGGTTGGCTCGACCCTGATACTGTAATGTCTCCGAAATCTTACGAAGCAGCCTTATATGCTGCCGGTGGGCTCATGGTGGCTGTAGAAGCGGTGATGAACGGGGAGGTGGATAACGCCTTTGCTCTGGTTAGACCACCAGGGCATCATGCCATTCATGATCGAGCAATGGGCTTCTGCATTTTCAATAATATGGCAATCGCCGCTAAATTTGCCCTGAGTAAGTTCAGCCTCAATCGTGTTCTTATCGCTGATTTTGATGTTCATCATGGCAATGGGACTCAGGATGCTTTTTATGCCGACCCCAAAGTCCTTTACTTCTCCACTCACCAGTATCCCTTTTATCCCGGGACAGGATGGATGGATGAAACTGGAACAGGTGAAGGAGAGGGCACTACGGTGAATTTTCCCATGGCTGCCGGCTGGGGCGATGAGGAATACTTGAGAGCTTTCAACGAGGTCTTGGTTCCAGTAGCCCGAAGATTTCAGCCACAGCTCATTCTGGTTTCTGCCGGCTTCGATGCTCATTGGGCCGACCACCTGGCTATGATGCGGGTAAGTATTAAAGCTTTTGCTCAAATGGTAATGATATTGAAAAACCTGGCTGCCGAACTATGCCAGGGACGTCTCATTTTTACTCTGGAAGGTGGCTATAATCTTCGAGTAGTTTCCTCTTCCATAAAAGCTATTTTTGATGTACTTCTGGGTAATTCAGAGATAGATGACCCATTGGGCGAAGCAGAAATGAGGAAGCCCGAGGGATTTGACGAGCATATCGAGGCAATAAAAGAAATACACCATATTCGTTGACAGCTCTCAGCATACAACTATTATGCAGTTCTCTTAGTGAAAGGCAAAAGCGTCCTCCACTCTCGCTTTTCCCACACCACCAGAAGCTGGCTGGAGATGCAGACAGAGCTGTAGGTGCCGATGATAACGCCGAGGAGCAGTACCAGGACGAAATAGTGTATGGTAGCTCCGCCAAAAAGGAACAGGGCTAAGAGTACAAAAAGGGTGGTCAGGGCAGTATTTAGACACCTCCCCAGCGTGTCTATAAGGCTATCGTTTACCGTCTCGGCGAAGTCGGGGCTGATGTGTCTTGATACATTTTCCCGAATGCGGTCAAAGACAACCACAGTATTATTGATGCTGTAACCGACAACGGCTAGCAGTCCGGTGATAAACAGGGCATCAATCTCCACCCCGGCAAGCCAACCCAATAAGGAGAAAATGCCTACTATTATGAACACATTATGGATAACGGCGATGACTGCACAACTGCCCCAACGAAAGGGACTGGGCATGCGGCGAAATGCCCAGACAATGTAAAACATCATAGCCACAGCAGCTATTATTACGGCGATGACGGCATTGCGGGCTGTATCTCTAGCTATATGGCCCGAGACCATAGCGTAGTCACGGATCGTAATCTCGCTGCCCAAGCGCGTCTCCAACTCTTTAGTCAGATCTTGGCGTTCTTGGGGTGATATTTCTCTGAGACGGATTAAAAAATCGTCTCCGCTCCCTTGAATCATAGCTTCGGGATGCCCTAAATTGGTTAATTCCTGGCGTAACTGCTCTTGCTCTACTTGTGGAGTAAATTGAAGAATCATAGAAGTGCCACCGGTAAAATCTGTTCCAAGCCGCAGCGGGGTTCCGAGCTGTATCTGAGAGATAACCAGGGCAACTATTCCTATAACTACAAGTATTTCCGAAATAAGGAAAAACCACCGCTTCTTCCCGACAAAGTCTATCATTTCTTAACTCCGTAAGCTGCCAGATTGGTGACTACTTGGCTGCCTATAATCAAGCGGAGGAAGGTTCTGGTAACTGTGATGGCGGTGAACATGGATAAGGCTACACCAATAAGCAGGGTCAAGGCAAAGCCTCTGACCATGAAAGCACCGAATGTGCCTCCGAGCCAGAAAAGGATGAGGCAGGCGATAAAAGTGGTTATGTTGCTATCTCTGATAGCGGTCCAGGCACGGTTGAACCCAGTCTCAGCGGCAGCCGCTAAGCTGCGTCCCCCTCGCAATTCCTCCTTCATGCGCTCGAAGATAAGGACGTTGGCATCTACAGCCATGCCCAGCGATAAGATGAAGCCGGCAATGCCAGGCAGAGTCAACGTTAGGTGAGAAGAAAAAAGATTGAAGATAGCCAGAAGGAAAACGCCGTACATTCCCAAGCTACAACAAGCTATCAAACCTGGTAAGCGGTAGTAAAGAAGCATAAATAACGATAGCAATATAATCCCAATCGCGGCGGCTAGTATGCTTTGCCTTATGGAATCATCACCCAAACTGGCGTCTACATCTCTCTGATCTATGATTGTTAAGGGCAGGTCTAAAGCACCAGAGTTAAGCTGAATGGCCAACGTCTTGGGCTCATTTAGGTTATTTACAGTCCAGGCGTCGTTCGTAATCACCCCCTTCGCCTCAATCACTGCTTGCACTATGGGTGCTGAGATAAGTTTATTATCGAGGAATATGCCAAGAGGCTTATTCAAGTTGCGGCTTGTGATTTGCCTAAAAAGAACCGCACCCTCCGCTTCCCATTCAAAAGCTATTTGTGGCTTATTTTTTACTTGGTCCAATATCACGGTGGCATTAGGCTTCAAATATTTTCCGGTAAGTTCTTTCTCCTGCCCATCGCTGCCAACTGCCTTGGCTATAACCCACGTTGTATTTCCACTGGCATCAAGCTTCTGCTCGCGGAAATCCAACTCGGCAACTTGCCCAATAAGCTTAAGGGCTTCATCAATATCCTTCACCCCCGGAAGCTGAACCAATATGCGGTCAGTCCCTAGCTTCTGAATTACAGGCTCGGCAACTCCATACTGATCAACTCTTCGCTGGATTTTGTCGATCACCGATGCCATAGCTTCGGCATCAGTGATGGAAGGGTCTTTCTTAGATAAATCAGCCTGATAGAGCAACTGGCTGCCACCCTTGAGGTCAAGGCCTAGCCTCAGCCCATTTGGGCCAAGTAATTTTGCGTTTATGGGCACTATGGACCATAAGGCGAAGCCGAACAAAGCAATGATGAAAATTAATAAATAAACGTTTCCCCTTCTCAATTTAGTCTACCTTTGTGTTAGATATTGTTTTTACTTCAGAATTCTGGGAATTTTGGGAAACTCTTGTTTGCTGCTTGCTCACAGCTGGCAGTTCCCTTCGAATCAAGGCTAATGCTTCTTCTCGGGTGCTTAACTCACCGCTGGCATGAGCCTCGTTGACCATGGCGAGGAGTTTGCCAATCAATGGTCCTGGTGCTAAGCCAAAGGTATCCATTATATCATGGCCATCAATGAGTTTCACCGGCAAGATTTTGGCTTGCTGCTTGTCGTGCTCTGCCAGTATGTAGTTTATTAATTGGCAATGTTTTTCCCAATCCTCCATAGATATCAGGGGTCCACGGCTGGCAAGACAATCGGCTAAAGCCAGAAGGAGTATATCAATGCCGGCCTCGCCGGTATCTCGAAAGTAGCGATAAATTGCCCGTTGGGTAGGAAATTCCTCATTTGCCATCTGAACTGGGCGAAGGTGATGGTAGACAAGGCTTTCCACCAGTCTTATTTCCCGATTGCTAAATCGCAACCGTTCCAAAATGTTCGCAGTCATAGCTGCTCCTTGCTTGGTATGCCCTAAAAACCTGGCTCTACCTGTATCATCAATAGACTTTGTCATTGGTTTCGCAATATCATGGAATAGCCCAGCTAACTTGAGTAGAACCTTATGGTTACTTCCGCTGGAAACTTCCTGGGACAGGTGCCTGTCTATCATGTCAGACCAGGGGGCAGTAGACAGCATAGCGTCGTTGCTGTACTCCCATTCACTTTCTCTAATGAGGAATTCTATGGCAGCTACGGTCTGTAAAGAATGGTCGAAGACATCCCAGAAGTGCACTGTTGGTTGCTCTACTCCCTTGCTCTCTGCTAGCTCGGGGATTAGAGCTAGCAGTAAGCCAAAGTTATCTAAGTATCTCAGGTAGTAAGCAGCCCGGGGCGGAGCAAGCAAACGAAGTAATTCTTCTCTGACTCTCTCTCCCGGGACTTCAGTGATAGCCTGAGAATAGCGGCGAATTAAAGATTCTGTGTCTGGCTCTATGGTAAAGTCGAGTTCGGCAGCCAACCTCACTGCCCGCAAGAGTCTTGCGGCATCGGCTTCAAATATTTGCTCGCTTACCCCCCGCACTATTTTATCCCTCAAATCCTCTCTACCGGAAAAGGGGTCGATAAGCTTCAAGGGGAATCGCTTTTCAGCCAGAGGCTTTGCCGATTTTCGGGGACTCGTATCGGGGGCCGTACTGGCGGTAACAAATTGGCTGAGTTCCAGAGCCATGGCGTTGATGGTAAAATCGCGGCGGGCAAGGTCAGATTCGATATCTCCGGCAAAAGGGGAGAAATCAAAATGCCACTCTGCACCATGCGATTCTTGGTTTTGTGAATTCCTTCTTGGCTGCTCGTCTTCAGTCACCACTACTCTAGCTACGTCGTTGACATCATCGAGGAGCACAAATTTGCCTCCTATTTCTCCAGCTACTTCCCGAGCTATGGTTATGGCGGCGCCGCTTACGGCAATATCTACATCGTTGGTCTCTCTTCCCAAGAGCCAATCACGGATGAAGCCACCAACGATATAGCCTTGCTTTTTCTGGATAGCTAACAGATGGGATATCTTAGCCAGGGTGGCAGGTAAATTGCCGCTTTTTGTGGAGGACATGACAGCGCATTATAGTTTGTGGCAGCAGGAATTGTAAAGGTCTATTGACTTTCATGAGAAGTGTTATTTTTGCTTATAAATTGGAGTACATTTCATCAGGATAACGTCTGCCAGCGAGGGAAAAGGTCGGGCTAATTTATCTAATATCTTCAGAATAGAATAAGAAACAGAATGGGGAAGTTTGGAAAGAAAACTACCCCACAGGGGGAGTCCAAAAAGGAGGGATATTCCCTTTGTTTTCTTAATTTCAAAATGCTGCTTCACCAAGCTGCTTAGGAATGGGTAATCAAATTTATATGTGTGGTCTGGTGGTGGCTCCCAGGGTTTCCTTTCTTTAGCCAGGGATGGGGAAAGGAACTTTGTTACTGGATATAGCTTCTTCCCCAAACGGAAGCCTAGACTATCAAAGTTAGCTATAGAGATTATCATCTCTCCTCCAGGTTCAAGCACCCGGGCTATCTCCTCCATTGTTTTGCTGGGGGAGAAAAAATGGTCTAATGCCCCCTTACACATAACTTTGCCAAACGAGTGTGGTTTAAAAGGTAAATTCTCCCCTATTCCCTGTGCTAAAATTATTTGGGCATTGCTTTCACTGAGGTACTCTTTAGCTCGGGCTATCATTACATGGGAAGGTTCAAGCCCGATAACCTTCGCTCCCTTTTCCCATAGTCGTGCACCATCAATAGCCTTGCCGCAGCCGACGTCCAGTATTAGCTCACCATGGCTGGGGGCTACCTCTTCCAGCGTTAGATGGAGCATTTGCTGGAATAAGAATTCCAGGTTAGGGTAGACTACGGGGGGCACTACATCGTCGTCACTCCATTTCAAGTCGATTTTTTCCGTATTGTGACTTTGTATCATGATTCAGATTAGAGGTTCTTATTTCGGGGTTATCAAGTTTGCACGGAGTCGCAGTTTTTTGCGGCTGGCTTTATTTAGCCTCCTGCCAGCAAGAATATTGGTTAAGTTTATAAATAGCTTTAGCTGCACGTTCCATGGAACAAAAGACTGGGATGGAAGCGGCAAGGAGCTTTTGCTCTATCTGCAATCGTTCTGGCTCAGCGGAGCCAGGCGGTAAAACGACTATTATGGGCTTATTTTGTCTGCTTCCAAGCTCTATAAAGAATTCATTTATTTCTTCCAGTCCTTTCTGGGAGTAAATTGGTAAGAGGATGTCCATATCCTCTTGAATTAAGACGATGTCGATAACGGCATCCCTTGCTACTAAATCTATGGCTTGAAATACAGTTGCTAAGCCTCGGAATTGCGCCTGGCTTACATCTACCGGATTACGCAAGATACTACCTACTTCTCCCAGGAGTTCGCTCAGCTCTTGCTTTGTCTCAAGGGAGAGAGGTGGGACCTTGAGACCATTCTCCATGCAGGCATCGCCAGCGGCTACCGAGTTGCCGCCGCCCCCATCAGCTAGACCGCCAATAATGGCTGCGCGGGTACCTTGCCAGTGTCTAAGCTGTTGGAAGATAAGTAGGGTGTCGGTCAATTCCTCTAGACTATGCACTTCTATAGCGCCAGCTTGCTTCAACATTGCTGACCAGATGGCTGCTGAACTAGCTAAGGAGCCAGTGTGGGACATGGCAGCCTGAGCACCAGCCTCTGTTCTCCCTCCTTTCCAGACAACTAAAGGCTTGACCTTGGCTACTTCTTTCATAGTGTTGAAAAGACGAGCTCCGTCTCTTGTTCCCTCCAGGTAGGCACCAATAACCTTGGTTTTGGGGTCAGCAGCCAGGTATTGCAAAAAATCGCTGGCATCCAAATCAATGCCGTTGCCAAAGCTGACTCCTTTGCTGTAGTTGATATGGCGGGCTATCCCGGTTGTCACTAGCTTGGTAGCGATGCCGCCACTCTGGGATACGAAGCCCACGGAACCGCTTTCACCGAGTGTCCCCATGAGGAACGGGATTTTGTGTTCTGGGCAATATACACCTATGCAATTTGGGCCGATGATGCGAACGTTTCCCTGTCGTGCCTTCTCGAGCATTTGTTCCTCTAGCTTGTGTCCCTGTTGCGCATCCATCTCGCTGAATCCAGCGGTGAAGAATTGGACAGCTTTGACATGTTTGGTCACGCAATCATCGAGGAGCTCCAACACAGATTGTCGAGGAATGGCTACAATAACGTAATCTACCTCTCCAGGGACTAGCCTGAGGTTAGGGAAAATCTCGAGGTCGGCAATACGGCCGCCGCTGTAACCAACGGGATAAATGATTCTCGGAAAACCAGCGGAACTCAAGGCCCAGACCCATAAAGAGCCGGCTTTTATCGAGGCAGCCGAGGCCCCGACGACGGCAACAGATTTGGGGTAAAAGATAGGCTCAAATTCTTTAAGCTTTTCCTCAAACAAGGGTAATCCTCGGGGCCTCAACCTGTCTGGTGAAATTCCAGTTTAGCAAACTTTTGGTTATCGGGATAATGGACCTTCGATTATCATTCCAGGATTATCCGGGCATCAACAGCTACAGCCTTATCAGGGTAGGCGAATATGGGATTAAGGTCGAGCTCTTTTATTTGAGGATTTTTCTCGACAAACTGAGATACCTTGACTATTAGCTTTTCCAATGCCGGGATGCTGGCTGGCTTTTGGCCCCGGTACCCTTCCAGTATGGGATACCCTTTTATTTCTCTAATCATTTCTCTGGCATCCCTTTCGGTAACCGGGACTATTCTGAAGGAGACATCCTTTAACACCTCTACCAGTATACCGCCGAGACCAAACATGAGTACAGGACCGAATTGAGGGTCTTTGCTCATGCCCACAATCACTTCCACTCCTGGCGGAGCCATCGGTTGTACCGACACACCCTCAATTTGGGCTTCAGGGTATGCTTGTTTAACGGAGGATATAATCTCATTATAAGCCTTGCCTACCTGAGTAGCGTTGGCTAGTCCTAATTTAACACCGCCGGAATCGCTTTTGTGAACCACATCGGAGGAGCTTATTTTCAACACTACAGGAAAGCCCATTTCCTTGCTTATGGAAATAGCCTCCTTTTTGCTTCGGGAGAGTTTGGCTTCAACAACAGGTATCCCTGCTTTCTTAAGAAGCTCCTTGGATTCAACCTCGGTCAACAAATTTTGGCTCTTTATCATGACTTAGCTCCTTCCATCGGTGTGATTATTCAAAATTAGCCCTTTATTGTAACCCGTTATTCATTTTTTCTCCAGCGGGTTTGTGGTTTGACTTATTCACTAAGGCAAATAAAACAGTCTATCACCTTGGCTTGCACAGGACTTCCTTGACCTTCAACTCAAAAAAGTCGTGGGTGTGAGCTGGCTTAACGACCAGTGCTGTATCTGCTCCCCTCGCTGTGCCGCCGATAGAGATTACCTCCTCGTCTGTCCTTATGAGACCGGCATCGGCAGCCATAAGGGCTATCTCACAGGCTACTTTGGTGCCCTGCCCAAAAACCCTCAAGGTTTGAGCTATAATCTCATCCACCTGATAGGTATTGAACCTACGGCGAACTGCCCTGCCAACCCCGCCAAGGGCATGGGTGGCAGTCAGAATTACTCCCCCCTTCTCTAATATCTTAGCCCTGTTTTGCGGGGTTAATTCCTGAACATCGGGGGCCTGAAGCCCTGTAGTATGAGTAACTACCACTACCTTATAGCTGGCGAACGCCTTCACTGCCTTCAACCCAGTTTCCCCGCTGGTAGAGGCTACCACTATGGTTTTTATCCCTAACTCCTCGGCTCTCCTCTTAGCTACTTCAAAGGTTTTCTCAGTGTTTGCACTGCCTGATTCAATAGAATAGACACTTTGGATTTCCATCATATTGGAATTGACACCTCCATTTTTTTAGTTATACTATCTTCTTACCAAATAAGGGAATGAGAATCATTTTTGTCCACGGTTCAGGCGCTTATGGGGACATCTGGCGCTATCAAACCGACTACTTCCCGGATAGCGATGCTGTCAACTTACCCGGACACCTCAATGGTCAAACCCTTAATAGCGTAGAGGAATGTACTGACTGGCTCAGGAAGTACATCAAAGGGAGGGGGTATAAAGATGTGGTCTTGGCTGGACACTCCTTGGGTGGGGCTATAGCTCTGATGTATGCCCTAAAATACCCCCAGGAGTTGAAGGGGATTATCATCATCAGCAGTGGAGCCCGGCTCAGAGTTCACCCTATGTTTTTAGCCCCATGTGAAGAGGCTATTAAGGGCAATCCCCGGGAGTGGTATCAACTAGTGGAAGAAATATATCGCTTAACCCCGGAGGATTATAAAAGGGAAGTCGTAGAAAAACAGAAGGCTATTGGTCCTGCCGTCATGCTCAATGACTTCCTTTGCTGTGATAAGTTTGACCTCATGGACAAAGTTCAGGAGATAAAGCTACCTGCCCTTATTATCTGTGGTGAATTGGACGTAATGACCCCTGCGAAATATTCTAATTACTTGGGAGCCAAGCTCGCTAACTCCAGGGTGGTGATTATTCCCCAGGCTACCCACCTTGTCCTCGCTGAGAAGCCGGAAGCGGTCAATAAAGCCATAGAAGATTTCGTTAAGGGGATATCTTCTTAAATTTCTTTGGTATTTGCAGCAAAACCAGGCATTTGTAGTTGCCTGGATTGGGATTCCCACAGATTAGCCGGTTCTGGTTCGAGTTCCAGGTGGCTCACCATGGATGAGCAGGAAGCTCTCTGGAATTTGCCATAAGTGAGCATCAAGCTTCGCACGATGTAGCAGGCGTAATCTCGCTAGCCAGCTTGAGCCTTTGAGTATCGCTCCACTGCCACCGCAGGCCATTTCCCCTCGTCTCAAGCCGCAGAATTCCCTTGGCTATCAATTCGCCCATTCGCCGCTGGGTTACCTCTATGCCGAGGCCTAGCTTCCGGGAAACTCGGTGGGCTAGTTCGGCCTCAGCGCTACTGGGATTCAGGGCAGTATCTGATGCCGTACCCCCGAGCCCTTCGATGACATCTCTCTGAAGCAGCGTCCACACGAATTTCTCTTTTTCCTTTCCTTCGATCATCTCGGCGCATGGGCCATCTCCGTCTTTAGCCCGGCGCTTTATATCATCCCAGGCATCTTCTATCCCCCGGTCATAGATAGACATGGCCTCTTTTATCATCTCTCTGCTCATGGTCGCCGTCTCGGTGATAGGCTCGTTGGCATTATAGCGGGCCCAGTTTCGGCTGAGGATGCGAATGCCATAGTCCTTAACTCTCTCGTACAGTTCGGTTCCGGGTAGAGGGGACAAGATATGGAAGCCATACTTGGCGCCATATTTGTGATAAAGCTCATCGCCAAAGGCCATAGACTTGAGAGCTGTATCCCAGCTTTCCCCGGGAAGGCCGAGAATGAAGGAATTGAAGACGTTGATGCCGGCCTCGGCAGCTATCTTTACCCCGCGCCGCACCTCTTCAGGGGTGATTCCCTTCCTTATGGTCTTCAGGATTTCTTCATCCGCCGACTCGACACCAAATAGTACCCATTCGCAGCCGGCCCGTTTCATTAGCTGAGCCAGGTCCTCGCTAATCCTATCTACCCGGGCAAAAACGCTCCATTTTATCTTGAGGTTACGCCTGAGCATTTCCTCGCACACCGCTCGGGCGTGGTGGTGGTTGAGGGTAAAGGTGTCATCGACAATGTTGATTTTCACAAGCCCGAAATCACGCTGGATTTTCTCAATCTCATCTACCACAAGCCCGGGGCTGCGAAAACGGACTTTGGGGCCAAACATCCGACGTCCTGAGCAGAAGATACAGCTAAAGGGGCAGCCACGGCTGGTTATTACCGTGCACGGGGTGCCCAGGGCGCGGTACCTCGCCATAGGCAACAATTCGCGAGCTGGTAAGGGGAGTTGGTCGAGGTCCTCAATGCGAGCTTGGAGAGGTGTCTTCACCACCATGCCTCCATCTGTAAAGGCAACGCCGGGCACATGGTGGATGTCTTTGTCTTCTTCCACTGCCCTGACCAGTTCGACCAGGGTTCTCTCTCCCTCACCGATGACTATGGCATCAATCCATGGTGACTGGAGCAGTGTTTCTTCCAGGGCAAAGGTAACATGAGGACCGCCGATAACGGTGAAGATGTGCGGGTCGAAAGTCTTACATACCTTGAGCATCCTCCTGGCAATGGGATAGTTCAGAGTAACACAGGTGGCACCCACAAGCTGGGGTCGGTACTCCTCCAGTTCTCGCCTCAGTTTCCTGGGATGGTACTGGGTCACCAGGAAATCCAGAATCTTGACCTCAATACCCTCTCGAGCAAGGGCACTGGCTAAATAACTTAAAGAGAGTGGAGGGAGTGGGCTCTCCTCCAGAGGGTGGGGCGTACTCAGGAGCAATACTCGCATAGATATCAGCCAACACTTCGCTACCCCACATCCCTGACTTCTTGAATTCGGCATGGTGAGTATAGCTCTTGTCATATTCCAAAATCAACCATAGGTACTTATGCTACTATATTGGGAAGAGTTATATGCTTTTGTGATTTTATGTTATAAAATCGGATAGAGGAGGTGAGCATGGCTAAAGGAACGAGAATAACTGTAGATTTGGGAAGTAAAGAACTTCTCAAGGCGGTAAAATTTGCCTCTATTGAGCAAGGTAAACCAATTCGAGAAATTGTTATCGAGGCACTGGAGCGGTGGCTTGAAGGAAAGAAAGGCTCAGGGCAGAAGGATTTCCTGGCTATGATGAAAGCCCTGGATGCATACAGAAAAACAGCCGGCCAAGGAAGTTAAGGCAGCGATGGAATGCTGGAGTCTTCCAATTAAGGTTGCCTGGTAAGTGATGGTATAATCAGGAAAACACAAGGCGTCTTGAGGAGGACAATATGATCATTGATGTTCATACTCACCTTTGTGATCATGATAGTGTTGCTAAGCCTTTTTGGGATGGTTGGGTAGAGGTTGGGGCGCTGAGGATTAATAGGCCATTGGAAAAGGTGCAAAGACGATTGCCGGAATTTTGGGATATTTCCGGTGACATGATAGTCAAGGATATGGATGCTGCCGGGATTGATAAAAGTGTGCTGTTGGCGATTGATTGGGGTCTGGCTCGCCACCTTGGTGAACCCAAGCTAAGCATTGAGGAGATAAACAAGGTTTATGCTGATGCGGCGGGAAAATATCCCCAGCGATTGATTGCTTTTGCCGGCATAGACCCTAGAAGAAATAAAGCTGCCGAAATGGTTGGCAGATTTCTCAAGGAATGGAGTATGAAGGGGATTAAACTCCATTCAGCTGCCGGTTTCTATCCCAACGATAAGGCATGTTATCCCATTTATGAGAAGGCATTGGAATATGGGGTTCCTGTTTTGCTCCATACAGGGGAGGTGCTGAAACCACTTTATTTTAAATATTGCCAACCCATTTATGTGCAGGAGGTAGCCATGGACTTTCCTGACCTGTCCATCATTCTGGCACATACCGGTGGATGCTGGTACTCGGAAGCAGTGGCAATCTGTAACAACGCAACGAATGTTTACCTCGATTTATCTGTATGGCAGCCACGGCTCCTCCGCCCTCTGGAATTCTACAGAGCTCTAAGGACATTGTTAGACTCGGTCTCATGGCAGAGAGTGCTGTTCGGCAGTGACTACCCCTTTCTGAAGCTGCTAATTAATCAGGAGAGGTGGGTCAAAGCCTTTACCGAAATTCCCGACTCGGTGAAGGAGCAAGGAATCGAGTTTACAGACGAGGAAATCGCAGGAATAATGGGCGGCAACGCCGCTAAAATCTTAGGACTAACAGAATAAGCGGATGTGTGAGTTCTCAATCCTTCTTATCCAGCAAGGTAATTCGGATTTTGTTGGATAGTCTGACCCTGTTGGGAAAGTATCAGCGGGGATGACATTTGCCAGAATAGTTTTTGCAGGGCGCTAAACGTTCATCCCTCCACTGATGACGAAGGCGCCGCCGCTAACGAAGGAGGCAGCGTCCGAGGCCAGCCAGATTACCATTTCAGCCACTTCTTCAGGTTCACCCCATCTCTTCAAAGGTATGTTGCCCTGCATTATGGTATCGGCGTCTTTTCGGGCACGCAGGTCTTCAGTCATGCGGGTTTTGATCCACCCAGGGCAGATGGAGACTACCCGGATATTGTCCCTGCCATACTCGGTCGCCGCTGCGTTGGAAATGGCCACGACGGCATGTTTGCTTCCGCTGTAGACGGCCAATCTTTCCGCGGTGGATACGCCAGCGATGGAGGCATTATTTATAATGACTCCGCCACCTTGTTCCAGCATCACCGGTATTTCGTATTTCATGGACAACCAGATGCCCTTGAAGTTGGTGTCCACCAGTTCGTCAAAGGTTTCCTCGGTCATCCGTATCAGCCGGGCCATTATGCCTCCTACTCCGGCGTTGTTAAAGGCGATGTCCAGGCGGCCGTATTTTTTTACGGTTTGTTGCACCATGTTTTCAACTTGCGAGGCAATCCGCACATCGGTTTGGACAAACATCGCTTCACCGCCGGCCTTTTTTATCATCTCCACCGTTTCTTCCCCCTCCTTTTCCCTGCGGGCAGCCACCACCACCCTGGCGCCCCGTTCTCCAAATTTGATTGCCGTGGCACGGCCGATGCCGGAACTCCCGCCGGTTATCAGTGCTATTTTTCCCGCAAACGTGTTCATCTTTGGCCTCCTTTTTGCTCACTAGGTTAATGCCAGACTCTGGGACATCTTGGTGTGGATTTTGGACAACTTTATCACCGACGAGCGCACAACCGCAATATGGGCAAGAAAATGGGCGGGGACAAGCCCCGCCCCTACGCATTGGGTAGATGTAGTGGCGAGGTTTATCCTCGCCTCCCAATCCAGAGATTGCCACGCCCCGACAAGTGGGTGCTCGCAATGACACTTACTTTCTGTCGTTGAGAGGAAGTTAGGACTGAGGAGGAACTTTCCCCAGAGACAGGTAAAGCTCCTTTTTCTCCTCGTGGGATGGGAAGAGTTCCTCCAGCAGCATTGTCTGCCCTCTGGACTTGAGTTTAGCTAATCCTTTGCGGCATTCGGGATTGGAAAGGCTGGGGGCCCATTCCCGACAAGCTTTAGGACGCGAGGCATATATGGTGCAGCGGGCTTTCCCGTCCGCATCCCAGGCCAGGAAGACGCAGCCTTTCTCGGTTCTCTTGAGCAGGTAGCCTTCCTTTATCGGCAACTTCAGAGCATATCTGGAGATGCACTTTGAGCGTGATATTCTCAGGGCTGAGGCAATGTTGTCCATGTCTTTGGGGGTAAGTGGAGCCTGGTAGCAGGTGCAGCAGATGCCACAGCGAAAACAGGGGATGGGAGTTTGTTCCGTTATGGTAATTTCTTTTCCTCCCATTGTCTTTATAATCGCTTTCTCTGTTGACATAGTGCTATCTTCATATCACTGGGAAGAAAGCAAGCTCAATATCTTCTCGTGAAGCTTTTTGTTGGAGAATAGAAGGTCGCCTGTCTGGGGCTTCCAGGGGTTGCCCTGAAAATCGCTGACCTTGCCACCGGCTTCTTGAACTAATAAGACACCGGGGGCAACATCCCAGGGCTCTATCCTGGTGGAGAAGTAAGCCTCTCCTTTGCCGGCGGCAACCCAGGCTGTTTCCAGTCCAGCCGAACCTAGCTTGCGTATGTCCGTAACCCGGGGGTAAACCTTATGCAGAAGCTCGCCTGTTCTTCCCCGGTTTTTATCTCCGCCTTCACAGTAGAAAATGTAGCTTTGGCCGAGGTCTGATACATCGGATACTTGAATCTTTACCCCGTTTAAGTAAGCACCTTTGCCCTTTTCAGCAAAGTAAAACTCATCAATCGCCGGGGCATAAATCACCCCCAGCAGAAGTTCGCTTTGGTGCATCAGGGCTATGCACACGGCAAAGAAAGGGTTGAAATTGGCAAAATCACCTGTGCCATCCAAAGAATCTACAATCCAAAGCCAATCAGGGTCGCCCTGGAGAAAACCGCCTTCCTCAGTGAGCAGGCTGTGGTGAGGATAGTGTCTCTTAATTTCTTCAACAATTAACCTGTCCACCTCTTTATCATATTTGGTGGCTGCTTCCTTAGCCGTGCTTCGCTCTTTAAGCAAAGCCCAGTCCTGGCGAAAATGCTTCATCAGGGTATCGCCAGCCTTTCTGGCCAGGCTCTCAATTAATTCCTTCATACTATTTCTAGTTATTTTATCATTGCTGCTAAAATAGCACTAAGCACAGAGGTTCTCCGATGGGTGGAGGCGAAAGGACCCCTGTTTAGTTGACATAATATATGACACTGATGGCTCCGATGAAATCGGAGCAACTGCAAAAAATCCGGATGTGTAAGGAGGTGAGAGAATGGCAATAGCCGAGGTAAGCGTTGTCCCGTTAGGAACGAAGACTCCTTCAGTCAGCCAATACGTGGCACGGGCGGTCAAGGTCCTGGAGCAGGAAAAGGACATAAAGTACGAGATGACCGCAATGGGGACGATTATAGAAGGTGACTTAGACAGGATTCTAGCGGTGGTAAAGAAGATGCACGAAGGGACCTTTGGGGAAGGAGTTGCCAGGGTGTTGACCACGGTTGAAATTGACGACCGGCGAGACAAGGCCCAGGGCATGAAGGCGAAGGTGGATTCGCTCAAGAAGAAGTTATAGGATTAGCTTAACGAGGGCATTGGTATTTTTCGTATGAATCTCTCTTGTTTGCTTTCTTTGCTCAAAGAAATGCCTGCCTACAGGCAATTGGTGGGGGAGCTGTCCACAGCAAAAGGCGAGCATAAGGCAATCATACTTGATGCCGCCAAGCCCTATTTGATTGCCGCTCTTTACGAAGAGCTCGATTTGCCCCTCATGGTGGTGACCGGTCAGCCTGAGACTGCCAGAAAGTTTCACGAACAGCTTCGAGCCTGGTGTTCCCCTTCCGCCGAGTTGCATCGTCTCCCTGAACTCGACTTCCTGCCTTATGATAGTTCTCAACTATCGGCTGTTAGCTATCAGATGATGGAGAGGTTGAAGGCATTGGCCACCTTAGCGCTTTATGAAGGGAGCGATAAACCTCCCTTAATAGTGACCTCAGCCCTGGCAATCATGAGTAAACCCATCCCGCAAAGGGATTTTGTGGCAGCTTGTCATATTCTAAAGCCGGGCATGGCTGCTGAGCCCGTGGAGCTACTGCGCCGATGGCAAAGCATGGGCTATGAAGCGGAGGGCGTTGTCGAGGTGCCCGGGCAGATGAGCAAACGGGGTGGCATTATCGATGTCTTTCCCCCGTGCAGCCAGTTGCCAGTTCGAATAGAGTTCTTTGGCAACCAGGTAGAGAGCATGAGGTGCTTCGACCCGGAAAGCCAGCGCTCGACCAGCCCCGTATCCTCGTTGATTGTCACCCCGGCCAAAGAGTTTATACCGATGGCTGATAGCTCTGGGGTGGTGGCTGGAAGCGTATTTGATTACCTTGCCGGTGATGCCTTGCTTGTTCTCGATGAACCTGAAGGAATTGAACTTACCATCACCAGGCTAAACGAGGAAACTCAAGAATTAAGAGCCGCAAAGATGGAAAGAGGTGAGTTGCCTGAGGACTTTCCCTCTCCTTACCTCACCTGGGAGGAATTAGAGTCTCAGATGAAAGAAAGGCATCGCCTGGCGCTGGCAACATGGGATGCCGCCCGGGGCTATGGACAGGCTTTGCCATTCATTAGGGCCCAGAGTTATGGAAGCCAACTGGAAAGGTTCCTCAAAACAGCTAAGCAAATGGTGGAACAAAGACAGCGCGTGTTCGTAATTAGCCATCAGGCAAATCGGTTGGCTGAACTTCTCCAGAAGGAGGACATTCATACTTCGCCGGCATCAGAGATAGTACAGATACCTCCGGCCGGTTCAATCACCGTACTCCAGGGCTCACTGGACGGAGGCTGGGTAATGGATGACAGGCTGACCCTTATCACTGATGCCGAGCTCTTCGGCTTTGTGAAGCAGCCACGAGCGGGCAAGAAGAGGCCAATACCTCACCAATGGTTTCTTCCTCAGTTAGCTCCCGGCGATTATGTCGTCCATGTTGACCATGGCATCGCCAGGTTCCACGGTCTGGCCAGGATGTCCTCCGATGGAATTGAGAGAGAATACCTTGTTTTAGAGTATGCCGCTGGTGACAGGCTCTATGTGCCTACTGAACGGATAGACCGCGTCAGCCGCTATATCGGTGCTGGTGACCAGGCACCACACTTGAGCCGCTTGAGAACCCCGGAATGGCAAAGGACAAAGAAAAGGGTTAAAGAATCGGTGGCGGAAATTGCTCAGGAACTGCTTGACCTTTATGCTGCTCGGGAGGTAGCTCCGGGCTTCGCTTTCTGTGAGGATTCACTATGGCAACAGGAGCTAGAGGCATCATTTCCTTATATGGAAACACCAGACCAGATTGAGGCAATCATGACGGTTAAAGAGGATATGGAAAAAGCTAAGCCCATGGACCGGCTCATCTGTGGGGACGTGGGCTATGGCAAAACCGAGATAGCCTTGCGTGCTGCCTTTAAGGCGGTTATGGATAATAAACAGGTAGCTATTCTGGTCCCGACCACCGTGCTGGCTCAGCAACATTTCATTACCTTTACCGAGAGGTTGCAAACCTTTCCCTTAAGAGTAGAAATGCTGAGCCGCTTTTGTCCGCCCGAAAAAGAAAGGGAAGTCCTGGAAGGCTTAGCCAATGGCACTGTAGATATATGCATTGGCACTCATCGCCTGTTGCAAAAAGACATCAAATTTAAAGACCTGGGAGTGGTAATAATAGATGAGGAACAACAGTTTGGCGTGGTGCAGAAGGAAAAACTCAAGCAGATGAGGAAGGAAATAGATACCCTGGCCCTCAGTGCTACTCCCATCCCGCGCACCCTTCACATGTCTTTAACCGGAATCAGGGATATGAGCATCGTGGAAACGCCTCCCGAAGAACGCCTGACTGTCCAGACCTATGTCGGGGTTTATGATGGCACCCTGGTCAGGCAGGTGGTATTGCGTGAACTGGGAAGGAATGGTCAGGTCTTCTTTGTCCATAACCGCGTTCAGAGCATTGCCTGGGCTGCCAGCAAATTACAGGATTTAGTGCCCGAAGCTCGAATAGCCATAGCTCATGGGCGGATGCCTGAAGAGCAGTTGGAAAAGGTGATGGCGGATTTTATCGCTGGCAAGTATGATATTCTGGTGACCACCACTATTATCCAATTAGGTCTGGATATGCCTAATGTTAATACGCTGATTATTGACCGGGCTGACAGGTTCGGCCTGGCTCAGCTTTATCAGTTGAGGGGCAGGGTGGGTCGCGGTATCAACCAGGCTTATGCTTATTTCTTCTTTGACGAGGGGAAGCAGCTGACCCCCCAGGCTCATAAGAGGCTCAGGACTATCTTCGAGGCTACCGAACTGGGTTCGGGATTCGGTATCGCTATGAAGGACCTGGAAATTCGGGGGGCGGGCAATCTTTTAGGTGTCAAGCAAAGCGGGCATATCGCTGCCCTGGGCTTTGACCTTTATTGCCAGTTGCTTGCTGAGGCAGTGGAGGAGTTGAAAGCAAAGCAAGCTGGCGAAGTGAGGAAGAGTGTCATTACGAGCGAAGCGAAGGAATTGCCCAGCATATCCCTGCCCTTAGCCGCTCACATACCTGAAGAGTATGTTCCCAATCTAAATACTCGATTAAGCCTTTACCACAGACTGGCCATGGTGGAGCATATCGAGGAAGTAGAGGACATGGCTCGAGAATTCAAAGATAGATTTGGTCCTTTGCCTAAGCCTGTGGAAAATCTTCTTTACGTGGTGAAAATCAAGGTTCTGGCTATGCGGGCCGAGGTAAGCTCTATTTCCACACAGGGAAGGCAAATTGTGATAAAGCCCCAAACCGATGGCCGCCGGCTGATAGTTACCAGCCCTGTTGATGGCGCAGTTAAAATAGGTGCCACGCAGATCAAGTTAGACACCAGGCTCCTGGGGGACAGATGGTCAGAGGTGCTGGAGGAGATACTGAGGTCTAATTAGAGGTTGCTGAAATGCACAAATATTTGAAAACCAAAAACTTGTTACGAGCATGGCAGGACTTAAGAGTTGCCGTTCGCAAGGGGGAACACAAATGACGGATTTTGGAGATAAGATTGCCGGGGTTTATCACTTCCTCACTGATAGGGCGCCCAGGGATATTCCGCTTGTTGACCCCAGGCCTCGCCCTGCCAACCCCTGGCTCAGAAATGGCCAGGCTCTGGTGGCTAAGGTGAAGGCAGGTGGCGAAATCAGGGCTGCTATTGATAGGGCCATCGCACTGCTGGGTTCC
>Ga0209979_1001932_pt1 | contig 21113 bp, 19 predicted proteins | sample AnhtaG_FD_183114 | JGI IMG/M metagenome (GOLD analysis project Ga0209979, IMG submission 183114) | Deep subsurface microbial communities from Anholt, Denmark to uncover new lineages of life (NeLLi) - Anholt_01485 metaG (SPAdes) (version 2) | ecosystem: Environmental > Aquatic > Marine > Oceanic...
ATCCGGAACATTCGCTACGATAATCCCATATTCAGTAGCTGCTTCAACATCAATATTATCCACTCCTACTCCATAGCGAGTAATTACCTTACACCTCTTCAATGATTCAATTACCCTTCTAGTTATAGGAGCATATTGATTAATTATTCCATCAGCATCCTGAGCTACTTCTATCACTTCATCCTCTGTATTGCAATGAGCTAAAACAAACTCCGGTTTAATTTCGCCTAATATTTCTTTTTCTATTTCTACAGAAGGGTGGTCACAATCAGTTATCACTACTTTTGGTCTATTTTCAGACATATATCCTCCTAACCTTAATTCTAAAAAATTCTAAAACTTAACCTGTTTTTTGTTTTTAGTAACAGTACTACCTTTGTACTCTGCCTGATTCTGCTCCTCCAGCTAAGCTTTTTACCTCTTCAACTGAAAGCAAAGGCAGATCACCAGGAATGGAATGCATAAGACAAGAGGCTGCTACCGCAAATTCAAGGGACTCTTTATCACTTTCCAAGTTATTAATACCGTAAATTAAACCTGAGGCAAAAGTATCTCCTCCTCCTACCCTATCTATAATATTATTAATTTCATACTTTTTTGAGATAATAAACTCTTCCCGATTATTAAGCACGGCTGACCATCCGTTGTGGTCTGCAGAATGGCTCTCTCTTAAGGTTATGGCAATTTTTTTGATATTGTGATATGAACCAAGAACTCTATCGGTCAATTCTCTATACTTTTCTGTTTGAAGTCTTCCTGATTCTACATCTACATCTACTTTAATCCCAAGAGACTTCTGACAGTCCTCTTCATTTCCTATAGCAATATCAATATATTTAACCAACTCACCCATTACTTGGGGGGCAGACTTCCCATACTTCCATAACTTTTTCCTAAAGTTAAGATCACAGGAAATAGTAATGCCTTTTTCTCTGGCTTTTTTTACTGCTTCCAAGGAAAGCTCTGAGGCCGAAAGAGAAATAGCCGGAGTAATACCGGTAATATGAAACCAACTTACTCCGTCAAATACCTCATCCCAGTTAATATCGCCAGGTTTTGCTTCAGCAATAGCTGAATGAGAACGGTCGTAAATAACTTTTGATGGTCTCTGATTAGCTCCAGCCTCTAAAAAGTAGATACCTAACCTGTTTCCTTTTCTTACAATAAGTGAAGTATTTACACCTTGCCTTCTTAGTTCTCTAATACAAGCATCTCCAATTGGGTTATTAGGGATTACAGAAACATAGGCAACGTTTAAACCAAATCGGGCTAAACCCACGGCTACATTTGCTTCTCCTCCTCCAAAGGTAGCTTCCAAAAGAGGGCTCTGAAAAAATCTTTCCCAATTGGGTGGTTTAAGCCGTAACATTATTTCCCCAAAAGTAATATATTTTTTCATTGTTTCCTCCGTCATAAAAATTATTTTTGCAAAAGATGAATGGCAAATCCCGATACTTCTTGATCTAAATAGATTGCTTTAAGTTTACCATCCTTTTCTTTAGCTGTCTCGGGAAGAACTAAAATGCCCTTCCTTTTTAAGTAGGTTATTGCTCTGTGAATATTGTTGGTAGCAATGGCAATATGACCATGTTCTCCTAAAAATCTGTTTTTGATAACCTCAAATCCTGAACCGGCAAAAATAGAATTCGTTCCCTCTTTTATAGGAAAATAAAAAAGATTTGAAAGTAGGCTGGCGGAATTAAAGGCTTTATCTTTATTTTCCTCATTTATTCCAAGATGAGCGAACTCAAAACCCAGCATTATAGAAACCGCTTCCTTTGTAAGTCTGGTAATCTCATCAAAATTACCCGAAGATATGAGTTCGAGCTTTACCATCCAACTACCTCCACAGGCATGTACTTTCTTATTGGATAGGTAAGAACATAAGTTATTCTGGTTAATCCCCCCGGTAGGAATTAATTTTATCCCGGTATAAGGTGCAGACATAGATTTGAGCAGCGCTAATCCTCCTGATGCTTCAGCAGGAAAAAACTTTACTATTTTAATTCCTCTTTCCAGGGCCATCTCAATCTGGGTGGGGCTATTTATACCAGGGGTTATCGGAATGCTGTTTTTAATACAATAATCTACTACTTTTGAGTTAAAGCCCGGGGATACAATAAATTGAGCACCTGCAGAAACTGCCTTTTTAACCTGTTCGATGGTTAGCACGGTTCCTGCTCCGACTAAAAGTTTAGGAAGTTCTCTGGTCAAGGTCTTAATTGACTCCTCTGCAGCAGAAGTTCTGAAGGTAATCTCAGCAATAGGAAGATCGCCATCAATAAGTGCTCTTCCAAGTGGGAGAGCATCTTCAGGTTTTTCAATTTTAACTACAGGAACAATTCCAAGCTCACCGATTTTTTCAAGAATTTTATTCACTTGAATGGCCTCCTTTTTATTTTAATTTTAATAATGAATGGTGCATGAATAGATTCTTAATTTTTCACTAATCTTAGTCATATTTATTGCGGAACCCTGTTGAAGTATGGTCTCGAGAATGTAGAGGAACTTATCTAAAATTTTTATAGGGTAATTGGTTTTTATTTTTCACCTTTTCCCCTTTTAATATATTTCTATATTGTAGAATCTTATTCTATTTATATCTTCATTTATATTATATAAGAAATTGTAAATTTGTCAAACTCGTGGAAACCTCGGCTCCCGTTTTCCCAAATCCTCTAGCAATAGCAGAGCCCAAAATTTCTGTCCTTCCAGTAATTATCGCTTTTTTTCTTAAAGCTAAACATATTTAAAATTTTCCTCAATTTATCTTCCTAAATAATTAAGTATTATATATACTTTCTAGAAAGTATTGATCAAAGTAGTAGTAAGATAGAAATTTTAAAAAAGCTTTACCAACAAATTCTTTTACTCTATTTTTTCTAACCATTTTTTTTCTATTTTCTTTAGCTTTTCTCGTTGACTGCCAGTTAAGTATGTTTTTGACTTACTTCTCTTTAATATTTCCTTAACTTTCTCCTTTGCTTTTTCTTCAAGAAATTTTGATCCTTTTTCTACCCAATTTGCTCTTCTATCTCTGTTAGGCATTTTGGGATAATTTAGTGCTTGTTTATAATGTCTCACAGTATGTTCCGAAGCTAAATATCCGCAATTAAACTTCATCTCTTTTATTAAACTTAAAGCTAATGTATCTTTATTTACTCTTATTCCTCTTTTAGCTCTAAGTATAGATCCTGCTATTTCATTATCTATCACAGCTTGTTCTGCTGAAATAGACTTTGTAGATTCCAAGTTTCCTATTCCCCATATTATATTTACATTTCCTAAGGCATGTAATAAGCCGGTATTCATTTTTTCGTATGCATTTTGGGAATCCGTTACAACTGATTCTGTACTCATCCAAGAAGCAGAAGGGAGATTGTAAAAAGAAGCCATTTCAGCTCCAGCAGCCGCTAATAAACCATTTTCAGCTACTCCAGTCAAAGCTAAGGTTGTTCGCATATCAAACATATGAGCAAAACCAATATTGTGGATACAAGGACGGCCTTTCTCTAAAATCTGAACAATAATAATTCCACTTAACACCTCTGCATTAGCCAAAGCTAAAGCACCAGCTAATGTCACAGGAGAAGTAGCCCCAGCCAATGGTTCAGAATTTAACATAACTGGAATACCATATCCTGACGTTTTTAAAAAAGACTCTAAGGCTGTTTGCTCCCAATGAAGAGGACTAATATTGGTATAGCCAATACTAAATATAGGATAATCTTTGAGGCTTCGACCATTTAGAATTACATTAGCCATTTCTATCATTATCTCCGCTCCCAGAGGCGTATATATGCAGGGGCGCAGATGCTTATTTGTATTTTCAGCCATTAAACGAAAACCAACAAAATCTCGAGCTCTGGGAGGAATATTACTTAAGCTAGTGCCTACTATGCCTTGCACATTCTCTAACTGATCAACAACTTTAACTAATTTAATAAATTCATTCGTATCTATTTCTTTTACTGTTTTATCTTTAACAATACATAATGCATTCCCTGTCCAAAAAATAGTGTCACCTCGAGGCGCTAAATTTATTATATTACCTTTAATATCACTAAGCTTCACTGAAGAGGGACAATAACTTAAATATTGACGTACTAATTTTTCCGGAAATTTTACTATTCCTTTATCTTTCTCCTCTTGAGCTCCAGCATCATGTAATAATTTTAAAATTCCCTTATGATCTATTTTAACTCCCACTGATTCCAAAATTTCTATACTATTACTATCAATTTTATTTTTTTCTTCCTTACTCAATACATTTAAAGTAGCTCTCATATTCTCACCTCTTATTTCAATATATCTCTTTTATCTCTATTCACAGTCCCTAAAAATGCTCTCTTTACATCTGAATTGTTTATTAAATCTTTTCCTTTTCCTTCAATAATTATTTTTCCTGTTTCAAGAACATAAGCATAATCACTAATGGCTAATGCCTTTTTAGCATTTTGCTCTACTAAAAGTACTGTAATTCCTTGTTTATTTATTTCTATAATTACTTCAAACAATTGTTTTACTAATAATGGAGCAAGACCAAGAGATGGTTCATCTAATAAAATCATCTTAACATTACTCATTAAAGCTCTTCCAATAGCTAACATCTGTTGTTCTCCACCACTTAAAGTAGCGCCAAATTGTTTTTTTCTTTCTTTAAGTACCGGAAATAAAGTGTATATTTTTTTTATATTACCATGAAGAGTCTTATTATCCTTAATTAAAAAACCTCCCATCATTAAATTTTCTTCCACTGTCAAACTAGAAAAAATTTTTCTTCCCTCGGGAACTTGTATTACTCCCAATTCAGCTATTTTATGGGGTAATTTGGGCAAACACTTGTCCTCAAATAGAATTTTACCTTTTGTGTACTTTACAATACCAGAAATAGCATTTAAAATGGTTGTTTTACCTGCTCCATTTGCCCCTATTATACTAACTATGGTTCCTCTTCTACATTTTAGAGAAACACCATTTATTACTGGAACTTTCCCATATTTCACCTCTAAATCAAGAACTTGCAACATATTTAATATTCCTCCCCTAAATATGCAGTAAGTACATTTTCATTATTTTGAATATATTCTGGAGTTCCCTTCGCAATAGTTTTCCCAAAATCAAGTACATATATTTCCTCACATAATTCCATGATCATTTCCATGCGATGTTCTACTAAAATTATAGATAAATTTTGTTTTTGATATTCTTTTTGAATCAATCTAATAATATCAATTAACTCTATTATTTCATAAGGATTAAGCCCAGCAGCTGGTTCATCTAATAATAAAACCTGAGGCAAAAGAGAAAGTGCACGAGCAAGGTCAACTCTTTTTTGCAAACCATAAGGCAAATTTGTGGGTTTTTCATAATAATAATTAGTGGGTACTTTTACCAAATTTAAACTTTCTTTAGCAAGGTTTCGAAATTTTTTATTCTCTCTCAAAACAATTGGTGGCCAAAAAAGAGCCTGAAAAAAATTATATCTCATCCTATAAGTACAAGCTATTTCTACGTTACTAATCACATCTAATCCTCTAAATAATCTTAAGTTCTGGAAAGTTCTTGCTATCCCAAGTTTGGAAATTTGAGATGGCTTTAGAAATGTTATTTCCTTCCCTTTGAAGAAAATTTTTCCTGAAGTCGTTTTACTAATTCCTGAAATTAAATTAAAAATAGTTGTTTTTCCTGCTCCATTAGGACCGATTATCCCAATTAATTGATTCTCTTTTACTTTCATTGAAAAATTATCTACAGCTATAATTCCTCCAAAATGTTTCGATACATTTCTAACTTCTAATAGATTCATGATACACCTTAACATATAAATCTAAATTATTTGCCTTTTTTAATAATACTTGATGGTATATGTAAAAATTTTTCAAAAGTTCTCCAGTCCAATTCCCAATTACCAAAAACACCTTGTGGTCTGAAGTCAATAAGAATTATCATAATTAAAACATATACAAACATCCTCCACGCCCCAGTAAATCTTAGTATCTCTAAGGATAAAGTAAGAAAAGTAGTCCCAATTATTACACCAGTTAAACTATTTAATCCTCCAAAAAACACCATTATTACCAGTTCAGAAGATTTGGTCCAACCAAACATACTTGGATCTATATAACATGTGTAAAATCCGTATAAACATCCTGCAAAAGAAGTAATGGCAACGCTAAATAAAAATACTGTCATTTTTTTTCTAGAGCTATCTATACCACAAGTTCTCGCTGCTAATTCATCATCTCTTATAGCAAGGCATTCTTTGCCAAACTTAGAATTTCTAAAATTTCTCACTAAGAGTATTACTATAATTAAGGATATTAAAGCTATCCAAATATTAACCTTAAAAGGAATCCCAGCTAATCCTGTTGCCCCTCCTGTTATTGTCACTGATAGATTTAATACAGCTTTAAGGAACTCGCCAAAAGCAAACGTTGTCAAAGCAAAATAATCTCTCCTTAATTTTACAACTGGAAGTGCAATTATAAAGCCGACAAATACTGACGCTATTATTGCTAGTAATATAGCAAGTAGGAATGGTATATTAAATTTCACTGCCAACATACCTGAAATGTAGGCTCCTAATGCCATAAAAGAAGCTTGTCCAAAAGAGAGCAAACCTGTCATTCCAGTCAATAAAAAAGTTCCAATTACAGCAATAACATTAATAACTACTAATATTATTAGCCCTTGATAAAAAGACAATACTTGCCCCTCTCAATATTTATATTTTCTCTTAAGCTTTTTCTTCAACTATAACACCAGCAATCCCTTGAGGTCTAATTAGTAAGAACATTAGCAGGATTAAAAACTCTAAAATAGGAGTAAATGAAGAGCCTATATAGGCAGTTAAAAATGTTTCTAATACTCCCAATAAGATTCCTCCTACTACGGGACCCAATAGGCTCCCTAAACCTCCAATAACTGAGGCCATCCAACCCTTTAGAATCAACTTGCCTAATTGAGGATATATAGTATAGTTTATTCCTAAAAAAACCCCACACAATCCTCCTAATAAACCGGAAACAAAAAAAGTCAGTGAAATTACTCGATTAACATCTACTCCCATAAGACTGGTAGTATTAATATCACAAGCTACTGCTCTAATAGCTCTACCAGATTTTGTTTTATATAAATACCACATCAACCCGAACAAAGTGATTAAAGAAATTATCAACATAGTCAAATTTAATTTAGAAAAACTGATTTGCCCAATATTTATGTTAGTAGTTCCTAAAAAATCAGGAAAAGTGTGAAAAAAAACTCCTACCGTAGCTACAATTAAATATTCCGATAACAATCCTCCATTTATAGAATTTACAAAAAAATATATCTTAGGGGCATTCCTCTTTCTTAGAGGAATGATGGCTAATTTTTCAAAGATAACCGCACAAAGACCTCCACTAATTGCCCCAAATAATAAAGTTAAAAACAGTGAGCTATGAAAGATCTTGAAGGCGAAATAGGCGGTATAGCAACCAATAAGCATAACCCCCCCATGCGAGAAATTACTAAATTTAAGTACATTATAAATTAATCCAAAACCTACCGCCATTAAGGCATATACGCCCCCACAAGAAAGACCATTTAATAATTGTTGTAAAAACACTTCTAGCTCCTTTTTTACATTCCTTAATAATAATCCTGCCTTCACCCCTCTCCTAAGGATAAAGGGGTAAAGACAGGATTCTCTACACATCTAATCTAAAGGTGGTAAATATTCTCCTAGTGTCACAAATTCCTCATTCTCAATCTTTAACATAACTAAGGGCATCCTATCGGGTCGATGGGTTTGTGGATTAAACTTTATTCTTCCCGTTACTCCAACATGATCTGTTTGTTCAATAGCGTCCTTTATTGCTATTGGATCGAGCTTTCCAGCCTTCTTTATAGCCTCAGCTAAGATATTCATATTATCGTAACCCATGCACGCGTGGATTAGCGGTTCCATACCAAACCTCTTTTCATAAAGCTTCATAAATTCCTGAAATCTTGGAATATCAGTCGCCATATTATTGGGGAAATAAGTATTGTTTGCTGCTGGCCCGGCTAACTCAATGAGAGGTACATACCAGCTATTATTCCCGATTATAGGGACATCAACCCCTATACCTCGCAGCTGTTTAGCAATTAACGCATTATCTTTAACGTAGCCAGGCACAAAAACCGCTTCAGGACTCGCATTTTTAATCTTAGTACATTGCGCTCTAAATTCAGTATCACCAAATAGATAAGTTTCCGCAATCAGGATCTCCCCTCCATGTTTTATTACATAAGCCATAAAAGGTATAGCCATTTTAACTGAATAAGAATTTGCCTTATTATAGATTACCGCAAATTTAGATAATTTTAGCTCTTTTAGGGCGTAACTGGCAGCAATTTCTGCCTGTTCTGAACAAGAGGGCTCAGTCAGAAACATAAAATTCCATACACCTTCACTGTGAGTAGTAGCCCTTTCATCCATAAAATCACCAATCACTGGAACTTTTTTTCTTTCAGCAATCGGAGCTAAAGGTATACCGACATTGCTAGTTGGTGGGCCTAGGACAGCAACAACTTTATCTAAGTCAACTAATCTATTATATGCATTTATGGCCTCGGTTGGATCACCTTTTGTATCATAAGTAATTACCCTAATCTTTTTACCCAATATTCCTCCCCGAGCATTAATCTCTTCTGCTGCTAATAAAATACCATTTGTATCGTTCTGCCCCCAAATAGCAGTACCAGCGCTCATATCCTGAATATTTCCTACTAATATTTCTTCTTCACCCGCTCCCCACGAATAACTAAATAAACCAAATGATAGAAAAATTACTGTCATTAGAATTATTATTACTTTTAACTTATTCATTTTTTTCCTCCTTATTATTAATTAAGAAATAATACTAAATCTTTTTTGCTTATTACAAATCACCTCCTTTGAAACAAAATTCTTGTTGGTCACTCTCTTCTCTTTTTTTTTGCTCCCCTTTAAAGAAAAAACTCTATTAAGTTGCCCTAACTATCTCAATATTGAAATTAGGACAACACTGTGCACATAAACTACAACCAATACACTTATCTTTGTCTATTTTAACTCTGTTATCCTCAAAGCTAATGGCAAAAGCCGGGCAAATTTTCTCGCAAACACTACAGCCAATGCCACAACCACAGTTAAGACACCTTTTGGCCTCTCTGAGGGCTTCCTTCTCTGTAAGTGCTTTAGTGTACTCATTAAAGTTCTTTTTACGCTCACTTGGGGATATCAATTGAATTTCAGTTCTTCTTCCTCGAGGAGAATTACCTTGTCTCTCAAGCACTTTCTCCTTATCTACCATTGTCGGAGTCGAATCATATTCCAGAAAAGCATTTTCTCCACTAATAAATTTATCGATGGATACAGCAGCTCTTTTACCCCCGGCAATAGCACTAATAACATTACTAGGACCCATGGCTGCATCACCTCCGACAAAGACACCCTCAATATTTGTAGCACCTGTATCCTCATTAAATTCAATTGTTCCCAATGGCGTAGTCTTAATATTCATATCCTGACAATTAAGCTGAACACTTTCTCCAATGGCGGAGATGACGGTATCAACCTTTAAGATAAACTCCGTTCCCTCAACCTCGACTGGCCTTCTTCTGTTGGAGACATCCTTCTGGCCCAAAACATAGTTAACCATTCTAATGCCGGTTACCTTGCCTTCCTTGGTGATAACCTCCTTGGGTGAGACAAGATACATAACCTTTATCCCTTCTTCCTCCGCTTCTATGACATCTTCTGCTATAGCTGGCATCTCATCCTTCGTTCTTCTATAAAGAATAAACACCTCTTTCGCCCCCAACCGAATGGCCGCTCTGGCCGAATCAACAGCAGTAAATCCGCCTCCAATGACAGCAACCCTTTTGCCAATTTCAGGACTTTCCCTCATAGAGACACATTTAAGAAAACCAAGGGCAGTTAAGCTACCTTTAGCCCCTTCCCCAGAGATACTCAGTTTTAACCCTTTTTGGACTCCAATGCCAATAAAGATGGCTTTGAAACCATCCCCCTTCAATCCATCTATGGTAATATCTTTGCCAAAGGTGACCCCTATCCTGATATTTACCCTCAAGCTCTTGATTGTTTCAATCGTTTCCTTGAGCAAACCCCGAGGCAATCTGAACTCAGGTATAGCAAGTCTTGGCATACCGCCGATTACCTTCTCTCTCTCAAAAATAGTCACGCGATAGCCAGCCCTGGCAAGATCATAGGCAGCAGAGAGACCAGCTGGACCAGAACCAATAACAGCGACTTTTTCCCTTTTTTTCGAGACCAAGGTAATTTCAGGCTTCCATCCTTTTCTCCTACCATATTCAAGAACAAACTTTTCAATTTCCCTGTTTAAAATTGACTCATCTACCTCACCCCGGGTACACTCAGTTTCACAGGGATGCGGACAAATTAGACTACATACACACTGAAGTGGACTTTTAGATGTTATTTGTTTAAAGGCCTCCTCAAAGTTACCCTCACTAACCATTTTTATACAAGCCTGAATAGGCACATGCGCTGGGCAATTATATGTACAAGGAGCAAAAAGATTTCCATCCTTTATTTGAGCATAACCTTTGTATATGGTAAGCTCAGAGGAAGGAGTGATACTCTCAACTAAAATATCACGAACATCTCTGAGCGAACTATAGCCCATCTCGTTTAAGTATTCTTTCAACTCCTTCATAAGTTCCTCTAAAAATCCAAAACCATTAACTAATATACCTGTACAGATGGCGATAAGGTCAGCGCCAGCCATAGCCATCTCCACTGCATCTTGAAACATACTTATACCGCCTGATCCCACAATTACAGGCTCCGATCCAACCAGTTTTCTGATCTCATAGACATCCCTTAATGCTAATGGTTTTATCCAGGGACCTGAAAAACAAGACATACTTGGTTCTTTCTGAAGATTATAAACCGATTGTTTCGGGTTGCGGATATTAATGGGAGGAATTCCCAACCTGTTGGCTACACTAACAACGGCATCAGCATCCGCTTCAAAAGAGGCCTTAGCCACTTGAGCAATCCGACCACCCTCCGGGGTTAACTTAACGAAAACTGGTATAGAAACAGCTTTTTTTACCTTTTTAATAATGGTAATTACTGATTTCTCATCCTCGCCAAGACTCGCCCCAGAAAGTGGTTCGCCTTCCGCGACTTCTCCACTAACTTCTACATTAAAAGACATATTTGGACAACACATATTTAACTCAATAATATGAGCACCTGCAGATTCAAACCTTTTAGCCATATTTGCCCAACCCTCAAGCCCCTTATTGCCAGAATAAGTAATATTAGCTATCAGGACAAAGTCTTTTGTTTGTTTTATACCCTCCTCTATTAACTTTAAACCTTCTTCGATATTAAGCCTTTTCTCGGCAGAAAAGGAAAGATAACCCAAATCTTGAAACCACCCATATCTGGGCTCTAGATTAATATAAGGAGCTGGATCAAAAGTTAATTTAATACTTGCACCTGCCCAACCACATTTTTGTGCTTTTATTAGTTGCTCAACTGATTTTGAGGCTGGACCAGAACTAACACAAAATGGATTGCGAAATTTTATTCCTGCCAATTCAATAGGCATTAAAATATTTTCTTCATTTATACCCACTATTTAAACCCCAATACTTTTTATATAACTATTTACTTATTTTTCGTTTTATTGCTCTCCTTTTTTTGCTGATTCACATATATCCATTACAATTTGAAGAGCAATGTGGAAATCCCACGGACAAGTTCGTGGCACCTTTTCCACCTTTCGAGTTTCGCTCGACGCCCTTCGGGCGAATTTTGCATTCATCCACCGGTAAACCCGTGGTATATTGCCCTTCGGGTTAATATAAAGTAGCATTTTATCTCTGATGCGATAATAAAATTTTGATGTAATTAAAATATTATTTAACCTATTATTCCTCCTTCGTTATGTTATTCTTAATTTGTTTTCATAGGTCTGGAAGTAAAAAACATATTACATTTTGTTACCAAGCATAATTTTATAAATCTTCTGGGTAATATCGTTGAACTCTTTTAATGATTTTAAACCCATAGTACGGGGCCGGGGGAAATTTTCTGATATAACTTCTTGAATAACAGCAGGCCTACAACTTAAAACTATAACTCTATCAGCAAGAAAAAGGGCCTCTGTTATGGAATGCGTTACAAATATTACTGTCTTCTCTTTGCTACTTCTCCATATCCTTAATAACTCCAAGTTCATTGTATCACGCGTAAGGGCATCCAGTGCACCAAAGGGTTCATCCATTAACAATAAATGCGGAGAGGAAATCAAGGCTCTACATAATGAAACTCTCTGCTGCATACCACCTGAAAGTTCTTTAGGATAATTATTTTCAAATCCATTTAAATTTGTAAGATCTAATAATTGTTGTGCCTTTTCTTTATATTCGGAGACATTTTTACCCATCAGATCAATCGGAAACAGTACATTTTCTATGACCTTTCGCCATTTAAAGAGTGTTGGATTCTGGAAAATAAAACCAATATCACTTATCGGCCCTTCTACCTTTTTTCCTTTAATATATACACTTCCATTCGTCGGCTTAATCAAACCTGAAATTATACGAAGTAGAGTTGATTTTCCACATCCACTTGGTCCTAATATTACAATAAATTCTCCTTCTTTAATTTCCAACGATATATCCTTTAAGGCCGTCACTGCATTACCTGCATGCTGATTAAAAACTTTTGATACAGAATCGATCTTTATGTGGATATTGTTAAATTCATTTTGTTCCACATTGGTTTTTATTTCATTATTTTCCTGTTGCATTTCTATCCCCCCTGTAAAAAAAGTAATATCAAATGTTATAAATGTCTTTTCCGCCAAACCCCTGATCATAACGACAATCTATCGAAAAAAGATTATATTTTATTGCTTTTCATTTTATCTAACTGTTCAAAGGTATTCTTAATATATTCCACTGTTTTTTGAACTAGTATATTTAACGCCTTTTCACCTTTTTCGAAAGAGCCTAATTCTGGTTTGCCCCATACACTGTCTTTACTTATCTGATTAAAGGGCAGATAATTTAAAAATTCTACTGAAAAATCTGGAATATTACCGTCTTTTTGTTTTTTAACCATTTTTTCCTTTAAAAAGAGCATTAAGGAGGTTTCTATTTCGCCAGCATGAACATCATGTTCACATGAATCAAAAATATTTAATAAATCTTCTCCAGCTTCACTAAAAGGTTGAACCCAGATAACCGATGATTCTGGATATTCATAATTAAGTTGTCTAACAGCTGTTTTAGTAATATAATTCCCCTGCGGTACAATACGCGAACCACCTGCTCTACCATGATTATTAATTAAAACTACTTTATTAATACCCTGATAATATAGTGACTCAACTAAATCTTTTATTACCTTTATTAATGTTGAATATTTCACATAAATAGTACCACCTGTACCTGTATGTCCAATAGAAGTTCCAAAAGGAAAGGTGGGGAGAAGGTATATTTTTTCATTTAATTCTTTTGTAACTCGTTTAGTTATTTCTTCAGTAATAATATAATCCGTTCCTACAGGCAAATGATTGCCATGTTTTTCTATCGATGCAATTCCTAATATTGCAACTTGTGGATTAGTTTTTTTAATATCGATATATGAATTATTATAAGACAGCATGCTAATCACTCCTTTTTTCTTCTAAGGCATTAAAAATCTCATGAATCTTTTTAATACAATTCTTAACAGACGTATCCATTATTTTTTTACCAAGTTCTTTATTTCCCCGGCTTTGTGTTCCCCAAACACCCTGTGGGCTAATTAATTCCATAACAGCATAGTCTAAAAATTCACGACCCACAGGCGGAACATAATCAACCCAATCTGTTCTGACATTTTTTTCATTTAAATAAAGCTGCAAGGATGTTTCCATTGTCCCGGCATGGATATCAGTTATCCCTGCAAATTCCAATTCTACTAATATTATAGACAAATCCTTATATATTATATTTAATTCCTGAACAACTGGTTCTAGAATAAAATTCCCTCCATGTCCGTTAAGTATAACAACTTTTTTTATACCCTGTTCGTATAAAGATAAAACAGTGTCTTCAACAACTTTGGCTAATGTCTCAGGTTTAAGCCAGACAGTACCCGCCATTCTACCATGACACTGGCTCATACTGAAGGGTAATGCAGGCACCAGAAAAGCATTTATCTCCCTGGCAACCCTTTTGGATAATTCACTTACAGTAATCCAGTCTGTACCAACAGGCAAGTTCTTCGTATGTTGTTCAATAGCTCCAATACCAAAAATTGCCAATTGAGGTTTTGCCTCCCGAATTTCGGAAGAAGTGTTAGTAAGATCATACATTTTTATAAAAACCTCCTTAAAAAACGTTCTTTTTACTACATAGTTTCCTCCCCGGCCAATACAGGCCGGGGAGGATAAACCTCCTAAACTACTATTTCTTTCCGTATTTTTCCCAAGCTTCTTCAACAGTAATTACATTCTCCAGAGATGGCATTTCGTAATAGGGTAAAAACTCTGTTGTAAACATATCCTCGACTTTAACTTTTGATTCTAGCTTAAAGTATTCATCAATTATATTTATACTGTCTTGCATTCTCTGATGATCTATATAGCCAAGTCCATGGCTACGAAACGGTTCTGAATCGACCAGAGAATAAATATCCTCAACTAATCTTGAAAGTCCCGTTAAAAAACCCACTTCAGGAATGTCTTTCTGTAAGATTTTTATAGCCTCTTCTGGGTTTTTTATAGTCCACTGCCAGGCTTTCAGGGTTGCATCAAGAAATTTAGAAATCATCTCTGGATTATTCTTTATAGTATTCTCTGAGGCAATAATTGCATTACCATAGGGATTCAATCCCCAGTTAGACCATGGTATTAAAACCAGATTATCTTTACCAAATGTCTCCCAGTAAGGAATATTACCTACAACCCAGTCAAAAACAGCATCAACCTTTTTGGCACCTAGCATCTGGAACTTGGCACCAGGAGCCACATTTACTAGAGTAACCTTCTCCATATCTATTTCATTCAACTTGGCAAAAGCAGGCCATAAGGTTCTTTGAGCATCTCCTGCCGGCACTCCAACTGTATGACCTTCGAGATCTTTAGGTTCTTTAATGCCAGTATCTGGTCTAGTCTTGATACCATTGGGAGAATTGGAATAAACCATAGCGATTATTTTTACTTTTGCACCTTTAGAGCGTACTATTATAGCTGTCGGGGTATCGGCTAAACCTATTTCTACAGCCCCAACATCTACCTTTGATACCGTATCTAAAGAACCTTGACCTCTTTCTATCGTTACATCTAAACCATTATCTTGATAATAGCCAAGCTCTTTAGCGACAAAATAGAAAGAATGATCACCACCCGGAATCCAGTTCAATTTTAGTTTAACCTTCTCTAGCTCTAAGTTACCAGCAAAAACTGTAGTAATCTGAAGGGTCAGAACTAAACATAACACTAAGAAAACTAAAGAAACAATCTTAAAAAATTTCATTTTTTTCCTCCTATATTATATTATTTTCCTTATATCCTATATATCCTATTCGACCATTTTTATCTCTCTAATAAAATTATTTATTATAAAATTCACCCCCTCATTAAAAACTCTTCTCGGCCAAACAACATATTTTCCCCCCTTTCTGGGCCATTGTATCCGGTTCCAATTAGTCTCTTATTTGGAGCTAACCGAGAAAAGACCATTTAAATAAATTTACTCTTTTTCCGAGTCAGCCCAAGGCATAGAGATCTTTTCCACAAGACCAACAAACCCATATAGAACCAATGATATTACCGCAATCCATAATAAGGCTCCAATCATAACAGCAGTTTCAATAGAGGCTTGCGCCTGCATAATCAAGGCGGCAATTCCCTTTTCAGAAGCAATAAATTCCCCAATTATAGCACCAGTAACAGCCATTAAAGAAGCAAGTTTAAGTCCTGCAAAAATATAAGGTAAGGAGTAAGGAATTCTTATTTTTAAATATATCTTCCATTTAGGGGTATTATAGGTCTTTGCCAATTCTATCATCTCAAAGGGTACTGCAGTCAGGCCCACTGTAGTATTTAATAAAATTGGAAAAAAGGATATTAAAAAGGCCATTATAACATTCGGTATCATACCGTAACCAAACCAGACCAGTACTAGAGGTGCTGCAGCAATCTTAGGTATACTATTAGTAAAAACAACTATTGGTATTAGCATTCTTCTAATGATACTATTCCAGGAAATAATAATTGCCAACAATATTCCAAGAATTATTGAAATAGCGTATCCCATAAGAACCTCCTGTAAAGTAATAAAAATCTGATAAGACCATCTCCACCTGGGATTAAGCAAGCTAACAACTACAGACTCCGGAAAAGGCAAAATATAAGACGGAAGCACTCTCGACAATAACCACCAGATCCCCAAAACAATGAAAAACGGTAGAACGGTGTACATATGTCTTTTTATAGATTGCTTATTTTGTAAGTTCTTCACTCTTATCACCTCATTTTAAATATCTTAGTGCCGTTCACAAAATTCGGAAACGGTTGCTACAAAATGCTTTGCGAACATTCATTTTTTAGACTTCACCTCCACCTCGCAAACCCTTATCTGATAATAGTTTAGAAGCCCTTAGAACCTCAAAAAGTCTCCTTTATACTAATCTCAAGAGGGGCGGAGGTGAAAAAATCCTTTTTTATCCTGCTCCATTAATTTTGTGAAACCCTCAAACAAATATATTTAGTATTTAATAGAGACCCCTTCTCTTGCTGATCTATAGATATCAAATATTACCTGCAGTGTCATATAACCATCTTCTCCCCTCAGCCCTTTCATAGCAGGAACATTTCTATGAATACATTCAAGGAAATGCCTGATTTCACCAATATAGCCTAACATAAATCTTTCATCAACTGCCGGTCTGGTCCAGCCTCTGGTAGTATCTGCCTTTTCGACGGCGTAATTAAATCCCGGTCTGGAATAGGCTTTAATAGGTGAGGACATTGTTAGGTCTATATTTAAGAGTCCTTCTTCACCATATATCTCTATCTGACTCTGCATGCCTCCAGTAGTAATATAGTTAGCTTCCACCAGTGCAGTGGTATCATCATCAAATTTAATTAGAGCAGCAGCCCAATCTTCACCCTCAAAATCACGGTGTACAAAATTTTGGTCTTCACCACCTGTAGTCATACCGATAATCTCCTTCACGCCTCCCTTAAGTGCCAACAGGAAACCAACGGGATGGACACCAAGATGGATCATGCTCCCTCCGCCGCAAAATTTAATCTTTTTATTTAGCAAATGGTGAATGAGACCCATTATGAACCTCCTTGGCCTTTATATATAAGGGTCTACCGATACCGCCCTGATTAATAATCTCTCTTGCTCTAACTACAGCAGGGGCAAATAACCAGTCTTCAGCATAGTATAAATGCTTACTTACTTTAGCAGCCGCCTCCAACATCTTTTTACCGTCTTCCAAGATTGTAGCTAATGGTTTCTCGCAAATAACATTTTTAGCTGCTTCAAAGGCTTTAATAGTCATTTTGCTATGCAGGAAATTCGGCAGACAAATATCTATGACTTCAATATCATCACAGGCCATCATCTCATCAGCATCAGCATAAACCCTGGCTATCCCATATTCCTTGGCAAATTTTCGGCCCAATTCTTCGTTTTTATCACAGACTGCTACAACTTCACATAAATCAGCTGAACGCTTATAGGCATCAATGTGTATCTCAGCTATAAATGCAGCTCCTATCATCCCTATCTTTATTCTATCCATATCTATCCCCCCTCAAATTAAATCGAGCACCGTCAAAAATAACTTCTTCTCACATTAATTTATTAAAAGTGGAAATCCCACGGACAAGTTCGTGGCACCTTTTCCACCTTTCGAGTTTCGCTCGACGCCCTTCGGGCGAATTTTGCATTCATCCACCGGTAAACCCGTGATATACTGCCCTTCGGGTTAATAAATATACTTAATTATTAGATTTATCATATGCCTATATACCTACTACTCCTGAATAGGCATTAAATCCCCCATCTATAGGAATAATTGCTCCCGTTACAAATCTCGATGCATTAGAAGCTAGCCAGACACAAGCTCCAATAAGGTCTTCAGGATTGCCGAACTCACCCATAGGAGTATGAGCTATTATGGCTTTCGCTCGAGGAGTAAAATTCCCATCTTTATATAAAAGTAAATATTATTTTGTTGGGTTAGTAAAAATCCTGGAGCGATAGCATTAACCCTTAATTTTTTGTTATATTCTTGAGTAAAGTGATTTGCAAGCCACTGGGTAAAGTTACTAACAGCAGCTTTGGCTGCAGAATATCCAGCTGTTTTGGTTAAGGAACGAAAAGCACTCATTGAGGATATGTTTATGATAGTGCCACCTTCTTCGTTTTTTACCATATCTCTTCCGAATACCTGACAAAGAAGTATAGAACCTCCAAAAAGATTAAGTCCCACAACTTTTTCAAATGCAGATAGAGGTAAGTCGAAAAAACTGAGCTCCTTGGAGCTGGTAGCCTCTTTGATATTTCCACCGGCAGCATTAAGCAGCATTAATAAGTATATCTATCCTGTCAAAATCATTAATTACTTCATCATGACAGGCTTTTATCCTCTCAATATCCATAACATCTATATACTAACCTTTTACCTTTATTCCTTCTTCTTTAAATTCATTAACTATTTTATTTGTGTTAATGATATCGCATACGGCAACTTCAGCTCCCGCCTTCCCCAATCCTCTGGCAATGGCAGAACCTAAAATACCTGATCCTCCAATAATTACAGCTTTTTCCCCCTTTAAGATTAAACATATCTAAAGTATCCGTCAATTTATCCTCCTCTGTAATTAGAAATTTTTTTGATTTATTTTTTCTTAAATAATTTAGCAGAAGCTTCATCAAGAAATAAAAACACTCTTTCATGATTTTTTAATATCGAAGCAGGATATTCAGGTGAAATATTTTGATCCCCAAAACAATCTTTTACTGCTTGCGCTTTACGACTATCTGGAACAGTACAAATTATATTTTTTGACTCCATAATCTGATTAATGGACATTGAAATTGCTCTTTTAGGGACACCATCAAAGCTTTTAAACCATCCCTCACCAAGTTGTTGTTTTCTGCAGGCGTCATCGAGATTAACTACAAGATATGGTTTCTTAGTATCAAAGTCAGCTGGAGGATCGTTAAAGGCTAAATGTCCATTTTCTCCAATACCAACAAAGGCAACATCAATCTCCTTTTGTATTATAATTTTACCTAAACGTTCACATTCTGATTCTGGGCTTTTAGCCTCTCCCTTAATTAAATAAACATTTCCTGGATGTACTTTATTAATCAATCTTTCTCGTAAATATTTTCTAAAACTCGCTGGATGAGTTTCTGGAAAACCTATATATTCGTCTAAGTGGAACATCGTAGTTTTTGACCAATCAATAGAAGAAATGCTTGTAAGATTTTCTAAAAATTCAAATTGTGATGCACCAGTTGCTGTTATAAAAGTAGCCTCACCTTTTTCCCTTATTGCATCTATCAATATTCTAGCTGCTTCCTCTGCTGCGGCCCTCCCCATCTTCTGCTTTGTTTTGGATACTTTTATTTTCATCTGTTCGCCCTTTCCTTATTATTCTATAATAATATTAATAATGTGGAAACCTTATAGACAAGTTCATGGCACTTTCCACTTTTCGAGCTTCGGTTGATGCCTTTTTTCAGGAGATTTTTACATTCATCCACGGAAGGGCATACCCGTCGTATTCTGCCCTTCGGCCTAATAAACAACTTTGCTTAAATTCCGTTAAGAAATACAATTCCACTAATTTGATAATTTCACTATTCTTAAGTTAAATCATATCCTAATCGTTTAGATATCTTCTTACTGACTGTAAGAAGAGCTTCTTTTAAGTGACTTTGTTGATTAATATCTGTCCGATAAGCGGGACTAGAGATGCTAAGGGCTGCTATTGCTTTCCTCTGATGATTTCTTATAGGGACAGCTATACAGCGAACATCTTTTTCATTTTCTCCTCTATCTAAGGCAAAGCCCTGTTTTTTTACTTTATTAAGTTCTTTTTCTAATTCCTCTTTATTAGTTATAGTCTTCTCCGTAAGGCGAGGAAGTTCTCGTTTGCCTAATATCTTCTTTCTTTCTCCTTCTGGGAGATAGGTTAATAGCACCTTCCCTAAAGCAGTACAGTGAAGGGGGGCTCTTTTACCCACGTAAGAGATCATCCTTATAGTTTGAGAAGACTCCTCTTTAGCTAAGTAAAGAACTTCTCCATCCTTTAGGACTCCTAAATGAACAGTTTCATTACACTGATTTACTAGCTCTTTTAGATAAGGAGTTGCCTCTCTTGCCAGGTCTATTTGATGAAGTTTGGCCATGCCTAATTCTAATACTTTCAGACCTAGTTGATATTTTTGATTATTGGGTACTTGTTCCACATACCCCCAATGTTTTAAAGTATCTAATATACGATGAATAGTGCTGGGATAGAGTCCTAATTTTTCACTAATCTCAGTTGTGCTCATAGGGGAACCGTGTTGAAGTATGGTATCGAGAATGGAGAGGGATTTATTTAGAACCTTTATAGGGTAATTGGGAGGTGTTTTTTGCATAATATATCTCCCTGTTTATTTCTATATTATAGAAACAAATTCTATTATTACGCTTATATTATACAAGATGAATTTTAATTTTGTCAACTTTTTATATCACTTTTTATAGCAAGATTACATTAAAACATTTTTTAAGAGATAAATTATGCAGGGCTTTAAAATACCAAAAACAACAGTATGCACTTAAACACAAAAAATAATTTTTTTGTGTTTGAGTGCTAAGAATTAATTGATATTCTTATTTTTAAAACTATTTTTATTATAAAAAAGCAATTAACTAATATTCAATTTATCTAATCTTTTAGCAGTAAGGCGGGCACAACTATCTGGATCCGGTAGGGGGAGAATCTCTGCAGAAATATAACCCTGGTAATCTATCTTCTTTAAGGCCTGTACTATTTTTGCAAAATCCAGATGGCCACAACCCGGTGCCC
>Ga0209979_1001933_pt1 | contig 21111 bp, 19 predicted proteins | sample AnhtaG_FD_183114 | JGI IMG/M metagenome (GOLD analysis project Ga0209979, IMG submission 183114) | Deep subsurface microbial communities from Anholt, Denmark to uncover new lineages of life (NeLLi) - Anholt_01485 metaG (SPAdes) (version 2) | ecosystem: Environmental > Aquatic > Marine > Oceanic...
AGGGAATTGGGTTCATAACCCCTTATGAGAAGTTAACCGGACAGAAAGAGAGAATCTTCAAAGAACGAAAAACAAGAGCAATTGTTGCTCAGGAAATGAGAAAGATTATGAACAGAAGAGAAATAAATACAGATACTTCTGAGGAAATGACTCCGGTCAAAAATCGTAACAAAAAAATTTTCGTTTAGGTCCGAAAGGGTCTGAAACAGTACATTTAACATAAATTCATAACTCCAAAAACAATTTGAATTATTTATACAATTATACTTTTATATAAATTAAGATATTTTTCTACCTGATTTTCTAAATTATATTTTTTTGTAACTGTATTTACACATTCCTGAGCAACAGAATCATATTCTTTCTTATCAAGTAGCATTATCCACTCCATGCCTTTTGCTAATTCGTCTTCATTTATTGATTCGGATAAATAGCCTGTTTTCATATGTTCTATCATTTCAGGTATTCCACCTACTTTAAAAGCAATTACAGGTCTCTGACAAGCAAAAGATTCAATAATAGTTAATGGAGCATTTTCCTGAGTTGATGAACAAACAAAACAATCAGATGCAGCATAGTATTGTGCCATTAATAAATCATTTGATATTGTTTTAATGAACACCCCTTCTATACCTAAATTACTCAAAGAAATATTTTTCTCTCCCCCTATAACAATTAAAAATGGTCTTAATTTTTTCTGATAAATCTTTAATAACGCCTTTTGTAAATATCGAAATCCCTTATAAAAGTTAAATATCCCACCATGAGCAACAAACAAAAAAATAAATTTATCTTTAGGGATATTCAATCTTTTTCTCAAATATAACTTATCGTTCGGTTTGAATATTTCTGTATCAACAGCATTTCTAATTATGAAAGAATTACAGTGTTTCAGAATACTGTCAGGTAATTTATTATATAACCAAACACTTGGGGCTACGATATTAATCTTTATCTTCTTATAAATATTTTTTTTAATATTCCAAAGAAAAGAAGATGTATCTATCAAAGTAGAAGGATAATAATTTTCATATTGACAATGTCCACAACCTGTTTTCCATTTTTCGCAATCATTAGGGTGCGCGCATCTTCCTGTAATAGCCCACATATCATGCAATGTCCAAACAACAGGTTTGTATTGAGCAACTTTGGCTATAAACCACTGATTTATATATCCCCCATGAGTGATATGAAAATGGACCACATCTGCAGATTTAAACCATTCATCATCTACTATATATCTAAAATCTTTTTGAAAAAAATACTGTAATCCAGTTATTTTTTCTATTCCATCTATAGCTAAATTAAATATTCTTCCAGATAACCCCTTATAAAATTGTTTAACATTCTCATAGCTGTTATTTTGACAGAAATATCTGCAATAAATATATGATTTTGAATCAGTTTTTTGATTGATATAACTATGCAGCCTATATGCGACTATTGCAGCACCGCCGGAATTAACATTTCTATTAATCTGAAGGATCTTCATGTTTTTTCCATTATAACCTTTTTATATAATAATTCTTTTCATAAACCTTTTAATGTACATATACTTATTAAAAATTATTTTATCATAGCGATAGTTCTTCAATTGCTCTAACAATGGGATGTCATTTCTAATCACAAAACGGCCTAAAGTCATAATATCATAATATTGTAATTTCATTGGTATATAGTTCTTTATACTCTCCATTGTAAAACCTACTTTCAAACCCACATCCTTAGATGAATCTATAATTTTCTTTGAATATTTTCCGCTCGGATATGCTATTGCTATTGGCTCTGTTCCTGTTAAACTGAATAAATAATCCTGTGCCTTCTTAATTTGTAATTTATATTCACTTTCTGAATAATTGGTTAAAATAGAATGATTATAAGTATGATTGCCAATAGAAATGTTTTTTTCTTTTGAAAGTTCTTTTATCTCAATAATATTAAAAGGTCTATCAATATCACTTAAAGGCATAAAAGATTCTTTGCCAAATTTATCTACAAGATATTTTTCAATTTCTTCAGTTTTCATTGTTTTTAATGTTATTCCTTCTTTTATTATTTCATTTTCTGACACACCTATATTTTTAAATTCTCTATACAAAACATCCCACCAGAAGCATTTACTATTTTCCACATTATCAATAGAAATAAAAAAAACAGCTGGTATATTATATTCTTTTAGTATTGGCAATATATTTAGATTATTTGCATATCCATCATCAAAAGTAATTAAAATAGATTTGTTATTGATTCCTTCAAGGATATCATAAGGACTAATAAATCTATAATTACAGTTCAAAAAATATTCTACTAGTTTTCTAAACTCTTCAATTGTAATCCCCTGGTGGGGGTCAATAATATTTTTTTGCATTTCATGTTTATCTTTAAATATTGAATGTATACATATAATAATTATAGCATTCTCTTCTTCACTTAAATCAACATCTTTTGACAATTCATGATCTCTTATTTCAATTGCAGTCAGTAAATATTTTTCAATTTTAGTAAAAATCATAAAGAATTTATCAATAACATCAACCACTTTTTTTGATAAATATTTCATGCTTCGGAAAATGATTGATGCTAATTTAAATAATAATATTCTATCTAAAAATATCATAATACTTCTTAACAGTAAATACCTTTTTTCTGACAGCAACATTTCAATGTCAATAGTTTCTCTAATTTGGACTTTCAAGTTTCTTGATTGTATGTCTAAACGCATTTCTTCAATTTGTTCAGGATGCGTTCCTTCATATCTGAGTAACCAACTTGGATATTTATAAACATTATGAACTGCAAATGGTCTATTGAGTTTAAGATATCCCTGTTCAAACCAATTCTCTGAACCTCTATGATGGGTTTCTCCGGGTTGTACGTAATAATTACATTTTTCTTTAACCAGCTTAGGGAATAATAGAGAATAATGATAAAAATAAATACCAAGTTTTTTTGTAATTTTGCTTCTAATCCATTTTTTACTTCTTAAATCCATTCCATTAGAATCAATTACTGTAGGAGGTCTATGAGATATCAATTCATAACCAGGTTCTATCTTAAAAATTCTGTGGTATTCGCTATTTAAATGCAAATATATTCCATCACATAAATAATTTAAACTTCCCCAAAAACATATCTGTTCAAATGATATAGTATCTATTGAAGGATCAGAAACTAAAAGGTTTTTTATTTTTTCTATATCCTCATCTTTATAGAATTCATCTATATCAATCTGCCAAAGATAATCTCCAGTTGCTATTTTAAAATAAGCCTGACTTTGTTCATCTTTATCTTTCCAAAAACCATCTTTAACAATAATTTGTAACTTATTATCTATATCTTCATTTTTCTTGAATTCATAAAGTGATTCTAAAGTTCCATCTGTTGAATGCCCTGGTGGAGCAATAATAGAGGCCTTTTTAGATCCACCTTCAACAACTATAATCTGATGCGCATATGGATAAATCTGTCGTAAGCAGTATTTGGTAAAAGGTTCACCATTTAAAACAATTATTCCAAAAGAAAATTTTACAGCGGAAGATTGATTAATCATGCTATATTTATCCTTATTTTTTAAAAGCTATACCCATCCCAGCACCGGGATACCAATGCAATTTAGGTTTTTCTTGAAAATATATAAAATTTCTATTAGTCAATATCGCAAAATTATACAACTCTTTATCAATATGCGCTCTATGACTAATTATTAAGGCATCTTCTGTTAATTTCTCTTTTATTGTTTTATATTCATTCATCTCATATTCTGATGAATGAAAAACAGAATGTATAAACATATCAATAGGTTCAGTTAATTTCTTAAGTGATTCTATAGAATCACCATATAATATTTTACCGTATTTATTATATGGTTCCTTAAACAAATACCCTGCATTTTCGTTTATATCAGTACCGTAATAATAACCATTAAAACCTTCTTTAATATTTTTCATTAAAGCAGCTGTGTTTATACATGCCCCAAGACCTTTATCTATTCCTGTTTCTATTACAATTTTGGGCTTTTTGATTCTTATCATAGCGTACCATCCAATCCTTTGACTATATTTTGCTGTCATATCAGCTACATATCTTTTACTACTTGAAATTGTCAATCGTCGGATATGTTCTCTTAGTTGTTCATCTTGTTCTATTTCCAATATATAATCTTTGACTCTATATATATCTACTTTTGTTATTACTGAAATCAAAGATACCAAATATTCCTTATTTATATCCTCAAGTTCATATGTAAAATTTGTATGTTCTTTAGATTTAATTAACCAGATAAATATATTTTTCAAAGGTTTATTATAATATGACAAAGCTAATCTTAATCTATATGGAATTAAAACAATTCTAATAAAAGGCATCATAATTGTTTTAAGTTTCCCTTTTATTTTTCCCATTTTATAATTTTCTATAGTTTCGCACTTTTTACTTGTCCGATCTCCAAAACCCTTATGAGAAGCGAGTTTATAATTTTCAAAAAGCTCTTTTATGGGTCTCTGAATTTTGCATAGAGACACTACTTTCGAGAATCTGCGAAACTATAGAATTTTAATAAAGGTATTGATTTTTGTTATACCCTACAAAACTTCGTATCCCTGATGAAATCAAAGAAAGGAAGATTAAATACCTCAAAGCTTTCTATAGTGTTGACAAGAGTCACCCGATGAATCGGGCAATTACATTTGTAAAGGGATTTATGCGACACTACGCTAGTAACCATCTATACAATTCTATATGTTTTTATCTTATAATTAAATTTCCGAAAATAAACCAAAAAAATCATTAAAGGAATAACGACACTCATACTACCTAAAGGAAATCCATAAAATAGCCCTAAAAACAAATATATTGCTTGGAGCTTAACTACCTTTCCCCAAAATGAATTGTCGGTTTCAATAAAAAAGGCTAAAGGAATCATTAAAATAACAAATAATCCAATTAATCCCAGTTCTCCATAAGTCAGAAGAATCGTATTACAATGATACCAAACATTAGTAATAGATTTTTCTTTTCCTTCTGAATCTCGCTCTAACCAGTAACCAGGACCCTTGCCAATGATAGAAGAAAAAGTAGGATTTGTTGTATCCTGTTCCCAAACATAAAGCATAGATTCTTTTCTTAATAATCTGCCGGGACGGGCATAAGTAGGTTTTATAAATGCTTGGAATGTGCCTTTGACATATCCCCAAATAGTTCTCTGATCTTTCCAGTTATACATAACTATTTGATTTACTGAAATAAAAATAATTATTAATATTATTATAGACTTTATGGTATTTTTTTTTATCTTTTTATTAATCAATAACATAAATAAAAATATTATTGGAACAAATATAAACTGAGCATCTGAATTTATTAATCCTAAAGGTGCAAGAAGTATTACCAATTGAAAAATAGTTTTTAAATTAAATCCATATTGCATTCCATACTGAAGTTTAACTATGCCTAAAATCACTAAAAACATTCCTAAAACTCCTGTTTCGCTGTATCCAATTGAACCAGAAGCACAATCAACATAATGAGGAAAACCCTCTATGCCTTTTGCAGCAAAATATTCATACGAAAGTAATTGAATAATAACTAAAGGTAATTGGACATAACCTATATAGAACAATATATTAATTAATTTTTCAAAATATTTCTTTGAAAGTTTAACATGCATAAGCAATAAATAAATCGTTCCCCCCATAAAAGTAAATCGAACTTGTCTTATTAATGGGACTAATTCATTCCTATTTATAAGAAAACTGAAAAAATTTACCAAAAACAAAAAAATATATAAAATAAAAACTTTATCTAATTTTAGCTTCAAACTTAGTAAAACCAACATCAGTAGCATACATAAACTTCCATCTATTAACCAACGTATGGGCTCGGTAGGTATCATAAAAAAAAAGCGTATTATACCGAAAACAAATAATTGTAAAATCACTATGCTACAAAAAATACTTGGAAACTTTATCATCGGTTACATCCAAAATATTTATAATCCGATATCTTTCGTTTTTCTAACATATTCGCTTGTAAAAAATAATGAATTTTTCTCCGCTACTTGCTTTAATTCTTTTAATTTATCATCTTTATTAATAATTAATTTTTCTATTATCTGCCCCAGATGGTCCCAATCCTTAAAAAATAGCGTGCTGCTCTGGATTTCAACAGGGATATCATAATCTTCAGGTATAATTACAGGCTTGGCAAAACGAATAGCGTCATAAATAACTCCCGTTTCTTTACTTTCATCATATAAACTCATATCAATTGGCCCGATTAAAATATCAACTTCCTTAATTTCTCTTTCAAAAACTTCGCCACTAAGATAATCTGCACTGACAAACACATTATAACCTTTTGATTTTAGTTCCAAACACCTTCTTATTATATCTTTCCCATATTGACCATCAGGTTTTCCTAATATCTTCAATTGAATTTTTGAATATTTTTTAAACAGTTTCTCAAATACATCCAGAAGTTTATGATAATTGCGCCTTATTCTTTCAATTGCACCAGAAGCTGCAAATATAACATTACCTTTATTATCCAATTGCTCGTAAGGTTCATGCACTGAAAAAGGAATTGCATATACAGATTTTCTATATCTGCACTGCTCCTTAATATATTTTGCAACCTTTTCACTCACCCCAGCCACCCCATCATATCTAGGTAGGATCGTTTTTCTCAACATACACTTAAATTTCTCTTTCCAGCTATTTTTATTTTTTGGCTCAAACCAAAAGCGCGGATTATGGATAGTTAAAATCTTTTTTATCTTTGGATTGAACCGACAATAGGCAATAAATTCTCTTATCCCTCCTTGAATTGTATTTACATATAGTATATCTATATCTCTTTCAATTGTAGATTTAATCCTTTTTAAAAATGCCATCGTACTCTCATTATCATTCTTAATTATCCAGGTATATTTATCCATGTCTTGACCTAATAATGAAAACATCAAATCATAATTTTTCGTAGTTGTAAAAATATAAACCTGAGTGTCTTGTGATTTTAATATTCTAGCAGTAGAATATAAATAAGTTATATGCCCTATAGTTTCCAAAATTCCTATGTTTTTCATTTCCGTATTATACTACCATAAATACCTAGGAAAATAAGTAATTTTAGAGATTGCCCATTCCTGTTCGTCGAGTTGGCAGCAAGGACTTGGGTCCGGCGCCATTGCTCGTCGGTCAGTTCGATATTGCTCATGGCTGCTCATAATAACACAACCTTATACCACTATCCAATACCACTTTAATGGGAATTACTTTGCTTTGCTCGGACAAAAAACCCATCAGTTTGTAAAACCTCTGTTGAGTTAGGATGTTGAAGTTCTCCAATTTGTCCGCAGAAACGAAAACCAGTATCTATAAGTTGACGATATACTTCATCAAATAATGCCTGCCCTTTATATAAAGAGCGAAACGACATCTCGCACAAAATCTAATCGGTCTGTTTTAGAGTTCCACAAGCGCCATCAAGTACAAATTTTACAACACTCCCTGAAAGTCCAAAACTTGCAATTTGAGTTACTGACGTAGTTGCAAGAACCAGCGACCAAATTCCTAACTGTTCAACACCTATGGTATTAAGCAGAAACCGATAGAGGATAAAGAGGACAATACCGATCACTACAATCTGCACAACAGACATTATTGCGTTTATGAGTATCTGTCTTCTCTGCATTTTTACTACCTTGTTCTCATTTCCTTTGGTATACATAGGATATTAGTAAAATCATTAATTCCTGGTGGAATATTTGGGGTAATTGTATCGATTACATCATATTCATATGACCTAATAAAATTAATTAGTTCTATTGATGAAGAACCATTTCCCTTTACTAGTGGATTGGACAACTCTGATAAAATAACTGGTCTATTAGTTTCCAAAACCATCTTAGAACCATAAAAAACAAGATGTTCCATGCCTTCTACATCGATCTTCATAAGTCCTGGATCAAGCGAATAACGCTTAACTAATTCATCAATAGTTTCAACTTTTACCTTCTGCAAAATATACTTTTCCTTTGAAATAGATGGATGCTTCCATTCTGCTAAAGTCGAATATTCTTCCTTGCCATCTATAGTTTTAATCTCAGCGATTCCGCTATTGTTAGAGGCAGCGCCCTCGAATACAATTACATTGTTTTCAATGTAATTCAATTTAATGTTTTTATAAAGACGACGCAATGCATTCATTGTTGGTTCAACTGCTAATACTTTCTTCCCATCTAAATTTTTAGCAAATAAAACTGTATAGAATCCTATGTTGGCTCCAATATCAATTACATCCCGTTTTTTATTTAGATATTGCAAACAATATTTAACTAACTCAGGTTCATACTGTTTTGTTATAAGAAGTCTTTTAAATAAATCAGATCGACAATCAAGCACAAATATACCTTGAAACTCATTCACTTTTATGACCGGATCTTCGACGAGTATCTCGCATATATTTTGGTATATCTCTTCTTGACAAGAGAGTTTTATATGAAGAAAAAAATGTCTCGCGGCTATTGCAGGATATAATAGTTTTTTAAAAAATTTATACTTATAGGTCAAGTTTTTTATTTTTCCAAGGTTCACACAAATCTCCTATTCTACCTTCACAAACACCGCATCAATATAAATCACATGGCCATCTTTATTATAAACCTGTTCCAGATTTCCCGCATAGCGAAATCCCATGTCATGAAGAAGAAACGAAATATTTTTGAAAGTAGCTTGATTTTCATACAACTTATCCAAACAAACTTCCACTATACACGCCCTTGCCTTATGAAATGTTTCAGTGCCACCTCTAATAACACGGTCTTCATATCCTTGCACATCGAGTTTAATAAGAATATCCGCAATGAGAGGCTCAGACAAATTAGCCATTGCTTTATCTAATGTCGTTGACTTAACTGAAATAGCAGTTTGTTTTTTTGTAAACGGGTAAAGTCTTTCGCAGATTTCTGTGGTTCTTAACAGAGAGGAAGAAGGACTGTGTTCTATATGGCTGAACATCTCAACAGTCCCTTCGCTATCACCGAGGGCATAATTAAATACTTTGACCCTTCCCTTCTGGCTTTCCGCCCATTCTTTTAATTTCTTGAGAAGATCGGGCATGGGTTCAAAACAATTTATATGCGCATTTTGGAATAACTTTGATATCATTCTCGCAAACTGACCTTTATTTGCCCCTACATCAATTATTGTCCGAATAGGTAAATTTCTTAATCCCAAGAACGTATGTTTAGGAGCTTTGGATATCCTCACAACATCAAGTCCAATGAGATTAAATGCTTTTCTAATAAATCGCTTTAAAAAATTTATCATTTGGGTTTATCTATCTTCCTGTCTATTTGTTTGCTCAGTTTGAAACACACCATTCTATAGTCTTCTTCAATCCTTCTTCAAGTTTTGCATAAATTCAGAATCTATAACTGCTTTCCTTCTTTTACCAATGGGTTACTTTGATTTAATGACATTCAAAACTTCCTTTATAGATTTTAACTGAACCCATTAAACTACAAGAGAATTTTATTTATTAGAACCCCTGCGGTTTTTATCCGGGTACACAAACCTGTGAGTGCGTTCTTTATTAGATTACGAAGGTCAAGGGGTATAATCCACCACGATAATATAAGATAAATGCCGATGATAATTACATTTGCAAAAATTTTACTTACTTCATTTTGCCAATAATGTTGAACCAAAATGGATATAATCAAACAAGGAATAAGAATAAAGAAAGCATGGCGTATAATAGGCCAAAAAGGAAATTTGACTCTTTTCCCGGTTTGTCTATATATATCTTGGGGAAGCATCCAAAAGACTGTTAATAAAGATGCTAAAAAAGTTCCCAAAGCAACTCCTCCAATTCCCAAAGAACCAATCAAGGCTATGGAAAGCCCAAGATTTGCAATTGCTTCAGCCCAACCAATAAAAACTATATTTTTTGTAGCATTGAGGCCAGTTAACAAAGATGCGTGGATATTCACCATGGAAAGTAAGTACCCATAGCCCCCAAGTGCAAAAACAACTAACATCCCACCATATGCATTAGGTCCTGCCCAAATCTCTATAATATTTTTAGCAAATGCTACACCCCCTATCCAAACTAAACCACCTATAATTGGAAGCAACTGCGTGGCTTTTTTATAAGTCCGTTGTATCCAGTCCCATTGCTTGAGACCAACAGCTTTACCATACATTGGAAAAAGTGTTGAGTTTATAGTTATAAAGACCAAAAAAAGCATCGTAAAAACTCTAAAAGTTATTGCGTAAGGAGCAACTGCCCCCGTCCCAAGAAAATGGCTAATTACTAAATTATCGGTATTCCATACAACCATAGCGGCAATACCAATAATAAAAAACCGGATGCCACTTGAAAAAATAGATTTAATGGAAAATTCTTTTCCTATCGGGTCACTAAATTTTTGGCGAAGTCCCGAATGGGCAAATAAGAAATGTAAAGCGCATAAGATACTAACAGAAAGTGTTACTACACCCCTAAATAATGCAAGAGTAACCAAGTTCCCTTTTAGTAAAAAAACTGTTAAAATCAAAGCAGCCAAACTACCAATTGTTGTTAAGAAGGCATAAAATCGACACCAGTAAATTTCCTGAAGCCCCAAAAATCCGGAAGAGAAAACATAAAGAGGAAGATTTAGTAAAAATAAAATAGCAATTGCTATTGCCGCCTCAGTTGCCTCTCCTCGTAAATCAGCAGGGATTTTACCTAAAGCAACAACCCAGTTAGGATAAAAATGAGCAATTCCCAGGACCACACTTAAAACAATAGCACTACTGACAAGTAATAGGAATAATGACCGCCGCAAAATCGCCCATTGCTCAAATGGTTCTGGTGCTTTTGCAATTAAAACTGATGTTGCTGTAGGAATACCCAAATTTGAAATATTCAGATAAGCAATCACTGAAGAAATAACTGCCAAAATACCATAGCGAACAGGACCAAAATAATGTAACCCAATTGGAACTGACACTAAACCTACAATTATTTTAACAACATTTTCTCCATAAGTAGAAGCTGTACCTAACAGAAATATCCTTTTTCGTTCTTGTGAAGCCATCAGGACATTTTACCTCTTAGTTTTTTATACCCTTTCCTAAAACAGTTTTTAAAAGATGATAAGATTATTCTTACAACATGATATAATTTATGGAAAATAGCAGATGATAATATCCATTTCAAAGGCGAATTTAATAGAATTAAAAGAATGGTTAGTACGCTTGTATTTTTCTTAATCAATAATTTTTTTAAATTACTATATGCCCACTTATATTCCTCTTCCTTCACGGATTTGTCCAATCGAAGTTTACCTAATCCTAATTTATCCTGTACGAGATGATATAATACCCCAGCGTCACCATTGGCGGGTAAATCATTAATTATATGAGAGTAATTTTTAGTTATATCCGGTAAACTTGTTGCCGTTTTAAGATTATAAAATACTCTGGGACTATATCTCAAATTAAAGCAGTCCTCATAAGCTCCAGCAAGAGATTTTCTATGTACTAGTAAAGAGTGTTTTTCTGATTTTAAAAAAATATATAACATTAAAGTTACAAAATAATAACCAGTATCTAAATAGTTATTTAATATTAAATCATCTTGCTTATTTAAGAATTGCTTCTCAATGATATATGTGGAAATTTTAGGCCATTTAATAATTGTTCTAATAACTTGTTCATAATTTGTAAATAACTCAACCGGTTTATTTATATTAAAAGTAGGTTTTTCAGGAGTAAATGAATCTCCTTGAATAAATGAGAAACGCATACCGGATGGTTCATACTCTGATAAAAGATTGTAAACTTTTGAGATAGCATCATCTTCAAAAATAACATTATCACCCATAAACCAGATATATTTTCCGCATGCATTTCTATATAAAAAATCAGTATTTTTATCAAAACCTATATTTGTTGAATGTTTATAATATTTAAATTTAATATCATTAAAATAAATTCTGTTATTGTTGACTATATCCCCAGTATTATCTGTTGAACAATTGTCTGCTATTAGAATTTCAATTTTGTTTTTATTATCGGAATCTTCAATTTGTTCTTTGATATTAATAAGTAATTTGTTTAGTTTTTCAGCTCTATTGAAGGTTAAAATGCAAATAGACAGAAAAGTACTATTAATCATCCCAGATCTCCCAAAAATCTATCAATAACCATAACTACGTAATCCACTTTCTCTTTTGTTATGCCCGGATACACGCCAATCCAAAAGAGATTATTCATTACTAAATCGGTATTTTTCAAAGAATTAAAGACTCTATACTTTACATTTTTATAAGCAGGTTGTTTAGTTAAATTGCCGCCAAAGAGCATTCTGGTGGCAATCTTATTTTCCTCTAAATAGTTAACAATTTCAGCTCGTGTAAATGGCGCACCCTCTTTTACTAAGATAGGAAAACCAAACCAACTGGGTTCAGAATTATCTGTTGCTTGAGGGAGAGTACAATATTTCTCATATTTTCTCAATTTCTCAAAAAGAAATTTGAAATTCTTTCTTCTTACTTCAATAAAAGAAGGCAATTTTTTCAATTGTTCCACTCCTATGGCTGCCTGCATATCGGTGATTTTTAAATTGTAGCCCATGTGGGAGTAAATATATTTATGGTCATAGCCAAAAGATAGTTTTCCAAATTGCTGTGAAAATCTTTTCCCACAGGTATTATCACGACCTGGTTCACACCAACAGTCTCTTCCCCAATCGCGGAATGAAAGGAGAATTTTTCTTAATAGAGGATCGCTGGTTAAGACCGCTCCGCCCTCCCCCATCGTAATATGATGCGCAGGATAAAAACTGCAAGTAGAAACATGTCCGAATGTCCCTGTATATTTTTCTTTATATTTTGAACCTAAACTATCGCAATTATCTTCGCAAAACCAAAGATTGTATTTCTTTACTATTTCCATAATCCTATCAAGATTAGCTGGGTTACCCAATGTATGAGCAATAAAAATTGCTTTGGTTTTTTCCGTTATTGTTTCCTCAATTTTGTCTACTTGAATGTTATACGTTTCTAAATCAACATCAATAAAAACTGGAACTAAGTTATTTTGAATAATTGGGTTTAGTGTAGTTGGAAATCCACAGGCAGTCGTGATAACTTCATCACCGGCTTTTAATCTTCTCTCTCCTAATTTTGGAGAAGTTAAAGCAGAAATTGCTAAAAGATTAGCTGAAGAACCAGAATTTGTTAATAGGCAATATTTTACATCCAAAAATTGAGCAAACTCTTTTTCAAATTGTTGAGCAAATCTACCCGAGGTAAGCCAGAAATCAAGCGAAGCATCTACTAAACTTATCATTTCTTTTTCGTCATAGAATCTGCCGGCATAATTAATCCTTGTCTTACCAGGAATAAATTTCTCCTGGCTTTTTCTTAATTCATATAATTCTTTAACCTTATCAAAAATTTCCCTCCTAATTTCTTTTTCAGTTTTCATATCTTTTAAGGCTCCGGCAAGATATCTATAAACATATTTGATTCAAGTTCATCTCGTGACAGAAGTGGGTCTTGGTCTTCTATTGGCCTATTTACAGATAATTTGGGAAGAGCTTTAAAGTTTAGATTTGTACTCACTTCAAGGAACATTGGCTGCGTATTACTAAAAAGCTCCTGAAGTACTTTGGCAATTTCTTTATCATGCATAACTTTTCTTACCGGTATTTTATAGGCCGAAACCACATCCTGAAAATTAGGACAACTATACCCAACAACAGTCGATTGAAATCTACTATTAAAATATTGTTCCTGAAACTGTCTTACCATTCCATAACAATAATTATTTAATAATATTATTTTAATAGGTAGTTTATGATGATAAACCGTCTGAAGCTCTTGAATATTTAATTGAAATCCACCATCACCAGTTATAACGACAATAATTTTACCTGGTTTAGCAAAAGAAGCACCAATTGCCATTGACAAAGCTGAGCCCATCGAACCCATTCCACCCTGAGTGAGAAATCTTTGGGACTTTTTTGTTTCCATAGTTTGCGCTGCCCACATTTGATTCTGACCAACATCTACACATATTATAGCATCTTCTGGGAGAAACTCAGATAGTTTATGTATAAAAAAATTAGGTTCTATAATATCATTAGAAAGTATTTTATATGATGGGTATCGGTCTTTATAACGTCTTATTGTCTGCTTCCAGGATTGTATCTTATGTTTATCATATTCACTGATATAGCTATTTAATATAGTCAAAAATATTTTTGCATCAGAACACACGGGGAAATCTGCTTCGATTTTATTATTTAATTCATATGGATCAATATCTATATGAATAATTTTTGCATCTCTTGCAAAAGTTTCTGGCCGTGTCCCAGTCTGCCTCGTATCTAATCTTGTCCCCACAGCCAAAACCAAATCAGAATTTGCGATTGTTAAATTGGCACAGCGATTTCCATAACTACCTATCATACCTACAAATGACTGATCGTTATGCGGGAAAGCATCTAAGCCCATCAAGGAAGTAACGACTGGTATCCCAGTTTTATGGATAAAATTCAAAAGTTCATCCTGCGCTTTTGATAATCTTACTCCCCCACCAACCAAAACGACAGGACGAGAAGAAGATTTTATTAATTGCACAACCTGCTTAATCATCTCATCATCAAATCCATCAACTGATTCATTGGTTGAACTTTTGTGGAAAGATTCAAGGGATTCTAGATTGATATCAGCCCGCTGTATATTCATAGGAATATCCAGCAATACCGGGCCAGGACGCCCAGATTTGGCTATGTACACAGATTTTTCGAGATAATATTTTATTTTATTGGGATTCGTAATAAGCATGGCATATTTAACAATAGGTTTTACTATATTTACAATATCTGTTTCTTGGAAACCAATTTGCCTGACAGGTTTGTCAAATTTGAATTCATAGGTATTTACCTGTCCTGTTATAAATAAACATGGAATAGAATCAAAAAAACAGCTTCCTATACCTGTTATCAAATTTGTTGCGCCGGGTCCACTCGTTGCCATAGCTACTCCTATGTTTCCACTAACTCGGGAGTACCCTTCTGCAGCAATTGCTGCTGTCATTTCATGATGCATAGATACAGTTGAAATATCTTTTCTCTCATACATGGAATCAAGTAAATGCGCCAAGGCTCCGCCACAGACTTCAAAAACATGAGTTATACCTTTGGAGACAAGAAAATCAATCACATAGTCTGATAACTTCATAACTTGGCCTCTTGATTGATGATCTCTTTATATAAGGAGAGATTCTCCTTAAACCATTTTACAGTTTTGTTTAGCCCTTTTTCTAAGTTGCACTTTGGCTTCCATTTTAAAATATTTTTTGCTTTGGAAATATCCGCTTGCCAAATAGTGGGTTCATTTATTCGTTTAGGAATAACACCCCATTCTGGATTAACTTTTCCCCCTGTTAATTTAATAATTTTATTCACAACCTCACCTACTGAATGCTGTTGGCCATAACCAATATTAAATATCTCTCCCCCAGCATTAGGGACATTTGCTGCTTTAACATAAGCATCTAATACATCTTCGATAAAGATAAAATCCCTTACAGGTTCTGGAGATGAAACTTTTGGATTTTTCCCTGTTAGACACGATATAATTACCGAGGGAACTAACCGCGTTAGCTCTTCATAATATCCATAGGGAGAAAAAAGCCTTAAAGTCACAATTGGCAATTTTTCACTTCTAGCTTTTGCCTGACAGAATAAAGTTGGCGAAGCTTTGGCAACACCATAATTGTTGTTTGGCTCAAGTAAATCTGTTTCATTCATAGGCTTAGACTTTATTCCATACTCGGAAGAGCTTCCTGTATTAATAAAAATACTAAACCCAACTTTTAAGCAGGCATTTACTAAATTGATCGTTCCCATAATATTGGTTTGGATAATTTTATTAACATCTTTCTGAAAAGGATAACCCCCGTAAGTCGCTGTGTGAAATATTATTTCTGGCGCAATATTTTTTACAAGCTTTTCAAGACTGTCACCATCAATCAAATCAACATTATGTACAGCCACTCGATTAAGGATATCTTTGATACGCCATATATTAGACTGTTCCCGTTTGATTATATGTAGGTCACAATCCACCCTGACAAGTCTATGAGTTAGACAAGAACCAACAAAACCAGTCGCACCTGTTATTAGAACAGTTTTTGAGTTTATCATCTGGGTTCACTATATCTATTGTCTTTTAAAAAATTTTTATACCATTCTATCGTCCTTTTTAATCCTTCTTCTAATGTATATTTTGGCCTCCAGCCCAACATTTCTTTAGCTTTTTTTGCAGATAAATATTGATGTTTTATTTCATTTGTTGCTTCATTCAAAATCTTTGGTTTTAAATCACTTCCCATAAGTTTCATAACCTTATTAATCAACTCTAGGACCGTCACTTGAATTTCATTACTAAAATTAAAGGCTTCACCCTGGACTCTTAACTCATCCGCCTTTTCGGCAAGTAATAAATAAGCCTCAACTGCATCTTCAATATAAAAATAATCCCTAATAAGCGTTCCATCACTTCTTATAATCGGTCTTTCGTTATTAAATATAGAACGAATTGTCCCAGGTATAATTCTATTAAAATTTAAATCTCCCCCACCGTAAAAATTTCCACAACGGGTAACACACACCGGCAATTTGTAAGTCTCAAAATATGCCCTGCACAACAAGTCAGAACAACTTTTTGAAACATCATAAGGATGTCTTCCTTCTAAAGAAGTATTTTCATCATAAGGAAGCTTCTCCTGGTCACCATATGCTTTATCACTGGAAGCAACTACGATTCTTTCAACTAAAGGATTTCTTCGACAAGCCTCTAAAATATTCCAGGTTCCTTTTATATTTGACTCAAAAGTAGATAATGGATTCCTATTGGCAATAGTGACAATAGTCTGAGCTGCTAAATGAAAAACAGTATCAATTTCATACTCATTTATAGTTCGTTCCAAAAGAAAATAGTCTTCTATTTCTCCTCTGACAATGTTGATCTTATCATTAGATCCAGACCAATTTAAGTTTGATTTCGGTACCAAGTCTCTGATTAGTCCAGTAACATTGGCACCTCTTTCAACCACAGTCTTAGTAAGCCAGGAACCAAGCAGGCCAGTGCAACCAGTTACAAAAATATTCCTATTTTTCCAAAACTCATCGGACATTTTAATCTCCCCAAACTTTCCAAGGCGGTTTTGAACTTCTCCATAAATTGTTCAATATTTCAAGTTCTCTATAGGTATCCATACACTGCCAGAAACCTTTATGGGTATAAACCATCAATTCTTTATCTAGAGCCAATTTCTCCAAAGGTTCCAGTTCAAGATAACAATTATCATCACCTTTTAAATAATTAAAAAACTTGTTATTAAACACAAAAAAGCCACCGTTTATAAAACCTTCTTTGATTTGTGGTTTTTCCGTAAATTGCTCTACTTGTTTATCTTTTATAACTAATTCTCCAAATCGGGAGGAAGGATGGACACCTGTAATTGTACCTATTTTCCCGTGTGATTTATGAAATTCTAAAAGATTTTTAATATTTATATTAGCTACAGCATCTCCATAAGTTAACATAAACAAATCACCCTCGATGTATTTCTCTATTCTCTTCACTCGTGCACCAGTTTGTGCCTCTTCCCCTGTTTCCGCAAAAGTAATCATCCAATCCTTCTCCTGAGATTGATTATGAATTTTAACACCATTACTCCCTAATTTTAAAGTCAAATCACTAATCATCATCTCATAATTGAAGAAATATTCTTTTATCATCCTCCCTTTATATCCTAAACATAATACAAACTCATTAAACCCATAATGAGCATAAATTTTCATTATATGCCAGAGAATCGGCTTACCACCGATTTCAACCAAAGGCTTAGGACGAACTTCCGTTTCTTCTTTGAGTCTTGTTCCTCTCCCACCACATAAAATTACAACTTTCATAAAATTTTTCCTTTTTGAGGTTTAAAGTTCCTTGTATACCAATCAATAGTTTTTTTCAGTCCTTCTTCAAAGGGTGTTTTTGCCTTAAAACCAAACTCTTCTTCTGCTTTAGATGTATCTAGACATCTTCTTGGTTGACCATCAGGTTTAGAAGTATCCCAGACTATTTTTCCTTTGAAACCGGTTAGTTTAGCAATTAGTTCAACCAAATCCTTGATTGAAATTTCAAATCCTGCCCCAAGATTTATAGGGTCAGACTTATTGTATTTCTCAGTTGCCAAAAGGATACCTTGTGCTGCATCTTCAACATATAAGAATTCGCGGGTTGGTTTGCCAGTTCCCCACACGGTAACGGCAGGATGAGGATAAGGATGAGGTTGAGGTTGAGGTTGAGGTTGAGCATCGATGAACTTCTTTATCAGTGCTGGAATTACGTGAGAAGATTTAGAGTCAAAATTATCTCCTATTCCGTATAAATTGACTGGCATCAAGAATATAGAATTAAATCCATACTGCTGTCTATATGCTTGCGATTGAACTAAAAGCATTTTCTTTGCTAAGCCATAAGGGGCATTTGTTTCTTCAGGATAGCCATTCCATAAATCTTCTTCTTTAAAGGGCACAGGGGTAAACTTGGGGTAGCAACAAATAGTGCCAAGAGCAACAAATTTTTCTATTCCGAATTGTCTGCCTTGCTCCATCATCTGGGTACCCATCATTATATTATCGTAAAAGAACTTACCGGGATTGGCCCGATTGGCACCAATTCCGCCAACAACTGCTGCTAAATGAATTACAATATCTGGTTTTGCATCTCGATAAAGCCTTTTTATTGCTTCAATGTCTATTAAATTATATTCTTCTATTAAAGGAATAAAAATGCTTTTACAGCCACGCTCTTTCAGTTTTTTCACAAGATGAGAACCTAGGAAGCCGGCTCCACCGGTTACGGTTACTCGTTTGTTCCGCCAAAATGCCATTTATTATCCTTTTTTAGTAAATAAGTTAAATGAGTTGAATAAGTTAAGTGAGTTGAGTGAGGAAAATAAGTTAAATGAGTTAAGATATTCAACTATTCTTTTTCTCCTTTCTTAGATATTTAATATATCCATTGAGGATCTTGACTGACTCAAAAATTTCTGCCCGAAATTCCTCAAACTCATCTTGATCTATGTATCTTTCATCCAAAGCTACTGTAAAATGGTCTAATAACTCATAAAGGGATCCCCTTGCCTGCCGACAGAACTGAATGTTCTCTTGGTAGTGATAACGTCCATATCCTTCAGCAATATTAGCTGTGGCAGAGCGTGCAGCACGGATCATTTGATTTACCAGACAGAACTGCTCGTTCTTAGGGAAACCTCTAGCTAAATTAGAAACCTTCTCTCGCAATTCTCGAGACCGCTGCCATACCACCAAATCCTCAAAAGTTGAAGTTTTCTGTTTATCCATTTATTTTAGTTAAACCAGTGAATCAGTTAAGTGAGTTGAGTGAGGAAAATAAGTTAAGTGGACTACCTGAGGTACTCATGTCCTATTTACCCTATTTAACTAATTCACTAATTTAACTGATTTACTGACTTAACTAATCTATCTTCCACCATCTATTAGGAAATTTCTCTTTTAGGATTTTGTCACCTTCTCCTATTGACGTCAATCCTGCCTTTAGCATATCTGCGTCTATCATTATCCTTACCAATTCTCTGAATTTTATCTCTGGTTGCCAACCAAGGTTTTCTTTAGCATTGGAAGAATCAGCAATTAGTTCCTGTACCTCTGTAGGCCTAAGATATCGTGGGTCGATCTTTACATATTTTTTCCAGTCAAGGCCAACATAAGAGAAGGCTTCCTGGACAAGCTCTTTAACTAAATGGTTTTCTCCTGTACCCAAAACAGTGTCCAATGGAGTATCATACTGCAACATCTTCCACATCATTTCTACATATTCAGGAGCATATCCCCAATCTCTTTTTGCTTCTAAATTACCCAAATAAAGATAATCTTGTTTTTTAGTAAGAATTGCGGCAATAGCCCGGGTGATCTTACGGGAGACAAAGATTTCTCCGCGACGAGAACTTTCATGGTTAAAGAGAATGCCATTAGAGGCAAAAATATTATAGCCTTCCCGATAATTCACCACCATCCAATAAGCATAGACTTTGGCGCAGGCATAAGGACTACGAGGTTTAAAAGGTGTGTCTTCGTTTTGGGGCGGCTTGGATGCACCAAACATCTCACTACTTGAGGCCTGATAGAATTTTATCTTATTTCCACTTCTTCTTATTGCCTCCAATATCCGAGCAGTTCCCAAAGCAGTAACATTACCCGTATATTCAGGAACATCAAAACTTACTCGTACGTGGCTCTGTGCGCCTAAGTGATAAATCTCATCAGGCTTTATATTGTAGATGATATTGGAAATTTGCTCAGAATCGGAAAGGTCGCCATAATGAAGAAAAAGTCGTGCTCCAGGTTTATGAGGGTCTATATAAATATGGTCAATACGGGAGGTATTGAAAGTGCTTGCCCGGCGAATTATTCCATGAACTTCATAGCCTTTAGAAAGTAGGAATTCTGCAAGATACGAACCATCTTGTCCAGTGATTCCGGTAATGAGCGCTTTTTTCATGCTTTCATCTCCGCTTCAGGTTATTTTTCAAAGTCATACTTTTTGATTCACATCCATAGTTTTGGACCCAAAAACAATTGAACGTGGCCTAAGGCAATTACTGTTGTTTTAACTTCTCCGGAGCTTTTCCAGCTCTTTTATCACCGGGGCTCCTTTTAGCTCATAGCAAATTAGTTCATAGCTGATAGTAAATTCAAAACAAAGTTCATAGCTCATAGGAAAACCAAAATAAAGTTCAAATTGGCTCATAGCTCAAATTAGCTCATAGTTCATAGCTGATGGCATATTAGCTCATAGTTCATAGTTGATAGCTCATAGCAAAACCAAAACAAAGTTCAAATTAGCTCATAGTTGATAGCTGATGGCAAAACCAAAAGCTCATGGCTGATAGCTGATAGTAAGTTCAAAACAAAGCTCAAATTAGCTCATGGCTCAGTCAAAAAATCTGGGAAAGTTTGATGTTCAATGCAGGGAAAATGGGGGATTTCAAGGTGTCCTTCTTC
>Ga0209979_1001934_pt1 | contig 21106 bp, 21 predicted proteins | sample AnhtaG_FD_183114 | JGI IMG/M metagenome (GOLD analysis project Ga0209979, IMG submission 183114) | Deep subsurface microbial communities from Anholt, Denmark to uncover new lineages of life (NeLLi) - Anholt_01485 metaG (SPAdes) (version 2) | ecosystem: Environmental > Aquatic > Marine > Oceanic...
TTCTTCCCCTTGTGCTCCTCCTTCTTCGGGAGGCTTATCTGGAGGATACCCTTTTCATAACGGGCCTGGATTCTATCCTGGTTAACCGAGGTAGGCAGAGAGAAGGAACGGGAAAACTTGCCGTAGGCGAGCTCCTGACTATGATAGTTCTCCCCTTTCGCTTCCTTCTCGTACTTCCGCTCACCCTCTATGCTCAGCCTACCATTTTCCACTTGGAGGTTCACATCCTTGGGGTCTATCCCCGGCAGCTCCGCCTTAAGGATGATCTCCTTGTCGGTCTCGTAGATATCCACCAGAGGCTACCTTCCCGTCCACCAGAAGGGTAAATCCTTATCCATCCGAGCCAGGCTCTCCTCGAAGAGCCGGTCGATCCGCTCGGGAAAGGTGAGGAAGTCCCTGAAAGGTTTCCATTTAATGAGTTCCATTGAACATCACCTCCATTAATCTTTAGTCATAATATAATATATAATCTTAGTCTCACTTTGTCAAGTTTAATGGGGAGAAAAAGCTCTTTTTGTAGAAACTTTCTCCCCTTTTTATGTATCTTACTCAGCGGGTAAGAGAAGTGATGTGAGTATAAATTTAGATGTATGTGAGGCTGGAATCGGTTTAATTAAATTCAAGATTAGCAAATCATTACTACTTTTTCTCAACGCAGCTTCAGTATCCATCGGTTTTCGAACAGCCAGGGGTGGGGATGGGCGGTTCAAGATGCTGGCTTTAAGGAAAGCTCAGATTGCTCTTGAGGGGAGCCGTCAGAAGGAAGTATGAACGGGCGAAGGGGAGATTGCCGATCGGGTTGGCATTGTGGAAACCGGGTGCTTGGTGGGCATTATGACCAGATAGGAGCGGGAGTAGGGGAACCTTAAAAAGCTCTACCTCGATTAAATAAAAGGTGAATTGATGAGGGAACTCTCCGGTTAAGCACGGGGGGGCGTTTTCTCGTGGGATAAAGGGGATCTATTAGTTCTGTTTTTGCCTGACAGAGTGATTCTCAGAAGGAAAAAGGCTTTCTCCTATTCTCCCTCTAAGGAAGAGGAGACCTCTTCTCACCTTTCAGTTCCACCAGATTATCCCCTTGATAAGAACGCAGAAATCGGATATTATATTTTTATATGAGATATATGGTGATGGGCTGGTTTTTCATATTGTTAATAGCCGGAAGTCTTTTCTTTTATGGAGGTGGAGTTTGCCTCCCGGCACCCCAAGGGGATTTCGGCATTGATATAAACCTTACTACTGAGGATAATCTGACACTTGTGGGGACCTATTATCCTCCTTCCAGCGGGGACTCCCCCGCCATATTGCTTTTGCATGGGATGAACCGCAGCCGTCTCGATTGGGAGGGGTTTGCTCAACTATTGCAGGAGAACGGCTACGGGGTCTTGACCATCGATTTGCGGGGACATGGGGATTCCATGAGGCAGGGTGACCGGCTGATAAGGTGGGTGAGCTTTTCTGACGAGGATTTTCATCGGATACTTATGGATGTTACCAGCGGGGTCCAATTTCTTAAGAGCAGACCAGGAATTGACCCCTATCAAATGGGAATAGTTGGGACAGATTTGGGCGCTAATCTGGCTCTCAGTTATGCCTCACAGCATCGGGAGATAAGGGCTGTGGTGTTGATTTCTCCGGGGTTAAATTATCGGGGGGTGAGCTCCGTTGGGGCCATCACCAGTTATGGCAAGCGCCCTATACTGCTGATTGCCAGTGAGGAGGATGTTTACTCCACATTTTCCGCCACCGAACTCTACTCTCTGGCAGAAGGGGTAAAGGACTTGAGGACTTACAAGAATACGGGTCACGGCAACCGGCTCCTTTGGAAAGGAGAGGGGGTAAGGGAGCTGATGGTGGATTGGCTGAAAAACCATTTGCCGGTGAAAGGAACCCAGCAGGGAGGCTTAAGGGAGGAAAGTCCACATAAGAGGTAGCCACAAGCCTTGACCGTAGGGAAGGGGCTTGCCCTGAACCAAAACCTCATATGTGGTAAATTCATTGAGGAGGGTGGTCAGCTCAAAGAGTTTGGTAACAAAGGAGGTGTCGTATTTAGCGTAATGCTTCAACCAGCGTTTTTCTCCTTCGGTGTGATAAGAGGGGGCTTGTTTAGCCAATTCTACCGCCTGGTGATATTTTTTCTTGCTTGAGGGACCAAAGACAATAGTAATGGTGAACTTTTCTTTAAATCTGTCGGGATAGAGTATTTGTTTCATTCGGTGGTTCAGATTAGAAATACCCCTCTCTGCGGGTGTGATGATAGGTTTCAACTGGTCGATGAACTTCCGAGAAGATTTCTGCTCTTTTCTGGGCATCGATTTCTACCTTAATGGTTGTTTAATCTTACCAAAGGATATCGGAATAGTCAACGATGAAAAATAGAGATTTTGCAAGCCGTGAGGGGAGCTATCGCCTTCTCCCCTCCGTAGACCAGCTTATGGAAAGGGAAGAGGTGAAGGAGCTCATATCCAATTGCAGTCGGGGGTTTATTTTGCATAACATTAGGGAGATGCTGGCAGAGATGAGGGAGGAGATCTCCCATGGTAGAGCTGAACCCCGGATGGTAAAAAAGAGGCTCGAGGGTTTGATTGATGAGTTGAAGCAGAGGTTGAAAGAACAGCTGTCCCCCACCCTTCGTCGGGTGATCAATGCTACTGGGGTTATCATCCACACCAATCTGGGCAGGGCGCTGCTATGCCCGTCGGCGGTGGAGCGCTTGCAGGAGCTCTCCTGCCGCTACCTGAATCTGGAGTTCTCTCTGGAGGAGGGAAAGCGGGGGGCACGGGACCTTCCGGTAGAGCGTCTTATCTCCCGGTTGTTCCCAGGAAAATCTTGCCTGGTGGTTAATAACAATGCTGCTGCCGTTTTGCTGGTATTGAACACCCTGGCAGAAGGGAGGGAGGTTATCGTATCACGGGGGGAGCTGGTGGAGATAGGGGGTTCCTTCAGGATACCGGAGGTTATGGAGAAGAGCGGAGCCATACTGAAAGAGGTGGGCACCACTAACAAGACCAGGCTGAAGGATTACAAGAAGGTAATCTCTCCCAATACAGCCCTGTTGCTGGCAGTTCACCAGAGCAATTTCCGCATCCTCGGCTTCACCGAGTCGGTGGCAATTGAGGAGCTGGTCGCCTTAGGAAGACAGCATGGGATACCTGTGATGGAGGATATGGGCAGTGGCAATATGGTAGACCTTAGCCCTTATGGCATAGCAGATGAGCCATCGGTGGGGGAAATAATAGCAAAAGGTGCCAATATTTTAACCTTTAGTGGGGATAAATTGTTAGGAGGACCCCAATCTGGCGTCATAGTGGGTGATGAGGAGCTAATAAAGAAGGTCAAGGGGAACCCCCTCTTGAGGGCGGTCAGGGCGGGAAAGCTGACCTATCTTGCCTTGGAAGCTACCCTGAAGGAGTATCTGAAGGGGAGGCCCGAGTGCTCCATCCCGGTGTTGCAGATGCTCTCCACCTCAGTTGAGGAGCTTCAAGGGAGGGGGGAGGCAATAGTTAAAGAGCTTCGTGGGGATAAGGGCTCCTCATTAAATTTAGAGCTGATGGAGGGGGTTTCCAAGGTGGGTGGAGGGACGGTTCCCCTGGTGGAGATTCCTACCCGGTTAATAGGGCTGAGTTCCACCGCTAATACCCCCGATGAGATTGCCCGCCGTCTCAGGATGAGGTCCCTTCCGGTAATTGCTCGCATTCAGGAGGAGAGGGTAGTCATAGACCTCCGCACAGTGCTACCTTCGGAGGATAGGGAGTTGGTAAAGGCTTTAAAGGAGCTTGCTGGGGGGGATTAAGCAAAGAAGGGTGCCGAGCGGGGCTATTTTTTGGTGTGGTCAATAATTTCTACATCTTTGGGGACATCGAACTTGAAAAGCTTAGGGGAAAGCTTAGTATTGAGGGAGATTCCGCTGAGTTCAATAATCGACTTGTCCCCGGTTACCTCCAGCAATTCAATCCTGTCGGCGGGGAGCCATCTACTGTCCGATAAAGTTAACAGGATGCGGGTGTAAACGGCGGATACCTCGCTGTTGGGGAGGGGGGTAAGCTCCAGCATATATTTGCCCTCGGTAGTTTCCCCTTGCCCTTCTATCAAGCGGACTTGGTAGTTCTTTTCAAAGTCGGGTGCGGGTCCACTGAGACCTATGGGGAGGGAAGAGAGCTTCTTTTCTCCTCTCAGGTTTATCAGTTGAACCTGCTTAATTTCTGGGAGGTAGAGCCACGCTTTGGTAGGGGTTAGGACGAGGTGCTTTTCCCCTGGGGGGTAATAGTCCCAGCGGATCTGCGCTGGCTTCTTGAAGTACATTTTTCCCTGAGCAACTTCCGGCTCGGGGCTGTAGAGGAATATCCTGGTCTCCTTAAAGTCGGCGACGAAGCTTTTCAACTGGGCGTCTGCTTTCTTCAGCTGGCTGAGGATGAGGTGCAATTTGTCCTCCGGAGTTACCGCAGCAGGGCTCCCTGGTGCCTCTGTTGCCCTGCTTCCTGAAGCCCAGCATAAGCAGAGGAGGAGCAGAATCAGGAAGGTATTAGGCTTGGTAGTTTTGCTTCCGGACTTCATAATAGACAAGTTCCTATTTTTGAACCAGAAGGGAAAATCCTACCAGCTCTCCATTTTCTGACAGAAGGGGAATGACATTTTTCACCTGATGGTGTTTCCTCAGCTCCCTCCTTAAAGTGGAGATAAGCTGCTTCAGCTCCGCAGTGCTCGGCTTCTTTTCGGGGGCTAATTCTACTTTAATGTAAAGGAGATGAGAGTCCAACTCTTTTTCCACTACGACCACCGCAGAGGAGTCTTTCTGCGTGGGTTCCTTCCGGTGCCAGAAGGGGACAAAGATGAGTATCAGAATTATAATAGCGCATAATAGGGTGTATTGCCAGCTTCCCCTCTCATAAGCCCAGAAGAGCCACTTCCATAAGGTAGAACCTATCTTCTTAATTATTGGCTTCATAGGTTAAGTTTATTGCCTCCAATCATCAGGGGGATAGCAGAGGGGGTATTTTAAGCAAAGAAGGTCATCAAGAGGGTGCTACTATCGTCCCATCTTTCATACCGATTTTTCGATCAGCTATGTTAGAAGCCTCTTGATTGTGGGTAATCAGGACTATAGTCTGCCCCAGATTGCGGTTCAGGTCTTTTATCAGATAGAGAACCTTATAGGAATTTGCCGAGTCGAGATTACCGGTAGGTTCGTCAGCCAGTATTATTACGGGGTTGTTTATCAGGGCACGTGCAATGGCAACCCTCTGTTGCTCCCCCATAGATAGCTCCAAAGGTTTATGATGGAGTTTATTCTCTAATCCCACCAGCGACATAATCTCTTTTATACGCTGGTGGTCGACATGCCCGTTGTGGCATATCTGCATGGCAATCTCTAAGTTCTGCTGAGCGCTTAAGACGGAGAAGAGGTTGAAGCGCTGGAAGACGAAGCCTATCTTCTCACGGCGGATTTTAGCCCGCTCGCTATCGCCTATTTTGGAGATGTCAATACCCTCTATAAACACCCTTCCGGTGGTGGGTTTTGCCATCCCCCCCATAAGGTGGAGAAGGGTGGACTTCCCGCACCCTGATGGTCCCACAATGGACACAAATTCCCCCTTTTTGATGCGGAGATTAGCACGCCGCACAGCGTGGATATCTATCTTGCCTACACGATAGACCTTCCCTAAGTTCTCCGTCCGAAGAATGTCACTCACTGGAATTACCTTGTCGAAATGTTTCTGATTGCTATAAATCTCGGCTCTCATTTTACTCGTAGTTAAGAGCCTCCAACGGGTCTAATCGGGCAGCCCGGTAGGAGGGGTAAAGGGAGCCGAAGAAGCCACTTACCAGTCCCAGAATACCAGCTAAGATTATCCAGGAGGGGGTAATAATAACATTAATTAAGGGATAAGTCTTGCCCATCCAGGCTTGGGTAGCCAAAGAAAGGAGATATCCGCAAAGGATTCCTATCATGCTGAGGACTATACCCTCGGTCACGATAGTTTTCACAATATAGGCTTTGGTAGCTCCCAGGGCTTTAAGGATGCCTATCTCTCGGGTCCGTTCGATGGTGGTGGTATACATAGCCAATAGTATCACCAGGAAACTCACCAGGATGGCAATAACGGTGATGGCACCGATGAACTGGTTAATCCCCTGGATGCTTTCGGCTAAATCTTCGGCATAGGTTTCGCTTAGCTGGGTCTTGTAGCCGGGGAAGCTCTTCTCCAACCGGCTGGCAACCTCACCCACCAGCTCCGGGGAGTGGCATTTTACAAAGAACAGGGATGCCCGGTTGGGTTCATTTAGAGTGTTCTGGAGAGTGGTCAAGGGGACATATATTCTTGCCCCTACCCCTGCCTTGCAGATCCCGACGATGGTGAATCGGCGATTTAAGACCTCCACCTGGTCGTTAAGCTGCAGATTGTTAGCATCTGCCAGCCGTCTATCTACTAACATGTCGTATTCACCTTGCAAGGGTTTCCCCTTGAGTAATTCCAGCCTTCCCCCAACATTGATGAACTCTTGCGGGTCGATACCAAAAATAAGGTTTCCTCCAAAGCCTCCGAGCTTTTTGGTGACCCAGGTTATCACCGGGGAGACCGCTTTGACCCCTTCAGTGGTCACCAGGTGCTCTTTAAGGTTGATGTGCATAAAGTAGTTGTTCAAGCTCAGGATGCTGGAAGATCCCGGAGGAAGGAAAAGAATATCCGCCCCTATATTCTGCATTCGGGAGGCGACCTCGTCGAGAGTCCCTCTGGTCAGACCGACCAGCACTAAAATGAGGCTTATTTCAATAGCCACCGCCATTATGCTGACCAGAGTTCTTGTTTTTCTCTTGGTAAGATTGGCTAAGGCTAAGTTTGCCATTGTTCGTCCAGATAGTTTTTGGTTGAGCTTCTTTTGGGGAACCCTCGGTTATAGGTGCCTAATTTGATAACCTCAACATCCTCAGGGGGTTGGAAGTGGAAAGCATTGGGGTTAAGGGGTTGATTTATTTTAATCTTTTGGAATGTTAACCTTATACTCATTCCTTCCCAGGGTCTTTTTATAACCACTAACCAGGGAAATGTAGCATCCTCTATCTGGCGATGATTTCTAAAATAGACCTCGCTGCGCAGGCGCCCTTCAGAGTCAAAGAGCTGATGACTGACAACCCTTAGCCCTTCTCTTTCCACCCATATTCTTCTTACCGGATATAGAAGACCATTTCCCTTTATCTCAACTATATTAATAATATACATATTCGGCAAAATGTCAAGGTATGCTTCTCTTTCATACTGACTGGGTATTATCTTGTTATCCAGCATAAGGGCAGCCAGGATTTCATGCGGCTTAATGTCCTCAATGGAGACCTCCTCTTCCTTCTGCGGGGGTACCCCATTTTCAGCAGTAAGCCCCTGATAAGCCTTCTTTTTGGATGGGATATAAACCCAATAATTGTCGGCATCAGCTACCATAAGGAAGATAGTTGGTATTAGGGCGCGGTAGCCGGTAAGGCGAATCTTGTCGGGACTTTCTATCATCAACTGCCCGTTGCAGTTGTCGTATTTGCCTGGGGTACCGAAATTAAACCCAACTTGCAAGGAGGCAGTCAGGCTGTGGACCAGCTGCTGATTCCGATTGATGAGCTCTAACAGTTGATCCAATGTGGCTTCCTGGTAAGAGACTTCCACCACCCTTTTCTCTATCTGGTAGCGGAATAAGCTGCACCCGCTAAAGAGGAATACCCCTATCAGGGTAAAAAAAATTAAAAGCTTTATTATTGAAGAAATTGACCTCAAAAGCCCTTTCTTCCTGTTCAAAAAATGAGCTAACTTTTTTTCTCCTTTAACTCAAGCAAAATCTTCTTCCTCAAATTAGAGAGAAATTATAGCAGGCTATTTTATAGATGTCAAGCTTATCTGGAACCTCTCTTTCATTGAGGAAAGGGACAGAGGGACAGATGGCAATGGGGAGGGAGGGGCTAAAGAGGGTAAGAATTTTCTCCTTGTTTTTCTTAAAATTAGAGCTATATTCCTTCCAGAAGGTTAAGCAAATGCCCTTGACTTTACTCTATATATAATTTAAACTATATGTTTAAAGTTGGGTAAAGGAGAGGGATCATTTTGAAGGGTAGCGTGTTGATTGTTTCTGGGGAGGCATCTGGTGAGCTGCACGGGGCAGAGCTGGTCAGAGCGATAAGGGAGTTATCCCCTGATACCCGGTTCTTTGGGGTGGGCGGGGAAAAGATGCGTCAAGCGGGAGTGGAGGTGCTTTATGATGTGGACCATTTGGAGGTAGTAGGTATTTGGGAAGCTCTGCTCAGCCTACGACATCATAGAAGTGTCTTAAGAGGGCTCATCTCTTTTGCCGAAAAACACCGTCTCTCAGCAATAGTCCTTATTGATTATCCCTACTTCAACCTCTATTTTGCCCAGAAGGTCAAGCATCTAAACATACCGATAATTTACTACATAAGCCCCCAGGTTTGGGCATGGTATCCAAGTAGGATAAAGAAGATAGCCCGGCTCATAGATAAAATGTTAGTTATACTACCTTTTGAAGAAGAGCTCTATCGCCGGCAGGGGTTGAGGGTTGAGTTTGTAGGGCATCCGCTGCTGGAAGAGGTGGTGGCAGAGCTCGACCGGAGGAACTTCTGTCAGAAATACAATCTGGACGAGGGGGCAGAGATTGTGGGGTTGCTCCCCGGCAGTCGTCAGCGGGAGATAAGGTATTTGTTGTCCCCCATGCTACAGAGCATCCCTTTACTCCAGCGGGTGCGGAAGCTCAATTTCGTCGTCTCGGTGGCTGAGCGGGTGGACCGCAGGCTGGTAGAAAGGGTAGCGGAGCCTTATCTATCTCAGGTCACTTTGGTGGAAGGTGATGCCTATAATGTGATAAAGAATTCTGACCTTCTGGTAGTGAGCTCTGGGACGGCTACTCTGGAGGCAGCGATATTGGGAACTCCTATGGTGGTGGTTTATAAGCTCTCTTTCCCCGGCTATCTGTTGGCGAAACTTTGGCTGAGGGCCAAATATATATCGCTGGTGAACATTCTGGCAGACAGAGAGGTGGTGACGGAGCTTTTGCAATACAGAGTATCAGCAAGAAACATCGCCCAGGAGGTTTTGCGGCTTCTCCTTAATCCGGCGGTGAAGGAGGGGGTTAAGAAAGAGCTCCAGGGGGTAAGAGCTAAGCTCGGAACCCCGGGGGCTTCCCGTCGGGCAGCCAGGGCGTTGCTCCAGTTCATATAAGTAAACCTCAGGTTATGAAGGATTTTTTACGGCTAATAAGATTTGTAGCTCCCTACAAGGGGAGATTCTTCTTTTCTCTGTTCAGCATGGTGGTAGTCTCTGTGTGTGTGGTCTCTTTTACCTCCCTGGTCATCCCGATTTTCGACGAAGTTTTAACCCCTTCCTCTCCTGTTGAGATGAAAGGGGGGGAGACCTATCCCCAGAAGGAGAATGTCTTATCTTTGCTCAATCGTTATCTCCATATTGACAAAAGAATCAAGATCACCCGCCAGACCATCTTCTATCAGGTGCCCATAATTGTAATTCTCCTCTTCCTGCTCAAGGGAATCTTTTCTTATTGTGCCAACTATTTTATGAGCTTTGTGGGGCAGAGTGTGGTTATGGACTTACGCAATCACCTCTACCAGAAGATTCAGTATCAATCGTTGAATTTCTTCTTCGAGTACCCCACCGGCTTGCTGATGTCACGGGTAATCAGCGATACGGAGCGGATCCAGGAGGCGGTATCCGATAAGCTGGGGGATTTCTTGAGGGGGTCTCTCACCCTGTTGGGGTTGGTGGCTTATATATTTTATTTGGACTGGAGACTGGCGACCATTTCCATCTTTGTAGCCCCTTTAGTAATATATCCCATAGTTAAGATGGGGCACAAGCTCCGCTCTACCAGCCACTCGAGCCAGCAGAAGATGGCGGAACTTTCTACCCTTCTGTTTGAGACCATTACTGGCAACCGGATAGTGAAAGCCTTTGGGATGGAGAAATTTGAGGTCAAGAAGTTCATCAAAGCCACCAAGAGGTTGCTCAGGGTCAATCTGAGAGCTATCAGGTTTATCTCCCTCACCCCACCCCTGATGGAGATTATCGGAGCAGTAGCTGCTGCTTTAATGATCTGGTATGGTGGAAGGCAGATCTCCAGTGGGTTAATGTCCACCGGTATCTTTTGTACTTTTCTGGTAGCTATCTATGGGATGTACGAGCCTATTAAGAAGCTGAGCCGGGTAAGCAACACCTTCCAGCAGGCAATTGCCGCCTCCCAGAGGGCTTTTCAGGTGCTTGATAGGGACAGTGAGACCAGGGAGGACCCCCATCCCGTTGAGCTCGTTCCCCCTATAAGGGAGATAGAGTTTAGGGAGGTCTTCTTCCGATACAAAGATGAGCTTGTTCTGAGCAGGGTAAACCTCCGGGTGCGGCAGGGGGAGGTGTTAGCTATCGTGGGGGCTAGCGGGGCGGGGAAGTCGACTTTGGTGAATCTAATCCCCCGCTTCTATGAGGTGACCTCGGGTGCTATTTTCATCGATGGGACCGACATCAGGAGATACAGTCTCCCCTCCCTCAGGGCTCAGATAGGTATTGTTACCCAAGAGACTATCCTTTTCAATGACACTGTCCGGAATAACGTTGCCTACGGAAACACCAATGCTACCCCAGAGGAGCTGGGGGCGGCTGCCAGGGCGGCTTTTGCCCACGAATTTGTTGAGAAACTCCCCGAGGGGTATGACACAGTTATCGGGGAGAAGGGGGCTAAACTTTCGGGTGGTGAAAGACAGCGGGTCGCCATTGCCCGTGCTCTGCTAAAGGACCCCCCCATCCTGATACTGGACGAAGCCACCTCTGCTTTGGATTCCGAATCGGAGATTCTGGTGCAAAAGGCTCTGGTAAATCTTATGAAGGACAGAACTACCATAGTAATCGCCCACCGCTTATCAACGGTTCGCAATGCGGAAAGGATTATTGTATTAAACAAAGGGAGGATAGTAGAAGAGGGGAACCATCATAGTCTCCACCGCTTAAACGGTGTATATACCAGGCTCTATGACCTTCAGTTCAGAGAGGAGGAAAAGATTGCGGAGGATGTGCAGTGAAGAACCCCCTGGAGAAACTCAAACTCACCTTGATACCCTTTTTAGGGAGTTTGCTGATAAGATTTCTCCGCTTTACTATGAGGATAGATTACCTCAATCGCTCCGAGGTGGAAAAGCTGACCCGGCTGGGGAAAAACTACATAATAGCCTTCTGGCACGGGAGGCTGCTGATGATGCCTTACTGCTATTTTGGCTCCCGAATTAATATCCTCATAAGCCAACACATGGATGGGGAATACATCAGCCGTGCTATGAAAAGGTTTGGTTTCGGTTCTATCAGGGGTTCCAGCAGCCGTGGGGGAAGCTCAGCTTTGAAGCAGGTTTTCAGGGAGACCCGCCGGGGTGCTGATATAGCGATCACCCCGGATGGTCCACGGGGACCCAAACAGAGGGTCAAGCCTGGGGTGGTGCAAGTTGCCGGGTTGAGCAGTCTGCCCATTGTACCAGTATCCTTCAGTGCCTCCAAGCAGAGGATACTTACCAGTTGGGATTCTATGACAGTCCCCCTTCCCTTCTCCCGGGGGACCTTTATTTACGGCAAAGCCATCTGGGTTCCTAAAGATGCTACCCCTCTCCAACTGGAACAGAAGCGCCAGGAGCTCGAGGTTTCTTTAAACGAGCTTACTGCCAAGGTGGATGGTTTGTATCGATGATAAGGAGCATGACAGGCTATGGGTATGGGGAAGCAGAGGGTGATAACCTCGAAGTGAGGGTAGAGATTCGCTCTCTTAATCACCGGTTTTGCGAGGTCAATGTGCGGATGCCCGAAGAACTCACTTCCCTGGAGGGTAAACTCCGCAAGGAGGTAAAGCGGAGATTCCATCGGGGAAGGTTGGATGTATTGGTGAACCTGGAGCGGGAATGGGAGCGAGAGTATGAGCTCCAGACCAACCTCTCCTTGGTCGCCAGCTACCTCAAGGAGCTGAGAAAAATCAAAGAAGAGTATAAGCTCGGGGGCAAAATCAATATCGAGGCTATCTGGGCTATCCCCCATCTGATTCAGATAAAGCCCATCCCCCACACAGCGGAACCAGAGGTAGGGAGTCTCCTTATGGAAGCTTTAGCAAAGGCTATCAGCTCTCTGGAAGAGGCAAGGGTAGAAGAGGGAAGGGCAATGGCGGAAGAGTTGCAGCAGAGGCTAAGGATAATTAAAAGATTACTTCAGTCAGTAGAAGCGGAAGCACCCAGGGTTCACAAGGATTACTACCATCGGCTAAAAGAAAGGGTGAAAAAGTATAATAGCGAGCTGAAGTTAGATGAAGATAGATTGCTTCAAGAGGTAGTCTATTATGCAGAGAAGGGGGACATAACCGAGGAGTTAGTCAGGATTAAAAGCCACTTGGAACAGTGCGAACAGCTGTTGTCGGGGGATGAACCCTGTGGGAAGAAGCTCGATTTTATAAGCCAGGAGCTTTTTCGTGAGCTCAATGCCATCGCTTCTAAACTGAGGGCTCCAGGGCTAATGCCAAATATTCTGACGATAAAGTCAGAGGTAGAGAAGCTTAGAGAGCAGGTGCAAAACATCGAATAAAAAATAAATGGTTCCCGCTTTTATATCCTTATTAAAGAGTTTTATTTGAGGCTCCACTGAAATGGGTAAACTTATTAACATAGGTTATGGCAACTCAGTAGCTTTTGAGAGGGTAGTAGCGGTGATTGCCCCCTCTTCACTCCCCATAAAGAGGCTGAGGGAAGAGGCGAGGAGGCTAAACAAGCTAATCGATGCTACTGCCGGCAGGCAGACCCGCTCGGTTATTGTTACCGATAGCGACCATATTATTCTTTCATCGGTTCGGCCATCTACAATAGTCTCTCGGCTTAAAAAAGATAAAGAGGAGTTGAGAACCCGAGCAGATGTCCCCGACTAATAGAGTGAGAGAAGGTCAGGTTTTTATAATCTCAGCCCCCTCGGGGTCAGGCAAGACTACTCTGGTGAAGGAACTGATTAGCTCCCTCCCCGACCTCCAGCTCTCGGTCTCCTACACCACCCGGAAGCCTCGTCCGGGAGAACGAGAGGGAGTGGACTATTTCTTTCTGACCGAAGAGGAGTTTGAGGAAAAGAGAATGGAGGGGGAGCTTGTAGAATGGGCTGAGGTCTCCGGTCACTATTATGGCACTTCCTATCAGAGGCTAAACCGGTATCTTCAGCAAGGGAAGGATGTCCTTTTGCTAATAGATGTTCAGGGTGCCTTGCAGATGAAGGAGAAGCTTTCCCGTGTGGTCTCCATATTTGTCCTGCCACCCTCCTGGAAAGCCCTTAAACAGAGGCTTGAGGAGAGGGGCACCGATACAATAGAGGAGATTCAGCGGAGATTGGAGCTAGCCAGAAGAGAGGTTGACTACTGGTCTCATTATGATTATATTGTAATAAATGAGACCCTGACTGAGGCTGTAGAGAGGCTCAGGTCCATCATTATTGCAGAGCGCAGCCGGCAAAAGGAGATGAAAGAAGTGATACAGTGGATTATTGATGATTTTCGTCTGAGACAGGGATAAGCCTCTCGAAAGAGTGAACAGTGCCTTTAACTCCTTGAAGAGGGCGAAAATTCTCAGCGCAGGAGGAAAAATGCCACAGATTACCAACAAACCACAGAATAAATTTCAATTCGTAGCGGTTTCAGCCCTGCGGAGCAAACAGTTGATTGGTGGGGCGAAGCCCAAAATAGAGACTACAGCCAAGAAGTGGACCACTATTGCCAGAGAGGAGGTTAGGAAGGGGTTGGTAAAATTCATCGTGATAAACAACAAGGGAAAGAGTCAATCCCCTGATTAAACCTTCTTGAAGGGTGGCTCCTTCCTCAATTTTTAACATAAGGAAAAAGGGAATGAAAGTTGCTTTAGGGGTGAGCGGTGGTATTGCCGCTTATAAGGGGGTGGAGATAGTTAGGGAGTTCCAGAGGCGGGGGATTGAGGTGGTGGTGGTTATGACCAGAAATGCCTGCCGTTTTGTTTCCCCTATGACCTTTCAAACAATCTCCCAGAATAGGGTCTATCACCGTATGTTTACCTCTACTGAGGAGAGGGAAGCCCACCATATATCCCTGGCAAAGGAGGTCGACCTCCTCCTCATCGCCCCGGCTACGGCTAATATCATAGGGAAGTTTGCCCACGGCATTGCCGACGACCTCCTTTCTACCCTCTTTTTAGCGGTATCTTGCCCGGTGGTAGTCGCCCCTGCTATGCATCAGCGTATGTATCTCCATCCCCAGGTCAAAGAGAATCTCCAGAGATTGCAACAGTTAGGGGTGAAGCTGGTGGAGCCCGAGGCGGGTTATCTGGCTGGCGGTGACGAAGGGGTGGGGAGATTAGCAGAGGTTAGCAAGATCGTCCAGCTCTCCCTTCGGGCTTTGAGGAAGAAGACCCTGGCTGGAGTCCCTTTTCTAATAACGGCTGGCCCCACCTGCGAGGATATCGACCCCGTGAGATACATAACCAACCGCTCCACCGGTAAGATGGGCTATGCCCTGGCAGAGGCTGCTGTTGCCCGGGGTGCTGAGGTAACCCTCATTAGCGGACCTACCAATTTGTCACCTCCCATAGGGGCAAGGCTGATTCCGATAAGAAGCGCCCGCCAGATGCGGGAGAAGGTTCTGGAGGAGTTGGAAAAGAACAAAGTGGTCATCAAAGCGGCGGCGGTCACCGATTTTCGTCCCCGCTCTTCAAGCCCCTGCAAGATAAAAAAGGATGTTCCCCTAGGGGCTTTGGAATTGGAACTGAGCGAGGACATCCTGGCAGAAATCTCCCAGCAGAAGGGAAACAGGTTAGTAGTAGGATTTGCTGCCGAGAGCGAAGAGGTGGTTCCCTATGCCCTCAAGAAGCTAAAGGAGAAGAAGCTCGACCTCATTGTTGCCAACGACATATCCCTGCCGGGGAGCGGCTTTGGCACAGATACCAACAAGGTAACCATTATCAGCGCCGACGGGAAACAGACCCCTCTGCCCCAACTCCCCAAAAGGGAGGTCGCGGAGCGTATCCTGGACCGGATAGAAGAGATGTTAGCCGATGCCAACCGATAAGCTATCCGACCTGGTGGAGGAACTCAAGCATCAGCTGCAATATTTTCAAAGCCTCGGTGTGGAGGGTTTGAATATCCCCTGGCAGCAAGACAAGGCAGCACCTGCCAATCAAAAGAGAGAACTTCTTTGTCAGCTCCAGCAAAAGGTCGCCCAATGCCAAAGCTGCTCTCTCTACCTTACCAGGAAAACCCCTGTTTTAGGCGAGGGTGATGTCAACGCTCAGCTGATGTTTATCGGAGAAGCCCCCGGCTATTGGGAAGATGTGAAAGGACGCCCCTTTGTGGGAAAAGCAGGGCAGTTGCTGACCAATATTATCAGGGCTATTGGCTTGAGCCGGCAGGAGGTCTACATAACCAACATTGTCAAATGCCGTCCCCCGGGCAATCGGAATCCCAAGACGGAGGAGATTGAAAGCTGCCGAAATTACCTGCTTCAGCAAATTAATATAATAGAACCCAAGGTTATCTGTGCGCTGGGCACTTTTTCCGCTCAGAGCCTTTTGGACTCCCGCCTACCTATCTCGCGGTTGCGGGGGAAGTTTTGGGATTATCATGGGATAAAGCTTATGGCAACCTTCCATCCCGCCTTCCTCCTGAGAAATCCTTATAGGAAAGGGGAAACCTGGGAGGATATGAAAAAGATAAAAGCCTATCTCCAGCAGGGGAGCTGCTGATGGAGGAGGGGAGAAGGTTTGTTCAGGTTGCCCTACCTCTCCCCCTCTCCCCTAGCTATACCTATGAGCTTCCCCCCCAGTTCCAGGATGATGTCGCTTGCGGAAGCAGGGTCTTAGTCCCCTTTGGGCGAAAGTTGACCACCGGCTATGTGGTCGATTTTACCTCTCAGCCCCAGTTCCCTTTGGAGAAGATAAAGAAGGTGAGGGAGTTGCTGGACGAGGAGCCTCTAATCACCGAGCCGATGCTTCGCCTCACAAAATGGGCAGCGGACTATTATCTCACCTCCTGGGGGGAGTTTATTAAAGCCTCCCTCCCTGCTGGGATTAACATCGAGTCCCAGACGATAGTCTCCATTTCCGATGAGGGGCTTCGCTGTCTGGAGAATGTAGCCTCTTCGGAGGAAAAGCTTCCTCATCGATTCCGTCTGTTGAAGCACCTGCAGAAGGAACCAGTGCTGCCAGTCAAGCGAATCAAGAAGCTGTTTCCTTCCACTAGCTTCTACTCATCGCTCAGCTGGTTGCACAAAGAGGGGTTCATTACTCTAAGGGAAAAGCTGGAAGGGGGAGTTTCTAAACCCCGATGGAGAGAAGAGCTAAAGTCCAGCAAGGAGGCTCCTCTGAGTCCCGAAAAGCCCATTGAGCTGACCCCCTTGCAACAGGAGGTTTACAGCCGTATAGTAAAGGAAATGGACAAAGGGAAGTTTTCCCCCATCCTCCTCCACGGGGTAACCGGCAGCGGAAAGACCGAGATATATATCATGGCTGTGAGGAAAGCGTTAGGTGAGGGGAGGGACGCCCTTGTTCTGGTGCCGGAGATCGGTCTTACCCCACAGCTAAGCCGGCGGTTCAAGTCCTATTTCGGCACCACAGTGGCGGTGCTCCACTCCGGACTGAGCAGAGGGGAAAGGCTAAATGAGTGGTGGCGGGTTAGAAGGGGAGAGGCAAAGGTGGGGTTGGGCACCCGCTCTGCTGTCTTCGCCCCTTTGCCGAATATAGGGATTATAGTAGTTGATGAGGAGCACGATACCTCTTATAAACAGGAAGATTCTCCCAGGTATAACGGGAAAGATATGGCTATAATGAGGGCTAAGATGCAAGAGGTGGTGGTGTTGCTTGGTTCTGCCACACCTTCGATGGAAAGCTATTACAAGGCGAAACAGGAAAAATACCTCTACCTCTCCCTCCCCACCAGGGTGAGCGACCGTCCGCTGGCAGAGGTGGAGATTGTTGATATGAGAGAGGAGTCAAAGCGACAGGGGGGAGCAGTTATGCTCTCTGATAAGTTGCTGACCGCTATAAAAGAGAGCTTAGCCAGAAAAGAACAGGTTCTGTTGCTGGTCAACCGCCGAGGGTATGCTTCCTTTCTTCTTTGTCGTTCCTGTGGCTATACTCCCCTTTGTCCCCATTGCGGGTTGACCCTGACCTTCCATCAGAGACCGAAGCGCCTTATGTGCCATTACTGCGACTACAGCCGCCTTCCCCCTCAACAGTGCCCCCAGTGCCAGGGGGAGTATCTCCATCTGGTGGGGGAAGGGAGTGAGAAGTTTGAGGAGGTTCTGAAGGGGATGCTTCCTGGAGAGGCTATATGCCGGATGGACAGGGATACTACCCGACGCAAAGGCTCCCATGAGAGGATACTCTCCGAGCTGGATGAGGAGAGGATAAAGCTCCTTATTGGCACCCAGATGATTGCCAAGGGGCATGACTATCCGAAGGTTACCCTGGTGGGGGTGGTAGCTTCCGATGCCGCCCTCTGTCTGCCAGATTTCAGAAGCAGTGAGCGGAACTTCCAGCTTCTTACCCAAGTGGCTGGTAGGGCAGGTAGAGGGGATCTGCCCGGGAAGGTCATCATTCAAACCTACTACCCCGACCATTACAGCATCCGCTTCGCCTGCCAGCAGGACTATCCCTCCTTCTACCAGCAGGAGTTAAAGTTCAGAAGGTGGATGAAATATCCCCCATTTACCTTGATGGTAAACATCATTGTCAAGGGGAGGGACCGGGAGAGGGTTAAAAGAAGGGCAGAGCTCCTTGCCCACCAGCTAAGAGAGAGCCGGGGCGGCTCCCTTATTGTGCTGGGTCCAGCCCCGGCACCCTTAGCCAGGATAAAAGGAGATTATCGCTACCAGCTCATCCTGAAAGGGAAAAACGGGAGGAGAATGAAAAGGTGCCTCCAGCAGAGCCTGGAAGCCCTGCGGAGCAAAAGAGTTGGCTTTCGAAACCTCCAGGTAGATGTAGACCCCATGAGCTTGATGTAGCCTTTTTTTGGTAGAAGTATCTTTAGGGAGCTATGGAGATTGATGCGTTTGTTTTTTCTATAAGGAGGTGTGAGGGGAGGTATGAGGGATAAAGTTTTAATCCTCGATTTTGGCTCACAGTATACCCAGCTTATTGCCCGTCGGGTGAGGGAGTGCCATGTCTATTCGGAGATACTCCCTGGAGATACTTCCTTCCCCATTATTAAGTCGCACCAGCCAACGGGGATAATTCTCTCGGGGAGCCCGGACAGTGTCCTTCAACAGGGAGTCCGCCGGATGGCGCCAGAGCTCTTTTCCTCAAAGATTCCTCTGCTTGGTATATGCTACGACATCAGCTCTAAACCCCCCAGCACTATAGAATGGGAGTGAATATGCCGAAGATAGATTTTGTCCATTTGCACAACCATACCGAATATAGCCTCCTCGATGGGGCTATCCATTTAAGCGAACTCATAGAGCATACTATCAAAAAGGGGATGAAGGCTACCGCTATTACCGACCACGGAAATATGTTCGGGGTGGTCCCCTTCTACTTGAAAGGGGTGGAGAATGGGATAAAGCCCATAATCGGCAGCGAGGTGTATGTTGCCCCCAAGAGCCGGTTTGATAAGAGCGGACCGATAAAGGCAGGGGAGGAGCCATACTTTCACCTGGTCTTACTGGTTGAGAACTCCGAGGGATATAAGAATCTGATCAAGCTGTCCACTGCCGGCTACCTGGAGGGCTTTTATTACAGGCCCAGAATCGACAAGGAGCTCCTCAGTCAGCGTTCAAGAGGTCTTATCGCCCTGAGCGGCTGTCTGAGGGGGGAAATCGCTAGCCACATTCTGAGGGGTGAGATAAAGGAGGCGGAGAAATGTGCCTTGCAGTATCAGGAGATTATGGGGAAGGACAACTTCTTCTTAGAGCTTCAGGATCACGGTCTTGAAGAGGAGAAGAGAGTGAACTCTGCATTGGTCGAAATGTCTAACCGTATGGGCATCTCTTTGGTTGCCACTAATGATTGCCACTATTTAGCTCAGGAGGATGCCTTTGCTCATGATGTGCTTCTTTGTATTCAGACCGGTAAGAATGTTCAGGATAAGGATAGGCTAAAATTTGCCAACGACCAGTACTATTTTAAATCCCCCGAAGAGATGGGGATGCTTTTTGCGGAGCAACCCGACGCCCTGCACAACACCGTCGAGATTGCCCGGCGCTGTCACTTCCTTTTGGATACTTCTACCTATCATTTCCCCCGCTACTATGCCCCAGAAGGGTATACGGTAGACCAGTATTTTGAGAAGGTAGCCCGTGAGGGGTTCGAGAGGAGACTGGAGAGGCTAAGGGAGCTGGATGCCCAAGGGAAGCTAAAGGTCCCCTTGAGCAAATACGAAAAGAGGCTGGGGGAGGAGATCCTGATGGTCAAGCAGACCGGCTTCTCCAGCTATTTCCTGATTGTCTGGGACTTCATCGACTATGCCCGGAGGGAAGGTATTCCGGTGGGACCTGGTAGGGGTTCTGGTGCCGGTAGCCTGGTAGCTTACTGTATGAACATTACCGATATTGACCCCCTTCAGTATGGTCTCCTCTTCGAGCGTTTCCTCAACCCCGAACGAGTCTCCTCTCCCGACTTTGACATTGACTTCTGCATGAAGGAGAGGGGAAAGGTGATAGATTATGTGACCACCCGTTACGGACGGGAGAATGTCTCCCAGATTATTACCTTCGGCACTCTGGCTGCCAGAGCGGTTATAAGGGATACTGGAAGGGGCTTGAATATCCCCTATTCCAAGGTTGATATGATTGCCAAGATGATCCCCTACGAGCCCGATAGCTCCATAGATAGAGCTCTGCGGGAGGTTCCCAAGCTGGCGGAGATGGAGAAGAGCGACGAGGAGGTAGCATCTCTCCTTTCGGTCGCTCGAAGGTTGGAAGGGCTAACCCGTCATGCCTCCACGCATGCCGCTGGGGTCGTCATAGCCCCCACTCCCCTTACCGAATATGTCCCCCTCTATAAGGGGGGGAAGAACGAGATAACCACCCAGTATGCTATGGGAGACTTGGAGAAGGTCGGTCTGTTGAAGATGGACTTCCTCGGGTTGCGAACCCTCACGGTGATCAAGGAGACTATAGATAATATAAGAGAAACCACCGGCAAGGTGATTGATCTTGACCTCCTCCCCCTCGATGACCCCAAAACCTATCAGCTCTTTTCCGAAGGGAGGACAGCCGGCGTCTTCCAATTTGAAAGCTCCGGTATGAAGGATATCTTGAGGAAATTCAAACCCCAGAGGTTTGATGACCTGATCGCCCTTAACGCCCTCTATCGCCCCGGTCCCATTCGCAGCGGGATGATAGATGAGTTCATCAGGAGGAAGCAAGGGAAGATATCCTTCACTTATGAGGCTCCAGATCTGGAGGAGATTTTGGGGGAGACCTACGGGGTTATAGTCTACCAGGAGCAGGTAATGCAGATTGCCAGCCGGCTGGCAGGCTTCACCATGGGAGAGGCTGACATTCTTCGTCGCGCTATGGGGAAGAAGAAGCGGGACGAAATGAGAGCTCAGAAGGAGAAGTTTGTTAAGGGGGCTAAAGAGAAGAATATCCCCGCCAAGACCGCTCAGAGGATTTACAATTTGATGCAGAACTTTGCCGGCTATGGGTTCAATAAGTCCCATAGCACCGCTTACGCCCTTTTAGCCTACCAGACCTCATATTTAAAAACCCATTATCCGCGGCAGTTTATGGCGGCTCTGCTTACCAGTGAGATGGAGAACACAGACAAGCTTGCCAGCCATATTGCCGAGTGCCAGGAGATGGGGATAAAGGTTCTCCCTCCCGACATCAACGAGAGCCAGGCTAACTTCACAGTGGTGGAGGGTGGTATTAGGTTTGGGCTGGCGGCTATTAAGAATGTGGGGTTGTCGGCTATTGAATCCATCCTAAAGGCGAGGCAGAAGCTAAGAGTGTTCACCTCTTTTGTCAGGCTCTGTGAGGAAGTAGACCTCCGATTGGTCAACAAGAGGGTGATAGAAAGCCTCATCAAATCTGGCTCCTTCGATTTTATTGGCTTTCGCCGTTCGCAGCTCTTCGCCGCCGTCGA
>Ga0209979_1001935_pt1 | contig 21095 bp, 17 predicted proteins | sample AnhtaG_FD_183114 | JGI IMG/M metagenome (GOLD analysis project Ga0209979, IMG submission 183114) | Deep subsurface microbial communities from Anholt, Denmark to uncover new lineages of life (NeLLi) - Anholt_01485 metaG (SPAdes) (version 2) | ecosystem: Environmental > Aquatic > Marine > Oceanic...
ACTACCTGACTCCGGCCGAGTTTGCCAGAAGATACTACGAAAAGAATCAAGCAGAAGAAGCTGGACAATCAAGGGTAAAGGCAGGAAGTCTCTCATTGTAGGTGGTACTAAAAATGGGGGCACCCCACTCTGGTTGACCTTATCATTTCTCTCCGCCATTTATAACGTCTTCTAAGGTCTAACCAACATAGCTTCAACCATGTTAGTTTTTGGGTTAATATTAAAGAGAAGTAAAACATAGCAATCGTTTTCGGTTCTTAATGATAAAATAGTCATATGTCATCTGTGGAGGAGTAGTAAATGGTCTATATTGGCGTGGATGCCTGTAAGAAAGGGTGGTTTGCAGTTACGCTAATAGATAACACTAGTTGGAAGGTGAATATTTTCACAAATATATCTAGCCTCTGGAATCAGTGTAAAGACTCAAGATTGATACTCATTGATATACCCATTGGTTTACGGGACAGCGGGTCTAACGAACGCTCTTGCGACAAACCTGCTCGTAGACTGCTTGGTCGCAAACGAGGCTCTAGTGTATTCCCAGTTCCATGTCGGGTTGCAATTTATGCTAATGTCACGGAAGCCAGCGACATCAATAAAAGACTAACGGATAGAAGACTATCCAAGCAAGTCTTGGGGATAATCCCTAAGATTAAGGAGGTAGACGAGCTTCTGTCAGCCGATATGACAGCCCGGTCACGAATTAGGGAAATCCATCCAGAGATATGCTTCTGGGCACTAAATGGCAAGGAATCAATGACCTTTTCTAAAAAGGATGAAAGGGGTATTCAGGAAAGGAAAGAGGTCCTGATTTCTGTTTATCCTTATTGTGGGGATATATTTAACTATGCTGAACGGGAATACCTTCGTAAAGAGGTAGCCAGAGACGATATTCTTGACGCCTTAGTAGCAGCGGTAACAGCATCTAAAGAAAAGCAAGGACTTTCAACTATTCCAGAGAATCCTGTTTTTGATTCTAAGGGTCTACCGATGGAAATGGTATATTACCCTATATCTTAGTCAACACCACCTGCCCCTCCAAACTCATAACTACATTTGCACGCCCTGATTTCGGGTATTGACAATCCATTTTCACAGGACTACACTGAAGCTCCAACACATGAAAGAGAACCGAAAAAAGGGGGTGCAAAAATGGCGAAATATTTCATGACTTGGGAAGCAGATGAGAGTTTATGGCCTGCTGACCCTAAAGAGCTTAATGAGTTGGTGAGCAAGTTGTCAGAGATGGTTAAGCAGGATATTAAAGGAGCCAAGACTACTGATTGGGGAATTTTTATTGGTGGAGATAAAGGATACGCAATAAGTGAAGGAAATGCACTCGACCTATATAAGGGTTTGCAACGGTTTCACCCATATATAAACTTCATGGTGCATGAAGTATTGTCAATAGACGAGTTATTGGAGGCACAGAAATCCAGGATGAAGTAGACATTTGAGCTTCACTTCTTAGCGTATGATTACCTTCTTACAGAGAGGCAAAAGCGGGATAGGCACGAATACAGAAGACGGGTGATATCCTGTCTATATATTATTACCAGTCTATTTGCACACCTATCGCCTACTCAGCACCCCCGCTCGCTCTAATGTCCTAACTACATTCCGCACGCCCGATTGGTGACTTCATAATAAGAAAGGGGGATATTTGTTTCAATACCCCCCTTGAGTTACCTCCTCAACCTCGACTCACTGGCGGTTAACACAACCGCATAGAGTCGCTTGGAACCGACTCTCAACTCATCTTAACGAGCCGAGCTTGAGTTCCGCTTGCCCTGCCATCACAGCAGGGCATTTACTGTCCACTTGCCACACTCCCAACAATGCATGAAGCCTCATCCCCACCTCCTTTTACCCCACACCAAAACATACGATTGTTGTGTGGTATGTATACTACGTTTTCTCCTAATTACATTGTATGCTACCAGGTCTATTTGAGCAAGGTTACTTAGAAGGATTTGAGCAATGCTATATTGATTCTCGGAACATCGACAAGTATGTGGTATGGCTTATTCTCTTGTTTACTATACAATTAACATCCCAGTGGATTAATGACAACCTCGATAGTTCAGTTAAACTCTCACCCCACGCACACAGCCCCAAAATATTACACTCTCTATCTCCGTTGGGGATTAGCCGACACTACCAGTCTGAAGGGGAGATCGTGGCCATTATCCATTGCACTCTATTGTAGTTGCCTACCCAGCACGACTTCTTTCTCAATTGTCGTAACTACATTCCGCACGCCCAGCGGTTCATCTCTATTTCGGGGTGAGCCTATACCTCTTGAGCCTGAAGACAAGAAGAGCAGGTCCAAGGAGTACTATCTTAGCTGTGAATCCTATAGGGCTAGGGAGCGATACCGGAAGTGGCGAAGGAAAAGACAGATGGTTCTATGTTAAAGGCCACTCAACTCCTATAGTTTAACCCCCAAACCACAAATTCAATTTAACTAATTCGAACTTTAATTAAACAAAATAGCTACGAAATCAACTTCGAAACCCTTGGAAAGTTATGGTAAAATTGAACAAATCATAGCTAGTTCGGGTGTTAATAATCAAAGTACGAAATTAAAAGGGTCATCTCAAGGTACGAAGCCTTTTGGAAAGGTACAATGAATGACACTCAAAACCTAGGAAGCCTTATTAAGCGCCAGCGAATCAGGATAGGACTAACACTGCCAGTTCTCGCTGCCAAATCAGGGGTATCTGCAACTCACCTCAGTCGTATTGAGAAGGCCCAGCGATATCCCTCGGTGAATATCTTACGTAAGATTGCCGAACCTTTAGGACTTGATGAGCAGGAGCTGTTTAATCTAGCCGGCTACCTACCATCAGAGCACCCAATGTCTCCCGACCAAGAAAAGCACAGGCTACTAGCCGAGCTTGACATACTTTTAAACCGAGTAATAGCTGACACCAATCGCATCAAGAGAATTATCCAACAGCTACACAGCAAATCTTAGGTTACCTAATGCCAACACCACCTCCCCTCCCCAAACCCCTAACTACATTCCACACCGGGGGTTCATCTGCTCAGTAGATTTGTAAGTACCTAAGCTTCTTCTTTTTGGAAGTGTTGTATAATGCAGAAGGAACAATATTTGCCCACAAAGAGTGTATTGGGGAGCAGGTTAATTGCAACGATACATAGAGGCATACCTAGACATAGAAACAACAGGATTATCCCCTCTATACAGTGAAATAACTGTAGTAGGAATTTATGTAGTTGATGGGGTGGATACAAGGTTTGTTCAACTGCTGGGGGAGGACATCACTGCCGACAACATACTGGCAGCACTTATGGGTGTAAGTATAATCTACACATACAATGGCAGCAGCTTTGACTTACCCTTCATATATTCTAGTTTGGGAATTAATCTGGCCAAGTTCTGTCAACACTATGATTTGATGTATGACTGTTGGAGAAATAACCTTTATGGTGGCCTAAAATGTGTGGAACGACAATTGGGCATACAGAGACGATTGAGAGAAATAAACGGCTATGAAGCTGTGAGATTGTGGTGGAGATATGTGAATGATTATGATGAAGATGCTCTTGCCACACTACTGGAATACAACAAGGAAGACGTAGTGAACCTAAAGACTTTGAAGGAAATGTTGGTCTAGCCTCTCCCCAACACCACCTTCCGCTCCAAGATCGAAAATAGACTCCGCATGCACAGGTAATCAAGGTCAAAACCCCCTTGACAATAGCACATTTGTTCTGTTATGATTATGGTTACCCTTCTTGGAGTGGATATAATGTCAAAGCTCGTTGGTGAACCCGTTAAAGTGCATAGGGGGGAAAAATCCACGATAACCGCCTTCATATGGAGAAGGCGTCTCTATAGGGTTGACGAGGTTATCTGCTGGTGGAGAGAACCTTCTGAGTGGTGGAATGGGAAAGCAATGCGTCTTTTCGTTCGTGTAAACGCCAGAAATTCGAGCGTAGGGACTTACGAGCTTTACAAACTTGGTGAAGAGTGGTTCCTCTATAGAGTCCTAGATTAAGGTGTCACTTTGGGTTTTATTCATCTTCATGTCCATTCCCAATATAGCTTTCTGGATGGAGCTTCTTCCTTAGATAGGCTCCTAAGAAAGGCAAAGGCATTGGGTATGCCCGCCTTAGCTCTCACAGACCACAACAGACTAACTGGTGCCATTAGGTTTTACGAAAAAGCTAGAGCTTCAGGCATAAAGCCAATCATAGGTGCTGAAATTGATTTGGATGCGGGATACCATCTCACCCTCCTCTGTAAACATAAGAAAGGCTACTCAAACCTGTGCCGGTTATTGACTCAGGCTCACTTATTGAATAGAGGCAAAAGACCTAGTGTGACCAAAGAGATGCTTATCAAGTTCAGTGCCGGTCTGATAGCCATGTCTGGCTGTGGCAAAGGTGAGCTACCCACTCTAATTGAGAAGGGCAAGACCGAGCAGGCTAGAAAAGCAGCTTACTTCTACAGAGAAATCTTTGGAGACGACTTTTTCGTGGAGGTCATACGCTATCCCTCCAAAGAAGGAATGCTTGACAGCTTTAGACTTGCTAATTTTGCCAGAGAAGAGGGTCTACCGGTAGTAGCTACCAACAATGTCCACTATGCCGAAATGAGGGAGTATGAAATCAAAGAACTGCTTAATGCTATAGGCCAGAATATTCCTGTCTCTGAGTTACAGGGCTATAGAACTGTGGAGCAATACCTCAAATCACCTAAGGAAATGATGAGATTCTTCAAGGATATTCCTGAAGCTATATATATGACGGAAGAGATTGCTTCTAGGTGCAACTTGAAGCTCAACCTTGGCAGACCTCGCTTCCCTAAATTTGAGACCCCTAAAGATGAAACTGAATACAGTTATCTATCAAAGTTAGCTTATGCGGGAGTCTTAAGAAGATATGGAACACTAACGCCCAAAATTAGAAATCGCTTGGAACAAGAGCTTAGCACCATCAATAAACTTGGTTTCTGTGGCTACTTTTTAGTTGTTTGGGACATAGTTCAGCAGGCAAGGAGAAGGGGCATAAGATGCCAGGCAAGAGGAAGTGCGGTAGATAGCTTAGTCGTCTATGCCCTGGATATTAGCAATATTGACCCTATTGAGTATGACCTTCTCTTTGAGCGTTTCATGCATCCTTTTAGAAATGAACCTCCAGATATTGATTTGGACATTGACCGAAGGCGTAGGGATGAGATAAGAGACTACATCTGCCAGAAGTATGGTGCTGAGAATGTCGCCTGTGTAGCGACAATCAATACCTACATGGCTAGGGGTGCTATTCGTGATGTTGGTAAGGCTTTGCAAATACTACCGGAGATTGTTGAAGAGGCATGCAAAGGCATCCATTATTTATCAGTTTCAAACCTATTGGAGTATGCTAATACCCTCCCCGAGCTAAAGAAGAGCATTGTTCATAAGAAACCGGAACTTGCTAATTTCTTTAGCCTCTGTGCTGCCATAGATGGATTCCCTAAGCACCTCTCTGTTCATTTGGGAGGGCTACTGATTGGAGACAGTAAGCTTTCTGATTTAGTTCCTCTTGAATGGTCTGGCGGTGGAGATATTATTAGCCAGTATGACAAAGATGACATTGAGAAGTTAGGCATTGTCAAAATGGATTTACTGGCTCTACCAACTCTTACCGTTATAGAAGATACGCTTACCAACATCAAGAAGAACCATGGTATTGATGTTGATTTAGATAGAATACCAAAAGACGACCCTAAAGCCTTTGCTATGCTCCGTGATGGGAAGACAATTGGCACTTTTCAACTGGAGTCACCAGCACAAAGAGAAATGGCAGGTAGGCTATTACCAAACCGTTTTGAGGATATTATTGTTTCAATTTCTCTGGTCAGACCTGGGCCTCTCAAATCTAGCATGGACAAAGTTTACCTTCCACGAAGACACGGTGAAGAGTCTATAACCTATCTTCATCCCAAATTAAAGAATGCATTGGGTGAAACTCTAGGGGTGATACTGTATCAAGAGCAGGTTTTGAAGGTTGCCCATGATTTGGCTGGAATGAGTTATGCCGAAGCGGATGGTTTTAGAAGAGCAATGACGCACGACCGAACTGAGGAAGAAATGAACAAGATGCGAGGCTCTTTTATTTCCTGTGCTACGAAAAATGGTGTGAGCAATAAGGTAGCTGAGAAGGTGTTTCAGCAGCTGGCTGCCTTCGCTGCTTATGGGTTTTGTAAAGCTCATGCTGCTACCTATGCTGTTTTGGCTTACCAGACCCTCTGGTTGAAGTGCCACTACCCTGCTGAGTTCTTTGCTGCGGTTCTCTCAAACCAGCCTATGGGGTATTACCCTCCACATGTCCTAGTAGCTGATGCCCGGAGGTTCGGAGTTCAAATATTACCCCTTGATATAAACAAGTCTTCTGACGACTATATTGTAGAAGGTGGAGCGATAAGAATTAGCCTTAGACAACTGAAGGGGATGTCAACGGAAGCAGTGGAATCCATATTATCAGAGGGAGCAAAGGATAAATTTACTTCCCTGAGAGACTTTGTTCTAAGAACCAATGTAAGCCAACCTATCTTGGAGAGATTAGTGAGAGTTGGAGCCTTTGATTCTCTCGGTAGCAGAAATGAACTGCTTTTGCAGCTTCCCAACTTAGTAAGGCTGAAAAATAGACTAGGTAGGGGAACAAGACCTTTATTTGAAGATGTTAAACCAGAAGTTGACTTATTAGCAGAAACCAGTGGCAATGATAGAAAAGCAAAGATGTTGGTTGAAAGGGAGCTTCTATCTCTCGATTTATCGGCGCATCCTTTAGATTTTTGCCACATTGATAACGAATACACCAGGATTAAAGACCTACAATCAATAGCTACCGGTAAGACAGTTAAGATTGTTGGTTCAGTAATTCGCTATCAGACACCACCTACCAGGAATGGTAGTAGAGTAGTTTATGTGATAATGGAAGACGGAACTGGAGTAGCTGATGTAACCGTGTTCAGTGATATTCAGGAAAGGTGTAGGGAGGTCTTGTTTAGAGAAGGCTGGTTAATAGTCAACGGTAAAATCCAAAGAAGAGGGCCAAAGGCACTTACAATCATTGCTGATGACTTGTCTGCAATGAGTTCAAGCAGTGAAAAGTCTCTTTGCGTACGATAACCAATTAGGTTAAAATGAGTAGTAAGTGATGGAATAAATAGGGGAATTGAATGAGTAGTAAGCAAAATATAGGTAAAATAATCAAAGAGCAAAGGAAAAGCATACCTCTTACCCAAAAACAGCTTTGTGAAATGTCGGGTATATGTATAGCGCATCTAGTTAGGATTGAGAGCGGGGAGCGTGTTCCGTCGCCCCATACTCTACAACAAATTGCCAGGCCTTTAGGCCTTGACCTAAACGAGCTACTTATTATGGGTGGTTACCTGTCACCAGAACCGTCAGCGTTATCCGAGGAGCAGAGAGACAAGCTACTTGCTGAACTAAACATGCTTTTAGAAAGGCTAGTGTCCGACAGGTACCGTATTAGGGAAATTGTCAAAAGGCTTCTTACGACAAGCTAGCCTCAGTGTTCTCTCCAGAGCCGCAACTACATTCCCCATGCACACCACCATCAATGTAGCTACTGCGACAACTTTCCATCTAGAATAGGCTGCCACTGGGGGTTTTGTCTTTGAGTTGTTATTATACATTGTGGCTTTTTGTTACATCCATGTGTGTATGGGTTCTTCTCAGCTGTAGTTGGTGACTCGAGCGATTGCTCTCCCTCTATTCTCTCTTAGAAACCAATAAATCGTGGTTGATTTTGGTTTTATCGGCTCAGTGGTAAAAACTCAAGAAGAGCCTTGCATTTCAAAATCTTCCCCATCGTGTTTTTTGTCTTCTAGACGAATAACAAATTTAGTAGCAGAACTTTGCTGCAGAAAAGTCTTCGTCTTCCCTAATTCTATCCTCTTCTTTTCGAAGAATCTCCTAGTTTTCTTATGATTAGGTGTCCAAATAGTAAAATAGAACCCTGTTGTAGAATCGTATTTGATATCCTCTAAATAAAACCTTTTCTTTATTTCTTCTTTATCGTCAATCTTAGACTGTGAAGGTCTTCCCCATTCTTGGATATTATCACAGAAAATTAATAGAAAACTTAATGGGTCATCTTCAAATTTTAACGAAATTTAAACACCACTTTTATGGGCATTTAATCTGGGTACACGAGAATGAAGGTAGAGATTAAGACTGTGGACTGTGAGGATATGTACATTGTCACCGAGTGCATAAGCCTTGACCCGTGCCGGACAAGGAAAAAGCAAGAAAGGCGGTGGTTATATGACTGAACGCAAGGCCGTAAGAGTCGCCAAGTGTCCGATTGGGCAGGAGTATTGTTATCCGTCCTGCTACTGGCGTAAAGGTAACCGATGCTACGCCAGGAGCAAGAAGGGCAGGCAGATACCAGAGCTCAAAAAAGAAAGGGATAAGAATTGAATAAAGCAAATAGTGGAGAAAAGCAAGCCGAGAGGCGACAGAAAAGAGAGGAGGAGGCAGCACGCAGGAAGGCAGAGCAGCCGGCACTATTTGAATTTTAGTATATTACTAAGGGTATACTACCAGGGGTCAGGGACCAAAAATCCCTGGCCCCTTTTTTATCTCTAATCCAACAATCTAAGCTAATGTGACCTCATACATTCTGGACTTTTGTTTGATGTCAATGTTTGCCGCTTAAGCGTAAGTGTTCAAAGTCAATAATATGACTATTCCTCTCTAGTACTTTTGGCGAGACTTCTCAAGATGCTGAGAATTCCAACAACAGCTCGCTGTACTTCCACTGGTTCCTGTGCCAACATCCTAGCCACAACAGGATCTAATTCCTTATTGTGGTAATATTTTTCATGGCCCTCAGCTTCTGTAGGAGACTGGCTGGAAAGATAGCCAGCTAACATAAATAACTCACCCTCATCAAAGCCAAGCGGCTTGGCCATCTTTCGCAGAATATGAGCTGAGGGGAAACGCTCTCCTCGCTCTATTCTACCGAGATGTGATGCAGATACACCGGACGCGGCAGCAAACTCCCGCAGTGTCAGCGGTACCACAACCCTCTGCCGTTTGATTATTGTGCCGAAATTATTCCTGCTAATGTTATCCACAACTGAATTATAGTTTGCCAAATGGCAAAAGTCAATACTTTGTACTCCGAAACATATTAGGAGACTTGCTACCCGCCATCTTGACAATGGATATTGACTAGTGGTGGCTGCTTGGCCAATGGATGGTTGAAAGGGACGCCATGTGTTTTGTTTGGAATACCGTAGCCAAGCTACCGACGAGCACAATGGTCTTAACGTCCCCAATTGGCACTAGTCCTGTTCACAAGTAAAGACAAGGGTGGCATAATATCCACTATGGGATGATAGTTGGGCACTTAGCTGACAATATAGAACATTGTTCCTTGACAAGTGGTTTAGATATAAAATATAGTGCGAGTGGACTATAGTAGTCTTTAAAGTACAATAAGTCTCAATTGCTGAAAATACTACACACAACGAGGTCGGTAGATAAGCATCTCCTCATGAAGTAAGGGGGCAGGAATGCTCTGCAGCCAGCTAAGAGTCATGATTGTTGACGACGAACAGGTGGTATGTGATGTTCTCTCTGATGAACTACATGAACGGGGCTATCTATGCGATGTAGCTTTCGACGGTAACGAGGCTCTAGTAAAACTGCGGAAACACGACTTCGACCTAGTTTTGTTGGATATCAAGTTACCTGGCATGTCTGGTATGGAGGTATTGGCGAAGATGCGATCAAATCACTCTAATACCACAACCGTTATAATAACCGCTGTCAATGATGTTGATACCGCTGTTGAGGCTATGAAGTTGGGGGCCTCGGACTATATTGTCAAACCATTTGACCTGGATAAAGTAGATGCCAGCATACGCACAGCTTTGGAGACCAAGAAGTGGGAAAAAAGAGATTCTGAACCGGCACGCTGTGTCAGGGGTATAGAAGGGAATAAGCAGGCTACGGGTGGGTTCTTGAAGCAGATGGATGCCATAGCCCGTGGCGTGGAGATAGGATATGATTTGGTTACGGGTTATTCGATAACAGTTATGTATACAACCATACGAATTGCCCGGCAGTTTCATATGCCTGATGAACAAATTCAGAGGTGGGCAGTAGCCAGAGCAAAGCTTGATTCTGAGAGAAACGGAGTAATCAAATCCGCACTAAACAAGCTTGAGCGAAGTCCACTTACTCAGAGCATGATGGGGATAGCAGTACCACATCTGTACAAACCAAACCTTAATGAGTCTCAGAATTGAGGAGGAGAAGGCATAAAATGGCAGAGCTTATGACTGTTGAGGAAGTGGCCAGCTACTTGCGGGTCACCGAGAAGACCATATATAGGCTGCTAAAGCGAGATAGCATCCCGGCAACTAAGGTGGGCCATCAGTGGAGATTTGACAAGGTGGCAATTAATGAGTGGCTACGTCAGAACTTAGAAGGAGCAAAGAAACGTATTCTTGTCGTGGATGACGATGAGATAATTAGAGTGCTTTTCGAGAAAACCCTGGAGGAACTGGGGCATAGCGTGACAACTACTGAGAGCAGCTCTAGCGGGTTCAAATTCGTGGAACGGTTCGATTTTGATTTGGTCTTCCTTGATCTCAAAATGCCAGGTATGGATGGTGCTGAGCTTCTTCGCCGGATAAGAGGCATTAAGCCCGGACTACCGGTGATTATCATAACTGGCTACCCGGACAGTGAGATGATGAGTCGAGCTTTGGCACAAGGACCTTTTGGGATTATGAATAAGCCTTTCGCTGAATCCGATATTGTGATAGCAATCAATAGTTTTCTCCAACCTAGCAAGCTGGGGAGGAAAGCGAAACCTATTACGCAGCAGAACTTTGGTAATGTGCAAGGAATTATTTCGCGTTAGTTGGTAACGGTCACCTTTGATAGTTGCGGTGGCTGCGTGGCCAAGGAGGGCGATACATTTTAAGCGGAGAAGCCGTAGGACCGGCTTGAATTTCGCTGAAGGGGTAATTTTGCATGGCACGTTACACGATTATCGTGGTGAAATAGCATGAGCTTCTCTGGGAAACTGATGCAAGCCTATTTTAATTATGCCTATAACCCGGTCTATGATTTTACTACCGCCCAGCTCAATCGCTATTGCAAACTACAGGAGACATGTATCAGCAAACTTGAGTGGAAGGACGATGACGAGGTACTTTGCGTAGGTGTTGGTACCGGTAATGAAGTCGTTCGCATACTGCAAGTGAATGAAAATGTCAAGATCGTTGGAGTAGACTACTCAACGGCTGCACTGAGGAAGGCCCATAAGAAAGCTTTGAGATTGGGCAAGGAAATTGAGATCACCAACATGGATGCCAGGCGTTTAGAATTTGCAAATAGCAGCTTCGACAAAGTCATATGCCTTCATGTCATGGACTTCATAGAGCAGCCGTGGGAAGTCACTAGTGAGATTTTTCGAGTATTGAAGGACGCGGGGCAGTTTGTCATAACCTATCCGTCAGATAAGGAAGGCCCAAAGTTGGGGTTCAACCTACTGAGAGACAGTATTCGCCACGGCCGGGATTCGGGTAAGCATTCCATAACGACCTGTCTGAAATTCGCAGCACGACTGGTCGCGGGCCCCGTATACTTGCCCATCCTTCTTCGTCCAAACAAAAGATCCTATTCAACGGTTGAACTAGAGAAAATGATCACTGAAGTAACGAGCGGAGATTTTCACATAGAGGAGGATGCTGTCTACCAAGACCTCATAGTTTACGGCACAAAAGTGACTAAAGGAGGAAAATCGAATGCTTCCTGACGATAAATATTTCCAGACTTTGACCGAAGCAGAGTTATGGCAGAGGTATTGCGGCTTTCTCGACCTATCTATCGATGAGTTCATGGACATCCAGAAGGAACTACTGATGGACGAGATAGAGCTGGTAGCCGATAGTATCCTGGGTAAAAAGATTATGGGTAGCCGGAGACCGGATAACATTGGTGCATTTCGCCATACGGTACCCTTAACCACCCGTGAAGACTACGAGCCTTATCTGGATGAACGGCAGGAGGATGCCTTAGCAGTAAAGCCCTATTTTTGGTGCCACTCTGCGGGAAGGGGAGGACGCTTTAAGTGGATTCCTCAAAGTACCGAAATTGGCGATAAAGCGGCAAGGATCGCTATGGCCAGTTTTATTTTGGCTTCGGCTAGTAAGAAGGGTAGCGTTACTATTGGGCCTGGGTTTCGGCTGTTTGCTGTTTTGCCACCAAAACCGTACGCATCGGGCTACCTTGTAGGCCTTCTTGCTGAACATTTGTCATTTCGGGTTATTCCATCCCCAGAGCAGGTTAGGAACATAGAATTTCAGGAGAGAATTCAGAAGGGTTTTCAGATAGCCCTCAAAGACGGAATCGACATTCTGACAGCCCTTGGCAGTGTTTTAGCAAAAGTCGGAGAGCGGTTCAGCAGCCGAACACGAAGCATGAAACTTTCGTCTTCCATGCTACATCCGAAGATAGTTTTCCGCTTTCTCCGCGCCTTGCTGCGTGCCAGGAGAGAGAAAAGAACGATTTTGCCCAAGGACCTATGGTCACCAAAGGGCATTATGACTGCTGGCATGGATACCACCATCTACAAGAAAGAGATAGCTCATTATTGGGGAATAGAACCATTTGAGTGTTATGCTTCTTCCGAGACGATTGTCACTGCTATGCAGGCCTGGAATAAGAAGTGGATGACTTTTCTCCCTGACATGGTGTTTCTGGAGTTCATTCCTTATGAGGAGCATCTTAGGCACCAGAATGACAAAGATTACCAGCCATCCACTGTGCTCCTGAACGAAGTAGAGGAAGGGAAATTGTACGAAGTTGTGATTACGCAGTTCTATGGTATGCCGCTTCTTAGGTATCGTATGGGAGACCTTATCAAGGTTGTTGCTCTCAGAGACGACGAGGCAGGAATCAACCTTCCCCAAATAGTCTTTCAGCGTAGAGTTGGTGAAAGTATCAACCTTGCTGGCCTTGCTGACCTAGATGAAAAGACGATATGGCAAGCGATTGCGAACACCGGAATAAAATACGAAGACTGGTCAGCTCGCAAAGAGTATGACCAAAATCAGGCCTTCCTTCGGCTTTACATTGAAATGGCGGAAGAGAGAGAGGCTGCCGACGTAGAAAGCATGATTGACGAACAGCTTAAAATGGTTGACACTGATTACAAGGATATCGGGGACTATCTGGAGTCTCAACCTGTGAGAGTGACTTTCCTTTCCCCGAGGACATTCCAACGCTATACGGAAGAAAAAAGAAGGGAGGGAGCTGACCTCGCCCACATGAAGCCAACTCACATAAATGCCCCACAAGCCGTAATTAAACGTCTGCTTCAACTGAGTGAGGCTACCTAAGGAGGGATGGTGAATCCTCTTGCTAACCCCCCGTATTTACTATCACCGCTAATCACGGCAGTTGGTAGTTTCATACTGTTCGCCCTCGTATTGCTCAAAGGGCGCAAGAGTTCCAGCAAACGGATATTCTGCTGTTTCCTTGCGAGTGTAGGACTGACCAGTTTCTTTATTCTTGGCATGCGGTCGAGCCCTGATGTATATCAAGCTCTTTTCTGGGAAAGAGCCGTGCTTGTAGTTGGTTGGGGGATATTCTTGTTCTATTACCATTTCACAATCGCTTATACCAATACTAGGGTGAAAAGGGGCATCGTTCCGGCCATTTACGCACTTGTTGTCATAATTGCCGCCCTCAGCCCTACGGGTTTGGTAATAGAGGGGATGAAGTTAGAACATTATGGCTATGCTCCTATTTTCACCACCTTAGGGTTTCCCTTGCTTGCCATCGGTCCTCTTCTACTTGTGGCAGGTGCGTACAATCTGGTCAAGGAGTACAAGCGCTCTTCTTCGTCTGAAGAAAGAAATCGCCTACTCTATCTCACGATTGCGATACTATTCTCTCTAGTGGGAATGGTTCTCGACGGGTTTACAAATCTGCCCCCTGCTGCTATCTGGGGCAACCTAGTTTTTTGCATCATATGTACTGTAGCCATCGTGAAATACCGGCTGCTGGATATCCGCGTCGTTGTTCGAAGAAGTCTGGTTTACCTTTTAGTAAGCGTTGGGATAGCTATCCCTTATGTAAGCTTATTATATGTGCTGCATTACATCTTTGAACCAGAACTAGGGCCGTGGTGGATACACGCTCTCATCATACTACTCCTTGCCATTATCCTTCGACCAGTGTACAGCTGGACACAACAGCTTGTGGACAGACTGTTTTACCGAGATAGATACGACTACCTTAGGGCACTGGAACAGTTCAGCCGAGAGGCTCAAGGCATTGTGAACCTTGAGGAGTTAGGCTCTAACATGGCTCAGTTGGTTCGTGGCGGACTGCGGACCTCAAGCGCCTGCCTTTTGCTATCGTCTGCAGGTAAGGACGGTTTGGTTGTGGTATCTTGTGCAGGCCTGGTGAGTCCTCCCTCTGGAGTTGTGCTGAGGAACGACAGTCCTCTTGCCAAATGGCTAGAGCTTCACGGGGATATCCTTTCTTCTGAACAGCTTAATATTGTTCCCCAATTGCAGGGCCTCTCACTCAGAGAAAAGAATAACCTCGAAAAAATGGGAGCAAACCTTTTTGTTCCGATCAAGAAGCGCGAGGGGGAATTATCCGGCGTGCTTATTCTAGGGCAAAAGCTCTCTCAACAGACCTATTCCAATGAAGATAAACAGCTACTTATCGCGTTGAGCAGTCAGATGAGTGTGGCATTGCAAAACGCACGGCTATACAGCGATGCTTTACGAGCCAGAGAGAACCTGGAAACATGGTTAAACAGCATGAGCGATTGTGTAATGATTTCGAACACAGACTACACAATACAATTTATGAACAAAGCTGCAGGAAAGAAGTTCGGCACTAGAGTTGGTGAGAAATGCTGGAATGCCCTACGAAAAGACACAGTGTGTTCTAGCTGCGCTATCCAGCAGTATCTCCGTGGCAATAGGGATGGACTGCACTACAGTGAGAATATTGGAGATAGAGACTATGATATAGCTGCTGCTCCGCTATTAAATCCTGACGGTGCCCTCTCCATCATTGAAGTGCTAAGAGACGTTACTGAGCGCAAGCAGGCGGAGGAAAAGGAGAAACGGCTACAACAACAGCTTTATCTCTCCAGTCGACTAGCCTCTATCGGCGAGCTGGCAGCCGGTGTTGCCCACGAGATAAATAATCCTCTTACTGGGATACTGGGGTTTTCTCAGCGCCTATTGAGAAAAAGCACTGACAAGGAAGTCAGCCAGGATTTAGCAAGAATACATAATGAGGCTCTGCGGGCTGCCAAGGTTGTCCAGAATCTCCTGACCTTTACCCGCCGCCCCGAACCAAAGAAGCAATATTGTGACATAACTGATATTCTGCAAAAGGCTCTAGAACTAAGGGCGTACGAACTAAAAACCGGCAATATTGAAGTTGTAACAGATCTCGTCCGCAGCCTCCCCAAGATAATGGTCGATTTCCATCAAATTCAGCAGGTCTTTCTGAATATCATCATGAATGCTGAGCAGGCCATGACAGAGGCATACCGTGGGGGGAAGCTCAGCATCAGAACTCAGCAGATGAAGGGCCATATCACAATTTCGTTTACTGATGATGGTCCCGGGATCCCAGCTGGGAACCTGAGCAAGGTCTTCGATCTCTTTTTTACCATGAGAGAGAAAACAACTGGCACTGGCTTGGGGCTTAGCATATGTCATGGTATCGTGACATCTCATGGGGGTAAGATATACGCAAAAAGTGAAGTAGGGAAAGGAGCTACATTCTTTGTCGAATTGCCGATTATGGCTGAAGCGGCGGACAGAAACAAAGTTGCGAAGTAAGGCGCTATCCGTGGGTCACATAAGTGCGAATCATCTTGACAATTTGACTGCAGCCATCACAAGCAACCCCTTGCATTCGATTTTGATAGATGTCGGAGCTAACAAAACGCTATCTTGTGTAGTGTCCACCTTCAAGACTAGGAAAGTAGCCGACTTCGGTTAGTTAGTGTGCTATCGTGTCGGCTCATCGTGAAGGTGAACCCTCACCCCTCTTTCCTCTAAAGTTCTAATATCATCCATCGCTTCTGAGCCTTCCAACAGATCTAGATTGTTGCCTTTAAGCCATAAATCAACTTCTATCCCCAGTCCATGGTTCTCCACTAGAGGCGAGATATCACGTATCTGGTTACCGCTAAGGTCTAGCCACACCAGGTTAGTGAACGAGGAAAGGAGAGATATGTCACTTATCTGATTCCAACTAAGGCTGAGCCAAAACATGTTGATGAGTGGTGAAAGAGGAGAGATATCGCTTATCTGGTTCCTATCTAGATAGAGCATAGTCAAGTTGGTTAGAGAAGAAAGGGGTGAGATATCGCTTATCTGGTTCCCGTCAATGAAGAGTACAGTCAGGTTGGTAAGGGAGGAAAGTGGGGATATATCACTTATCTGGCTCCCAATTAGGCTGAGCTCACTGAGGTTGGTGAGGGAAGAAAGGGGTGAGATATCGCTTATTTGGTTCCCGCTAAGGTTAAGCCCGGTCAGGTTATTGAGAGAGGAAAGGGTAGAGATATCTCTGATTTGATTATCGCCAAGGTAAAGTGCAGTCAGGTTGGTGAGTGGGGAAAGAGGAGAGATATTGCTTATCTGGTTATGCCTAAGGTCAACTGTAGTCAGGCTGGTGAGAGAGGCAAGTGGAGAGAGGTCAACTATTTGGTTTCTGTAAATGTGGAGTTCGGTCAAGTTGGTAAGAGAGGAAAGTGGAGAGATATCGCTTATCTGATTGCCCCCAAGCAAGAGCGTATTCAGGTTGGTAAGGGAGGAAAGAGATGAAATGTCACTTATTTGGACTCTACTTAGGCTAAGCGAAGTCAGATTAGTGAGAGAGGAAAGAGGGGAGATATCGCTTATCTGGTTTCCACTGAGGGCGAGCAAAGTCAGGCTGGTACAGTATTCCAGACCAGAGATATCAGTTGTACTCCTATCTGGATCACACAGTTCGGTAAGTTTATCCAGTTCAGCAGCCGTTATCTTTCCATCCGGTGGCTTGCCCAGAGCTTCTCTAATGGCTGTCTCCAAGTTAGCATCAGGGAAGGTAATGACAGTTTCAGGAGGCACCAGCGTGGGAGTGGGCGTGGTAACAGGGCTAGCACAGCCGACAAAAATTACCACCGGCAATACCAGAAAAATACCAACAATAAATAGTCTCGATTGCCTCATCAAGTGACTCCTTTATCAGTCACTTCAGAAATCCAAAAAGGGCACCAGCCACCGCCGTATTGGTTAGCGGTTCCAGTGCCCTTCTTTCATCACCTTACTCCCTACACCACAACTAAGTATATTTTATTCTCAAGTCTCTTTCATATGTTGGAGCTTTAGTGTAGTCCTATAAAAATGGATTGTCAATACCTCAAAATTTGGGCGTGCGGAATGTGGTAGTAGTGCTGGTAAGGAAAATGGCTAGGCGATTAGAACATAATAACTTAATAGGGGAGTTTATATATTTTAATCACGATACAGTAATAGGCATTGGTGGCGAGTAACTAGTCACTCTTAGCGTCAGGCTTCTATAGTTAGTGAATTCTACTTCTTTCCCTCGCCCAACTCCTCCGTAATATCCTTAGCCATCCTTAGAAATAGCTTTCTCAATCTTCTCATAACATCCTCGGCAGCCGTTTCACCAGCCGACCTTGCTTCATCGGCGGCTTTTCTAGCCTCTGCAGCAGCCACCTGAATCTCATCCAAAATGGTGGGAAGAGGTTTGTCAAAAATACCATGCTTCTCTTCAATTTCTTTTTCCATATTTCCTCCCATTGTTTAATCCAATCTAATTAGCTTGTATAGCTTGGATGTTGGAACTTGAGTTTAGTCCTGTATCGAGACTTTGTCAATAACCCAGAATGGCAGTGAACTCTTGCCCGTGCAGTTACTATGGCGTATCCCGAGAATTGTTCTATCCCATAGCATTTAACATTTCATCGAAATGTGTCGTAGCGACTTGCTCAATTCGGCACTGAATAGTGAGACATTAGGAATACCTCTTAATTAGCTGGGGCCTCGTTAATTTCGTCTCAGAGGTTTTACCATCTCATAGTTTATCTCTCGTTAAGTGCTTTCTTAATACTGCCAGCCCCGGTTATGGTTTTGCTCCAGCAGCCTATCTAAGGGAGAAAACTGCTGGTGCTCAGCCAGCCTGCGCTCTCTTTGGACAAAGAGGAAGCGACTAGCTATGGAGTATGCGACAAATTAGCTTTGAGATGGTTGAAGGCTACTAGGACATTACTCCCACCAGGGCATAATCTTCTTCGCCGCCCGATTAAAATTCCCCAAGGTATATATCGTCATTCCCAGCTAAACAGTTGGTTGAGATGAATTCGAGGCTTAAGCTGGCGAATTGTCTGCTCTTGCCACTTAGTGGCACCCTCGCTCAGGGGCTGGCATATAGACATAGGAGAGGGAGGCCAGCTATGGAGTATTGGCCAAGTCAGCTTTGAGATAGTTCAAGGCTGTTAGGACATTAGCCGTTTCTGTCGCTGCTTATATTTCTTGCTTTTTTTCTCGGAACTGGTAATAATCATGTCTCCGGTAGCCATCTGGGGTTAAAACCCAGACCTTGCTGCCGTCAGACCACTTTATGTTATGCACCAGGCCCCAGCGTTTCAATTCGGAAAGCCTGCTCGAAACTATGGTTGGATTGGCAGCTATATAAGCTGAGATTTGGTATAGATTAGCTCTGCCGACGAGAACTAGATATCGACTTATTGCCTCTTTCCTTTTCATTATGGGTTAACCCATAATTTTGGTGGCCTAGCGGGGCTATGCCTCATATCGAGCATTTAAATGCTCGATGTCTAGCCTAGCGAGGCTAACCCTTCATTTGTAGCCTCTCTTTCTCCATTTAAGTGCAGATGCGGGGCTAAGCTTTATATGGCATTTAATTGCCATATCTCACTTAACTGAGATATACGGGGGGCTAGGGGGGCTAGGCGGGCTTAGCCCTCTACTTATACCCTCTCTTTTTCAACATGTATTGCCTGAGGTACTGCTCCCCCAGGTTAAAGCAAAAGTTGCAGTAATCGGTAAAATTGCCCCTGGGGAGGCCCCTTGAAACTCCCCCCAAGGATCTGAGAAGGTCGGATTGTTGTGAAGGGGCGGTTTCAGCAGTTTCTTTCCCGCCGCTCTCTAGCCACGTGGGGCTAACGCCTTAGCTGATGCCTCATATCCATCACTTAAATGATTGATATCTTAGCCTAGCGGGGCTAGTGCCTGAAAACGGCTTATTTATATTCTTTCTTCTTCAACTGGGGTGACCCAAGGCGGAGAGATCCTGTAAACCAAGAATTTTGCTCAGATGTGCTTCACCTATCAAGCCATGGGTAGTAAACTTCTTAACTCTCTCAGGCATCAGCCGGTCGTATTCTGCTCAGACATCCACGGGGGCAATTCTATTTGGAGTTAAGCTAATGAGCCGTCTGGCATTTGTTGCTTCCTTAACACATACTACCTATGGGCCAAAGCAGACCAAGGCTAGCTACAGCCTATAGGTCTACTCAGATAGCAATGTAATGGCTTTATTCGTCGCTCCCGGAGACCCCACTGGATTTTGATTTAAGGGCCTCATTTATTTTGACCAGCTGCTTTATTAACCTTGTTTACTCAAACTCAGGATGTGCCGCCCTCACCGGGTCTTGCCACGCCTCCACCTCAGTTTTCCCTCTGCCAGTCAATCGGTAGAACACTCGCTTCTGCAAGAAATCGTAAATGGCACGCTCTCGTTTGTCTGTGCGCTCTATTAACCCTAGTATCAGAAACCGATGAAAGTAGCGCGAAAACGAACTGTAGTTTGGCCGCCGGAATGGTGCTTCGCCTATCTCGGCTCTATCCCAGTTAAGTGGGATATGACAATTATAAAAGCGACAAAACTTGATGTCTTGAGATTTATCATGAAGCGAGGCTACAAGTAAGGGTTAGCCCTGCCATCCTCAATTAAATGGAGAAGGAGAGGCTATAAATAAGGTATTTTCAGGCACTAGCCCCCGTCTATAACAATTAAATGTTATATGAAGGGTCTATCCCAGTTAAGTGGGATATGACAATTAAATGTCATATGAAGCTTATGAAACTTATAAAAGCGAATAAGCTTCAAGCAAGGCATTTTCAGGCACTAGCCCGCTAGGCCACGGTATGAGGCAATTAAATGCCAACAAATGAGGCGTTAGCCCCGCTAGGCCGCCAAAATTATGGGTTAACCCATAATGAAAAGGAAGGAAGCAATAATCCGATATTTGGCTCTGGTCGGCAGGGCTGACCGGCACCTAATCGCAAGCCATATAATCGCCAGCCCAAGCTCGGTTTCCTTTAAGCTTACTCAACTCAAGCACTTGGGCTTGGTGCATAACATGAAATGGTCTGACGGCAGCAAGGCCCGGGTTTTAACCCCAGGGGGCTACCGGAGACATGATTTTTACCAGCTCCGAGACAAAAAGCAAGAAGTACAAGCAGCGACAGAAACGGAGTAATGTCCTAATAGCCTTCAACTATCTCAAAGCTAATTTGCCCCATACCCCATAGCTGGCCGCCTCTCCTATGTCCTAATCCCCACCATTGCTGAGTTTCTGTGGATGCAGGGGGATGGTGGCTGGGCTTGGTGGTATTGTCAAGATTGATAAAATGCCAAGCCCTACAGGCAGCCCGCCGGCAAAGCGTTCACTACCACCAGTAAGAGAGCCAGCCATCTGGAGAATGCTGAATACCATACCATGACACTAGGGCAGACCCACGGGCAGAATACCGATGTCAGGTAGTGTGCATTTCAGTAGCTTGTCTGAGCCGGGGAGACAGGCAAAGGATTGGCGAGGTACTGGTGGTAGTGAGGAAATACGGCGCATAGAAGAGGTATCTCGCAATGCTCCGTCGACCTGGGTAACAAAACGATGAAATGTGTCCCTATGGCTGTGCTATGCCTTAGCTATGACTACTACAGATATGATAGTATTAGCCTGGGTCCTGAATTACATTGGGAAGGAGGTAGAATAGTATGAAAGCGACAACGTTG
>Ga0209979_1001936_pt1 | contig 21091 bp, 17 predicted proteins | sample AnhtaG_FD_183114 | JGI IMG/M metagenome (GOLD analysis project Ga0209979, IMG submission 183114) | Deep subsurface microbial communities from Anholt, Denmark to uncover new lineages of life (NeLLi) - Anholt_01485 metaG (SPAdes) (version 2) | ecosystem: Environmental > Aquatic > Marine > Oceanic...
TCTCCGAGGTGCGCCAGCGGGGGCTGATGATCGGCCTGGACATGGCCAACGACATGTGCGGGCCCCTGATGGCGCGGGCCATGGGCCAGCACGGCGTGATCTCTATCTACGCCCATCTGCGGCCCTCCACCCTCCAGATCATGCCGCCTCTGATCATCAAGGCGGAGGAGGTGGACGAGGTCTTAGACGCCCTGGACATCTCCCTGGGCGAGGTGGCCCAAAGCCTCGGGCTCACCTAGGCAGGGCCAACGCGTGATGTATTTCCTGGTCAACCCTGGGGCCGGCAGAGGCAGAGGCAGAAAGGCCCTTGAGCGGGTGAAGTCTGTGCTCGCACCGGGGGATATCCTGGCCATCAGCCGGGGCCCCGGCGACTGCGAGCGACTGGCGAGGGAGGCGGCGGCGGCCGGCCACCCCGCGATTACCGTGGTGAGCGGCGACGGCACTGTCGGCGAGGTGATAAACGGAATCGCCGCTTCAGGCTTCCAGACCGCCCTGGGCGTACTGCCGGTGGGCACGGGCAACGACTTCGCTGCCAGCCTGGGTGTCCCTAGGGACCTGAAGCGGGCCCTGGCCATCGCCCGAGCGGGGCACGTTCGCCGGGTGGACCTGGGGCTGCTGGTGCGGGGCGACGAGCGGCGCTACTTCGCCACCACCGCCGGTGCGGGCCTGAGCGCCGTCGTGGCCCGCCTGGCCCAGGGCGAGGCCGACAAGGCCGCCGGCTCGCCCATTACCTACATCCCAGCCCTGGGGCGGGCGCTGCTGCGCTTCCAGCCGGTCGAGGTGGAGATAGCCGGCGAGGAGCTAGTCTACCGGGGCAAGAGCCTCCAGGCCAGCGTCAGCAACTGCCAGACGGAGGGCGGGTTCTGGCTGATGCCCGGCGCCAGGCCCGACGACGGCTTCCTGCACATGCTGATCCTGGGCGATGTGCCCAGGTGGCAGCGGCCCTGGTACGTGCTTCAGGTCATCCGCGGCAAAGGGGAGAACCTGGCCAAGGCCCATCGCTATCGCGTGAAGAAAGTGACCCTGACCAGCCCTGAAGCCCTGCCCTTCTACCTCGACGGGGAGTTTCTGCCTCTGGCCCCGGGCGAAAAGGTGGAGATACAGGTGGAGGAAGGCAGACTAATGGCGATAGCGCCCTAGTGAGGCAAGGCGGCACGGCCTGCTGGCGGCGGACGGACTGCTTGCTCAGGGGGAGGGATTTCCCAGAGGCCGTTGCTCGCGTGGGGCTTGTACGTATTGACATTTCGATTCGTTGGGGTAAAATTTGGGCGATCGCATGTTCAATTTCTCCTTTCGGCCCTTTAGTGCTAGGAGGTTAGAGTGATGAAAAGATTGCCATTTCGGCAGGGCGTAGCGCTGGCCCTGGCCCTGGCAGTTCTGGCGGCGGTGGTGATGGCCCTGTGGCTGGGCGTTTTCCGCGAGGAGCGGGCCGCGGCCTCGCCGGCCGTGGACCTCAGCGTCGTCGTCGCCAGCGTTCCGGCCAGCGGCACGACGATGGCGCCGGGGAGCATCATAAGCTACACCGTGACGGTGACCTCCGAGGAGGCCGCCAGCGCGGGCGACGGCGACATCACGCTGGAGATCAACCTGGACAACGCCACGTTTGTAACGGGCAGCCTGTCGGTCAGCAGCGGAATCACCTGCGTCACCGCCGCGCTGCCTATAGACTGCGACCTCCCCAACTTCGCCGCCGCTGGCAGCAAGGTGGTGACCTTCAAAGCCACGGTCGGCGCGGTTGGTCCGGTTCTGGCGGGCGCGGCGATAGACCCGCCGCTTGACGGATCGACCGACGAGGTCGACGAGGGAACAGCCGACCCCGACGTCCTCGAAGATGAGGGCGACGACCCCAGCCTTGTCTGCGCGGCAGTGGGCGAGGGGAGCGACACGGTACCTGATGACGAGCCCGACAACTTCGACTGCACCGAGCACGCGGTGGCCGCGGCCGACCTGACGATCACCAAGGTCTCCTCTATCGCCGAGGGGACGACGGTGGCGATCGGCAACCCCATCACCTACGTCCTGACGGCCAGGAACGCTGTTGGGACGGGCACGGCCACCAACGTGGTGATCCGCGACTACATCGGGACCGGTCTCACGTTTGTCTCGGCAACGCCAGGCGACGGGGTTACCTGCACCGACACTACGCCGGCGGACGGTATTGACTGCACGGTGGCCAGCCTCGGCCCGGGGCAGAGCGGCGCGGTGGCGATCAGTCTGACGGTAGCGGCCAGCAGCGGCCTGCTGCTTAACGGCGCCTACGTCGACCCGGACGACGCCATCACCGAGACCAATGAGGAGGCCAATGACCCTGGCCCGGTCTGTGCCAGCGTTGGCGAGGAAAGCACCGCGAACACAGTCGAGCCCGACAACTACGACTGCACAACACATGCCGCGGGTGGCGTGCCGGACCTGATGATCACCAAGGCCGCCTCTCCCGCCGAAACCACGACAGTGGCGACCGGCGGCACCATCACCTACACCTTGACGGTCAGCAACAGCGCTGGTGCCACGGGCGGGGCCAGCAGCGTGCTCATCCGCGACTACATAGGCACCGGCCTCACCTTCGGCTCGGTAACAGCGGGCCTGGGGGTCACCTGCACCGACACCACGCCGGCGGACGGTATTGACTGCACGGCGACCAGCATCCCTCCCGGCGAGAGCCGGACGGTGACCATCGTTGCGACGGTGTCGGCCACCAGCGGTGCGGTGCTGAACGGCGCCTACGTCGACCCGGACGACGCCATCACCGAGACCAATGAGGAGGCCAATGACCCTGGCCCGGTCTGTGCCAGCGTTGGCGAGGAAAGCACCGCGAACACAGTCGAGCCCGACAACTACGACTGCACCAGCCACTCGCTGACGACGGCAACGCCTACGCCTACGCCGACGCCCACGCCGACACCGACGCCGACCGCCACTCCCACTCCGGGCGTGCTCCTCAACTGTCCGCTGGTGGGGCTGTGGGCGATGTCGGTGTGGGACGGCCCAACGACGTCGACGGCTACGGCCCTGGCCACCTGCACGAGCGTGACCATAGATGCCGCCTACTCGCTTGACCGCGTCACCAACCAGTGGTCTCGCTACTTCCCTGACGCCGCCGCGGGCGTTAATAACCTGCTGACTCTGAGCGACATGCAGGCGATCTTCACCTTCGGACGCTAGGAGCCGCGTCCGATCGCCTGTGGTGTCTGAGCCGGGGGGAGGGCGGAGTCTCCGTCCTCCCCCTTTGCGTGCTGCGTCCCTGAGGGGTTGCGCTATCATCGCTTGCCTGGCCCATCGGCTCTGTCCGCCGTTCGGCGGCGGGGAACGGTAGTAGTTGTGCCTGTCTACCCACGCACAAGGGGGCGACCGCTGGCGCTTCCACCCCCGACGAGTCCATCGACCAGGTTGTGCATCACCTTCAGGAGTTGGATAATCAGCGCCAGGGAGCCGAGAGCGAACAGCGGGAGGGCTTGCCAGGCGTGAAGTTTTCCTTTCGCAGGCTTATGATTCGAACGGACAAGGGGCCCCAGTTCGTCGACATCACCGATGGGGTCGCCAGCCTCGCCCGTGAGTCAGCCATCCGCAACGGGTTCGCCATCGTCTTCACTCGCCACACGACGGCAGCGATTCGCATCAACGAGAACGAGCCCATGCTCTTGCGTGACATGGAGGAGTTCCTGAGGAAGGTAGCTCCGGCCCATGTCTACTACAACCACAATGACTTCAGCCGCCGTACGGCCAACATGAGCGACGGCGAGCAGCCCAACGGCCATTCCCACTGCCAGCAGCTCCTCCTGGGTGCCAGCGAAGCGATCCCTGTCGTCGATGGCCAGCTCCTCCTGGGGCGATGGCAACGCCTCTTCCTGGTGGAGCTCGACCGGGGCCGAGAGCGGGAGGTCGTGGTTCAGCTGGTGGGAGAGTAGGGTGGAGCTGCCCGGCCTTTTCGCCCGGTATCGCATCGAGCTGGGGGAGTATCTCAAGTCGGCCGTCCCGGAGAGCAGCCCGGCGCTGCTGCATCGCATGATGCGCTACCACCTTGGCTGGGAGGACGAGCAGGGCCGCCCCCTGGCCGAGGGCGCGGGGAAAGCTCTCCGTCCCACCCTTTGTCTCTGGGCCTGCCAGGCAATGGGTGGTGACTGGCGAACCGCCCTACCCGCGGCCGCTGCCCTGGAACTGGTGCACAACTTCTCCCTCGTACATGACGATATCCAGGACGGCGACAGGGAGCGGCACCATCGGCCGACCGTCTGGAGCCTGTGGGGCCAGCCCCAGGCGATCAATGCCGGCGATAGTCTGCTGATCTTGGGCCGTCTTGTCCTGTCGCGATTGGAGGAGCGAGGCGTGGCCCCGGCCAAGGTCATCGAGGCCTGTCGCGTACTGGACGGGGCCTGCCTGACGATGATCCAGGGACAGTGCTTGGATATCGGCTTCGAAGATGAGCGGGGGGTGAGTGTGGAGGACTACCTGGACATGATCGCCAGGAAGACGGGCGCCCTCCTGGGAGCCTCCCTTCATCTGGGCGCCCTGGTGGCCGTCGATGACGAGCCGCAGGCGAAGCGGTTCGCCCGCTGCGGCCACCTCCTCGGCCTGGCCTTCCAGATTCGGGACGACATCCTGGGCGTCTGGGGCGCTGCCGATGTCACCGGCAAGCCAGTGGCGGCCGACATTCGCCGCCGCAAGAAGTCACTGCCGGTGGTCTACGCCATGGCCGTGGCCCAGCCTGAGGAGCGCGAGCAGTTGATCGGGGTCTACCGCCAGGGGACGCCAGGTGACGACGAGGTAAGTACTGTGCTCCAACTGTTGGACAGCCACAGAGCCTACGACTACTGCCAGCAGATGGCTCAAGAGCGTATTGAGCAAGCCCTGGCGGAGCTGGCACCGGTAGACATAGAGCCGACAGCCCGGCGCGAGTTCGAGGCGGTGGCCAGGTTCCTGGTCGAGCGAGAATTCTAGGAGCATGGCGAACTCGCCGACGTCGCGGGGAGTTGCATGGCCGGACAACCTGTGGAGCTAGCTCTGAAGCTGACCCGCTACCTTGTCGAGAGCAAGATTCGAGGGCGGCGTCGCTTTCCCCTCATGGCCCTGGGGCGCTATCAGGCACTCTCGACCGGGAGCCTCTGACCGGGGGGCAGGCTCTGCTGCCCGGCGCGGCTCCAAGACGGGGCCAGTGGGTCCCGGAAGACTCGCGTTTCGCCTCCGGTTTCGCTGAAGATTCTTGATGTGAGGCCTTAACAATTAGGCCTGAGCCTGTTACTTTTAGTCCAGGATAAGGATGCTCGCTTTCCAAGCAGAGGCCCATCGCTCGCCCCGTTTTGTCGTGCCGTCAGCGCGCGTGTCTCTTCCCCGGCACGCATCACCTTTCGCCAGACCAGGAGGTGGCCCATGAAGTTCGGCGTCACAATGTTCCCCACCGACTACTCCATCGGTCCCGCGGAGCTGGCCAGGGCCACGGAGGAGCGCGGCTTCGAGTCGCTCTTCTTCCCGGAGCACACCCATATTCCAACCAGCCGGCGGACCCCCTGGCCGGCTGGCACTGAGCTGCCGCGGGAGTACTCCCACACCCTGGACCCCTTCGTAGCCCTTAGCGCCGCGGCCACGGCCACGGAGCACCTCCTCATCGGCACGGGTGTGTGTCTCGTGATCGAGCGCGACCCCATCACGCTGGCGAAGGAGGTAGCCAGCCTGGATCTCATCTCCGGCGGGCGGTTCCTGTTCGGTATCGGCGCCGGCTGGAACCTGGAAGAGATGGAGAACCACGGCACCAACCCGCCCCAGCGCTGGAAGCTGATGCGGGAGCAGGTCCTGGCCATGAAGGCGATCTGGACGCAGGACGAGGCTGAGTTCCACGGTCGGCTGGTCAACTTCGACCCCATCTGGTCATGGCCGAAGCCCGTCCAGAAGCCTCACCCGCCGGTCCTCCTGGCAGGCGACGGGCCCCACGCCTTTCAGCGGGTGGTGGAGTACGGCGACGGCTGGATACCCATCCCCGTGGTGCTCCAGAGACCCCTGTCTGAGCTGATCCCAGAACTCAACCGCCTGGCGGCCGAGGCCGGTCGCGGGCCCATCCCGGTCACCGTCTACGGCACGCCGTCCCGGCCCGAGGTGATCGAGCACTACGCCGAGCTAGGGGTCGAGCGTTGCGTCTTCATGCTCCCGTCCGCCCCGGCGGAGGAGGTCATGCCCCTCCTGGACCGCTACGCAGAGGTGGCGAAAAGCTTCGCCTGAGGCCAGGGCCTCCGTCGGGACCCCGGCCAGCGCCATCCGATTCCGCGGCGTTCCTCAGGTGGCGTGCTCTGTCCGCGCGATGAGCTCGTCCTGGACGACGCGGTTGAGGTCGGTGAACAGGGCGCTGTAGCCTGCCACCCGCACAACCAGTCCCCGATATGCCTCCGGGTCTTGCTGGGCGGCGATCAGCGTCGCCCGGTCCACGAGGTTCCATTGCAGCTCCTGGCCGCCGAGGGCGAAATACGCCTCTAGGAGGCCGCCCAGCACGTCGCCGGCGTGCTCACGCGCCGATGCGCCCAGGCTAAGCATCTGGATCAGCGCCAGGCCGTTGGACACCAGCGTGTGATCGAGCTTGGCAGCGGACTTGAGGGCAGCGGTAGGGCCGCGCCTGTCGCGGCCGTGCGCCGGGCTGATGCCCTGCGAGAGCGACTCGCCCGCATGGCGCCCATCGGGGGTGGCGCCGACCATCAGCCCGAAGGCCACGTGCGTCGTCACGCTGTACAACCCGGGTGAGAACCAGCCGCCGCGGGGGTTGCGATGCCTCTCGACGGCGCGGCAGCATATCTCCGCCGCCAGGCGGGCGAATCGGTCGGCGCGGTCGTCGTCATTGCCGTACTTGGGTGCCTTGTTCAGGAGCATCTGTCGCAGCGACTCTCGTCCTTCGAAGTCCGTGTCGAGGGCGGCCAGCAGTTCGTCCATGGTGACGCGCTTCTGGTCGAACACCAGCCGGTCTATCGCCGCCAGGCTATCGCCGACGGTTGCCACGCCCACGCCCTGGACACCGGTGAAGTTGTAGCGGGCGCCGCCTGCTGTCAGATCCAGGCCCTGTGCCAGGCAGTCGTCGGTGAGCGATGAGGCCAGTGGCACCGGCCGCTGCTCGGCGTGGGCCTGCGCCAGCCCCTCCAGCCCTTCCACCACCTGGCCGACGAGGTACTCGACCTGCGCCCGGAAGGCTTCGATCACGTCCTCGATGCGTGTGAAGGTTCGCGGGTCTCCGGTGGGCAGGCCAAGCTGATCGGAGAATAGCCGCCCGCGGCCGTTGTTCAGCGCCAACTCCAGGCACAACGGCAGGTTGAGCAGCGCTGCGTCGGAGGAGGTGAAGCTCTTGCCGGGCACGGCCTGCTCCACACAACCGATGATTCCATAGTCCCGCGCTTCTTCCAGAGGGACGCCCCGATTGGTCAGCGAGGCGATGACCACCTCATCGTTGAACAGTTGGAGATTGCCGATGCCATCGGCCACAGCCTGGACGACGGCGTCTCGGAACTCTCGCGGGGCCTGCTTGTGGAGGCGAACGCCAAAGTTGGGCTGCGGCGTCCGCACGCGCTTCATGGCTTCCAGCATCAGGTACGAGAGGTCGTTGGTGAGGTCGTTGCCTTCCTCGTCCACGCCGCCGATGACCGTGTTGGCGAAGTTGGTCAGGCCGGAGAAGGCGAGCGTCACGTCGGCGTCGAACAGGGGAATGGAGTGACTGAGCTTGATGTAGAAGCAGGCCAGCAGCTCTAGCACGCGCTCGCGCGAAAGCCGCCCAGCCTTCGTTTCGGCCCTGTAGGCCGGGTAGAGAAACTGATCCATCCGGCCCAGGGAGATGGCCGACTCCCACGATTCGATCTGGGTGGCGTAGTGCATAAACAGGACGGACTGGAGGGCCTCCTGGAACGTCCGCGGTGGCTGAGCGGGTACGCGGCGGCAGGCCTCGGCGATGGCGAGAAGCTCATCGCGGCGGGAACCCGTTGACCCATCGGCCAGCCGCTGAGCCTCGTCTGCGTGGCGGTTCGCCCAGGAGATCACAGCCCGCCCGGCGATCTCGGCAGCCTTGTAGAGATCGCGCTGGGCCTTGTCCCCTGCCTCCTGCCTCTTCCTTCCAGCCTCTTCGATGATCGCCAGCAGCCCCCGTTCCAGCACACGCTGGTGGTTGACCAGCATGTGTCCGATGCCACCGATCTCGGTGAGCATGAACGGCGCCACCTTCTCGAAGTTGGCGGTCACCGCCGGCGACCACAGCTCCCGCGCCCGGTCCTCGATCGTCTTGCCGCGCCAGTAGGGCAGGATGCTCTTGACCAGCTCACGTCCGTCGTCCGAAGCGATGGCAAACGTGTTGCAGTCGCGCTGGGCGAGGTTCGGCAGTTCGCCCAGGATACGCCCGCCGACGCCTTCCGGATAGATTCCGGCGCCCAGCGGCTTGCCGGTGACGTTGCCCACCAGCAGCTCGTCCGGCTCGATGCTGAGGCTGATGTGGCCCAGGATGTGCTCCAAGGCGCGAGCCTGGCGTAGGACGGCGGGCTGCCCTTCCGTCTGGCGGCACGACTCGGTGAGGTAGCGGGCGCGCTCTACACAGACTTGCCGCTGGCCGCGCAAGAACCGCTCGCGCAGACGGTCTACCCTGTCGCCGACGGAGGCCGCCACCGCTTCAGTTGCCTCTGGCCTGGCGGCTTTCGTTTCTTGCTCTGGCAGTCCGACCGAAGCGCAGTGCTGGCGGTAGACCTGGATCGCCTGCGGCAGCGTCCAGGCCGTTTTCATGATGAGGGCGGCATTGCCCTCGGCCTTGACCCTGCGGGTGGCGAACGCCGTGAAGACGTTGAGCTGGCCGGTGTAGATGTCGTGGAAGCTGTCGGCGGTGAGGGTCAGGGTGAGGTCAGGCGCCTCGGCGGCAAGGCCCGGCCGGATGCGCATCTCGCGGCCGCCGCGCGTGTCGACGAAAACGGCGATGTCCGGCTCTTGGATGCGCAGCTGGACGAGCGCATCCAGTCCCAGCCAGGTCCTGCAGATGTCGTCGCTGTCACGCAGGCGCTCGAAGTAGCCCAAGGCGAACGGCTCCGCCTGCTTGGGATCGCGGTAGGGGAAGGGCATCATCTATCTCCTGATATGGCGGCAGGCTGCCTCAATTATAGCGCCCAGGGCAGGTTGGAGCTACGGTTGCTCTCCTACCCTGTCCCCGTGGTGACGTCTGGTGAGCGGCCCTCGGCTCCCATGAGGACGGTGGCGGCCTGGCTGCTGAGCCGGGGAAAGGAGATCAGGCGGCGGACCCTGGCACTCATCGGTTCCCGGGTAGCAACCGCTTCGCGGGTTGGATCGTGCCGCGGCAGGTCGGTATGCTGATGAGCAAAGAGGCGAGGCGCAGGAGGCGATGACGATGCTTGTGAGCACGGAGACCATCTCGTTCGGTACGGAAGGCTTTTGCCACCTGGTGGACATCACGGCAATGGCCCAGGAAAGGGTGCGGCAGTCCGGCATGACACAGGGAATGGCCGTCGTCTTCGTCCCTGGGTCGACCGGCGCCGTGCTCACGCTGGAGTTCGAGGACGGGCTGGTGCAGGACTTTGAGCGACTGATGGAGCTACTGGCGCCCCAGGACATGCCCTACGAGCATGACCGGCGCTGGGGCGATGGCAACGGCTTCTCCCACATTCGGGCCGCCCTGATGGGCGCCTCGATGGTGGTGCCGGTGGTAGGTGGAAGGCTGGCGCTGGGAACGTGGCAGCAGTTGGTATTTGTCGACTTCGACAATCGGAAGCGCCAGCGGACGGTCATTGTCCAGCTCCTGGGCGAGTGAGCCTGACCAAGCCCAGAGCAGGAAATGGCGCCGGCTGGCGCTCAGCGATTCAGGCTTGTCGCCTGTCCGGCAGTGGCCGAAAATAGGTGACGGCGGCCGAACAAGCATCGGAGCCGTCGGGGAAAGGACGCAGCCATGGCTACTGTAAATACGGTCGCAGGGCCCGTTGAGACCAGTGACCTTGGTTTCACGCTGATGCATGAGCACATCGTTGTGAAATCGCCGGGGGTGGTCGAAAACTTCCCTTCAGTGTGGAACCGGGCGGAGGAGATAGAGCGGGCCGTTGGTCGGCTGCGCGATGTGGCGGCCCGCGGCGTGAAGACCATCGTTGATGCCAGCGCCGACCTGGGGCGGGACATCGGTTTCGTAGCCGAGGTCGGTGGCCGCTCGGAGATGCAGATCATAGTGGCAACGGGGCTCTACTTCGACGTCCCTCGCTACTTTCGTAGTCGCAGCGCCGACGTTATGGCAGAGCTGTTCCTCAAGGACATCAACGAGGGCATAGCCGGCACGCAGATCAAGGCGGGGGTGATCAAGTGCGCCACCGACGAGGAGGGGGTCACCGGAGAGATCGAGAAGGTCCTGAGGGCCTGCGCCCGCGTCCACCGTGCCACCGGCGTCCCGATCACCACCCATACCTTTGCCGCCGGGCAGACAGGAACGGCGCAGCAGGACATCTTTGAGTCGGAAGGGGTAGACCTGTCGCGGGTGATCATTGGCCACAGCGGCGACTCCAAGGACATCGACTACCTGTTGGGGCTGATAGGCCGCGGCAGCTACATCGGCATGGACCGCTTTGGGCTGGACACGTTCCTGCCGACGGCCGATCGCGTCGCCACCATCGCTCAGCTCTGCAAGCTGGGCCACGCCGACAAGATGGTTCTCTCCCACGATGCCAATTCCTACTTCGACTGGTTCGAGCGCTCGCTGATCGAGATGACCGCCCCAAACTGGCACTACAACTTCATCCCTGACACGGTTATCCCTGCGCTACTGGAGAGCGGCGTGACCGAGGACGAGATTCACCAGATGACGGTAGAGAACCCGCGGAGGATCTTCGAGCGCTGCCAGCCTTACTAAGGGGGCTCTTGCCCTTCTGCTGACTTCAGCAGCACCAGTAGCATCACCACGGGGGTTTTCGCGTAGATGCCGTGTCGAAGGTGCGGGGGCATATGAACCCATGCTCCAGCCCGGGCTTCCAGCGAATCATTCCCCAGCGTCAGGTGAGCCTCTCCCTGGACGATGTGCAGAATGGCTGGCATTGAGGCCGTGTGTTCCGAAAGCTCCTGACCGGCACCGAACCCAAAGAGCACGACCTTCACCTGCTCATCGGTGTAGAGGGTGCGGCTGAGGATGCCGTCAACGGGGACATCCGCCTGCTTGGCCAGATCAGCAATGTACGTGTAGCGCAAGTTCATCAGGACAACTCCTCGAGCCTAACGCCGACCAACATGCCTGCCTCCCTCCAGCACGGGCGCCTTCTTCGCGGCGGCGTTCGCTATCGAGGGGTTTCGGCGCCGCGTCCGGAATCGCCTCCCCCCTCGCGATACCAGCGTCGTTCGGCCTCGCGCAGGCCTGTCGGCGCTGGCCCTCCCCAGAGGGGCGGCATGCGCGAGTTGAGGCCGTGGAGCCTGGCCTGCAGGACAATCCACAGCGAGCGGAGGGGACTCAGGGGCACCATGTTCAGCGGCCTGATCTTCATCAGGGTGGCCAGGCCAGCGGTTGTGCCGCGTATGTCGTTGTGGGCGTCCACTTCGATGATTCGGCGGTCGGGGTAACGCTGCCGCAGGTCCGCCCCCCGATCGTTGATGGCGCACGCCCCTATCACCAGGATATCGCCGGGCAGATCCTCCAGGTCGGTCTCGTCGAAGCCTCTGCCGAAGACGACAGTGAAGCCGCCTCGGCTGGGATAGTCGTTGCTCAGTATCTCCAGGGCGCATTCGGTGTTTCCCTTGCAGCCCTCGACGCAGGCCCGCTCGCGACCCTGGACGATGCGCACGTCGGGGTGGAAGCGGCGCTGTAGGCTGTATGGATAGCGCCTCCGGAAACGGTTGAGGTTGCCGATAACCTCGATGTGGTCGAGCCGTCCCTCACCCAGACCCCACTCCGCCGCCAGGCGGAGGTGCTTGACCTCTTCGATGGCATAGCCCATCACCTTGCAGCCCACGGTGTCCACCGCCACCGTGTCCTGGCCGCCGATAAGCACGTTGAGCTGCACGCTGCTCTCTCTTAGCAGGGCCGCGGGAGGCATGTGACCGTTGAAGATCGCTGTTACCCCCTCGATGATGCAGAAATCGGGTTGCACCATTCGGTAGAGGCGGGCGAGACGAGGGTGCAACGTCTCGTGGTTGTGGAAGTGCATGCGGTCCTCATCGGTGGGGAAGGCTTGCTGGTTCTTGACGCCCAGGGTCATCGTCGTCATCGAGTGGGTCTTCAGCTTGGGCAAGCTGAGGTAGAAGTTGCCCGGTCTCCGCGAGGGGTCAATGAAGGACTCATAGAGCCGGCGGGAGATACGGATCGGGACCTCTTCGTCCTCGAGGGTGTAGGGCACTGTGCGTCCCTCGTCTAGATAGACCAACTCGGCGCCGTGGCGGCGGGCGATATCGGCGTAGCCGTTCACCTCGAAGACAAGACGGGTGGAGACACCGTGGGTGGAGTTCTCCATCAGGGCCAGGCGGCGGTAGCCGTGGTCGCTCAGGTAGGCCAGCAGGGCGTCAGCGACGGCAGGGTCCGTGTACGTACCCGCGGAGAAGTGCACGCAGTTGGGCTTGAGGTGGACTTTGCTGCCGGCAGGGATGACCTTGGCGATGCCGCCGTATGGGGCAAAGATAGCGTCGAAGGCGGCGGGCAAGCCGTCGGTTGTGTCGGCGATGGTCACGGTGGGTCGCATGGCAGATACCTCCCGGCGCGGACCTGACTCTAGTCTAGCAAGCAGAGGCGGCGAGCGAAAGGAGCGCGGTACCGAGCATGTCAGGCGGGGGAGCGTGCTGGCGGCGAAGCAGCGACAGGTGAAGGGGAAGAGGGAGCGGCAGCGACCTGCTGTCGATTCGTATTTCTAGACCGGCTCGGCTCGCGGGGACGCTGAAAACGAAAGACGGCCCCGAACGGTGGGGCGCACCGCCGAGGCCAGCACACAAGGTGGGTCACCCCGTGCATTTCTATTATAGCGCCTAGCCGCCGACCAGCAAAGAGGGGATCTGCCTTCGAGTGCCTGGGCTCCGGAGCCTCAGTGAAGGGGGAGCTCCACCGTGAAGGTGGTGCCCTTGCCGGGGTAGCTATCGACTCGTATCGAGCCCCGGTGGCCCTCCACGATCCACTTGGCGATCGTCAGCCCTAAGCCGGCTCCTCCCTCGGCCCGGGAGCGCGCCTTGTCCGCTCGGTAGAAGCGGTCGAAGACATGGGGGAGGGCCTCCGGCGGGATGCCGCTGCCCGAGTCCGTGACCCGCACCACGGCCTTGCCGCCATCTGCCTCCAGCGTCAGACCCACTGTTCCCGCCGCGTCGGTGAACTTGATGGCGTTGTCCAGCAGGATGAGCAGAAGCTCCCTCAGCCGCACCTCATCCCCTCTGACCCGGGCCGGCCCGTCGACCCGGACGTCGAGCTGAAGCCCCTTCTTGTCCGCGAGCACCTTCACCTGCTTCCCCACGTCCTCCACCAGGTCGTGGAGGGCGACTTCCGTGAAGGCGAAGGGCGTTCCCCCAGTGTCGGCCTTTGCCAGGGTCAGCATCTGACTGACCAACGCGCCCAGGCCGTCGATCTCTCGAATGATGTCGTTCAAGGCAGGCATGTTAGCGCGAACGGGCTCCCCCGAGTGGCGCTGCAGTAGCTCAGCGTTGGCCCGGATCAGCGATAGAGGCGTGCGTAGCTCGTGGGAGGCATCGGCGACGAACGCCCGCTGGCGGTCCATCGCATCGCCTATGGGCCGGAGGGCCCGGCCAGCGAGGAAGAAGCCGCCGACCAGGGCGAGGACGAGCCCGACAGCACCCCCGCCGCCGAGAATGAATACCAGGCGGCGCAGGGCCTCTCTCTCGGGCTCTACGCTCCTGCCCACCTCCAGGACCACCCTGGTCGCCTGGGGACGCTCTACGGGGATCACGTACACCCGCAGGTTTTCGCCGGTGGACGAGTCCGTGTTCTCGAAAGCGGGGTCGCCGCCCAGGGCTTTCACGATGGTCTCTTGACTTGCCAGGCCGCTGGGGTCGACGTTGGGGGTGCCTGCAACCAGCTCGCCATCGCGGTCGACCAGGGCGTAGAAGTAGCCGCCGGCGGTGAAGGCGGGCCCCACGATGACGGTCGCTGGAGGCTGCTGGGGTCGACCCTGCTGGTGGAGCCTCGGGACCAGCAGACGCACCTCGGTGGTGGCGCGGGAGCGCAGGCTATCGTCGACGGCGTCGAAGAGGACGGCGCGAGTGGTGAAGAAGACGGCGACGCCGATCACGCTCAGGATCAGGGCCAGCACGGCCACGAACGAGATGGTCAGGCGCCAGCGTGTGGAGGTAAACATGGTTATCGCCCAAGAACGTAGCCCACGCCCCGGATGGTGCCGATGAGCTTGTTGGGGTGGCCCTTATCGACCTTACGCCGGAGGTAGGAAACGTAGACATCCACCAGGTTGGAATCCGGCGTGTGCTCGTAGCCCCAAAGGTGATCGAGGATCTGGGTGCGTGTGACCACGCGCCCCTCGTTGCGCATGAGGAACTCGAGCAGGGCGAACTCCTTGGGGCTCAGCTCGATGACCCGGCCAGCCCGTTCCGCCCGTCGTCGGTTCAGGTCCAGCACCAGGTCAGCGGTCTGGAACCGTTCGGCCTCCCGGGCCTGGACACGGCGGCGGCCCAGGGCGCGCAGACGGGCCAGGAGCTCCTGGAAGGCGAAGGGCTTGGTTAGGTAATCATCGGCGCCGGCGTCCAGCCCCCGCACGCGGTCGGGTACGTCGTCGAGGGCGGTGAGCAGAATGACAGGCGTGTCCACTCGGTTCTTGCGCAGCGATTGACAGACCTCGATGCCGTTCAGCCCCGGCAATAGGATGTCGAGGACGATGACGTCGTGGCTGCTCTCCATGGCCATGGCCAGCCCCTCCTCGCCGTCGTAGGCCAGGTCGACCGTGTGCCCCTCCTCCTCCAGGACGCGTCGTATCACTCGGGCCAGGCGTCGTTCGTCCTCTACCACCAATACATACATGTTCACCTACTCCTGTTGCATCTATTGTAGACCAAAAACATTAAAGAAACATTAAAGATATTCTGCCCCAATATTGAAAGACTCTAATGCTCTTCCAATGTGGATTTAAGGTGGGTGGGCTAACCTGAGTAGCAGTGGATGTTTGTGGGGATGGAGGAGCTCTAGGGTCTCCTCCAGGTTGGCAAAGGAGGGAAGCATGAAGAGGATTCTGATAGCGGCGCTGGCCATCGTGCTTGTGGGCACGGCGGTCATCGGCGGCGGCATCGGCCTGGCGGTGGCCCAAGACGAGGACACGCCGGTCCAGACCTTCCTGGGCCGAGTCGCCGATAAGCTGGGCATCGGCGAGGACGAGCTGCGGTCGGCGATGACCGAGGCCGAGCAAGAGGTCATCGATGAGCGAGTGGCCGAGGGCAAGCTGACCGCCGAGCAGGGCGAGCGCCTGAAAGAGCGCATCGAGGAGAAGGGCCTGCTCGGCCCGCGCGGTGGCCTGCTGGAAGGCGCGCGCGACCAAGGTCGCATCCGCGACCACCTCTGCGATCGCGTCTTCGACTGCATCCCCGACCGCGTACGTGACCGCGCACACGACCGCGTACGCGACCACACGCTGGAGGCGGCAGCGGCGGTGCTGGGCATGGAGCCGGAGGAGCTCCTGAGCGAGCTGCAGGACGGCAAGACGATGGCCGAGGTCGCTGAGGAGCGGGGCATGGCGGTGGACGAGCTCACGGCCGCAATGTTGCCTCAGGTGCGGCAAGAACTGGATGCACTGGTGGCTGAGGGCAAGCTCATCCAGGAGCAGGCCGACGCTAACTTCGAGCACGTGGAGGAGAACATCGACCGCATCGTGAGTGCCCTCCCCCATTCGCACGGCCCCTGCCCGCGAGGCGCTTTCTTCGAGGGTGCCGCTCCGGACTCTAGCTTCGAACCCACGGAGACCAGCATCCAAGCCTAATGAATGCCCCCGGGAACGCTCTCTTCCGCCACTGGCGTGGCGGGAGGTAAGCAGGCCCACGAGTTGCGAGGGCTGCCGGACCAGGAAAGCAGACATCCGGCAGCCCTCGGCGTTCTGCCGCTGATCTGCGGCAGGTGCCGAGTCGCCTGCGCTACCAGCACGACTGGGTGGCTGCTTGGCCTGCGAAGAAACGGATGGAGTATTGACACCCCACAAGGTGAACAGGGCGAGGTGAATCGACCATGAGTGAAACGGTGAACGACTACGAAGATCTGCTGGAGGAAAGCGAACACCGCTGGCGCAGTCGCATTGTTGGGCTGGTGGTGCTCGCAGCGTTGGCAGCGGCGGGTGCCTACGCGCTGTGGGCCGCGGTGCTGAGCGGCGGGGGTTCGTCAGGGGAGGAAACCCAGACGGCGACGGTTCAGCGAGGCTCCATCACGAACACGCTCAGCACCAGCGGCGTCGCCGTCGCGCAGTCAACGGCGGAGCTTTCGTTCGGCGTGTCCGGGCTTGTCACAGCCGTGAACGTTACCCTTGGGCAGGAGGTCAAGCAGGGAGACGTGCTTGCCGAGATGGAGTCAGGCGAACTTGAGAGCGCCCTAGTGACCGCCGAAGTGAACCTCGCCTCCGCCCAGGCGAAGCTCGACGAACTCCTTGAGGGCAGCAGCGAGTCCGACCTCGCATCGGCCGACCAGAGTCTCCTGCAGGCGCAGGCGAACTATGATCAGGCCGAGGGCGCTCTGGAGGACCTACTAGACGGGCCTTCCGAGAGTGAACTGCTCTCGGCTGAGCTGGCCGTGGCTTCGGCAGAGTCGCAGCTAGCCAGCGCGGGGGAGTCCCGCACGAACTTGTACTCAGATGCCGAAGAAGCGGTGACGGGGGCAAAGGACGCGCTGGCGGACGCCAAGCGCACGGCCGACAGCGCCGCCGATAGCCTTGTGACAGCCGAGGCCTCCCTTCAGGGCGCCGCTGAGGCCTACTGTGACACCGGCGATCACATCTTCGACATCTGCGCCGACTTCTCCGAGAAGTTCTCCATCCCCCTCAGCAAACAGCAAATCAACAAGCTCAGCGACTCCATTAGCCCGGAGGAGGATCCGGAGACGGACCTCATCTCGGCGACCAGCTCCCTCATCTCCGCCAACTCGTCCTACAAGAGCGCGCTGGCATCGAAGAGCAGCGCCGACGCTGCTGTTGTCTCAGCGGAAGCGGACCTTGAGGAGGCAGAGAAGGGCCCCAGCAGTGCGGAGATCGCCTCGGAGGATGTCGCGGTAGCGGAAGCGCAGCTCTCGCTCGATGAGGCGAAAGAGGAACTGGCGGAACTCATCGAAGGGCCAACGCAGGAGGACGTGGAGGAGGCGCAGAGCAATCTCGACCAGGCCGCCGCCGCGCTCGTTGTGGCGCAGGCGAACTGGAACGACGTTTACGACGGCCCGGACTCGTTGGACATCGAGCTGCAGCAAGAAGAGGTGCGGCAGGCTGAACTCTCGGTTGAGCAGGCGCGCGATAACCTCGAGGACGCGCAGATCATCGCGCTGTTCGACGGCACCGTGGCGTCACTCAACATCGAGGTAGGCCAAGAGGTTAGCACTCAACAGGCAGCAATTATCCTTAACACGCCGGATGCTCTTCGCCTGGATCTGGTCATCAGCGAATCGGACCGGCCTGAGGTCGAGGTCGGCCAGTCGGGCTCTGCCTCGTTCGACGCGCTCGGGGACATACCGTTCCCCTTCGTGATCGACTCGGTGGGGACCAACCCCAGCACCACCCAGGGTGTCGTCACATACGAGGTGCGGGCTACTCTCCAGACCGAACGATCCCCCGAGGCCATGGGGGTGGGGTTCGGCGCGCAAGGCGGCAGCGCAACGCCGCAGGCCGGCGCTCCCGACATGGGAGACATTCCGCCGGAGGCCCTCGAGCGGCTCGCTGGCCGCTTCGACACTGACGCCAAACCGCTGCCGGGCATGAACGCCTCGGTGACGATCACAGTGGACCAGGTCCAGGACGTGCTCGTAGTTCCCGCCCAGGCCATCCAGAGCGAAGGCTTCCGAAGCGCAGTCGAGGTCCTGAATGACGACGGCTCGACCGAGAAGGTGGCCGTCCAGACAGGGCTCACAGATGGGACGAACACGGAGATCACAGAAGGCCTGGAGGAGGGGCAGACGATCATAATCCCCAGCGGCGTGGCGATATCGACACAGCCGACCACAGGCACTGAGGAGGTCCCGAAGGGTGGCTCCCGCGGGGGTGGCTTCCCACCGGAAGGAGGCGGGCAGTGATCCGTCTCCGCGGCATCACCAAGGTCTACCGCGCCGGCGACGTGCCCGTGCCCGCGCTCCAGGGCATCGACTTAGACATCGAACGCGGCGAGTTTCTGGCCATCGTGGGAGCGTCCGGCTCCGGCAAGTCAACGCTGATGCACATCCTGGGCTGTCTCGACAGGCCGAGCCGCGGCACCTACGAACTGCAAGGGCACGATGTGCGCCGCATGAGCGAGGCCCAGCTCGCCAGGGTCCGCAGCCGGCGCATCGGCTTCGTGTTCCAGTCGTACAATCTACTCCCGCGCCTGCCGGCTATTGCCCAGGTTGAACTGCCGCTCATCTACCGCGGCGCAAACAACCGCCGAAAACTGGCGGCGCGGGCCCTGGCGGAAGTCGGCCTCCTGGATCGCGCCCGCCACCGGCCGACGCAGTTGTCGGGCGGCGAGCAACAACGCGTCTCCATCGCTAGGGCGCTGGTGACCAATCCCGCGCTGATCCTCGCCGATGAGCCGACGGGCGCCCTCGATACGAAGACCTCGGCGGAGCTGATGGAGATGTTCGTCCGGCTCAACGCCGAGCGCGGCATGACAATCGTCGTGGTGACCCACGAGGCGGAGGTAGCTGCCTATACGCGCCGCGTGATTCAGCTCCGCGACGGCCGCGTTGTCTCGGATGCGCCACCGGATGGCGTCGGCACCCTGACGTCCGCGCCGACCGATGAGCAGAAGGAGGCGCCAGCATGATCATCTTCGACACGATCCAGACGGCGCTTGCGCAACTCAGCGCGAACAAGCTCCGCACCGGCCTCACCATGCTGGGCATCGTCATCGGCGTGGGCGCCGTGATCGCCCTCATGGCCGCCGGCCAGGGTGCGCAACAGGGCGTGACCAAAGAGGTCAGCGGGCTTGGCAGCAACCTCGTCTTCGTCGAACCCGGCGAGACCGAGAAGGGTGGCCGCTTCGGCGAAGGTGCGATGACGCTCACCACCGACGACGCTGAAGCGATCGAGAGTCTTCCCTACGTTGATGCGGTGGTCTCCCAGTTCGAGCTAGATATAGAGAACCAGGTCATCGGCAACGGCCGCAACACCTCAGCGGCCATGACCGCGACCGGGCCAGACTTCACCTACGTCCGTGACTGGGACATCGAGGCCGGCAGATTCCTTATCGACGATGACATGGATCGAAAAGCTACCAACGTGGTCCTCGGCGCGCAGGTGGCCGAGGACCTCTTCGACACGCCGCAGAACGCGGTCGGCCAGCAGGTGCGTCTCAACTTGTTCGGGAAGTTTTCCCTGAACCTCACCGTGGTCGGTGTCATGGAGAAACGGGGCGCGTCCGGAAGTGGTGAGGACGACACACAGATTCTCATACCGCTCACTACTTTCCAGGCAAGGGTACCCTTCGCCCGCAGCCCGACCGGGGAGGAGAATGTCGGGCAGATCGTCGTCAAGGCCACGGAGGGCGGCAAGGTCAACGAGACAAAGGACGATACCTACGACCTCCTGCTCCAGCGCCACGAATACGTTGAGGACTTCACCGTAGAGACCCAGGAAGACCTTACGGCGACAGCAAGGGAGGTGAGTCGAACGCTGACGATGCTCCTGGGCGCCATCGCCGGCATCTCGCTGGTGGTCGGTGGCATCGGCATCATGAACATCATGCTGGTATCCGTCACGGAGCGGACACGGGAGATCGGCATCCGGAAGGCAGTCGGCGCCAACAGGACCGACATCCTCCTGCAGTTCATCATCGAGGCGGTCATCGTGACGCTCGTGGGTGGGGCAGTCGGTGTGCTCGCAGGAGTCGCCGCCGCGCGGATCGCCGACGGCCAGGACTTCGGCACCGGATCGCCGGTGACGACGGTGGTGGCCCCGTGGAGCATCTTCGTCGCCCTCGGCGTGTCGGCAATCATCGGCCTCTTCTTCGGCATCTATCCAGCGTTCCGGGCCTCCCGTCTCGACCCGATCGAGGCCCTCCGGGCGGAGTGACCGGACGCCACGCTCAGGTTGCCGCCGCAATAGTGTGCGTGTCGGCATCGTCGACTACCGAGTTCGGGGGTCGACGATGTTTGGTTGACAGTAAAACGCCCGCAAGCCATCATATAGCTACGTGAATCTATGCTGTGCGGCAGGTCGGCACAGTTGCATTATTTCCACAGGCAAGGAGCTGAGTACTTATGGTGGCGATCGGCAGGAGAAGAAAGCCTCGCTGGCTTGTGCTCCTGACTCTGCTCGTTGCCGCTGCGGTGGGCGGGTTTTTCGCCTACCAGTTCTGGTTCGCTGAAGACGGCTCCGACGACGGAGCCTTCAGCACGCACACGGTGACCACGGCCACTATTCGCTTCAGCATCACTACCTCAGGCGTGGCGCAAGCGGCACAGGAGACGGTATCCAGCTTCGGCATAGCGGGGAGGGTGAGTTCCGTCGAAGTGGAGCTGGGCGATGAGGTCAAGGAGGGCCAGCAACTAGCCAGCCTGGAATCCGACACCCTGGCGAACCAGATGGCAAGCGCCGAGGCAAATCTTTTGTCGGCGCGGATCCGCCTCCAGCAGATCGAGGAAGGGGCTTCTTACGCTGAGAAGGCGGCGGCCGCAGAGGCGGTGGTTAGCGCCCAAGTGGCACTTGACATAGCCTCGGATGACCTGGATGACCTGCTGGACGGGCCCTCTGATGCCGAGCTGGCCGTGGCGGAAGAGAGGGTAAGGAGCGCCGAATCAGCGCTCCTTGCCGCCCAGGACAGCCTGAGGAAGCTACAGGAGGGTGCCTCGGAGGCGGACTTGGCGGCCGCCGAGGCCAGTGTGGCAATCGCCGAGGCGAACCTGACGAGCGCCAAGAGTCTCCGGACAAGCGCCAACGCGAGCGTGCAGTCGGCGGAAGCAGTTCTCCAAAGCGCCGCGACGACCTACTGTGACACCGACGACCACATCCCCGACATCTGCGAC